>Ga0172367_10000263_pt1 | contig 79492 bp, 83 predicted proteins | sample Lak10m_FD_114542 | JGI IMG/M metagenome (GOLD analysis project Ga0172367, IMG submission 114542) | Freshwater microbial communities from Kabuno Bay, South-Kivu, Congo - kab_022012_10m | ecosystem: Environmental > Aquatic > Freshwater > Lake | place: Democratic Republic of the Congo: South-Kivu... | reverse complement strand
GTATGATAAGACTTCGATCCCCTTGAAATCTACGCCTTCAAAAATACCCTCGAATCCGGTGAGTACTTTTGCCGATGGCAGATTTTTATTCGTTATTGTCATCCGTCCATACTGGACAGACGACTTTATATCACTGAAGTCAATCATGTACTGTATGCTGTCTCCGCGGCTTCTCACAAGGAAATTCTCATAATTATCGCTCCCGAGCTGCAATTTGCTATAATAATTAAGAAATTTCTGAGCATCGACAACGAAGATCAATACTGCAATAACATTTTCATTTTCCAGAACCGGGGATACAAATTCGATTAGATGCTGCCGGCTGCTATCCGAAAAATAAAAATCCGAAAATGCAGTATTCTTAGTTTTAACTGTTTCCATTATAAGCGCTTCAGAGCTGAAGTATTGTTTTTGTTTTGTAGTCGGAAAAAGGATTTCACCATTATTATTACATAGAATAATTTCTCTGTAATAGTAACTAACCTTGTCAATATCAAATTTTTCGCTCAATTCTTTGATTAATTTTGGATTACTCCTGTCCTGTAGATATGTCGACAACAATATTTTGAAATAATATGAATTGGAAATTGTGGAAATATCAGATTTTCGTACTGCAAGCCACTGAACTAATTGATCGGTTTTAAGTTCAGATACAGAGTGTAAAAAGTCTTCATGCGATTTACGAATTGCATTTTGTTCAATTCGGTAAAAAAAGTAACCCACGCTCAACGATACAACAATTATTGCCGTAATAATAATGATGAATCGCTGTTTGATTCTGTATTCAGGCATTATTTTAGACATAATATTCCTTTTACTACCCTGGAGGGGGGAAACAGGATAATACTTTAGTAAAAATCTTGCTGAAATATTTCAAAATCCATATGAAATTACTAAATTCTTTGATAATTAACAATGAAGATATTTATAGTAGTCAAATAATTTCCAGATTCCCGATAATATTATGGCTTTCCGCACATCGAATAAGATGTTACTTCGTGCACGATTATCTGATTATGATTACTAACGGCGGCTGAATTCGGCTGATAATTTACTTTATCTCAATCTATTTAAGATAACATTATCCTATTATGTTTATCAATATCTCAAATCACCTGAAGTGTTTCGCTGTTTCAGCGCTTACGAAGCTGCCGGCGCTTCAATTAATTATTAGTCGCTGAATCGTTATAAAAATCCTTTGAGGCGAAGTATCACCCGGATTTATAAAGATTGCTGCTGAAAAGCATAAGCACATTTAATTAATAATCAAGAAAGCACAACAAATCGGAATATGGAATGGTTTATCCAAATATCAGTGAATAACACAGAGAAAAAGACATTATAAATCCGGGATGCTTCTGCTCTGAAATTAATTAATTCAAACAAAAAAAGTGCCCGCTCTGCGAATCAAATAAATATACCGATCACTTAAAAATTATATTCTATCCTGATAATTTTCGGGCTGCTGTTTCCTTAGGTGGAATCCATGACGATTATGGAGTGTGCGGGGAGGAATGAAAATAACCCCGGTACTGTGTTTTGCAAAATACCGGGGCAAAATTTTAAGCCATATTATGAAAAACCGATTGAACGTCCTCGTCTTCTTCAAGGGCTTCAATAAGGGCGTTTACTTCCGCCTGCTGTTCTTCATTCAATTCTTTGTAATTTGTTGCTAAATACTGAAATTCAGCAGATGCAAATTCAATCCCTTTTTCATCAAGAGCTTTCTGCATTGAGCCGAAATCCTCGAAAGCAGTATAAATGTAACAGGAATCCTCTTCAACGTTAAATTCCTCAAGACCCGCATCAATCAATTCGAGTTCCAGACTTTCAGGATCTTCAACTGAAGTCCGGTCAATTTTTATAAACGCTTTATGTTCGAACATAAATGTAACGCTGCCCGTATTCCCGAGATTTCCTCCGTGTTTCCGGAAATGATGCCTCACATTCGCAACCGTACGGTTTGCATTATCGGTCGCAGTATCTACAATAAAAGCTATTCCATGCGGTCCCATTCCTTCATAAAGAATCTCGGAATAACCTGACGTATCCTTTGATGAAGCGCGTTTTATTGCAGCATCGACCCTGTCCTTCGGCATGTTTACTGCTTTTGCATTCTGAACAGCAATTCTCAGCCTTGAATTGCCTTTTATATCCGGGCCGCCTGCTTTAACGGCAATTTCAATTTCTTTTCTTACACGGTTAAATGCCTGCGACATTTTTGCAAATCGCGCAAACATTCTGTGCTTTCTTTTTTCAAATATTCTTCCCATATAAATCCGTATTATGGACGAAAATCATAAAATTTTGTAATTCAAATCTATTGGTTTATACCCGCATTAACAAAAAAATGAAAGAAAAAGACCTGCCGGAAACGTTTAATGTCCCCCCTCCGGAACGCAATCTCAGCAAAGATCCCCATTTTTTGAACTTATTACTCCTGAAATAATTCATTTCCCTTTGTGTCCCTCGTGGTTAAATCGCCGCCCTGGCAAGTAAAACCAGCAGAAGCGATGACCGCATAATGAATACACTCAGGAAATAATTATGGTAAGCATTATAATCCGGATTTTCAGGATTAAACTGTTTTGAAGGAAATCAGGTGAAAGACTTAAGCGTAATAAGCGCCTCCCAGATCCGCTCTTTCCGGAAAGAGAAAAGGGCAGTTGAAGAAACAAGGACTTCAACTACCCATTGAATATTTATTTAATCATTCCGGTAATATCTTTAACATCATTCTGCTTGTCTGCATATTCTTATTTTGATAATGTGAAATATCTTATTCATTTTTTAAACCCGGGTCTATTCTTGATTTCCCGTAAATATTATGCTATTTTCCGGCTCTTACTGATTAGTGTACGAACAATTTTCTTCAATATTCAAAATGTATGGATTTGCCGGCTTCATTTGTTCGGGTTCTTATCCTGAGCTGAAGAAACTGTTCTGCAATTCCTGTTTCTAATAAGTGCAATCAGAACCGTAATTAAAACCGGGAAAATGGAAAGTTATGGAAAAGATTAAAATGTACCAGGTCGATGCTTTTACAGATAAGCTATTCTCAGGCAACCCTGCCGCTGTTTGTTTACCCGAAAAATGGATCAATGATGATCTGATGCAGTCAATTGCCGCTGAGAACAATCTGGCTGAAACTGCGTTTATTGTTCCGGACGGAAAAGATTATGAAATCAGGTGGTTTACCCCGACAACAGAGGTGGATTTGTGCGGACATGCAACCCTTGCATCTGCTTTTGTGCTGTTTGATGTTCTTCATTATCCGGATTCAATAATTCGGTTTCATTCAGCGAAAAGCGGATTATTATCCGTTTCGAAAAATGAGGGTATGCTGTTTCTGGACTTCCCGACGGATGTTTTGGAATTAGCCAAAGAAGTTGAAAAGATTGCGGTTGAGAATAGTTTAGGAATTAAAGTTGCTGAGTTGTACAAAGGAAGGACAGATTATCTGGCGGTGATTGATTCTGAAGAGTACTTAATAAATCTTCAGCCTGATTTTACAAAAATATCTCTATTAAAAGCGCGTGGATTAATAGTTGCAGCCCGTGGAAACACTGTTGATTTTGTGTCACGATTTTTCGCCCCGCAATCCGGCATAAATGAAGACCCGGTCACTGGTTCTGCTCATACTACATTATTGCCTTACTGGTCGAAAAAACTGGATAAGAACAAACTAATAGCCCGACAATTATCAAAACGCGGCGGACAACTTTTCTGCGAATATAAGAATGAAAGATGTTCAATTGGCGGGAAAGCCCGATTGTATTTAACCGGTGAAATAATTGTGGAATGATATGAAAATACTTGCTATAGAAAAAGAAATTGGAAGCGTTAATTGGGATGTATTCGAAAATCTGTTAAAAGATGAAGCGTCCAGGATTTTTGAATTATTTCTCTCAGACTCTTTAAGAGAAATTTACTTTACAGAAAATAAAACAGCAGTTCTCATTTTGGAAACAGCCGATATTAAAACAGCAAAAATATTGCTCGATTCTCTGCCATTAGTAAAATCGGGAATGATAAAATTTGATGTGATGGAATTGAGACCTTATACCGGTTATGAGAGAATTCTACAAAGCTAAGCGCAGTTGCTCTATCGGAAATAAACGGAGTTAATGAGCGCGTTCAAATTATCAGCAACTTGTGAGGAGTGAATACAGAAACAGTTTATAAATCCGTTGCATTATTAAATCTGCATCTCTTCTGCAATTTTGATTGGACCATCGTTGATATTTTCAATAAAATTATAGGCAGGAAAAGTGGTTGAGAATTATTAAATTTACTAAAAGAAAAAAATAAGATGAAAGTTAAAGAACCATTTTTCGATTTTATTAACCCTGAAATCTCTTATCAGATTGTTAATGGGGATAGTCTTTCTGTTCTAAAAAAAATAGAAGATGGAAGATTTGACCTTATTATAACTTCTCCTCCATACAATGTTGGTAAATCGTATGAAATAAAAACGAGTATAGAAAAATACTTAGATACTCAGGAAGAAATAATAAACGAACTTGTCAGGGTACTGTCGAACAAAGGAAATCTTTGTTGGCAAGTTGGAAATTACGTCGACAAAGGTGAAGTTTTTCCATTAGATATTTATTATTATCAGATTTTCAAGAAATTCGGATTAAAACTTCGTAATAGGATTATATGGCACTTTGGGCATGGACTCCACGCTTCAAACAGATTTAGCGGAAGATACGAAACAATTTTGTGGTTCAGCAAAACAGATGAATATATATTTAATCTTGATAACGTTAGAATCCCCGCCAAATACCCTGGGAAACTACACTTTAAAGGAGAAAAAAAGGGATTACCATCAGGTAACCCCTTGGGCAAAAACCCAAGTGATATTTGGGAGATTATTGCCAATGACTGGGAAACGGCTTTGTGGAATATCCCAAACGTCAAATCCAATCATCCTGAAAAAACAGAGCATCCTTGTCAATTTCCCATCGAATTGGTTGAACGGTGTGTTCTTGCTTTAACAGATAATAATAGTTGGATTCTTGATCCTTTTGCTGGAGTTGGTTCCACGGTAATCGCAGCAATTAAAAACAATCGAAATGCATTGGGAATAGAAAAAGAAAAAGAATATTGTAAAATTGCTAACCAAAGAGTATTGGACCTTCAAGAAGGGAAATTGAAGATTCGGCCAATTAATAAACCGATTCATAAACCCTCTGCAAATGATAAAGTATCCCAAATTCCAAAAGAATGGCTACAACTAGAATTTGAAAATCTGAACGGTACTTATAACAAACACAATCATTCGAAATGAAAATAGCACAAAAATATTCTCATTTGAATGGAGAGGAATATCTCATAGTTCATCATAAAAAACTTTACAAAGAAATTGTGGACACGATCCAAAGCATCGATGCCTCAAAGTTTATAACTAAAATCAGCAAAGAAAAAACGATGACGGGGAAAATGCTTTATAGTCCGATTGAATTGAATAAGATATTTAATAAAAAATTTAACCAACTTGGCTGGAATGAAAGCCGTTATAAATATTACATAACAACTGATCAAAAGATTTTACCGGAGTTAGTTATGTTGCCGTATGACAAGCAGAAAGAGTTTTTGATATCACAAGGGACAAAAGAACCAATTTCCTCATATAAACAAACTGACTTCGTAAAAGATCAAATAGCTGTTGAAGTCCAGTTTGGTAAGTATGCGTTTGTTGCATTTGACTTATTCGTAAAACATCTGCTATTTTATTCGGGTGGTGTGATTAACCTTGGAATAGAAGTTTTGCCTACAAAAAAAATGCAATCGCGAATGAGTAGTGGAATCGCATATTATGAAGGCGAGGTTTATAATGTGTTGAGACACGGAAGAAACAATCCACCGGTCCCCCTTTTGATATTGGGGATTGAACAAGAATAAAATATTGAAATACTCATAATTGGCATCACACATCAAGGCAGAGTACTTTCACCCAGGTTAACTTTTACGGTTTCAGTCCCCAGGCGTTATCACCCTTTTGTTTCAGTGATATAATAGATATTTTCCTCGGGGATGATTCTGTCAAAAATATCCTCATTATGCGAGATAAGAATTATTGAACTGCCCTTCGAACGTAATAACAACATCAGATTTATTACTTTTTTAATACTTATCAGATCCATTCCGGCAACAGGTTCATCAAGTATTAATATCTCCGTCCGTAAAGCCATTGCCCTCAGCAGATTTATTTTCTGTTTCTGTCCCCCGCTAAGCTCAAAAATCCTTTTATTGAGAAATTTCGAGTCTATCTCTTCCTCAAAAAGTAGTTTTAATACATTCTCAACTCCTTTGGAAACAAGACCCGCGCTTTCGGGTAAACCATCAAGCATATTCCGGACTTTTGCGTATGGATTCAAAGCCTCATCGGCGTGCTGAAAGGTCATTGAAATAACTTTTCCCCATAAATGCTTTTCGAAATAAGATTGCGGTGTTGAGTCATCCACAAGATGATTCCCGGTCTTATACTGAAAATAAGCCGCTTTTTGCAAGCCGGTAATAATCTTCGAAATAGTTGTTTTTCCCATTCCGCTCGGGGCTTTAAGGTAAACTATCGAGCCGCGGCGCACTGTCATAGGCCGGGCTTTTCCGTTTCTATCGGAAATAACAAGACTTCTGTCAAAAACCCTGACGAAGGGCTCAAGTTCAAGCACCGTGCCTGATGAATACTGCGGTCCGATTTTTTTAAGATTTGCGAGCCAGCCCGAAAGCAGACCGGTATCGAATTCTTCCTGCTTCAGCGCCCCGTTAACTTTTCTGAACTCATAGTACCGGATATCAGTTTTGTGTTCAGAATGATTATCTGAAAGAAATTTGACAATAGAATAATCGTGGGTGATAAAAAGCGCGGTAAATGGTTTTTCCCGGAATCGTTTCAGAAGCAGGTCAAGAAAATGATTCCTGAACCTGTTATCGAGATTTCCGGTCGGTTCATCAAAGATAAAAATTGAGGGTTCCTCTGATTCTGTGTTCAGAGCCAAAACAAGTTTTTTGAATGCCATTGCCAGAAGCAGACGCTGTTTTTCACCGCCGCTTGGCCTGAAGGGTTCAGGAAATATATCAATTACCGATCCAAAATCCTCCGGTAATTCCCCGCCCCATAAACTACTGAGAATCTTTTTTTCGCCCTCTTTGAACGAGATATCGCCTTCCCTTAACTGGTCAGTCAGTTTTTCAAGCGCATTAAAACTGGTTGAAGGTTCCTGAAAAACAAAAAATCCTCCGGCTCTGAGAGCCCGGCTGAATTTACCCCTCGTGTATGCTGCGTAATCTTTCCCGTTTATCTGCCCTCTGAATTCATCGGGATTGAGTAATCCATAAATCGCTTTTGAGGCAACAGTTTTCCCTATCCCTGATTCCCCGAAAAGAAAACTGATCTTATTCTGAGGGAAGCGGAAATCGCTGAGACTTAGAAGTTCTTTCCCATCTTTATTAATATTGAGTGAAAACGTAAACTGCTTCATAATTATTTCAGAATAAATCCTTCCGGCTGAAAAAACCGTTTGAGATTTTATAGATAGAAAAAAGTGTAAAAACGATCAGGAATGCGATACTTATCCCCTGCAGATGCACAAAAAATAATTCAAAAATATAAAACGGGTCTGTCCAGATATTGCTTACTGCAAGAACATCCTGTTTGCTGTCCATTTTAGCCAACAGGCTTCCAAGTGTTACAGGCAGGTTCGCAGCACTTATATCAGTCGATAAGCCGACTGATATAATAAAATCAACACTACACTGAAGAAAAATAGTTATACCGAATATCGAGATTATTTTATGAAAAAGATGAAAACGGCTGTTAACAAGTAGCACATCCAAAAAAATTATCCTGTAACGGTTTATGCCGCAGCACAACATTGCATTCACAAAATCTTTTCTTTCAAAATATTTAATTCTTTCCTGCATCAGATCGTAGATTTCAGGAAAGACAAAAAGGCTTATCGAAAAACTAAGAAGCACCAGAACAGGCAGCGATCCGGGAGTCATGTCCCTGATAATAAGATAATTCGCGTAAATGTATCCTGCAAGTATTCCTAATATCTGCGGGATCGATTTTATAAGATTGATAAAAAACTGCGTTCCAAGACCCAGATATTTGTTTCCGGATACACGTGAAAAATAGGAGAGATAAGTAAATCCGAAACCGAGCAATGTTGAAAATGTTATCACGGCAAAAGCCGAAAACAATGAATTCCCGAAGGCTTTATAAACAAGTGAAAAAGCAGATGAATTGAGAAAAAGAAAATTCCAGAGGAGTAAAGTCATAAAGCCGGCAGACCAGATAAATGCCCAGAATATGTCCCGATTCCTGCGGATATAGGACATTGAATCCTTCAAAAGCGCAGATAATTTATTTGTTATTTGAATACCGCGCATAAAGCCTTTCGTAATAATAATCCACCGAAATTTCGATCAGTTTGATAAGAATAAAAATCAGCATTACAATAAAAAACACAGTATCATAATTTCTGTTCAGCACATATTTCAGCATCTCATAGCTCAGGTGACCCTGAATATTAAGCGCCATCTCAATTATTATCAGTCCTGAAACCGTAAATGCCGCAAGTTCTTTTATTGAATGGAAATACTGGAACAGTGCATTTTTGTATATCGCACCAAGAATATGATCCGAAAATTTCTTGTTGAAAGAGAACAAGTATTTAATAGTCCGGAATTCGGTAAAGTCAAAATTATATTCACAGTTGAGGTTTTTAACTCTCAGCAGCAGAACATAATTTTTTCTGTTCTCTGCCATCAGGAAACCATAAAACTTATTTACATAGTTGATCAGCAGCCCGTTTGTAAGAAATCCAAGCAGTATCATCATCATTGTGGAATTATTGCTGAAATCATTCTTAAATGAGTAGGCTATAACATAGGCAGGCGAAAATAACAGAACATAAAGCAGAACGCGCCCAAATGATTTTACCGCTGAAAAAAGAAGCCGCCCCTGCTCGGCAGTCAGATATTTATTTTGTTTTAATTGTCCGTAAATGATTGAGATTGATTTTTTGAATGTAACCGGTTCAGGCTTCGCTCTCTGAGCCAGAATAAATTTGAGCAGTCCCCCGTTTATTGAGAAATACAATAACAAAATCATTACAACGAAAAAAATGAATAAAAACTTTGAAAATAGTCCGAAAATCTGTGAAACCATTGCAGTGGTAAGTTTTCCCCGGACAAATTTTGCGGCGTCACGGTTTTTTAAGAATTCTTCCTGTCTGAAAGATTCGAGTTTTGAAACTACTCTTTCGCCCCATTGTTGTTTATCGGAATAGTAATAATTTATAAACTCTGCAAGAAGCTGCCGGTGTGAAGGATCATCCGGATTAAAAAATTCTGCGGACAGAAAGGGTTCCAGCTCGGCGGGCAGACTTTCTTCAAAATTCCGGTATGAACCTGAATAATAAAATATGAATGCAGCCACCGGTATAAATACAAAAAAAATGCTGTATATATGATTTAACAGTTTTTCTTTCATATTATTCCGTAATAACGATCTGACCCTTGATAGTTTCCACTTTTAGCCCGGTGCCCGCCAATTTTGTTCTTATTTTGTTCTCGAGAATAGAAAACCCTGAACGGAATTTCTTCTCCACTTCCTGGTTCCCCGAAAAAATAGTTATTCTGTAATCTTCAAACCGGAGCCTGTAAACAGGTATTTCTTTCTCTTCTCCGGAAAGCGAATCCAAAAGCTGCTTAAAATGGCCGAAAAGTTTATTCTGCTCATTTATTATATTCTTCAGATCATCTTTTATCTGAGGCGATCTTAAAATTCCGCTGCCGGTTTCTGCTGATTTTTTCAGGAATTTTGATGATAACTGCGCCCATCCGAAACCATTCTTCTCTGAAATTTCCTGGATATAGTATTTATTCATATACCTGAAAATTACCTTAATTTCTTTACCGCTCTCAAGCACTTTCCGCTGACCCTCGGGCCACGGATTAAGTGTGATTTTTTCTTTATCGGTAACGGTTAATTTCCGGGATATTGAAATACCGCTTAAAAACTCCGGCAGGCAAGCCTGTGAGTTTATTATTCTGCCCTTTTCATCCTTCTGGATGTAATAATTGTTCCCTCCGTATTCAACGTAGATATACCTGGTAAAACCGTCGTTAAAATAACCGTCTTTACGTAATATCCTGAAAGGCGTACCCCTGGTAAAACTTTCTTTTTTCGCTCCGCTAAGTTTTTTCTGAAAACCATCATATATGACAGCCTCAGCAGGATATGCGATCAGAAGATAATCAGTGGTCTGAGCAGCAAGACCCGAAAAAAGCAACAGATTTAATACAAAGAGTGATACTGCCTTTATTAGGCTCCGGTTATAAATGTTCTTTTTTATTGCTCCGGACGTTCTTTCCACTTTTCAATCGTCGATAACTGTGATGCTACTCCGAACAGATCGATGCTTGAGCTGTCGAACTGTGCGCTGAAATATGATAGTGAAGGCAGTGAGAACATCCAGACACCCAATGAAAGGTCGTTTTCAAGCTGATCAATCCTGTAGGCATATTCCTGCTTGTCGCCGATCTCATGAGTTGACATAAAACCATAAATATACTGAAGCAGCAGATTGAGATCTTCACTATCCTGGCTGTTCTGGAATGCGTCAATCCTGAAATAATTATTTCTGCCGTTCCAGCTTGCGGGATTTATAGCCGTTCCCCCATTCTCTGAAGGCATTGTAATAAGATTGATCTTGTAAATATCAAGATCAGGCTCTCTCAGGAAAATATCGTAGAGATCGAACAGAAAATTGCTGCGGTAGCCCGTGAAAGGGAGTAGCAGCGCATCATAATTTCCGTTCTTTATATCATTATTTCCAACTACGGTAACTTTAACTTTGCCATTGAATAATTTCGGATCGTTAAGAATTCCTGCAATATCCTCCAATTCCTCTTTGTATCCTATTCCAACAGAAGTTTTTATCCTTATTGTATCCGGTAATATTGAAAGATTTGGTCTGGATCTATCAACCACAGGAACAACAATATCCTCATCAACATAATACGAGTTCGAAGGGAAAACGCTATTGTTAAGGTAATCGGGATAATTGTTCCTTTTGCCCTGATAATCAACAATTCCCCTTTGCTGCTGAGTGCCTACCCGGAAGAAGCGGTCAATAACATTCCTGTTATCAATAAGGTTTTTGATCTCTCTCCGCTGCTGGCGGTCAAACTTCTGGGTATTTAGCAGGATTGCAAAAAATGTTGTGCTCGAATTTGATTTATAGAAAAATTCCTTTTCATCGAGTACAGGTGAAACGCTGCCAAAAGGAGTCTCAAGTAAAACGTTTATATTATTATTCTTTAACTCGGTTGTAAAAGTAGAGTTATCGATAAAAGGATTTAACAGCAGACTCGGTATTGAAGCCAGCCCTCCGGGAATTGCCCTGAAACCGGCAACGCCTTCTTCGTTCAGGGGAAGATTCACAAATTCACCGGTTCCGTTAAGGAATTCAAAATCATTAAATCCGGCTTTTTCAGGAATTACTTTAAATGAAAGGACTTCCTTAATATCAGGTTCAGTCCAGATTCTATCACCCTTGAATCTGAAATAAATTGTCCCATCCGCCTCCGGTCCTGAAAAATCGACATCGGGCATAGCCTGTGTTACAAGTATATAATCAGGCGAAAGACTGCCAAGTCTAAGTATTCTGTTCAGCGTGTAACGCACATCAGCAGCCGAAAAATAGTGCGCGGTGCTGTCCGAAATACGGTACTCATCATCATCAAGCCATACTTTGTAACTATCATGCCATTTTTTATTCTTTTTCAGCGTAATCGAAACCACATTGTCGCCTGAAATTCCGTTGAAGGAAGCAAGACCGTCCTCATAAATAATACCGCTTTTATTTGCGGAAATATTAAAAAGACCGTCAAATAACACTTCGTCAATTTTATCAGCGATTGAAACCGATGCAGGAAGGTGAGGATCCACTACAGGTTTCTGGTGGCTGATATAAGGAAAAGCCGCTATTCCGCTAAGATCTCTCCCGGAGAGGAGTATGTACAATAGTACGATAACAATAACGCCCGCAACAGAGCCGGCAATATAAATTTGTCTTTTATTCATCTGATTCCCTGTAAACGTTAATTTTTCTTGATTATCGGTTTCTGAGCCATTACACTTATCTCAAAAACTTTGAAAGCAGGATAATTGAACCGCACTTCAAGGATATTTTTTCCGTCCTTATCCATTGAGACAGGAGTAACCTGGAATTCGTAGTCATTCTCGCTCGTTGGAGCGGTTATTTTAATTCTACCCTCATTCTTGATTTCCCGGCTATTCAATTTTATTATCGAATACCATTGCCTGTTCGAGGCATTTTTAGCAACTTCTTCAGGCAGCTTGATATTGATATCGAACACCGGGAACTGAGCTTCAGAAGGAATCTGAAGCAGTGTCTTAAAGACGTATTCATTGTTTCCATTACGGTTCGATGTCGCCGGAAGAGCAAAAAGTCTGCGGTATTCCTTAGGCCGGGTTATCCATTTCGGTGAATTTATATCACATTCAGCAATAATATTTCTCACCTTAATATCCTTGCCCTTATAAAACGTTCCGTGATCAACAATGGCGCGGCACTTTTCAACACCCTGTTGTGAAATATTACGGGTGAAATTGGCATAAAGTGATTTTATTGCCGCCTCCGGAAAATCAAAATGCTTCATATTGGCAAGGTAACCGTTTATATCCTGACGCTTTTTCTGCAAAGTGTTATTCCCAAGCGAAGAGAAGGTAATATCATAAGCCGGAAGAAATACAGAATCCTTGTACATTGATTTTACGTTTGTGAATGTCGTCTCGTTTTCAAGTACAAATTTATCAACTCTTTCTTTCGATCCGATTTTGATGCTTTCAAAAAGCTCATTCTCAAGCTGCAGAACGATATTCGATTTTTTCTGTCTGATACCTGCGTAATCGAGATAATCTTCATCCTTAAAAAGATTGATGAGGTTTTGCTCTGCCGCCGGATATGCTTTACCAATTGTCAGATTTTGAATTGTTCTTCTCTGAAATTCGAGTGACAGATCATCAAGATCAGGATACTGCCTGCGTAAAAAAGTCAGGTTCCGGTTCTGGTTGAGCAGTTTAATAATTTCTTTATAAACCGAGCGTGCACGGTAATTATTAATTTCAACCACAAGAAGCTTCGCCTGATCGTATCCCAACTGCATCTCTCTCAACTGATTCTTTTTCGTGGCTGCTGTGCGCTCCATTAATTGCGTACAATTATAATTCCTGTATGTTCTATAATTAGCAACTTCACCTCTTGGCACAAGCGGCATCAAAGTTTCAATTCTGCTTAAAACGTCGGGATAGAAATTATTGTTCGGCCAGGAATTTTCCCTTCTGAACTTATAATCAATCTCATCCAAACCTTCCTTTATCCTCTCGAGCTGTGCCGCTTCTTTGTTGAGGGTGGCAACATAACTCATCAATGTATTAAAATCTTCTGGTGCGCTTCCCCGTGTTTCAATAAAAAGTTCACGCACATCACTGAGCGGAGGTGAATATTTTATTTCATCAACGTCATTTTTTGCATTCAGAATCTTATTATAATAGCCGACTGCATTATCGAGTCTTTCGCCAATTTCTTTCTTTGCTCGTTCAATCACTCTCGGAGGCAGATCGGAACTGCTGTTGAAAAAATTAAGAAATGTTCCGGTTTCGCTTATAAATAATTCTGTATTCCCAATAGTCCTGTTTTCAGTATAAAAGAATTTTAGCACTGCAAGATATTTGCTCTGAAAAGCAATCTCATCAGTAGTGGCATTCCTCAGATTCGTCCAGTTGATAAATGCTTCATCATTAGAGTTGGCAACTCCTGGAGGAAAAAGAGAAGATAAGGAGTTGAGGTCGCCCTGCATTTTTTTGATGGTGTTCAGCCGGGTATCAACAATATCAATCTCTCTGTCAAAATTAAGTGAGCGCAGGTTGAAATTTTCATCTATCGATTCATAAGTATTTCTTTCAACCCGGTTTGTTTCGAGTATGTTTTTGTAGTCTGCGTGTTTGTTCTCGAATTTATACCGCCATGCCGGAACGTAACGATATTTGGCATTAAGCTGCATATCAAATCCCACACGGTCAATAACCCAGAAATAATGCATAGAATTAGTAGTTATTTCATATACACTTTTTCCTGTCCCTTTACCCTCATCGGTCATTTCAATTTTTGCACCTTCACCATCATCAAAAACATTAGTAAAATAATAGCCGAGGGGAGCTGTCGTCTGACTCTCAAGAACAAGGTAAAAATTGTTCTTTGGCGGAGGAGGAAACTGAAAAAAGTATTTTTCTCCTTTTTCGAGTTCAAAATTTTCCTTGTCGTCTTTGATATCGAGATATCCTCTCTCTCCGGCTAAAATCTCCGGATCGGGTTCGAGTTCCTTAAAAGTCGAACATCCGATTGTATATATCATCAGCAGTGCAACAAGTATTCTCAAACGTGACTTCATTTGCAATCCCCAATTTTTATTTATGACTATTAAGGTTACGAAGTTGTTCCCTGTTAAAGATTTTTTTTTAATTTAGTTAAAATAAGGCATTTATAATAATAAATCTATCAAAAGATATGAAACGTTTGCGTAAAAGAGATTGTTATTTAAAGGAAAAGGAGAAATCGTTATGCGTTTTTTGTTTGGTTTGATATTGTTTGCTGCAATTGTAACACATGCTGAAATCAGAACTGCTTATGTCGAATATTCAGACGGGGAAACAGTACTCGAAGGATTTATTGCATGGGACGATTCTAAAAGCGGGAAAGTTCCGGGTATTCTCATTGTGCATGAATGGAACGGACTGAATGAGCACTCACTCGCAAGAGCGGAAAAACTTGCAGAAGAAGGATACTTTGCTTTCGCTGCCGATATTTATGGCAAAGGGATAAGACCAAAAACCATGCAGGAATCGGCGGCGCAGGCAGGAAAGTATAAGTCGGACCGGCAGCTTCTGCGCAGCAGAGTAATTGCAGGACTCAATAAAATGAAAGAATTTTCCCAGGTGGATCAGGCGAAAATTGCGGCAATAGGTTATTGTTTCGGCGGAACGACAGTGCTTGAATTAGCGAGAAGCGGAGCTGAGATTTCGGGAGTTGTAAGTTTTCATGGAAATCTTGATAATCCCAAAACAGAAGATGCCGGGAATATAAAAACTAAAGTTCTCGTCTGCCACGGCGCAGCCGATCCTTTTGTACCTGCAGAGGAAGTGAATGCCTTCACTGAGGAAATGAACCGTGAAAAAATTGACTGGATAATGATATCATACGGAAATGCTGTTCACAGCTTCACAAACCCGGGAGCCGGGAACGATCCTTCGAGAGGAGCTGCTTATAATGCTTCAGCAGATGAAAGAAGCTGGGAAGATATGAAATTATTTTTCAGCAGGATCTTTAAATAGCTGCAACCGGAAAATTCAATGAGATTAAAGAATGGGGGATACGAACCAGTAAAAGCATTGGCTAACTATCTCAAAAATGTCAATTTTTTTTGCGAAAAGCTAAAGTGATGCTCGTCCCTTCATTTTTCCTTGAATTTACCCCGATTGTAATATTGTTTATATCGCAATAATTTTTTACAAGGCATAATCCAAGTCCATTTCCGTCAAAACTCCTTGAATAACCTCGCTCTTCCTGTGTAAATGGTCTGAAGAGATTAGATAAAAATTCCTCGGACATCCCGATTCCGGTATCAGCCAGCTCAGCAATTATATTGCCATTGCTTTTGTCTAATGTGAGATCAAGAGTTATTGAGCCTGATGATGTGTATTTAATGGCATTGTCGAGAACATTTGAAAATATCTGATCAACGCTGTATTCATCGGCATAAACCTTAATACCCTTTATTTCAGAAGAATACTTAAAAACAAGTTCTTTTAATTCAATTGCAGGAGTGAATTCCCGAAGAAGTTTTTCCAATATTTCTTCAAGATCGAGTTCCCTGAAAGTGGGTTCATAAAGCCCGACTTCAAGCTGAGCGGTATTGAGAAGTAACTCAACGGTTCTGATAAGTCGTTTACCGCTCGAATGAACCACTTCAATAAACTCATCAATATCCTCTCTTGTTCTTTCTATTCTGTTATCTCTCAGGTAACTCGTAAAACCTAACATCGAATTCATCGGAGTCCTGATTTCATGCGATACTTGGGCAAGGAACTCAGATTTTAATTTATCAGCCTGCTCCGCTCTTTCTTTCGCTAGAATGAGGTCCTCCATTATCCGCTTTCGCTCTGTTATATCAATGGCATGAGTGACAGCAAACATCGGCTTATCGTTGATATCCTGGATAAGAACCGAATGGATATCGACCCATATAATTTTCCCGGATTTGCATATATACCTTTTTTCGAATCTTATTTGCGAAATTTCGTGTAAAAAAAGGCTTTTCTGGTTTTTTAAACTCAGTTCACTATCTTCAGGATGCGTAAATTCTGAAAGAGTCCTTCCAATTAGTTCTTCCTGAGAGTATTCAACGATATCAGCCATTGATTTGTTTACCATTATCAGCGATCCGTCTATATCGGAAAGATGCATGGCAACAGGAGCCTGTTCAAAGGTCGTTCTGAATTTTCTTTCGCTTTCGCTAAGCGCCATTTCAGCCGCTTTTCTGCGTGTGATATCTGTGAGTGAAAACAGGGTTCTGGAATAATCTTCGGAAAATCCGGGTGAAACTGAAAAGGTAATATTTGCGACAAGCTTCTCACCCTTAAAATTCTTTATTTCAGTTTCAAATTCTATTATGCGTTCCCCGTTGAAAATCCCGGTGATCACTTTTAAGAATGTGTCGCGCGAGCCGGACCTCAGCAATGCGGGAAGCCTTTTCCTTAGTTCACTCTTACGTTCTATACCCCAGAATGAGAGCGCTGCCCTGTTAAAATCAACAAGATGCACTTTCCCCGCAAACTCGTTTAAGTATTCCGGATTTTCATCAAAATATTTTTCAATTGAATCCGGCTTCTCAGCCTTCAATTTTAATACAAAGGGTATTATCCCGGAAAAGTCCATCTCTATTACTGCAATGGGATTGTTATCAAAAAGATCCCTGTATCTTTCTTCGGCGCTCAGGGTCTCTTCAATTCTCCATTGAAGTTCTTTTTTGCTTTTTTCAAGTTTTTCATTTGTATGAGTAAGCAGGTGTATCAGTTCATCATTTTTTCTTTCGAATTCAAGCGATTCAAGAGCGTTTTTAATTACAAGAATAACTTCTTTCTCATTCCATGGCTTCTGAAGATAATAATATATCTGCCCTTTATTTATTGCATCTATGATGGATTGAAAATCGCTGTACCCGGTTAATATCATTCTTTTTGTTTTGGGAAATTCCGGCAGAATTTTTTCAAAAAATTGTGTGCCGGTCATTCCCGGCATTCTTTGATCAGCGATAATTATTGGGAAGGTTTTTTTAATAAGTTCGGCGTATCCCTGCTCAGCACTTTTCGCAATCGTTATATTATAATAATCCATAAACTGAAATTTGAAACTGCTCAGGTTCTCGTAGTCATCGTCAATATACAGTAAATCCGGTTTAACCGGTTTTGTTTTTTTGTTTAAAAGTTCATTAAAATTATCCATCAAAATTTCCCTCTTTATTCAATTGGAAGGTTCAGAATGAAAACAGCCCCGCCAACCCGGTTTGTCCCGATACTGATATTACCACCGTGACTTTTTATAATGCCATACGAAATCGAAAGCCCAAGTCCTGTTCCCTGTCCGACGTCTTTTGTAGTAAAAAACGGATCAAAGATTTTCTCTTTTATATCCTCAGGAACGCCGGCTCCGGAATCAGAAAATTCAATATTTACAGAGGGCTTTTCCTGGTCTGCAGCCAATGAAGTTTTTATCTCTATTTCCGCAGGCTCACCGATGATAATTTTATTTTCAAGCGCATCAACAGCATTAGCCAAAATGTTTACAAAAACCTGATTTATCTTTCCTGGAAAACATTTAACCTTTGGAATATTTCCAAAATGCTTTGTAACACGAATTCTGTCTTTGATCCGCTGATTCAGCAGGATCAAAGTAGATTCGATATTTTCATGAATATCAATAGCTTCTTTCTCATTGCGCCCCATATGGGTAAATGTCTTCAAACTCCGCACTATTTCAATAGTACGGTTCGAAGCCACATCAATATTCCTGAGAAGCTGCTCAACACCTTCGGTGATCTCAGAGTAACTGATCTCCTTCTTAAAAATTGCGGCTTCTTCCAAAATACTATCTGTATTTTCAGTTCTCAGTTTATCATAAATTTCGATAAGAGCCAGAAATTTCCGGATAATTTTTCCAAGTGCAATACCGCTTGAATTAATTGCATTTACGGGATTATTTATTTCATGGGCAATTCCTGCGGTCAGAGTGCCGAGAGAACTGAGTGTCTTCGCCTGGATCAGTTGCGACTGCGCCTCTTTCAAAGATTTTAGCGTTTCATTAAGTTTATTGTTTTTTTCTTCCAGTTCAGCCCTGTACTTTCCAAGCCGGAGGTGAGTTTCGACCCTGGCCATTACTTCAGGAATATGAAAAGGCTTGGTGATATAATCGACTCCGCCCGATTGAAAAGCTTTTACCTTATCCAATGTTTCGGATTTTGCGCTGATAAAAATAATAGGTATATCGCTCAACACCCGATTCGCCTTAATTTTCAAACCAAGTTCATAACCATCAATCTGCGGCATCATAACATCGAGAAGTATAATATCCGGAGGATCACTCAATGCAGATTTAAAGGCAAAATTACCGTCAGTAAAAAGCCTTATTTTTTCATATTTTTTTGATAGAATATCATCCAGGAGATCAAGATTTGCAGTGGTGTCGTCAACAACCATAATGCTGCAATCGCATAATATTTTATCCATTTTCCACTCCGGAGCTGATCAAGTCCACAACTTTCTTAAAATCATAGTTTAACGCTGCTTCCTTAAGTTTTTCAGCCAGTTTCCTGTCATACATCTGAATATCATCAATAAGCAGAAGAGATTTTTTTCCATATCCTTCCATGGCAGTCTTCTTTAAAGCATTAAGCAGATCGTCAGGAATCTTTTGCGAATTCAGCGGCAGCGGAACCTCAGCAGTTTTTATTGACTCGGGAGCAGAGATGTCGAATTCTTCTTCAAATACATATTCAAGATCACAGTAATGCGCCATTGCTCCAAACAATTCATCTTCCCTGAAGGGTTTTCGGATAACATCAACAGCGCCGGACTCAAGTACTTTCTGAGTCTCCTCTTCAAGAACGCTCGCTGTAACTGCAATTATTAATGGTTTTTTACGTAAATCACTATTAATAATTTTTGACGTTGCCTGAAAACCATCCATAACCGGCATTGCCATATCCATCAATATCAGATGCGGCTCCCAATTCTCACACAATTCAACAGCCTCAAGACCATTCGATACTTCTTTAACAGTTATTCCTTCAATATCCAGCATAGAAGTCAGCAGATCACGGTTTGTTTCCCTGTCATCAGCAACAATTACCCTGAATTCCTTATCTGTTTTGATTCCTTTTACTTTTTTATAACTGATCTTATGTTTCGCTTCACTTATAGCAGCAATTTCCGTTTCAATTTCAAGCCTGAATTTACTGCCGGCTCCTATTGCACTGGATACAAAAATATCTCCGCCCATCAGTCTTGCATACTGTCTGCTTATTGCAAGCCCGAGTCCTGTCCCCTCTTTGGATTTCAGCCCGCTCTCAGATTGTTCGAAGGACATAAATATTCGTTCGATGTCTTTCCCGTCAATTCCCAGTCCCGTATCAACCACTTCAAAAAATAGCCTGATGATATTTTCTTTCCGCACGACAGGGCCAACTATTAACTGTATGGAACCCGCATCGGTAAATTTAATTGAGTTGCCAATCAGATTGATGAGTATCTGCCTTAGTTTACTCTGATCGCCTCTGATAAAATTTGGTATATCCTCGGCTGTTGATACAAAAAACTCAAGCCCTTTTGAAGCTGTTTTGCTTTCAAACATCAATCGTAGATCTTCAATAATTGTCAGAAGATCAAAAACTTCCCTTTTTATTTCCGATTTACCGGCTTCAATTTTTGATAACTCAAGCACTTCATTAATGAGGCTTAACAAGTGTTCACCGCTTCGGTTAATTACTTCTACATTCTTCAACTGCTGAGGAGTAAGATTCTGGTATCGCAGAAGTAATTGTGAGAATCCAAGTATTGCATTCAGAGGAGTTCGTAATTCATGAGACATACTTGAAAGGAAAACACTTTTAGCCTTGCTCGCAGATTCCGCCTGTTCTTTTGCAATTCGTAATAATTCCTCAGACTTCTTTCTGTCAGTAATATCAAGCGACCAGCCGCAGGTAGCATAAATATTGCCTGAACTATCCCTTATCGGAAAGAGGATATCAACGAAATAATAGTCCCTGTCATTTTTATGGGAAAGATTCTCGAAAATCCACGATTTGCCGCCTGCTATTATCCTCTTGTTTTGCTCGATATTTCTCCTTGCTCTATCAGCCGGAAAAATCTCATCATCTTTTTTCCCGATGATATTTTCAGCTTTCAGATCCATCCTTCTTTCAAATTCTTCATTTACAAAAAGGTATCTGCCTTCAATATCATTAATGTAAGTAAGTATCGGAGCATGATTGAGTATATCTCTTAATCTCTGTTCGCTTTCAATATGAGCAGTCTGTGCCCGTCTTAAATCCGTATTCTTTTCTTCAAGTTCTGCGGTCCTTTCCCGAACCCTGACCTCCAATTCTTCATTCAATTTGGTCAATTGACCGGACTTGTTGCTTATCTCCTCATTTCTGATCCTTAATTGCTCAAGCATTTCCACAAATCTTTTATATAAAGTTCCGATAACATCATCGCTTTTATAAACTGCCTTAAAGGAAAGATCGGGACTATGCGAAATTTCAGTCATTGCCTCAGCAAGTTTAAGTATAGGCACAGAAACACGCCTTTGTAATTTTGACGCGAGAAACAGGATAGGAGCGCTCAGACCAATAATGAGTACCAACAGTATTAAAACCTGGGAAAATATTTTCTGATTTAGATTTGTCGCAGATAAACGTATATAAATGGTTCCGATTGTATCCGGTCCATTTATTATAGGTTCAAAAACATTCAGATATCCCCTCTCGAATTCAGCCGATTTTCTGACCGGTTCAGGAAAGTCAAAATTATCGCCGGGATTTTTAGCATATCTGACAAATAAGCTGCCTGTATTATCATACACACCGGCTTTCACAATCCCCGGAAGATTCTGAATCTGTTTTAGAGCATCTTCAGCCTCATCCGCATATTTGAATAATAAGGGAGCGCTGCAATAATCACCGACAAGTTTTGCATTTGCTGAGGCGGCAATCTGCATCTCATTTTTATAATGCAGATAATCAAATGTCCCCGCAATTATCAATCCGAGAACAGTCATCGTAACACTCACAACATATATGATAAGAATCAGTTTATGTTTGATTGATAACTTGTCAAAAAAACTGAAATTCATTTACGAAACCTTAAATTTCTGAGAAGAATTCTTCTGTTCAATCATAGATTTTTTCGGCAATTTTTAATAACCGGGTATTCGGAATAATTCCGGCATCCCGGAGGGATTTTATATTTATTTCAAATTTTATCTTGTCTTTATCCTGTAAAAAATTGATGCAGATTCCCCTTTTTGCTAAATTTTCTCCTGAACCAATTGTCAGAATCTTTTTTGCTGCCGCTTTTTTAATTATCGTTTTTATATCATCATCATGGAACTGAGGTATAAATAATATATTGCTTTTTGAGAGTTTTGAAATATCATCCAGCTTGTCAACCACAATAACTTTTCCGTTCACTCTTTCCTTTTTAGCTAAGTGAATAAGGGGTTCAATTATTTTATCATCTCCGAGTACAGATACATAAAAAGAATCATCATAATTCTGCGACCATTCCAGAAATTTGGTAAAATTAAAGATATAAGCTGCCATAATATTTTCTGCTTTAGCGCCGCTTATGCTCTGTCCTACTAGTGTTGAGATTAACAAGAAACCGCAAAAAAATAAAATAAAAACCCGCTTTATCGATCTCATATTTTTCAGGTGGTTAATAATTCTAAAATAGTTCATAGCCTGCCTTTAATATAAAAGTTCTCTGCGGCTGCCTGTATCTTTCCGGAGGACGGTTGGACGGGTGGAAATATTTTTCATCCAAAAGATTGTTTATTCCGATACTCGCAAAAATATCATCCGATAATTCGTATCGGATAAAAGTGTTTATAATAAATGCGGGATCAATTTCACTGCTTCCGGTAGCAGTAATTATTTTATAATTTTCCCGGCTCCCGAGGTACGAAAACCGGAAGGATATTCCCAGATCAGCAATTGGATGATAAATAATCCCTGCATTGGCACAGTGTTCTGCTATTTCCGGCACTTTTTTTCCGTCAGTGCCCTTTGAATTTGTATAAGTATAATTAACATCTGTTTTGATGTGTTCCGAAAAATATTCGGACCCGATCTCCATTCCGAAGATGTTAATGTCACCCATATTAATCCAGTGGTCGGATGCACTTTCAAGAATAAATATCTCAGAAAGGGTGTTCTTATAAACTGCAATATCAGTATTCCATCCGGAAGTGAATTCGTACGCTGCAGAAAATTCCAGTGACTTCATTTTTTCAGGCTGGAGGTCAGGATTTCCGTTCCCGTAATTATAGTCCCAGGGTTTAGGCGCACGGAAAGCTTGTGAATAAAGCACCTTCATTTGAAGATTATCCCGGGAATATATTAAAGCAGCCCTTGGGGTAAGTACCTGATCATATACACTGCTGAAATCTAACCTGCTCCCTGCAGCAAGTTTAAAGAGTTCTGTAATCCTGAAGTTAACCTGCAGGAAGATACTAAGCAGGGAATTCCTTAGCATTGCTGGAGGCGGAGGGGTTGAGGGGCTTTCTGTTGCAGAAGTGCTTGATGTGACTGAATAATTTTCTGCAAGTGACTCATCCTCATATAGTATTCCACCCAAAAGATCAATATTTCCGGCTGGGTTGAATTCCACTATGTTTTCAAAACCGAAGAGATGATTGGGGCGGTAGTAGCCTGTTTGAACAGTATCAATGAATGCAATGGTATTATCATGGATAGTTGCATCCCTGAAGTAAAGCGTTGAGGATAATTTTAATGATTCTGAAAATGAATGCGTTGTCCTGAGATAAGCATTAATAAAACTGATATTCCAGAGCGTATTTCTGTCAGAATAAAGTGTTCCTGCTGATTTATAATTCGTTGTGCGTGATGACTGCTTGTTCTGATAAAGAAAGCCCAAACTCAGCGATTTGTAAATGCCTTTGAAATTAATAGAATAGTCATCTTCAAAATTTTCCATCTCGTCTGACCAATTATAATCACCCTCCATACCTCTTAGATCAGCTTTTTCAGAGGATTTCGCCATCGCCGAAATCCTGAATCCGAATTCATCCAGATGGTTATATTGTGAATATGAAAGATCTCCGGAAAAATTATTAAATGTGCCGTAGTATCCGCTTCCTGAAAATCCGGGATATTTATCCGGCGATTTTGTGATAATATTGATGATTCCTGAAACAGCATTCGTCCCATATAAGGCTGATGCAGGTCCATATACAACTTCGATCCTTTCGACATCGGCAAGGTTATATTGCCCGCCGCCATAGAACCCTCCGGAATTCAGTTCATTTATCTGGATGCCATCTACTAAAACAAGAGTCAGATTGTTTTGGTTTGGAATGCCGCGCTGAAAAATGTAACTGTTGAAGCCCTGAATATTCCTGAACTGGAAACCGGGTAATTGAGCAAGCGCATCATCAAGTGTTAAAAAACCATTCTGTTTTATTGCTGCGGCTGTTATTACCCTGACTGTAGCCGGAGCATCGTGAATATAAATAGGGGATTTTGTTACTGAAACTACTTTGAGATTTGCGAGTTCTTCCAAATCGAGGCTTAGAAGCTTTTCCAATTCACTCTCCTGGGCAGAGAGGCGGGAACTGATAATTATCAACAAAACGCAAAAAGTGCTAATGCTTCGGGGTAATTTGTTAAATCGCATAAATTAATCCTTTTATTTGACGTGCTCGTAAAATCTGACTACTTACAGTTTTTACTTACAAGTACAATAAGAAGAATATTTCTTTTTATTCGAATACAAAATAGTAAAAATAATTCAAAAACTATATTGGCAATGAATTAACAAATACTGAGTTATGGAGGATTTTAGAATGATTTTTATTCTGGAATCCGGCTAATTAAATTATTTGAATATTTCGGAATTAGTATTCTCCGATCAGAATTTCATCAAGGGAGCGTTTAGGAACATAATGAATATATCCCCTACGGTGATATTTTATGTCGCCGCCTATTGCCGGCTCAAGAATTACCTCCTCCTTCGGAAAACCAATCGCGAGAACAAGCGATATTTCAAGGTGCGATTCCAGTTTAAGTTCCTGTGATAATTGTTTGCGGTCAACTGTATGAATTATACAGCCCCCGATGCCATACTGAACAGCTCCTAATAGAACGGTCTGAGCGGCAATACCTTCATCATAACCGTTGGTTCTAAGTATTGAGTGATCCACAAGTACAAATATATACGCAGCCGGTTTTTCTCCTTCAGCCGGGGTACCTGCCTCGCCGAGATAACGTGCCCAGCCGAGTGCAGGAAAAATCCTGCTGTTCATCTGTTCATTGCAGGAGATAATATATTTCAACGGCTGAAGATTTTTGGAGGAAGGTGTCAGCCTTGCAAGATCGATCAGATCTCTCAGTAAACCAGGTTCAACCGGACGATCCTGGAAAAATCTCCGGTAACTCCGGTTTTTAATAACTCTATCCCTGAATTCCATCGGGAGACCTCCGCTTTTATTTTCTTACTGATATTACGCCGTCAACAACCGGAGTCAAACAGACTATCGGGTTTTCAGGCAATTCATAATTCTCGAATAAGCCCCTGAAAAGCCTGTACTGATTTCCGGTATATTCAAGTCTCGCAAATTTTCTGTAGGACATCAGTTTTCCCTTTTTATCCAGAGGCGGATCGTATGTCTCTGCTGAAGCATAGTCCTTCTCTGTCATCTCATATAGATAATTTATTTTCTCAGAATCCTCACCGCTGATTTCGTAACTTTTAGCCCGGATTCCTTCAATAATGCCATCGTTTATCAACAGGTAAATATTAAGAATTTTCTCTTTCATCGGAGCAATCGGTAAATTATTTCATAAAAATGAGTATTAATAAAAAAAAAGCCGCCCACGGGGTGAACGGCTTTTATCAATTAAAGATTTTTGTGCGTTCCATCGCAGAAAGGCTTGCCTGCTGTATTTTTGCATCCGCACCATGCTACTTTTTTTTCTTCGGTTATCTCTTCAGCAACCGGTCTGAATTCACTGCCTTTGTGACTCCCGTCGCAGAAAGGTTGATTACCGGATTTTCCACACGCACACCAATAATATTTTCCGGGCTGCACTGTCATAACAAAAGGCGCTTTTTGGGCAATTTCAGGTTTTTCCATTTTTTTCTCCGTTTTTATTTATTAACAAAATAATGAAAAACAGAGTTCTGAAATTATTTGCCCGGACCGATCATTTTTTCAGGACGCACTTTAGCCTCAAATTCTTCTTTGGTTAAAAGTCCGAGAGCAATTGCAGCTTCTTCGAGTGTGGAATTCTCCTTATGCGCCTTTTTGGCAACCTTTGCTGCATTATCATATCCGATATGCGGATTAAGAGCTGTTACGAGCATTAGTGAATTTTTGAGGTGTTTTGCTATATTGTGCTCATTTGCTTCAATTCCAACCACACAATTATCAGTGAAACTCTCTGATGCATCTGCAATCAGCCTGATTGACTGAAGCACATTATATATAATAACAGGTTTGAAAACATTGAGCTCAAAATTACCCATAGATCCGCCGATTCCAACGGCAACATCATTTCCCATTACCTGGCAGCATACCATTGTCATTGCTTCGGATTGTGTTGGATTTACTTTGCCTGGCATAATTGAACTTCCTGGTTCATTCTCGGGAAGATGGAGTTCACCGAGTCCGCAGCGCGGTCCTGAACCCAGCCAGCGGATATCGTTTGCAATCTTCATTAAGGAAGAGGCGATTGTTTTCAGAACCCCGCTGAATTCAACGAGGGCATCATGTGTACCAAGGGCTTCGAACTTGTTCCTCGCTGTAATAAAAGGCAGTCCGGTTATTTTTTCAATGGATGCAGCAGCTTTTACGGCAAACTCAGGATGGGTGTTCAGCCCGGTCCCGACCGCTGTCCCGCCAAGAGCCAATTCATATAATCTCGGCAATGCTGCGTCAATTCTTTCAAGGCTGTTTTCAATCATCTGAACATAACCGCCAAATTCCTGGCCAAGTGTCAGCGGCACAGCATCCATTAAATGTGTGCGTCCGATCTTAATAATATCCTTATACTCGGTTTCTTTAACTTTAAGCGCGTCACCAAGTTTTTTCAGCATTGGTATCAGACGGCGGTGAATTTCCTCAACGGCTGCAATATGCATAGCAGTCGGGAAAGTATCATTCGATGATTGAGCTTTATTTACATCGTCATTCGGATGAACTGGTTTTTTGCTTCCGATTACCCCTCCGGCGAGTTCTATTGCGCGGTTCGAGATAACTTCATTAGCGTTCATATTTGTCTGAGTACCGCTTCCTGTCTGCCAGACTACCAGAGGAAAATGCAGATCGAGCTTTCCCTCAATTACTTCATCGGCTGCTTTTACTATCAGGTCACCCTTTTCCTTAGGGAGAGTTCCAAGATCCATATTAGTAAGAGCGGCAGCTTTTTTAAGTACTCCTAATGCTCGTATCAGTTCTCTTGGAAAAGTTTCGCCTCCGATTTTAAAATTCATAAGTGAACGTGCGGTTTGCGCACCGTAATATTTGTCCGCGGGCACCTTTATTTCGCCCATGGTGTCCGTTTCAATCCTATATTCCATTGAGACTCCAAAATGATTGTGTATTTAAAATTAGGGAAAAGTGATGAGAGAGGAAAGGTCTAAGCTTTAGAAATGTTTGATACGTCGCAATCGATTTGGAATAATCATAATCCGGTAAATATTTGCACGAAAAACTTGGTCTGATAATTCAGAAAACACATACTGTTAAAATTATAAACTCAGAATCAGCATCAATTGCTGATTTATATATTTGTCAACATTATTTGTCAGTACAGAATTTGATCTAATTAATAAGCACGAAAATAATAACTAATATTATTGAAAACTGCTTTTTTTAAAATGTAATTTCGTAGTCAATAAATCATTTGATATAATTAACGATTTTGGAACTGAGGTATTTCCCAATCTCAAAATGAGCAATTTGATTCCAGTGCCCATTAATTCTGACAGCAGGCCAAAAGAATGGATTGATATTTTGATCATGTAGATTATAATAAACTTCTTCGAGGTTAATAATTTCAATATTATTCATCGTTATCTGCTTCGTGATATCTTCGGAAAGTTCTCGAATAGGAACAATAAGAGTTGTGACACCTTCTGAAATCCGATCATAATAGTAGCTTCTTAAGATAGCGTTGTTCAATTTATAAAAAGGGTCTGATTGTAGTTTATTAACGGTAACATCTTCAGAATATTTTTTATCAAAATATAGCTTGTCAAATATAATTTCTCCGGTGCGGCCACTTTTAAAATTCGAATAGGAGGCTTGAAGTAAAGAATAGAATCCAAATCTTCGCAAATATGATAAATTACTTTTATTCACAAAAAGATTTGTTTTATTAAAAGAGTAATCTATAATGAGACTATCTCCATCAGTAACCAAAAGTTCAGGGCCAATGTTATTATCTTTTGAACGGAAGTCGGACTCATTAACAAAAACAATAACCACATCTGGTGAAAATTTTTTCGCGAGCTCGGTATAGTGAATGTACATCCTTCTGAAGTCTAGCCCGCTCCGGCCAAGGTTAATAACTTGAATCGTTTTATTTTTAAGTTTTGCGCGAAGATGATCTTCGATAATATAACGGAAATGATGTTTTTCTGCAACCTGAATACCCTCAACAAAAGAATCACCAATAAGAACAATCCGATAAGTATTTGATTCTTTGGCGAAAGGATAAGATGGTCCGAGGTAACCCATTGAATTCACATTCCTGAGTGCGAAACTTTCCTTAATACTATTAATCTTTGCATCTGGTTTGAAACTCCTGCCAAAGGTCGAATCATCAACAACAGTTGAAGGTAAAAATATCTCGGTAGTGGTGAGATACATTTCATAAAATAATATACTTACAATTACAGACACAAAAAAAAGAATTACATTTTTAATCATTTTTATTAACTAAAATTGGAAATAGATGAATGGCATTGGAGTTGCCTGAAACATATAAAGAAGAATAACAAACCAAGTTACGACTGAGAAACCAAGTATATATTCCTTCCTAAACTTCAAGAGAAATTCATGGTCTCCATAATAATACTCAAAAACATCAATTAAAACAGTAATAAAAGAAAACGAAAAAATAATTAATAAAACTCTACCATCTAATGAACTGCTTGTCCACTCAAAAAACCTTTTTAAAAAGTAAAAAGCTTCATTGAATGATTTGGCCCTGAAAAATAGCCATGTGATAAGCACCAAAAAATTGGTCAAAACAACCTTTAGAAGAAATGCAACCAGCCCCTTACTATTAGAAAAGGAATATCGATCTGATATTTTTCTATCCTTTAGAAAAAACTTATGAACTGAGAGAAATAGTCCATGTAAACCACCCCAGACAACAAATGTCCAATTGGCACCATGCCATAAACCACCTAAAAGCATCGTAATCATTAAATTGATGTATGTCCTGGAGACCCCTTTGCGATTTCCACCGAGAGGTATATATAGGTAATCGCGCAGCCAGCTTGATAAGGAAATATGCCAGCGGCGCCAAAATTCTGTTATATTGGCTGAAAGATAGGGTTGGTTAAAGTTTTCCATCAAGTCTATTCCAAGCCACTTCGCAGTCCCTCTGGCAATAGAAGAATATCCGGAAAAATCAGCATAAATTTGAATAGAAAACAAAATTAATCCCATTAATAATTCACTGGAAGCATAATACTGGGGCTGAGCAAATATTTGGTCAACAATCCTGCCGGTCGTATCACCGATTAAGACTTTTTTAAACATTCCAATCGTAATAAGAACGAATCCTTGCTTGAATTGTTCCAAAGTTGGTGTCGGTAATGCTGCAACTTGGGGAAGCAGGTGTTTTGCTCTCTCGATTGGTCCTGCCACCAATTGTGGGAAAAAGGCAACGTAATTTGCAAAATCAATGAAGTTCTTTGTTGGTTTTATCTCTTTACGGTATATATCAATAGTATAAGTTAATGTTTGAAAAGTGTAAAATGAAATACCAACTGGAAGGATAATGTTTAAATGTAGGAAATCAAGTTGAAGACCTAAATTTGAAAAGGCAGCTTCAAATGAATGGATAAAGAAATTAAAATATTTAAAGAAACCCAAAATTCCAAGATTTGAGATGAGACTGATCGATAAAAGAATACGTCTTTTTTTGAGGTTATCAGTTATGAAAAGGTACTTCCCAGTATAGAAATCAATTACCGTTGAGATCAATAATAAAGAGCAGAATCTGTAATCCCAGTAACCATAAAAAAAGTAACTTCCAACTAAGATTAATATTTTTCTCCATTTTGAGTTAAGAAAGTAATAAGTTGGAATAACAAGGATTAAGAAAACAAGAAAAATATAAGAATTAAAAAGCACAGTCTCTCAAGAATTGGTGAATTAAAATTTCTTCGCAATTACTAAAAAATACTTGGGCAAATAGTATTTTTATTTCCGTGAACTTAACAAAATAAAATCATTAAAAAAAAATTTTCTATGAATAATTTTAAACCATGAAGTTTTTATAGTTTATCAAGTTAGAAAGTTTGTCAAGTGGAAAGTTTATCAAGTCCAAAGTTTGTTAAGTTGGTGGTTTTGGAGGTTAATAATTATTAGTTTTGTGATGGTGTTAGTAAAGGACTAATAATTAGTTTTAATCTTAGTCAAATGAAACCTTAATCGATTTTCGCTTCTGGAATATTGTTCGTTATCATCATTGTTACTTCAGGGTTTTGTGTAAATTGTTTTCGTAGAGGGATTCAGGTGAAATTCGAGAAATTTGAAGAAATAATAGCTTGGCAAAAAGCAAAAGAGCTTGCTATACATGTATATAGTATATTTGAAAATTCGAAAGACTTCGGACTAAAGGATCAAATTCAAAGAGCATCGGTTTCGGTCATGAATAATATTGCCGAAGGATACGAGCGGAAAAGTAATAAAGAGTTCAAATATTTTCTATTTGTTTCAAAAGGTTCTTGTGGTGAGGTAAGATCAATGCTGCATCTTCTCAATGATTTAGAGAAAATTGATCGTAACGAATACGAAAAATTACTGAAATTAAGCACAGAGATTTCCATGATAATATCGGGTCTGATTCAGAAACTTTAATTATTTTACAGTCACTTCGATACTTTAGTTTATGACATTCCAAATCGAATCATGAAAGAAAATTCCAATTAGCTGTTTATCGAACAACGATCCGGAAATGTCCCACTTGACAAACTTTCTACTTGACAAACTTTCCACTTGACAAACTTCCCACTTGACAAACTTCCCACTTGACAAACTTCCCACTTGACAAACTTTCCACTTGACAAACTTTCCACTTGACAAACTTCCCACTTGACAAACTTTCCACTTGACAAACTTTCCACTTGACAAACTTTCTACTTGACAAACTTTCCACTTGACAAACTTTCCACTTGACAAACTTCCCACTTGACAAACTTTCTACTTGACAAACTTCCCACTTGACAAACTTCCCACTTGACAAACTTTCTACTTGACAAACTTCCCACTTGACAAACTTTCCACTTGACAAACTTCCCACTTGACAAACTTTCCACTTGACAAACTTCCCACTTGACAAACTTCCCACTTGACAAACTTTCCACTTGACAAACTTCCCACTTGACAAACTTTCCACTTGACAAACTTTCTACTTTATGAACTTTCCACTTGACAAACTTCCCCACTTCCCGAACTTTTCTTAAATTTGAACACTAAATTACAAGGTGAGTTTTGAAAAAACCGACTACAAAATACTGGATTCTGACCTTCATTTTAGCTTTTGTGTCCATAATTGTTCCGTGGATACTGCCTTTAGGTTCCAATCCAAACTATTATGTAATTCCATTAAGCTTCTGGATAATGGCAGGAGCAATTTTTATCAGTTCCGCTGTCAGTTCATTCCTTTTATGGAAAAATTGGGGTAGAATACCATTCGTCTATACCGGAGCGCTGTTTTTGGTATTTGTCTCAGGATCTCTTTTCCCGGGACTCTCAGAAACCGGCATTACCGGCTTTCTGATGATCTTTTTCCTTGGTATTTTTATCACTCTTTTTGGATCAGGAACCGGCAGATTTATTAAACGCTTTTTTATGAAAGGTGAAACACATTACAGGCATTTCTGAATGAGTTCCGCAAAGTTTGCTCAGCCTGTCTTTGATTTATCTTTTTTCAGTTTCTGATTCAGGCTTCGGGGCGGGCGGCTGCATCATAAGGATATTCATTTTCCGGAAACCCAGATATTTTGGACTGTAATAGTCACTTTTAAGGGGTGAGACTATAACTCCGCGCGATGAACTTGAATGGACGAATAATCCGTTGCCAAGATAAATTCCGGCATGATCAGGGTGTCTTTTACGTAACTTAAAAAAGACAATATCACCGAATTCAGGGTTCGATTGTTCTTTTTCGATCTGTGATGAATAAAACATATCCTCAACAGTGCGTGGAAGCTCAACCTCTAATGCATCCAGAAAAACTCTGTTTATAAGTCCCGAACAATCAAAGCCATTCGGACCAAGTCCTCCATACCGGTAAGGAGTTTTCAGATACCTTGTTATCTCAATCAGCAGCCGGGTCTGGCTTTCGACCGGCACACCTATTGAAATTATTTCTTCATAGTTTGAAATAAAATCATCGGGATTTTCTTCAAGAGGAAATTCTTCAGACGAATTCTCTGAAGACGAATCCATCAAATTTTCGTCGGGAATTTGCATCTTTTCAGTTTCCTGCTTATTCTCCGAATCCGAAAAACGGCTTCCGGATGTCGAAAAGACAGCGACAGGAGCACATGCGGAAAAATTAAGAATAATTATCAGCAATACAGAGGTCGCGCAGAGGTTTTTCATCCAAGATAATTTCTGAGGTTTTTACTGCGGGATGTATTTTTTAACCGCCGGATTGCTTTTTCTTTTATCTGCCTGACTCTTTCACGGGTAAGGTTGAATTTTTCGCCTATCTCCTCAAGAGTCATTGAGTGCTCCTCTCCTAATCCAAAATATAGTATAAGAACTTCCGCCTCACGTCCATTGAGGGTGGAAAGAGCCCGCTTTATTTCATTTTTTAAGGATTCTGCCATCAGATCATGATCAGGCGTTGGCTGCAAATCGTTCACCAGCACATCAATAAGTCTGTTTTCCTCACCCTGTGTAAATGGAGCATCCATAGAAATCGGTCGTCCCGAAATTTTGAGGGTATCAACTATCTCAGAAATGTCCATCTCCAATTCCGTTGCAAGTTCATGAGGCGATGGCTCTCTTTCAAATTCCTGTTCCAGATTACTGTAGGCTTTCCCTATTTTATTGAGGGCGCCAACACGGTTGAGCGGCAGCCGGACAATGCGTGACTGCTCAGCCAAAGCCTGAAGTATTGATTGCCTTATCCACCATACCGCATATGAAATAAACTTGAATCCTCGCGTCTCATCAAATCTTTTTGCGGCTTTGATCAGCCCAAGATTTCCCTCATTTATCAGATCACCAAGCGAAAGGCCCTGATTCTGGTACTGCTTTGCAACACTGACAACAAACCTGAGATTAGCCTTCACAAGCTTCTCAAGCGCTTTGTCATCACCCTTTCTAATCTGAATAGCGAGTTTTATTTCTTCGTCTGAATTCAGCAGATCAACTTTGCCGATTTCCTGCAGGTATTTATCTAATGACTGACTTTCGCGGCTGGTAAATTGCTTGAATATTTTCAAATCAGAACTCCTTTTTAACCGAGCTCGTTGTTGACTGAATCAACAATACCAACGATCGAAGCGTCAACAGGAGCCAAGTCAACTTCAAGCGGGATAACAGCTTCGCTCGACGTGATGTAAAAAACAATTTCTCCGGGACCCGCGCCGATAGTATCAAGAGCTATGAGCGGCGATCCGGTCTTTTCCAGTTTTCCATTCAGGGGCTGGACGATCTGCATTTTATAATTCTTTACAGAATCATATTTTCTTGTCGCCCAAATAGTACCAAGTACTCTTCCGAGGATCATTGCGTTGAGATCAATTCTTCAAGTTGTTCTTTAACGGCAATATCAAGTTTATCTACAATTGCCATGATCACCGCATCTACAGGTTTATTCTTAGTAAATGTGGTCTGACGTGCGGAACTGCCCTGAGCCACAAGCACAACTTCACCAACCCCGGCGCCAACAGAATCAACTGCGACAAGAAAATTTTTCTTTGGAGTATAATCAAGATTCAATTCCCTTGTGATAAGGAATTTCGCACCCACAAGATTCTCATCTTTCCGGGTTGACCATACAGTCCCAATAACTTTTGCGAGTATCAATTCAGCCTCCTAAATCCCCGGGCGAAACAACATCAAGCCCGCATTCAGCAAAGTAGTTTTTTCTGGTGCTTAAAATAATTAATTTATTTATTCTGGCAATTTCGCAAAAAAGCGCATCTTTCCAGTTATCGGTTTTTTGGCTGAATCTTTCAATCCCGAGTACAAAGCGGGAATTAATTCCCAGCACTTTTAATGCTCTGAGAACCGAATCAACCGCTTTTTTCTGTTTTTCCGTTTTTGCCATATAATACAATTCAGCGGCATCAAGCGCTGTTGTAAAACAAATGCCTTCCATCATAGCTGTTTCAAGCGCTTTGGTCATAGTACTCTCTGAGATCAGATATCCTGCGATTATCCCCGATTCAATAAGATACTCAGGCATTCTTTTTCCTGCCATAAAATTCACTCTCAGCCTTCAATGACCCTTTTGCGTTAAGGAATTCAAGCACAACCGATCCAGGTAATTTTTGCCTCTCCATAATTGCCCGGTAAATATCGGCATCCATCCCGGATAAATCCATATCCTCCTCCGGATTCGCCATAATCCTCAAAGTAAAAGAATTCAGACCCTTTGACCTCAAATCTGCATAAAGCGAATCAGGTATTACAAAATTACCCTTTTCATCACGGACTATTCTGTAATCGATAATGTGGATAAGATTTTCGTCAGCCATTTTTATTGTTTTTTTCGTAATAAATATATGGAGCAGTACAAAACTTCAATTCCTGCCATTAATAACTTCGGGCGGATTCAGTACAATTGCAAAAATAAGGCATTAATCAGTATAACCCAACTTATCGAAATATCCGGCATTTATATTTAATTTCCGGATGCAGGGATATAAGCAGTCACTATTTACCAAATTGAGTTAGATCGGTTAACAGAGGCTCTGAACAATAATGTGGAGCTATATCTGTACGGAAAAAATATTCATTCAGTAAAAAACGAGTGAGGGAGAAGAAACGAAATCTGATACCCGCTAATGATTTTTCAGTAGGTGAACATTAAGAATAGTTCTTGATACAGCGAAGTAATCTCAAAAGGTAACATATCTGCCCGGTTACTTTTTAAGAAAACTAGTTCCCCGCAAAGCATTATTGACTCTGAAAAAATGAGCAACAGTCTGACCTGCATCCGAGAAAGTTTTGCGTGTTCCGAGATCCCTTCCTTTTTTTCCTTTCCGGTAAAAAAGCAGCGGCACATACTCGCGGGAATGATCAGTGCCTTTGGTGGTCGGATCATTGCCATGGTCGGCAGTTAAAAGCAATGCATCAGTTTCATCCAGCGATTTAAGGATGCGTGGAAGATTATCATCGAATTCCTTTAAGGCTTCGGCAAATCCGGCAGGATCGTTTCTGTGACCGTAATTGACATCGAAATCAACCAGATTGGTAAAAATAAATGAATTTTCCGCAGATTGAGCATTTGATATAATCTTCTCAATTCCTTCGGCATTCGATTTCGTTTTTACTCCTTGTACTATTCCGCGATAATTAAAAAGGTCATTCACTTTTCCAATCGCAATGGTATTTATACCGGCATCTTTCAGATAATCAAGAATTGTTTTTTCAGGAGGATCAAGCGAAAAGTCTTTTCTGTTGGTAGTCCTCTTAAAATTGCCCGGAGTACCGAGAAACGGTCTGGCAATAACACGGCCGACTGAATGTTTCCCTCTGAGCAGTTCATTTCGGGAAACCTCACATATCCTCAATAATTCCGGAAGAGGAATAATTTCTTCGTGTGCGGCTATCTGGAAAACTGAATCCGCAGAAGTGTAAACGATCGGATAGGCTGTTCTGAGATGTTCTTCGCCCAGTTCGTTTATTATCTCGGTACCCGAAGCAGCTTTATTGCCTAAAACTCCCTCTACACCGGTCAATCTTTTGAACTCATCAATAATTTCTTTTGGAAAGCCTTCAGGATAATAAGGAAAATCGAACGTAACCTCGAGACCACCAATTTCCCAATGACCGGTTGTAGAATCCTTACCGCGAGATATCTCCGCCATTTTACCAAACGAGAATCCGGGTTTTGCGACTGGAGGAATGCCCCCGATATCAGTAATGTTACCAAGACCCGCCTTTGTCAGGTTTGGCAAATGTAAGCCGCCAACTGCCTTACCAATATTAGCGAGAGTGTTACTGCCGGTATCTCCGTAATCAGCCGCATCGGGAAGTTCGCCTGCGCCCACACCATCAAGAACAATTAGAAGAAAATTTTTCAAAAGAAGCTCCTAATTCGATATTTGTATAGTATTCCCCTTTTGCGATGCTTTCTCAAGAGCATTCATTGCATTCTTGAAGATATCCTCATACTGTTGCCCGTCTGTCAGCGGTGCAATTCCAACAGATATTGTAAATGTATTTTGGCTGGTGAGAACCGGCAAAACATCTGATGCCTGCTGCACTCTTAGTTTTTCCGCCCACATATGAACGTCTGTGCTTTTCATATTAAAAAAGAAAATTCCAAACAAATGTTTATCAATTCTCCCGAAGGTCGCCATTTCAGGCAGCAGCTCTTTAATTCTATCTTTAAGCTTCCGGATCAATTCCGCATGATTATTACTGCCAAAAAGATTTTCTTCTTCCTCAAATTCATCAAGCAGAATCAGCGAGAAACTGGCTGGTGTATCGGTCTGCTGTGCTTTTTTTATATCTGCCCTTACTAATTCCTCAAAAGAGAACTTATGCAGAATCTGAGTTTCCAAATCAACGGAAATATAGCTTTTAATCAGGTTCCTTGTCGATTGCATATAAACTATATAGGAGAGAATCCTTGCACAACGCATAATGAAATTTTCTTCTTCAGAGGAAAAGCCCTGCGGATTATTATTCGAAAAACATAAAACACCGAAATTCCTCGTTTCATAAACAAGGGGAATTGCCATGAATGATCCCTGAAGAACAATGTTTTCATTCTCCCTGAATAATACAGTTGTTTTCTTTGAGAGATCATCAATCCGCACAGGACTTCCATCTAAAATAGCTCTGCCCACAATGGAACGTTCCATTTCGATTACTGATCCATTCCTGATATATTCTTTTCCGTCTTTGCTTATAGTATGAATTACCCTGAATGCTTTATCCTGATTATCAAACATCACGAGAGCATGATTATCCCATTTTATTAGCTGCGTAACTGCATTTCCAAGCGCTGAATATAGTGCCGCATCATTTTCATATTCGGTTTCAGGTCCAATAAAATCGAGCAGAGCTCTTAAACGGTTCTCATATTTTACTGAACCAATGTGGGAATCGAAAATGTTAAGCAGCAATGAGATAACCCGGACAACTTTACCAAGTGAAAATATTGTTTCAAAGCCGAAATGATCTTCGGCTCGGGAATCTAGTGCCAGAACTCCTTTAATGGACTTACCGAAAAATAATGGAACACCAATAAACGATTTGATACCAATATTCCTGGAATAATATCTGATCTGTTTTTGTTCATCTGCCTGATCGATAACACCGATAAAATGTGGTGACTGAGAATCAATTACTTTACTGACCAGATCATCTGAAAGTGGAAAATCAATTTTAGCTATATCATTTGAATTTGAATCAAAGTTTTTGAGACTTAGTATTTTTTTGTCGTTTCTGTATATAAAAAAGACCGCAGAATGACAGAGATATGCATCCTTAAGAATGGCAAGAAGCTTATTGATTAAGAAAGATAGCTGAGCCCCGGGTTCATCGACTTCCGGCAATTTTTCGTTAATTACAGAATAAAATTCTTCCTTTATATCATCAGGTATTTCTGAAAAATTTAATTTTTTATCAGCATGAGAATAATACCCTGTTGTTTTGATTTCTATTTTTTCAGGAGGGTTTACAATTGAAAATCCTTCATCTTCCTCTCCAGTATATTGACTTTTGGGCTCAACTGGTTTCACTTCTGGTTTCACTTCCGGTTTTACAAGTTCATCATCAGCATAATCCGAAATAATTTCTTTCGAATTATTGCCACCGGTCAGCGCCATATAAATTGCAAATATTGTGAGTATCGAAGCTATAATAACTTCATAAAGAGATTCATCTGTAAGCACAATCAGAATCGACAGGAAAGGTATTCCAATAACAATGCTTAGTTTTCTTATATTTCCTTTTAAGTCGCTCATTCATTTACCGGTATTATTCAGGCAATATCTGCCTTATATTCCTCTTTAAACATACAAAAAAAAATACTAAAACTGAATATCGCGGAACAGGTTAAGAACTTGTTTCTTACCCTTACCGGTTCTTGCTGAATAGAGATAAATATCTGTTGATGGATCAAGCTGGGGATTGGAATTCTTCAAAGCAGTTAAAAGTTTACCTGTTTCGCTCTGATTTAATTTGTCACATTTATTAGCTAACAACTTATACGGGAATCCGGATCCAGCTACAAATTCCTGCAACTGCACATCAAGATTCGTCATCCCTGCTTTTGCATCGATAATATGCAGTATGAACGAAACATTCCTGACAGAAGCAAAATAGTCCTTTATCAACTGCTGCCATTTATCCCTTTCGCTGAATGATACGCGGGCATAACCAAATCCCGGCAGATCAACAAGATAATATCTGTCATTGATAAGGTAATAATTCAGCGATCTCGTTTTTCCGGGTGTTGAGCTGACTTTAGCAAGGCTTCTTAACCCGAAAAACGAATTAATAAAAGAAGATTTCCCTACATTCGATCTTCCGCATAAAACTATCTCAGGAAGGGATGACGCAGGGATTTGTCCTTTGGTAAATACGGTATTTGTTAGTTTAATTGTATCCATAAAAAAAAAGTAACCCCGGAGGGTTACTTTTTATTAACTAATATTTAGAGATATTATTTTTTTTCTTCAGGTTTCGATTCTTCAGCTTCCGGTTTAATAACTTCAGCATCCTGAACCATATCTTCTTTCACTTCTTCTGCAGGTGCAACCTTAACCTCTTCAACCTTTGTTTCAGATGCAGCGGTTTTTTCTTTCACCTTTGCAGGTTTTGGTGTGGAAGCCTGTTTTTTCTTCGTGTCCTTCTTAACTACTGTGTTATAGTCAACAAGTTCAAGAATTGCCATCTCAGCAGCGTCGCCCGGCCTGTTGCCCAGTTTAACGATGCGTGTGTATCCGCCTGGTCTGTCGCCTATAGTAGTATTGATCTCGCCGAACAATTCCTGTACTATTGTTTTATCTTTTATAAAGCGAGCAACAATTCTGCGGCTATGAACTGTATCTACCTTAGCTTTTGTTATCAGCTTTTCAGCAAACATTCTTGCTTCTTTAGCTTTGGCAACCGTAGTCTTAATCTTTTTATGCCTGAACAAACTTGTTACAAGCGCGTTAAGCAATGCATTTCTATGGCTTGCAGTTCTTCCTAACTTATTGATCTTTACTCTATGTCTCATTTCAATACCTGTATAAACTTACTGATTTTCGGGTTTATCTTTAATATACTTATCTACATCCATTCCGAATTCGAGACCGTAGGTGTCAACAATCTCAATTAATTCTGCAAGAGATTTACGGCCAAAATTTCTGAAACGCAGTAATTCGCTCTCATCTCTTCTAACAAGATCTCCAAGAATTTTGATGTTAGCTGCTTTAAGACAATTATGAGCTCGAACACTCAGCTCGAGATCATCTACTCCAAGCAGAAGAATACTTCTCAACCTGTCAAATTCTGTGTCTCTTTTTACTTCCTGTTTCTCTTCTTCAACTTCAACTTCGAAATTAATGAACAGATTAACATGATCCCTGAGAATTATCGCAGAACTTGTAAGCGCTTCTTCAGGAGTGATTGATCCGTCGGTTTTTATCTCCAACGACAGTTTTTCAAAATCGTTTTTTTCTCCAATCCTTACATTACTGATATCATATTTAACGTTAACTATCGGAGTGAAGATAGCGTCAATCGGGATCAAACCGATATTCTGGTCTGTAAACTGCTGCTCGAATGAAGGAACATACCCTTTTCCTGATCCGTAACGCACTTCCATCGATACCTTTGCATCCGCATTCAACGTTGCAATATGAATATCGGGGTTCAGTATTTCGATATCAGCCGATGCACTCTGCAAGTCCGCTGCAGTAAATTTGCATGGACCAACTAAGGTAACATCAAGTTTCGAAGTTTTTCTATTGAGAATCTTTAATCTAACTTTTTTGAGATTTAAGACAATCTCAGTAATATCTTCGAGCACACCGGGAATAGTCGAGAATTCATGCAGAATTCCATCAAGCCTGACCCCTGTGATTGCCGCACCAGTCAATGATGAAAGAAGCACCCTTCTGAAGGAATTGCCTAAGGTAACGCCATAACCGCGCTCTAATGGCTGCACGGTAAAACGTCCGTAGGTTTTATCCTGCGATGTCTCTTCCAAAATGACAACATCCGGCATTTTTAAATAAGATAAACTCATTTTCAATCCTCTGTGTGATTAATTACTTCGAATACAATTCGATGATTAACTGCTCGTTAGCTTTCAATGGAATATCTTCACGTTCCGGGATCTGGAGGAATTTTCCGGAGAGAGCGGCTTTGTCAACTTCAAGCCATTTATAAATGTTTTCTTTAGATTTCCTGAGTGAATCATGAATTATATCAAGTTTCTTACTCGCATCCTTTACAGTGACAATATCACCAGGCATAAGCAGGTAAGAAGGTATATTAACTAATTTGCCGTTGACAAAAAAATGACGGTGCAATACCAGTTGTCTTGCGGCTTTACGTGAAGGAGAGAATCCTAATCTGTAAACAACATTATCAAGCCTTCTCTCGAGCAGTTTAATCAGGTTCGAACCTGTAACGCCTTTCTGCCTGTTTGCTTTTTCAAACAGGTTGCGGAACTGTGTCTCGAGAACACCATAAATTCTTTTAACTTTCTGCTTCTCTCTGAGCTGTACTCCATACTCTGAATATTTGGATCTACGACTGAGACCATGCTCTCCCGGAGGATAATTTCTTTTCTCAATCGGGCAGGCAGGGGATAAACATTTGCTTCCCTTTAGAAATAATTTTTCTTTTTCCCTTCTGCAAAGTTTGCAACTTGATCCAGTATATCTTGCCATCTAATTTCTCCTGATTAAACTCTTCTTCTTTTTGGTGGTCTGCATCCGTTATGAGGGATCGGAGTAATATCCTTTATTGAAAGTATTGAAAGCCCTGAAGTAACAAGCGCTCTGATAGCTGCTTCCCTTCCGGAACCTGGTCCTTTCACAAGAACTTCTACTTTCCTCAATCCCAGATCATGAGCTTCTTTGGCAGCGGCTTCGGCTGTTACCTGTGAAGCATACGGGGTGTTCTTACGTGAGCCTTTGAAGCCGTTCTTGCCGGCTGATGACCACGATATTGTATTACCGTAAACGTCTGTAAGAGTAACAATTATATTATTGAATGAAGCCTTTACGTGAGCAACACCAACCGAATCAACGTGAACTTTTTTCTTTGTTTTCTTAACTGCTTTAGCCAAGTCTCTTCTCCTTAATTAAATTTCCTGTTATTTCTTACCAGGAGCTTTTTTCTTACCTGCAACTGTTCTTCTCTTACCCTTTCTGGTACGGGAATTCGTTCTTGTACGCTGTCCACGAACAGGTAATCCTCTTCTATGTCTCAAACCTCTGTAAGCGCCGATATCCATCAATCTTTTGATATTCTGCTGAACTTCGCTCCTGAGAGCTCCTTCAACCTTATAATCAGCAGTCATCACAGCACGAATTTCCGCAACTTCTTCCTCTGTAAGATCCGATATTTTTTTTTCGGGATTTACATTGGCTTTTTCAAGAATGTTCATCGCTGTAATACGACCAATACCGTATATATAGGTGAGCCCTATAAACGCTTTCTTTTGTTTCGGTAAATCAATACCAGCTATACGAGCCAATCGTCTAACCTCCTGTTAAATTAACCTTGACGCTGTTTATGTTTTGGGTTCTTACAAATTACCTTAACAACGCCTTTTCTTTTAATAATCTTGCAATTGTCACATATTTTTTTTACTGAAGCACGCACCTTCATAACTTCTCCGCTATTTATACCTGTACGTTATTCTGCCCTTAGTCAGATCGTAAGGCGTAAGTTCAATAGCAACCTTATCACCGACAAGTATCTTAATAAAATGCATCCGCATCTTACCGCTGATATGCGCCAGAATCTCATGTCCGTTATCCAGCTTCACTTTGAAGTGAGCGTTGGGTAATGTTTCTGTCACTATTCCGTCAACCTTGATCGGACCTTGTTTTGCCATAAATAATTATATTCTCGTTAAAATTTCTGTTCCACCGTCAATAACAGCTATTGTATGTTCATAATGTGCTGATGCTTTTCCGTCTGCCGTAATAATCGTCCAACCGTCTTCCGCAACATTTACCCGGTAAATACCTGCATTAACCATCGGCTCAATTGCGATTGTCAGTCCATCCTTAATCAATGCTCCCGTTTTTCTGCTGCCGTAATTAGGAACCTGCGGATCTTCGTGAAGGTGTTTACCCACGCCGTGTCCGCACAAATCGCGAACGACAGAAAAACCGTTTGATTCAACATACTCCTGAACGGCGGCTGAAATATCACCAATTCTGTTACCCTTTACTGCCTGTTCAATTCCGATGTAGAGACTTTTTTCTGTAATTTCCATCAATCTGCGTTTTTCATCGTCAATATTACCGACTGCAACAGTAAGAGCAGCATCGCCATAGTACTTCTTCCTGATAACCCCGACATCTATAGAGATAATCTCGCCTTCGCGAAGGACTCTGTGTCCAGGGATACCATGAACAACCTGATCATCAATTGAAGAACAAATTGAAGCCGGATAAGGCTCCATTCCCGCGGGCTTATAACCCTTAAATGCCGGGACAGCATCATTGCTCCGGATATAATCCTCGGCTATTTTATCAAGCTCCCCGGTTGTTACGCCGGGTTTCACATACTTTTTTACAAGCTGCAGGGTCTCAGCAACAATTATACAGCTTTCCCTTATTAATTCAATCTCTTTCCGAGACTTAAGTAATATCACTCTTTCTTAAAACCTTCTGCCTTTGAGCTTCCCTGATTTCATAAAGCCGTCATAATGGCGCATAAGCAGATGCGATTCAACCTGCTGAAGAGTATCAAGCGCAACACCAACCATAATCAGAAGACTTGTTCCACCAAAGAAAGAAGCAAAATTACCGGAAACTCCAAAATTCGAAACAAATGCCGGAAGAATAGCAACAATGGCAAGAAATACCGAGCCCGGAAGTGTGATTTTTGTTAAAATATTATCAATAAACTCCGAAGTCTGTTTACCAGGACGAATACCCGGAACAAACCCACCCTGTTTTTTCATATTCTCTGCAACATCCTGAGGGTTAAATGCTATTGCAGTATAGAAATATGTAAAGAATATGATCATCAGTGCATATATGATTGAATAAGTGAATGACTGGTAATTAAAATATCCTGCCATTGTCCTTACAAATTCACTATCGGGGAAGAAGGATAATATAGTATTTGGTATAAACATAATCGACTGAGCAAAGATAATAGGCATAACACCCGCTGTGTTAACTCTCAGAGGTATATACTGTGTCACTCCGCCGAATACTTTTCTGCCGACAACCCTTTTAGCATACTGAACCGGAATCCGCCTGGTCCCCTGAGTAACGAGTACGATACCCGCAATAATGAGTACCATAAAAGCTACTATCACAACTTCAATAACAATATTTCTCAGACCCTGCGAGATCAATCTGATCTCGTCCATTATCGCAAACGGGAATCTGTTGATAATATTGATGAATATGATGAGAGAAATACCGTTTCCGATTCCTTTTTCAGTGATCTGCTCACCCATCCACATCATAAATATTGTGCCTGCAACAAGGAACATGATCGACTGGAAAGTAAAGAAAAATCCCTGCACTTCTGCCGGAACGATAGTTGTTCCGCCTGTCTGAATACTGGTAAGGTGAATTGTAACACCCCATGCCTGTAAAGCCGAAATAAAAACAGTTCCGTACCTTGTAAGCTGATTTATTTTCTTTCTTCCTTCTTCACCTTCGCGCTGCAGTTTCTGGAAATAAGGAACGATTGCGCCTGCAAGCTGAATAATAATGGAGGCACTGATATAGGGCATTATGCCCAATGCAAAGATAGCCGCATTGGAAAACGCACCGCCCACGAAAAGGTCATAAAATCCGAATAGTGTATCTGATGATCTGTTCGCCATTGCATCTGCTAAAAGAGATGCATCGATACCGGGCAGAGTAATATGCGACCCGACACGAACGATCAGCAATAAGGAAAGAGTGTAGATTATCCTCTGACGGAGTTCATGAATCTTAAAAATATTCCTGATAGATTCTTGTAACTTACTCATTAAATTTTAATCTCGTTTGTAGTTCCGCTTGCCGCTTCAATTTTTTCTTTGGCTGATGCACTGAAAGAATGTGCTTCAATCTGAAGTTTTGCTTTTATTTCACCATTGCCAAGAATTTTATAAGGATAAGCAGCTTTGGAAATGAGACCGTTTTTATATAAAACTGCCGCATCAACTTTTCCATCTTCCAAAACTCCTTTATCAGCAAGTTTCTGCAAGTTTGATAAATTAATTACCTGATATTTGACTTTGAAAGGACTGAAAAAACCTCTTTTAGGAATTCTCCTCTGAAGAGGCATCTGACCGCCTTCGAACCAGGCTCTCTTTTTCGATCCGGCGCGTGAGCGCTGACCATTCATACCGCGTGTTGACTGGCTTCCGTGTCCGGAACCCTCGCCGCGTCCAACTCTTTTTCTCTGTTTTCTCGAGCCAGGGCTATATTGTAAATTGCTTAAGATATCCATTTATTAACCTTCAACTTCAATTTCTTCAACTTTAATCAAATGGGATACTTTGTTGATCATTCCCCTTATCTGTGGTGTATCATTATGTGTCGATACATAATTCGGTCTTCCCAGTCCTAGGGCTTCGATTGTAGCTTTCTGCCTTTTGGGACGGTCAATCACACTCCTCACCTGTGTTATCTTTAATTTCTTTGCCATCGTCTTATCCCGCTATTAAGAATTAAAAAGTTCAGCAGTGGTCATCCCGCGCTTACGTGCCATATGACCGGCGTCAATTAGATTAAGTAAACCATTCAGAGTTGCCTTTACCTGATTGTGTGAATTGCTTGAACCGAGTGATTTGGTAAGAATATCCTGAACACCTGCAGATTCGAGAACTGCACGAACCCCGCCGCCGGCTATAAGACCAGTACCGGGTGAAGCAGGTTTTAATAACACTTTACCAGCGCCAAACTTTCCGAGTATCTGATGAGGTATGGTGCCTTTCTGTATAGAAACTTTGTACACATTTTTCCTTGCATCATCAATACCCTTCGAGATAGCATCCGTCACTTCGTTAGCTTTACCGAGGCCTACTCCAACGTGTCCTTTACCATCGCCAACAACTACGACTGCATTGAAACTGAATCTTCTACCGCCCTTTACAACTTTGGCAACGCGGTTGATGTGAACCACTTTTTCTTTAAGATCTTCAATTCCAGTGACTATTCTAGGCTTCAATTTATACTCCTTGATTTACAAAACTTTATTAATTTCTCGCTGCCGGGAGAGGATTCGAACCTCTACAGACGCCTCCAAAGGGCGTAGTCCTGCCATTAGACGACCCGGCAAGAGTTAAATTTTCATGCCGCCTTTTCTGGCGCCATCTGCTAAAGCTTTAACTCTGCCATGATATCTGAATCCGTTTCTATCAAAAACGGCATCTACAATATTTTTCTCAGCAGCTTTCTTAGCGATAAGTTCACCTACCATTGCTGAAACCGATATTTTTCCTTTGGCGGCTGCAACTTCTGTTGCTATCTCTTTATCCTTTGAAGAGGCGGCAACTATAGTCTCACCTTTTGTATCGTCAATAAGCTGAACATAAATATTTCCCAAACTTCTGTAAATAGACATTCTGGGTTTTTCTGCAGTCCCGCTTACTTTTTTTCTGATACTGAATTTTTTACTAACTCTTGCTTCTTTTCTATTGAATGACATTTCTAATCCTTCTCCAGCTTAATTATTTACCGGCAGTTTTACCTGCTTTTCTTCTGATTATCTCACCAGAATATTTAATACCTTTTCCTTTGTACGGTTCCGGTTTACGGAAAGAACGTATTTTCGAAGCAACCAAACCAACAAGCTGTTTATCAATTCCCGATATTTTGATCTGCGTTGGGGTAACAACCTCAAACGTTATTCCTGCAGGAGGCATAAAATAAATAGGATGTGAAAAACCAAGGCTCAAAAGCAGATTTGCCCCTTTTAATTCAGCCTTGTAACCAACGCCCACAATATCAAGAACCTTGGCATAGCCTACACTAACGCCAGTCACCATATTTTGAATAAGAGCGCGGGTCAGCCCATGAAGCGCACGGTGCTCTTTATAATCATCGGGTCTTGTAACAACTATTTCTTCACCTTCAACTTTTACCGTAATGGCTGGGTGAACTTCATGTGACAATTCACCAAGTTTACCCTTAACCTTAAGCATATTTTTCGAAAGGTTAACGGTAACGTCTTTAATATTTACCGGTTTTTTACCAATTCTAGACACATTAAACTCCGCTGTTTTACCAAATATGACAAATAACTTCGCCGCCAACAGCCTGAGCTCTGGCATCCTTATCAGTCATCATTCCATTTGAAGTAGAGATAATAGCGACTCCCAGTCCGTTAAGAACGCGAGGCAATTCAGTATTTGCAACGTAAAGCCTTCTTCCCGGGGTGCTGATCTTTTTCATTCCTGAAATCGAACTAACTCCGTCAACATATTTCAGATAAACTTTCAAAATATTCTGCTTGTTATCCTGTATAACTTCAAAATCTTTTATAAAATTTTTATCCTTGAGGATCTCCGCTATTTTAATTTTAGCATTTGAAGATGGAATATTCACAAATCTCTTCCTGGCTTTAATAGCATTCCGCATTCTGGTTAAAAAATCGGATATCGGATCAGACATGGACATAATAATCTACTCCTTGTAATTTACCAACTTGATTTCTTTAATCCGGGAATTTCACCCCTGAGGGCCATTTCCCTTAACACTAACCTTGAGACACCGAATTTTCTGTAGAATCCTCTTGCCCTTCCGGTCATAGCACATCTGTTGTGTATGCGTGTGGGAGCTGAATTCCTCGGTAAAGCCTGAAGCCCGACAGAATCGCCTGCAGCCTTGAGTTCTTTACGCTTTTCAGCATATTTTTCGGCTAATTTTCTTCTTCTTAAGTCTTTTGCAACTGATGATTTTTTTGCCATTTTATCGATCCAAACTTATTGAATTTCTTTCTTTCTGAACGGTAAACCAAAGGCAGTCAGTAAAGCATGAGCCTCATTGTCACTTTTTGCATTGGTTACAAATGTAATATCCATTCCAAGCACTCTCGGAACTTTGTCAACGTTAATTTCCGGGAAAATAATGTGCTCTTTTACACCTAAGGTATAATTTCCTTTTCCATCAAAAGATTTATCTGAAATTCCCTTAAAGTCCCTCACCCTCGGAAGAACAACTGTAATGAGCCTGTCGAGAAATTCGAACATAATTTCCCTTCTGAGCGTAACTTTTGCGCCAATCTTCATTCCTTCTCTCAACTTAAAGTTCGAGATGGATTTTTTAGCTGCGCGCACTGAAGGTTTCTGACCGGTAATTGTCTCAAGCTCTTTAACAGCTTCTTCAAGTACTTTCTGGTCCTGAACCGCATCGCCTAAACCCATATTGACGACTATCTTCTGTAATTTAGGTACTTCCATTACATTTTTGTATGAAAAATCCTTACGCAGTTTCTGGATTATTTCCGACTTATACTTTTCGTACAGCCTTGCAGGTATCTTTTCTTCTGCAACAGCGGCTTTAACTGCTTTCTCTTTCGGAGCTGCTTTCGGCTGCTGTTTAGTATCCTGAGTTTTTTTCTCGCTTTTGGCCATTTTTATAACTAAACCTCAATAAATAACTAGATCATTTCTTCACTTTTTCTGCTGATACGGGCTCTTTTTTCTTTCCCCGTATTCTCATCGATGATGATCTTTTTGCCAACCCTTACAGGAGCATTGGACTTAGGATCAACGATCATCACGTTCGAAACATGTATCGGCAGTTCTTTTTCAATTATTCCGCCCTGCGGGTTTTTCGAATTAGGTTTTGTATGCCTTTTTCTGAGATTGACTCCCTCAACAATAACCCTTTCCTTCTTGGCGAAAACCTTAAGTACTTTCCCGGTTGAACCTTTTGAGTTACCGGCTACTACCATCACCTTATCGTCTTTTTTAATCTTCATTTTTCAATCCAAACTTTTATAAAACTTCTGGCGCTAAAGAAATAATTTTCATAAACTTTTTGTCACGTAATTCTCTGGCAACCGGTCCGAAAATACGGGTACCACGTGGTTCGTTCTGGGTATTCAGCAAAACAGCCGCATTCTCATCGAACCTTATATATGAACCGTCATTTCTGCGAATTTCTTTTGCTGTCCTAACGATAACTGCTTTCGAAACTTCACCTTTTTTTACGTTACCGCCCGGAATAGCAGTTTTAACAGAGACCATAATCAGGTCTCCAACGGTGGCGTAACGTCTGTTACTTCCTCCGAGAACCCTAATGCATTTAACTCTTTTTGCGCCCGAGTTGTCGGCTACCACCAGATTTGTTTCTTCCTGTATCATAAAACCAATTCCTCCTGGAAAGAGCCCTTACTGAGCTTTTTGAATTATTTCAACAAGCCGCCATTTCTTTGATTTACTGTACGGCCTGGTTTCCATTATCCTTACAATATCACCGACTGTGCACTGATTGTTCTCATCATGCGCCATAATTTTCGTCGTTTTCTTAAAATATTTGCGGTAGATTCTATGCGCAACACGCCTTTCAATAGCTACGACAATACTCTTCTGCATTTTGTCGCTAACTACCTGACCAACCCTTGTCTTTCTGAGACCGCGTTCTTCCATCTTAAATTATCCTTCTCCTTGTTTTGATACTTTTTCTGCAAGCGATTTAACAATTTCTCTTTCGCGCAGAACTGTTTTCATTCGGGCAATATCTCTGCGTGAAAGCGGAAGTTTTGCAGTGTTAGTCAAGTTTTTGAACTCGTGCTGGAAGCGCATATCAATAATATTTGCCTGCTCCTCAGCAATTCTTTTTACGAGTTCTGTATCACTCATTTCTCTTATTTCATGCTTTTTCATTTCGTAACTCCTTGCGGCTTCTCATAGTCAGGGCGCTGGCTGATCTTTGTTTTGATCGGAAGTTTATGCGCTGCAAGATTCAAAGCCTCTACAGCTATTTCTTTCGAAACACCACCAATCTCGAACATTACCCTGCCTGGTTTTACAACTGCTACCCAGAATTCCGGAGCTCCTTTACCTTTACCCATACGAGTTTCCAAAGGTTTCTTTGTAACCGGCTTATCCGGGAATATACGTATCCAAACTTTACCATCTCTTTTCATCGACCGGCTCAGGGCAACACGGCAGGCTTCTATTTGACGGCTGGTTATCCATGCCGGCTCAAGCGCCTTCAATCCGAAATCACCAAAACTAATGCTGAAACCTCTTTTGGCTTTCCCGCTTCTTCTGCCTCTGTGCGCTTTTCTGAATTTAACTCTTTTTGGCATTAACATTGTAAAAATCTCCTACTCAATATTACTCGGCGACTCTTCTGCCATAAACTTCGCCACGGCAGATCCAGACCTTAATTCCTATTGCACCATAAATTGTGAAAGCTGTTGAAGTGGCATAATCAATATCAGCACGTATCGTGTGAAGAGGGATCCTGCCGTCTTTGTACTGCTCTGTACGTGCCATTTCGGCTCCGCCCAGACGACCCGCGCACATAATCCTGATACCTTCGGCGCCATTACGCATTGCATTCGAAATCGCTGACTTCATAGCTCTTCTGAAAGATATCCTTCCCTGAAGCTGTATTGCTATATTTTGTCCAACGAGATGAGCATCAAGATCGGGTTTCTTTATTTCAGTAATCTGAACCTTTACTTCTTTATCAACCAGTTTTTTCAACTCTTCTTCTAACTGTGTAATATCTTTTCCACTCTTACCAATTACAACTCCCGGTCGGGAAGTGTGAAGGGTAAGGATCACATTCTTTGAAGTTCTGTCAATAATAATTCTTGCTATACCTGCTTTGCTAAGCCTTTTCCTGATATATTGACGAAGTCTCTGATCTTCCTGCAATTTATTGGAATAACTTTTATTTTCATACCAGTTAGATTCCCAACCGCGGATAATTCCGACTCTAAAACCTACGGGATTCGTTTTCTGACCCAATCTTCCTCCTACTCGCTTTTAGTCGCTACAACAATAGTTACGTGATTTGATCTTTTTCTCATTCTGTATGCGCGGCCCTGTGGTGCCGGAAGCATTCTTTTGATAGTCGGACCCTGATCAACAAAGGCTGTTTTAACAAAAACATCCGCTACATCCGGGGCTTTTTCTTCATTCTTATTCATAAGATTCGAAACAGCCGACCTTAAAACTTTTTCAGCTTCGTTTGAAGCATGTTTAGTATGAAAATGCAAGATCTTAATTGCTTCTTCAACAGATTTGCCCCTGATGAGATCAATCACGAGCCTCATTTTTCGGGGCGATGAACCAATGTATCTCTTTTTAGCTCTGGCTTCCATCGTTTTCCTGATATTATTTTACTTTCGAAGCTTTTTCAGCTTTCGTTCCGGGGTGGCCCCTGAAAATTCTTGTTGGTGAAAATTCTCCTAATTTGTGACCCACCATGTTCTCACTAACATATACCGGGATCATCTTCATTCCATTATGAACAGCTATTGTGTGTCCTATAAATTCAGGCGATATGGTGCTCGCACGCGACCATGTTTTCACAATTGTCTTCTTATTCTGCTCATTCAGTTTCCTGATTTTCAAGAGCAGCTTATAGTCAATAAAAGGTCCTTTTTTAATTGAACGGGGCATACTGTTTATCAACCTTTTCTTCGTTTAATAATATGTTTATTGCTTGGATTCTTTCTCTTTCTGGTTTTCAGACCTTTGGCTTTCTGTCCCCATGGTGATACCGGATGACCGCCGCCTGAAGTTTTACCTTCACCGCCGCCCATTGGATGATCAACAGGGTTCATTGCAACACCGCGTACATGGGGTCTTAAACCTAACCATCTGTTACGTCCTGCTTTACCAAGACTCAGGTTTTCATGATCTGAGTTTCCAACTGAACCATATGTAGCCATACACTCAAGGTTTACAAGTCTTACTTCACCCGAAGGAAGTTTTACCTGTGCATACGATCCTTCTTTAGCCATAAGCTGAAGTGATGATCCGGCTGAACGCCCAAGTTGTCCGCCTTTCCCGGGTTTCAGTTCAACATTGTGAACAAAACTGCCGAGAGGCATATCTTTCAATTTTAATGCATTACCGGTTTTGATATCTATATTTGTTCCTGATATTACGGTTTCACCAACCTTCAATCCTTCTGGAGCAAGTATATATCTCTTTTCACCATCTGCATAATTCAGAAGAGCAATACGGCACGATCTGTTAGGATCATATTCAATAGAAGCAACTTTTGCCGGTATATTAGCCTTATCTCTTTTGAAATCAATTATTCTGTACTTTCTTTTATGACCGCCGCCTCTGAACCGTGTTGTGATCCGTCCGAGATTATTACGACCTCCGCTTTTCTTTAACGAAACTGTTAAAGATTTTTCTGGAGTAGTCTTCGTAATTTCAGTAAAATCAGGTACTGACATAAATCTCGTACCTGGGGTCATCGGTTTAATTTTTCTAATTCCCATTTACTAACTCCGTTTCAAACTTCTCTATGCTTCACCGAAAAGATCAATCGTCTGACCATCTTTTAGGCGGATAAATGCTTTTTTATACTGAGGAGTTCTGCCGGCAAATTTTCCTTTGCGGGTGAACTGTGTCTTAGTCTTACCTTTCATCTTGATGGTATTGACCGATAAAACTTCTACGTTAAATTTATCCTTAACGGCTTTCGCAATCTGGATCTTATTGGCTCTGAAGTCAACAATAAAGCCATAATGCTTTGCTTTTTCTGTCAAGGCTGTCATTTTTTCTGTGATCAGCGGTTTTACAAGGATATTATGCATCTTGAAACAACTCTTAGTTTAAGATATTAACAATTTTATCAATAGCGCTTTTCTGCATAACCAGAATCTGGTTATTCAAAAGATCATAAGCTGATACGCTGTCTGCTTCCAATATATTCAGTTTAGCAATATTCCTTCCGGATTTGTAAATATTCATGGAGCCGGAACTTGTAAGAAGCAGTGTCTTTTTCCCGTTAAGGTTCAGAGCGTTTAATACTGCAGCCATATCTTTTGTTTTAGGATTTTCAAAATCAAAATCCTCAATAACAACAATCTGCTCTGCTTTGGCTTTATACGAAAGCGCTGATTTACGAGCCAAAACATTAACTTTTTTATTCAGTTTCTGTGTATAATCGCGGGGTTTTGGTCCGAATATTCTACCGCCGCCAACCCAAAGGGGTGAACGCGATGTTCCGGAACGGGCAGTACCGCGCCCTTTCTGTTTCCAGGGCTTCTTTCCGCCGCCCCTTATTTCATTTCTCTCTTTCGATTTATGAGTTCCCTGCCTCTGATTGGCAAGATATGCTTTTACAGCAAGGTATATAGCATGATCGTTAGGATCGATCTGAAAAACACTTTCAGGCAACTCTACGGATGCACCGGATTTTGTACCGTCAATCTTTAATACTTCTACTTTCATCGTCTGACCAATTATATGTTTATTTCAACAATAGAATTAGCTGCACCTGGTACAGCGCCTTTAACTAAAACTATATTTTTTTCGGGAATAACATTAACCACCTGAAGATTTCTTACAGTGAAGTTATCGTATCCCATACGGCCCGCCATTTTCATTCCTTTGAAAACCCTTGAAGGGTAAGAACTTGAACCGATTGAACCGGGAGCTCTTTCTCTGTCATGCTGACCATGAGAAGTTCCGCCCACACCGCTGAATCCGTGTCTTTTAACAACACCCTGGAAACCGCGGCCTTTACTTTTTGATGAAACTTTTACTTTATCGCCTGCTTTAAATAATTCAACAGTAACTTTATCTCCCTGAGAAAATCCGGAAATATCAAAATTCCTGAATTCCTTCAAAACTGAAGCAGATTCGAGATTCACCTTTTTAAGATGTCCGCTCTCAGGTTTGTTAACATTCTTCTTCGAACCATATCCAAGCTGCAATGCAGTGTAACCATCCTTATCGGCTGTTTTTATCTGAACAACAGTACAAGGGCCTGCTTCAATAACAGTAACAGGCAACATCCTGCCATCGGCAGTGTAGTAATTTGTCATTCCAAGCTTTTTTCCAATCAAACCAGGCATTTTACTAATCCTTATAACTTTATCTCTATATCAACACCCGCAGGTATCTCTAATTTACTCAGAGCATCAACGGTTTTGTTGTTGGAGTTATGAATATCAATAATTCTTTTATGAGCTCTAATCTCAAACTGCTCGCGAGATTTTTTATCAACATGGGGCGACCTTAGCACAGTAAACACAGTCCTTCGCGTAGGCAGCGGAATAGGACCCGAGACAACCGCACCAGTCATCTTAACGGTCTTGATAATTTTCTCTGTCGACTTATCAATCAAAATGTGATCATACGACTTCAACTTAATTCTTATCTTCTGTCCGGGCAACTTAAAGCCTCCTTGAGTTTAATAACTACCGATAATTTTATACTGCTTAGTAAGGATACTGAAGGCGGAGCCACACCGAAGAAGGGCAACTCCGCCTCTAATATAAAATTCCGGCTTTTCTTTGTTTATTTTAATATTTTACCAACAACACCGGCGCCAACTGTTCTTCCGCCTTCGCGTATAGCGAAACGGAGACCTTCTTCCATAGCGATATCGGTAATAAGATTAACTTTCAGCCTTACATTATCACCAGGCATAACCATTTCTGTTCCTTCAGGAAGAGTGGCAATTCCGGTAACGTCTGTAGTTCTGAAATAGAACTGAGGTCTGTATCCGTTGAAGAATGGAGTATGACGTCCGCCTTCATCTTTTGAAAGGATATAAACTTCAGCTTCAAAATCTGTATGAGGTGTGATGCTTCCGGTTTTAGCAAGAACCATTCCTCTCATAATTTCCTTTTTGTCAACACCGCGCATAAGCAATCCGGCATTATCTCCCGCCATTGCGGAATCAAGTTCTTTTCTGAACATTTCGATACCGGTAACAACGGTTTTCTTTTTCAATCCAAGACCAATAAGTTCAACTTCTTCGTTGATTTTAACCATTCCTCTTTCAACCCTACCGGTAGCAACTGTACCGCGTCCGGTAATTGAGAACACGTCCTCAACGGGCATAACGAATGGTTTGTCAACTTCGCGCTGAGGAATCGGAATATATTCGTCAACAGCTTTCATTAGTTCCCAGATGCAAACCAAACGCGGATCGTCAGCAGTAGCATCTGAACTTGCTGCTTCAAGCGCATGAAGAGCAGAGCCGCGGATTATCGGAATATCATCTCCCGGGAATTCATATTTGGTTAAAAGTTCTCTTAATTCCATTTCAACAAGTTCGAGAATTTCTTCATCGTCAACTGCATCAACTTTATTAAGGAATACAACTATTCTCGGTACACCAACCTGGCGTGCCAGAAGAATGTGCTCGCGTGTCTGCGGCATCGGACCGTCTGTAGCTGCAACAACAAGAATGGCTCCGTCCATCTGGGCGGCACCGGTGATCATGTTCTTTACATAGTCGGCGTGACCAGGGCAGTCAACATGTGCATAATGTCTGTTTTCCGTTGAATATTCAACGTGTGCTGTTGCGATTGTAATACCGCGCTCTCTTTCTTCGGGAGCGTTGTCTATACTGTCAAAGGTTCTAATTTCTGACAGACCTTTTTTTGCCAGGGACATGGTGATCGCAGCAGTAAGAGTAGTTTTACCATGGTCTACGTGTCCGATAGTACCAACGTTAACGTGGGGCTTACTCCTGTCAAATTTTTCTTTTGCCATTTAATATACTCCTTGCTGATTATTTACTGTTTTATAATATTGCTAAACTGAATCTGATTTTTTATTTCCGAACTTCTCTGTTATATGCTCCAGTACAGATTTCGGAACTTCTGAATAATGCGAGAACTGCATCGAATAAATTGCACGTCCCTGAGTCATTGAACGTAACGTTGTTGCATATCCGAACATTTCAGAAAGCGGAGCCATTGCCTTAATTACCTGAGCATCCTTACGTGCAATAAATCCTTCAATTTTTCCTCTTCTCGAGTTCAAATCTCCCATTACATCGCCGAGATATTCTTCAGGCGTTGTTACTTCAACAGCCATAAGGGGCTCTAAAAGAACAGGGCTTGCTTTTCTTGCACCTTCTTTGAATCCCATTGATCCTGCAACCTTGAACGAGAGTTCATCGGAGTCAACATCGTGGTACGATCCATCGAACAATTTAACTTTTACGTCAACTACCGGGAAACCAGCGATAACACCGTTTTTCAATGTTTCCTCAACGCCTTTCATAACTGCCGGTATGTATTCTTTCGGTACAACACCGCCAACAATTGCGTTTTCAAATGTAAATCCTTTGCCAGGCTCATTCGGTCCGACTTCAAGCCATACATGACCATATTTTCCGCGGCCGCCTGACTGTTTTATAAATTTACCTTCAGCTTCAACAGTTTTTGTGATAGTCTCACGGTAAGCAACCTGAGGTTTACCCACGTTGGCTTCTACCTTGAATTCACGTTTCATACGATCAACGAGTATTTCAAGATGAAGTTCGCCCATTCCTGAGATTAGTGTCTGTGCTGTTTCTTCATCAACATGAACCTTAAAAGTAGGATCCTCATCAGCAAGTTTCGATAACGCTTCACCGAGTTTATCCTGATCGGCTTTGGTTTTTGGTTCGATTGCAATCTGAATAACCGGTTCTGGGAAAGCCATTCTTTCAAGAAGAATCGAATCGTTTTCAATACACAGAGTATCGCCTGTACGGGTATATTTCAAACCAACTACTGCAATAATATCGCCTGCTCTTGCTTCGTCTATATCTTCCCTTGAATTTGCATGCATCTGCAGCAAACGGGCAACTCTTTCCTTTTTACCGGATACTGAGTTGTAAATATAGCTTCCGCTTGTAAGTTTACCGGCGTAAATCCTTACGAAAGTAATTCTTCCGACATAAGGATCGGTCATAATTTTGAATGCAAGAGCTGTAAGGCTTTCGTTCTCATCAACTTTTCTAATAACATGATCATCAGTATTCACATGATGCACTTCAAGTTCGAGAGTGTCAACCGGTGAAGGTAAAAACTCAACTACTGAATCAAGAAGTTTCTGAACGCCTTTATTCTTAAAAGATGCTCCGCATAAGACCGGTGTAATTTTTAACTGAATAGTAGCCTCTCTAAGCGCTTTTCTTACTTCGGCTTCAGTGATTTCTTTACCATCGAGATATTTTTCGAGAAGAGAATCATCAACCTCTGAAACAGCTTCGAGCATAAGCGTCCGATATTTGTTCGCAATAGGAATAAGATCGGTCGGTATAGGCTTATCTTCAAATTTTGCGCCGAGTGATTCCTCGTTATACATACGGGCATTCATTGAAATAAGATCAATTACGCCTGCAAAAAGATCACCCGCTCCAATCGGAAGGTTGATCGGGACTGCATTTGCTTTGAGCCTTTCTTTCATCATATCAACTGCATGATAAAAATCAGCTCCGATGCGGTCCATTTTGTTAACGAATGCAATTCTCGGAACTTTGTACTTATCAGCCTGGCGCCATACGGTTTCAGACTGTGGTTCAACACCGCCTACTGCACAGAAAAGAGCAATAGCGCCATCGAGAACACGAAGTGATCTTTCAACCTCAACCGTGAAATCGACATGCCCGGGGGTGTCAATAATATTTATTTCATGTTCATTCCAATAGGCAGTTGTGGCAGCACTTGTAATAGTGATACCGCGTTCTTTTTCCTGCTCCATCCAGTCCATCGTAGCTGCGCCATCATGCACTTCACCAAGACGGTGTACCTTTCCGGTATAGAAGAGAATTCTCTCCGTCGTCGTGGTCTTACCGGCATCGATATGCGCCATAATACCAATATTTCTTACTTTATTTATAGGAACACGTTTCTTCATCTAACTAAAATATCCTTTGCCCTAATCATTACCACTTAAAATGGGCGAAGGCTTTATTTGCTTCTGCCATTTTGTGGGTGTCTTCTTTCTTTTTAACCGCTGAACCTTCATTGTTTGCAGCTGCCATTAATTCTGCCGCAAATCTTGCTGCAGATGATTTATCCTTCCTCGAACGGGCATAAGTTCTGATCCATCTCATCGCCAGTGCCATTCTTCTTTCTGATCTGACTTCCATCGGCACCTGATAAGTGGCTCCTCCAACCCTGCGGCTTCTAACTTCAACAAGCGGCTGAACATTTGAAATCGCTTTTTTGAAAACATCAAGAGCATTCTGTTTTGTTTTCTCAGCTATTATGTCAAAAGAAGTATAAACTATATCGCGTGCAGCAGTTTTCTTTCCGCTCCACATGATGTAATTAATAAATTTGGCAACGCTAAGATCTTTATACTTCGGATCGGGTTTTATATACCGTTTTTCTGCTCTTTTCTTTCTCATTTGGTTTTTGCCTTTGGTTTCTTACTTCCGTACTTTGACCTGCCTTTTCTTCTGTCTTCAACTCCGCTTGTATCAAGGGCTCCACGAATAATGTGGTAACGTACACCTGGAAGATCTTTTACCCTTCCGCCCCTGATCATCACAATCGAGTGCTCCTGAAGATTGTGGCCTTCACCCGGTATGTATGCAGTTACTTCAATAGTGTTAGTAAGCCTAACCCTTGCTACTTTTCTCAGTGCAGAGTTGGGCTTTTTCGGAGTGGTTGTGTACACACGTGTACAAACCCCTCTTTTCTGCGGACATGACTGCAACGCCGGGGCTTTATTCTTCGAAACTACCTTCGCTCTACCTTTTCTGACCAACTGATTTATTGTTGGCATTCACAACTCCAAAATTGTTCGTTTAAATGAAACTCAGACTTGTAATTTAGCATTATTATTTTTCAAAGTCAATATGGCACATAAAATATTCAATATTATCAAGCATTTTCTGTTGCAGTATTGACTTCCTGCTCCAAAACTTCACCCTCAACTATTTCTTCTTCATTGCTGAGAAGCAATGTTCTGTAGCGTCTTACACCTGTTCCGGCAGGAATCAGATGTCCCATTACAACATTTTCTTTCAGACCGATAAGTGTATCTTCCTTTGCTTCGGTTGCAGCATTGGTAAGCACTTTTGTCGTTTCCTGGAATGATGCTGCTGAGAGGAAACTTTCGGTTGAAAGAGCAGCCTGGGTGATACCAAGCAGCACGTTTTCGAATGTTGCCGGAACTGCATCTCTTCCTTTCATCTGTTTTTTACTCTTGCGTACGAGATCGGCATTAATTTCCCTGAATTTTGCTTTGGGAACGAGCTGCCCCAAACGGAATTTAGAGCCGCCAGGATCTTCGACATACATCATACCGGTGATCCTTTCGTTTTCATCCACCAGCTTCACCTTGTCCACATAATCTTCTTCGATAAAATCTGTATCGCCGGAGGAAATGATTCTAAGTTTCTGAAGCATCTGCTTGACTATAACTTCGATATGCTTGTCATTGATCTTCACGCCCTGGAGCCGGTAAACGTCCTGAATCTCGTTTACAAGATATTCCTGAACTGCATTAGGACCTTTAACCATAAGAATATCGTGCGAATCGACCGAACCATCTATAAGCTGCTCACCGGCAGGAATTTCATCGCCTTCCTGAACAAGAAGGTGCTTACCTGCTGGAATACTGTATGATTTCTGCATACTCTTATCGAGTGATTCGACGATGATCTCGCGTGAACCTTTCTTACGGGCACCAAATTTAATAATTCCCTCAATCTCCGAAATAATTGCGGGTTCATGAGGTGATCTTGCTTCAAATAATTCAGTAACCCTCGGCAAACCGCCTGTGATGTCGCGTGTTTTGGTAGCCGACCTGGGAATTTTTGCAAGAATGGAACCGGGCTGAATTGATTCGCCTTCTTCAACGTTAATAAAAGCTTTAACCGGTATGTTAAATGTTTTCTCATTTCCGGCTTCATCTTTAATATGAATACTCGGCGAAAGGTTTTTATCCCTTGTTTCGATGATTACCTTCTGAACGTGTCCTGTCTGTTCATCAGCAATCTGCTGCATTGTTACCCTATCGATAATATCGATATAATTAACCCTGCCGCCGATATCGGTCATAATCACCTGGTTATAGATATCATGATTATAAAGGACTCTGCCCTTTTCAATCATTTCGCCATCTGAAACTGTAAGTTCTGAACCGTAAGGAATCTCATATTTCTTTATCTGGCGGTCGTCATTATCATAAATGCCGATAACGCCCCTTCTGCCGGTAACAACTTTAACCGTTCCCATCCAGTCGCGTTTTTCAACATAAACGATCTTCTCGAACTTCACTTTACCATTAACAGCCGAAGGCACTTCTGATTGTGATGCAACACGTGAAGCCGTACCACCAAAGTGGAAAGTACGAAGTGTAAGCTGAGTGCCGGGCTCACCGATTGACTGAGCTGCAATAATACCAACTGCCTCGCCGGGTTCAACCAGTTTGCTTGTTGTAAGATTTCTTCCGTAGCATTTAGCGCATACACCACGTTTCGATTCGCATGTGAGAACGGTACGGATGAAAACTTCATCGATACCTGATTCTTCAATGTTTTCTGCAATTATTTCGTCAATAAGAGTACCGGCTTCGCATATAAGCTCACCTGTTTTCGGATTGTACACATCTTCCTGCGCCACTCGTCCGGTGATTCTTTCACCGAGCGGTTCCCTTTCTTCTTCAACATCTTTAAGGGCTGTCATCATAACGCCTTTGATTGTGCCGCAGTCAACTTCCGAGATTATACAGTCCTGAGCCGCATCGCATAAACGTCGTGTGAGATATCCGGCATCCGCTGTTTTCAGAGCGGTATCTGCAAGACCTTTTCTCGCACCGTGTGTCGATATAAAGTACTCAAGTACCGAAAGACCTTCCTTGAAGTTCGCGATGATCGGGTTCTCGATAATTTCGCCTGCCTGACCTGTAAGGGATTTCTGAGGTTTCATCATAAGACCTCTCATTCCCGCAAGCTGACGCACCTGTTCTTTAGAACCCCTCGCACCAGAATCCACCATCATATGGAGGGGATTAAATCCGTCGCGGTCCAGCCTTAGCTGTTCCTGAAGGGCAATCGACACCTTATTTGTGGTAAACGTCCATTCGTCAATGATCTTATTATAACGTTCAGTATCCGAAATAAGACCATCTTCGTGCTGATTAAGAATTTCCGATACGTTTTTATTTGTTCTTGTAACTTCAACCTCTTTAGCTTCAGGAACCATCATATCGCTGTAACTGATTGATATACCGGCGGCGGTTGCATACTTGAATGCCATATCTTTAAGATCATCAAGGAATTTGGCTGTAACTTCGTTGCCGAGCCTGATGAACATTTTATAGATAAATCCGCTGAAGATACCTTTAATCAGGAGTTCATTAAAATAACCCATTCCTTTTGGTACAATCTGATTAAAAAGCACTCTTCCGGTTGAGGTATCGATCCATTGACCGTCTATTTTCACTTTAATTCTTGAATGTAATTCGATCACCTGCTGATCGTAAGCAATAATAACTTCCTGCGCTGAACCAAAAAACATTCCTTCACCCCTGGCGCCTTTTTTCGTCTTGGTGATGTAATAGCAGCCAAGAACGATATCCTGCGTTGGAAGCACAATAGGATTTCCGTTCTGCGGTGAGAGAATATTATGGCTCGAAAGCATTAGTAAACTTGCTTCAAGCTGTGCTTCAAATGAAAGAGGAACGTGAACAGCCATCTGGTCACCGTCGAAGTCGGCGTTGAACGCCGTACACACCATCGGATGAAGCTGAATAGCTTTTCCATCAATAAGAAGCGGCTGGAAAGCCTGGATTCCGAGGCGGTGCAATGTGGGTGCGCGGTTCAGAAGAACAGGATGCCCTTCCATCAGTTTTTCAAGAATGTCCCAAATTATCGGGTCTTTCCTGTCAACTGCCTTCCTTGCACTTTTTACTGTTTTATAATAGCCTCTCTCAATCAATTTTCTAATAATAAAAGGCTTCATCAATTCAACTGCCATATCCTTAGGCAAGCCGCACTGGTGAAGTTTAAGTTCCGGACCGACAACAATTACCGAACGACCTGAATAGTCAACCCTTTTTCCGAGAAGGTTTTGACGAAAACGTCCCTGCTTTCCTTTCAGCATATCGCTGAGAGATTTGAGCGGGCGGTTGCCGTCGCTGCGGACTGCAGAAGCCCTTCTGGAATTATCAAAAAGAGCGTCAACTGCTTCCTGAAGCATTCTTTTTTCATTACGCAGAATTACTTCGGGAGCTTTAATATCCATCAGTCTTTTTAACCGGTTATTACGGATGATAACCCTTCTGTAAAGATCGTTAAGATCACTTGTGGCAAACCTTCCGCCCTCGAGGGGAACCAAAGGTCTTAATTCAGGAGGAATAACAGGAATAATGCTGAGAACCATCCACTCGGGACGATTCGGTACTTTTCCTTCCTTTTCCCTGAACGCTTCAAGAACACGGAGTCTTTTCAGATAATCCGCCCTTTTCTGCTGGCTTGTCTGTTCTTTTAAGTCTGCTTTAAGTTCAAAAAATGTTTTCTCTATTTCGGTCATCTTAAGCAGTTCTTTAACAGCTTCACCGCCGATTTTTGCAATGAACTTTTTCGGATCATCGTTTTCGAGAGCATCATTATCGTGCGGCAGTGAATTAAGAATTTCAAGATACTGATCTTCGGATATAAGGTCTTTTACACTTAGTCCTGTGAGTCCGGGATTGATAACAACATACGATTCGTAGTATATTATTTTCTCAAGTTCTTTTGTTGTCATCCCAATAATATTACCGATTTTTGAAGGCAGCGCCTTGAAAAACCATATATGCACAACCGGCACAGCAAGGGAAATATCGCCCATTCTTTCGCGGCGGACACTTTTAAGAGTGATCTCAACACCGCATCTGTCGCAAACGATACCTTTATATCTAATGCCTTTGTATTTACCGCAGGCACATTCCCAATCCTTCACCGGGCCGAAAATCTTTTCACAGAAAAGACCATCCTTTTCAGGGCGGAATGATCTATAGTTTATCGTCTCCGGTTTTGTGACTTCGCCGTGTGACCTGGACAAAATATCATCGGGACTGGCAAGACTAATAGTTAACTTTGAAATTTCAGTAACTTTAGCTTTCTGAGTTTTTTGTTTCATTTATATTCCCCTTCAAGCTTTATTAATTTATTTTCACATCTAAGCCTAAACCCTGAAGTTCTTTTAAAAGAACATTAAAGGATTCAGGAATGTTGGGCTGTCCAAGGTTTTCACCTTTTACAATGGCTTCATACGATTTTGCACGCCCGATAACGTCATCGCTCTTTATAGTCAGGATTTCCTGAAGAATATGAGCGGCTCCGTAACCTTCAAGCGCCCACACTTCCATTTCTCCGAAACGCTGACCGCCGAACTGAGCTTTACCGCCCAAAGGCTGCTGCGTGATCAGAGAGTATGGTCCTATAGACCTTGCATGGATTTTATCGTCAACCATATGACCCAGTTTAAGCATGTAGATGTATCCGCATGTTACCGGCTGGTCAAATTTCTCGCCCGACCGTCCATCGCGTAAAACTCTTTTACTTCCCGGATTGAGTCCTGCATTAATAAGCAATTCATCAATCTGTTCGAATCTTGCTCCATCGAATATCGGTGTTTCGAATTTCGTTCCGGTAAGTTTTCCTACCCATCCAAGCGCAGTTTCATAAATCTGCCCGAGGTTCATTCGGGAAGGCACACCAAGCGGATTAAGAACGATATCAACCGGCGTACCATCCTCAAGATGAGGCATATCCTCTCTTGGAACTACCTTGGCTACAACTCCCTTATTTCCGTGTCGTCCTGCCATTTTATCACCGACTGATACTTTGCGTTTCTTGGCAACGTACACTTTCGCCATCTGAACTATTCCCGGAGGAAGTTCATCGCCCGATTGTATTTTCAGTTTTTCCCGCTTGTGCTCTTCACCAAGATCGGTCTGAAGATTAAAATAATTTGTAAACACAAGTTTAATTGCATCGTTGGCTTTGCTGTCGCTGAACCATTCGGAGGTATAATCGAGCTTTGTAACATCGTCAATTTTAACGAATGTTTTTTCGCTGATCTTCACGCCTTTCTCAACCATAATGGAACCGTCGAGATCGTGAATTCCTGCCGAAGTGCGTCCGTCGCTTATCTTAACAATTTTTTTAACAAGTTTTTCGTAGAGTTCAACTTTTTTCTTCTCGATATCTTTTTCAAGAAGTTCAAGTTCGCGTTTTTCCTGCTTCTTTGCATCCGCGTCCTTTTTCTTCCTGCTGAAAAGCCTTGTTTTGATTACAATACCCTTTAATCCCGGAGGTGCCTTCAGCGAAGCATCCTTCACGTCGCCGGCTTTATCTCCGAATATGGCTTTAAGCAGTTTTTCCTCAGGCGTAGGATCACTTTCACCTTTCGGTGTGATCTTACCTATAAGGATATCGCCTTCGCGTACTTCGGCTCCTTCTCTGATAATACCATATTCATCGAGGTTCCTGGTGGCTTCTTCGCTTACGTTTGGAATATCTCTTGTGAGTTCTTCCTCGCCGCGTTTGGTTTCACGCACCTGAAGTTCAAATTCCTCAATGTGGATTGATGTATAAACATCTTCGGCAACTATTCTTTCACTAAGAATAATAGCATCCTCAAAGTTGTATCCGCGCCAGGGCATAAATGCAACCAGTACGTTTTTACCCAACGCAAGTTCGCCTCTGTCTATAGCGGGACCATCTGCAAGAATATCGCCTTTTTTAATTTTCTGTCCGGTATAAACAACAGGTCTCTGATTAAAACAGGTTTCCTGGTTTGTGCCGGCAAATTTTGTCATTTTGTATTCAACGCGTCTGTCGTTATCGAAAGATGCGATTGCTTCAAGATTTTCCGGATCAACTTCATATTTCACCAGAATCCTCGATGCATCAGCATATTCAATAATTCCGTTATCCTCTGCAAGTGTTACTGAACGGGAATCCCGCGCAATTTTATACTCCATGCCTGTTCCGACAAGAGGGGCTTCAGTTGTAAGAAGCGGCACCGCCTGACGCTGCATGTTGCTTCCCATAAGCGCCCTGTTCGCATCGTCATGCTCAAGGAATGGAATAAGCGCCGCTGCCGCACTAACAATCTGTGCCGGGGCAACGTCCATATAATGAATGAACTGAGGAGGAATAACAGGAAATTCACCTTTCTGACGGCATTTTACTCTTTCTCTGAGGAAATTTCCCTTGTCGTCAATAAGTGCGTTTGCCTGAGCTATTGTGAATTCATCTTCCTGATCGGCAGTAAGATAGTCAACATCTGCGCTTACGATACCTTCTTTCACTTTTCTGTAAGGAGTTTCAAGGAAACCGAAATTATTTACCCTTGCATAAATTGTAAGGGAGGAAATAAGACCGATGTTCGGACCTTCCGGAGTTTCAATAGGGCAGAGGCGTCCATAATGCGAGTGGTGAACGTCACGGACTTCGAATCCGGCGCGTTCCCTCGTAAGACCGCCTGGTCCAAGAGCCGATATCCTTCTTTTATGAGTAAGCTCAGAAAGAGGATTCGTCTGATCCATAAATTGTGAAAGCTGATTCGTTCCAAAGAAAGCATTAATAACGCTCGAGATTGTTCGTGCGTTTACAAGATCCTGAGGCTGCATATTCTCAGTATCCCGCATATTCATTCTTTCCTTAATAGTCCTTGCCATACGTGCAAGACCTATATTATACTGCTGACCAAGCTGCTCGCCAACTGTTCTTACTCTTCTGTTGCCGAGGTGGTCAATATCGTCAATATTTACATTGCCTTCTTTAAGACTGATAATGCTCTTCATGATAGCAACAATATCTTCTATCATAAGAACTTTGGTTTCCATCGGAATATCCAGACCGAGTTTCTCGTTCATTCTGAACCTTCCAACTTCTCCAAGATCATATCTTTTTTCGTTAAAGAAAAGTTTATCAATCAGCCCCTGAGCGGTATCCACATCCGGAGCCTCCCCGGTACGAAGCTGTCTGTAAATTGCAAGCAGAGCTTCTTCTTTGGTTTTTGAGGTATCCTTTTTAATAGTGTTTATTATAAGGTTCTGATCATAATCTGCATTGTGCGAATATAAATGCACCGTTTTAACGGTACTCGATTTAATAAGTCCAAGAGTTTCTTCATCAATAATCTGCGTATCCTTGGCAGCAAAGATTTCTCCGGTTGCTGTATCAAGAATATCCTGGGCAGCGTAACGTCCTATGTGGTCAGGACCGAGATCCGTAACCTGAATTTCTTCTTTGAGACTGAAAAGGTCGAGTATCTCCTCGTCGGTCACAAAATTTAGCGCTCTAAGTAAAGTAGTTGCCGGGAATTTTTTTCTACGGTCGATATATACATACATCACATGGCTGATATCTGTTGCGAATTCAACCCATGAGCCGCGGAAAGGAATGATCCTGGCGGAGTAAATTGGCGTACCATTAGGATGTACCGTCTGCGAAAAAGCAACACCGGGTGAACGGTGGAGCTGGCTTACGATAACCCTTTCGGCGCCGTTAATAATAAATGTACCCCTATGGGTCATAAATGGAAGGTTCCCAAGATACACTTCCTGTTCAACTGAATTTATGTATTCACCGGTTTCATCGTCTTTTGTCGATAGTCTCAATTTCGCTTTGAGCGGAGCTGAATATGTCAATCCGCGCTCTTCACATTCCTGCATCGAAAATCTGGGTTTTTCTATTGCATATTCAAGGAAATCTAGTCTGAAAAATTCTTTATTATCGAGAATCGGGAAATTCGTCCTGAAAACCTGTTCCAGCCCAATGTTTTCTCTTTGTGTCGGGAGAGTTTTAATCTGGAGAAATTCTTCGAAGGATTCTAACTGAATATTTAAAAGATCGGGGACATCCAATACTGAATTGATCTTGGAAAATGTTATTCTGTTATTCCGCTCGTTGACTTTGTAGTTATTCAAGTCCTACCTCCGCTGAAGTGACTTTTATATTTAAAAATGAAAGAAAAGTGGCAGGACGTACTTCACCGAACTGCCACTTTTATAAATTCCGGATAATATGTATTCAAAGCTGATTATTTAACTTTAACGGTAGCTCCGGCTTCTTCAAGTTCTTTCTTAACCTTTTCAGCTTCGTCTTTACTAACCTGCTCTTTAACAGTTTTCGGAGCACCTTCAACTAAGTCTTTTGCTTCTTTAAGACCTAATCCTGTAAGAGCACGGACAACTTTAATTACGTTCAGCTTATTTGCGCCGAAACTTTCGAGAACGACATCAAATTCTGTCTGTTCTTCAACCGGTGCTGCTGCTGCTGCCGGGCCTGCAACTACTGCAACCGGTGCTGCTGCTGAAACACCAAATTCATCTTCCAATGCTTTTTTCAACTGTGAAGCTTCAACTAAAGTGAGAGCTTTAATCGATTCAACAATTTGAGCTATTTTGTCTGACATTTTATTATAACTCCTGATTATATTATTTCAATATTAAATTAAGCGGCTTCTTTTTTACTGATCTGATCAACAACGCTGACCAGGTCGCGTATAACCGCATTGATTGCGCCCACGATGCCTGAAGCAGGTGCAGCGATACTTCCTACGATGGATGACATAATCTCATCCTTGGTCGGCATTGAAGCAATAGTAGAGAGATCATTTGCAGTATAGTAATCACTCTCTATATAGCATCCCCTCAAAGCAAGACGCCCTTTATCGTCAAAATATTTTTTAATTATTTTGGCGGGAGCAACAAAATTATCACCGGCAAAAACGAAACCATTCATTCCGTCCAGAATTTCGGTGAAATTCGGATACTTTCCGGCTTTCTCCAATGCTTTTTCGACCAGTGTGTTTTTGTAAACTTTGTAGGAAACGCCTTCCTTACGGAATTCGCGCCGCAATCTGCTGATATCCTCAACGTTTACGCCTTTGTAATCGACAATAAATACCGCTGTGGAGTTCGTGATCCTCTCTGCGATTTCGTCAATTAATCTGGCTTTTTCAGTCCTGTCCATAACACTCCGGTACAGTTAAATTAGTTAATTATTAATAGAAGCAATTATTACAACGAGTGCGTAAACTTTTTTATTTCGCGAAAGTCATAGCTTCATCGCGCGAAACTTTGATTCCTGGTCCCATAGTGCTGGAGAAGTAAAGGCTTTTTACATACTGCCCTTTAGCGCTGCTGGGTTTTAATCTCATAATAGTTTGTAAAAATGCATGGGCATTTTCAACTAAATGGCTGTCATCGAAAGAAAGTTTTCCGAGCGAGGTATGGATAATACCAGTTTTCTCAACTCTGAATTCAATCTTTCCGGCTTTAACTTCCTTAACGGCATTTGCAACATCCATTGTAACAGTGCCGCTTTTCGGATTCGGCATAAGTCCCTTGGGACCGAGAATCTTACCAAGTTTTCCAAGGTCAGCCATAACGTCAGGCGTGGCAATAATGATATCAACATCAGCCCAGCCCTCCTTAATTTTTGCGAGATAATCATCGTATCCGGCATAATCTGCACCGGCAGCTAAAGCTTCTTCAGCTTTTGCTCCTTTGGCAACAACTAGAACCGATACTGATTTACCCGTTCCGTGAGGAAGGCTAACCGTTCCCCTTATCATCTGATCAGCGTGACGGGGATCTACACCGAGCCTGATAGCGCAGTCAAAAGATTCGGTAAACTTAACCGTGCTCTTTTCCTTGAGGAGTTTAACCGCATCGGGTAATGAATACTCTTTTGCGCGTTCAATTCCTTTATATAAGTTATCTGTTCTTTTTGTCTTTTTCATTTCATTCACCGAGAATTTTAATCTTTAACACTAAATCCCATACTTCTGGCGGTACCTGCAATCATGCTCATTGCATGTTCAACATCATTTGCATTAAGATCGGGCATTTTCATTTCTGCAATTTCCCTGATCTGATCTTTAGTAACCGTAGCAACTTTTGTTTTATTTGGTTCTGCTGAACCCCTCTCATGCTTCGCTGCTTTTTTTAGAAGCACCGCAGCCGGCGGGGTTTTCGTAATAAATGTGAAGGACTTGTCGCTGTAAACTGTTATAACAACCGGAATAATCAGTCCTGCTTTTTCAGCAGTTTTAGCATTAAACTGCTTACAGAATTCCATGATGTTAACACCCTTCTGACCTAAAGCCGGTCCTACCGGTGGTGATGGGTTTGCAGCGCCCGCAGGAATCTGCAGCTTGATATAACCTGTTATTTTCTTAGCCATGGCTTATCTCAAAAATATATTCTTAATTATTTCTCTAATTCGGCTTGCGCAAAATCTATTTCAACAGGAATTTTCCTGCCGAAAATCGCAACCATTACTTTAATTTTCATTCTCTCTTCGTTCACCTCGAGAATAGTGCCCGAAAAATTATTGAACGGACCATCGATGATCTTAACATAATCCCCGGTACGGAATATAGTATCGGTTCTCTCAGTATCCTCATCTTTCATTATTCTTCCAACGATCCTTTTTACCTCATCTGTCTTAAGAGGTTCGGGGGTAGTTTTTGAACCGAGGAAATTCATAACCGATGTGGTATTCAGAATAAAATCTTTAACTCTGTTATCCAGATCAGCCTGCAGCAGAAGGTATCCCGGAAAGAAGTTTTTCGTTTTGGTCTTTTTCTTGCCGTCTTTTATCTCAAAGACTTTTTCTGTTGGCACAAGAACTTCAAAGATCTTCGCCTGCAGGTCCTCGCTGTCTTTCAGCTCGGAATCTATAAGGCTCTTAACCTTGTTTTCATGCCCGGAAAAAACCCTGACAACATACCATTTTGCTCTTTCTAAATCCAAAATCAGAATATTCCTTCTAATATTTTGGAGATAGAAATATCAACCAAATATGTAAAAACTGCAAAAATGAGACAAACAACTATTACAACAGTTGTTGATTCCTTAAGTTCTTCACGTGTAGGCCAGGTAACTTTTTTCATTTCCTTGACTACATCGTTGACAAAATTTACTATTTTCTCTTTCATAGACTGTCAATTTTAAAACAAGCACGCCAGGAGGGACTCGAACCCCCAACCTGCGGTTTTGGAGACCGCTGCTCTGCCAATTGAGCCACTGGCGTATTTATTTCGTTTCCTTAAAAGTTACGTGTTTTCGCACTACAGGATCGTATTTTTTGTATTCTACCCTGCCCGGATGATTTCTTTTATTCTTCGTGGTACTGTATCTGTACCCTGTTCCGGCTGAGCTTTCTAATATGATTACCTGGCGAATATTTTTGTTTTTTGCCATCGTATTCCCAACTAAAATTAAAAATTCGGCAAAAAAAAAGGCCTTGGGCCATTTTTCTTTGAGCTGACGACCGGGATTGAACCGGTGACCTCATCCTTACCAAGGATGTGCTCTACCAACTGAGCTACGTCAGCGTGTGGTCTCTCGAGCGGGAGACGGGACTCGAACCCGCGACCAACAGCTTGGAAGGCTGTGACTCTACCACTGAGTTACTCCCGCGTTGTGGGCAGGGAGGGAATCGAACCCCCTCAGGCTTTGCCAACGGATTTACAGTCCGCCCCAACTCTCCTACTTTGGCGCCTGCCCAAAATTCTCAACGTAGTTTTCACCAAAATGTCGAGCCTCAAATATATATTTATTTTATTTTCTTTGCAAGATTTGTATAAAAATTATTATGTGTTTTTTTTAATTTTTCCGGAAATCGTTCCGCTGCTTTTTCCGATTTACTTATATTTCCCGGAGGCATACTCATTAATTTATTGCTTTTATATACCCTGTTCCTTCAAAAATTGCCAGTACAGACTTACAGTTTCAAAACTCAGAGTTTATAATAAATATATTTTGTGTTCTTTGCAGACCGTTTAGAATATTTCTTGCCGGGCATTACTTTTTTATTTGTTTTTACAAAGATAACTTTCGCTCAGAAAAATTTCATATGAAGATTGTAAATATTATTGAATGCTGATTTTTTAATAATGTGACTTCTCACCCTGAATTTATTGATAGCTGTATTGCTTTCACCATTAGGAAAAGGAAATTGAATCTCTTTCGGGCAATCCGAATCGGTATAACGGCGTGGTGTTTAAGCGGATGCCCAACGGTTTCCGCTGACACATGCCACGATTTACTGTTTATGTTATTTAATTACTTCCTACTTTATAAAAACAAAACCAAGCTGGACTGCAAATGTTACGACCGGCTGAAGCATTCCGCTTGCAACACTGGTTAGCATTCGACTCTTTGTTATCCGTAAACTTCTTTTGCCGCCAACAATTTTCCAGCAAGTTCTGCAAATAAACTTTTCGGGCTTAAAGCTGTACTAGGAGAAGAATAATCTCCAGAAGCTAAACCATTAGTTCTATTTGATAGTACTAGACTAGTCGCTGAGTACATGTTTTCTAAAATCAGTCTTTCGCATAATATTTTGTAACGAGTTGCATAAGAGGAATTGTTAAATTCTGAAAACACTCTGAAATGTTCTTCCTCAACTCTTACCGGTGAATTCGATGCATCGCAAGATTCTAATAACATCAAGTAAGCGAGGAATGGAGGGGTGATATCTTTGTTAACTAAGTTTGAAATTGATTTCTGATTTGAATAATTATCTAAACTAAATGCACTTTCTCTGTGGGCTGTCCAAAAATCTTTAGCACTACCGATAGATTCTTCTGTTCTGTTGTTGAAATTATTGCCAAAGGAACCAACTTGGGATTTAAGCTCAAACGCGGCAATTAATCTCGATTTATAAATGACAAGTGCATCCCAAATTTTTGTAGGACGAAAATATCCGGGGATAGTTAAACGCTTCTTCCCGGATATGATAACAGAACTTTCTGGAAGACCGCAATGAATTACAACGTCTTTAATCAGGTGCGTAAAACCATCTAAATTTCCACCAGAGATTACAGCACCTCTAGCACCTTCTTGAGAATTTGAATTAGAATTTAACCTAAGATGCCAGAAGGATTTTACTGCATTTTTAATTTTGTCGTCAAAATTTTCAGGTAGTATTGCGGTCATCAAAAAGTTCCTTATAAATTATCTTTGTATGTTCTATTTGAAATAGCGTAATGTTTTTTTCTAACCTTGATAAGGCTTTATTTGCGTAATCAGAATCTATTTCAATACCAATTGAATTTCTACCGGAATTCATTGCTGAAACAAGAGTCGTACCGGAACCCATAAAAGGATCAAGAACTGTATCATCAACAAAACTGAACATTTTAATTATTCTATCAGTTAATATTTCTGGATAAGGTGCAGGATGATTTTTTGTTGAGGTCCCATTAAATTGCCATATTTGAGTATACCATGAATTGAATTCTTGTTCAGAGATAATGGACATTTTCCGTTGTTTGTTTGTTGGCTTTCTATATGCACCAGGCTTGCGAAGCATTAAAATATATTCGATGTCATGTTTAATAATACCATTAGGTTCATAGGGTTTCCCAAGGAATTTCGAGTTGCCTTTCACTTCAAATTTCGCATTTGATATTTTATGCCAAAATATAGGTGCAAGATTATCAAAGCCAAGCTTCTCACACCTTATTTGAATATCAGCATGGAGAGGGTATATCTTGTGTCTCCCAAAATTTCTGCGGGATAACAAAACATCACCGACCACTATAACCATCCTTCCACCTTGTACAAGTTTGCTAAAGCATTGACTCCAAACCTTATCGAGTTCATTCAAAAACTTAACATAGTCATCAATATGACCTAATTGATCTTCATTTTCATTGTATTTTTTTAAATTCCAATATGGAGGCGATGTTACTATTAAGTGAACTGAATCATCTTCTATATATGATAGATCTCTTGAATCACCAAGAAAAATTTGATGCTTTGTCTCTAATGTTTCTATTGATTGACGAATTTTCACTAATTCATCAGGATTCTTTGCTAATTTCGGGATTTGAGTATCTAAATCTTTTGTTGTCATTTTTGGCTTTGATTGAAAATAAGTATCAGAAATATACAATTTTAATTATCCTTTTGTCTCTCTAACTTAGAATGCTAACCTTTACTTCAGTTAGAATACCTGAAAATTGAAATTTATTAATTATTTTTTTCAGAAACGATTAATTAATAATTGAAATTCCATAAAACATTGTAAATTCTGCACAAACCATTTATCATAATTGCTTTTACCGGCTTACCCAACTGCCGCTTCGAAATTATTTCCCTGATTTTCTTTTCAATCAACGTTATCATTTTAGCTGATTTATTTTTATAAAGTATTTTATGTTTTTAACTTTAAACTTATATTGAGTTAGTACAATTGCAAATAATATATTATAAATGCATTCGGTTTACGAGATAAAAAGTATAATACCGGATTTTAAATTTGTCTTCGAAGATGAAACGGAAAAATTATTCAGGAAGGAATATGCTATCGATTCCCTCCCGATCTTAAGGGCTTCGCTTATCCTAAGTATTTTTCTTTATGGAATTTTCGGAATTCTCGATGTTTATATGCTTCCCGAAACTGCAATTATTGCATGGATAATCCGTTTTGTTTTCGTTATACCTCTTCTCATAATCACAATAATACTTACCTTCACAAAATTCTTCCTCAGATTCAGCCAGGAAATACTCATTATTACTTCTCTTGTCGCCGGGTTCGGTATCATTTTAATGATAGATTATTCATATCCTTATGAGCCGGGGAACAAATATTATTATTCCGGACTTTTACTTATTGTTATGGTACTTTATACTTACCTTCGTCTGCGTTTCTGGAACAGCGTATTGGCAGGAGTTCTTATCCTGCTTGGATATGAATTTACGGCAATATTCGACAAAGATTTATCAATAGCTGTAACGAGAGATAATCTTGTCATATTTCTGAGTAATAACTTTTTCTTCATCGGTGCGAATGTCATTGGAATGTGGGCTTCGTACAGCACTGAGAAACTTAACAGATCAAATTTCCTCAGAAAACAGATTATATTGAAGGAAAGTGAAGAAAGGGCGCGAATAAGTGAAAGCCTCCGGATTCAAAACAATCTGATAGAAGAACAAAAAAATTCAATCGCTGAAAAGAATAAAGAACTTGAAGAAGTAAACGCCTCAAAAGATAAATTCTTCTCAATAATTGCTCACGATCTCAGAAACCCGTTCAATACAATAATCGCAAATTCCCACCCGATGCTGAATAATATACATTCATCAAACCGGCTGAATATCGAGCAAAGAATTGCAGGTATTCATGAAGCCGCTCAGAGCGCATTCAAGCTGCTCGAAAATCTGCTCGAATGGGCAAGATCAAAAACCGGAAGGATTTATTACCAGCCTATGCTTCTTTCTATCAGTTCCCTCTACGACATTGCTTATAATCTTACAGAAAATATGGCCAGAAACAAAAATATTACTCTGCTTTTCGATGCAAACGGTATTGAAGTTGTTTATGGCGATATGAACATGATACGGACAGTTTTGAGAAACCTGGTTTCAAATGCTATTAAATTCAGCCATAGAGGCAGTGTTGTAAATATAAACACAATACAAAGAGGAGAAGATATCGTTATATCGGTGAAAGACAACGGCACGGGGATTGCCACTGGAAATCTTGATAAATTATTCAACCTCAATTCAAAGATCAGCACACAAGGAACTGAAAATGAGACCGGAACCGGACTTGGACTGCTGCTATGTAAAGAATACGTCGAAAAACATGGAGGCAGGATCTGGGTTACAAGCAAACTGGGCAATGGCAGCGAATTCTGCTTTAGTCTGCCGATGCTGAAATAAAAATTGAAGCTTAAATCATATACTGCACAAAATAAATATTTTGCTTTTCCAGAGAGAATAATTGATACTCTTCGGCAATAGTCTAATGTTCCTGTAATCCCTTTTCAGCTACCAGAGAATATAGCATCGGCAGTTTATTTTCCAATCCTTTTATTTTATATTTTCCATCCTCTGTCATTATCATATTTTGGAAGCAATTGTAAGGAGAATAATTATATTCTTTGAAATCTGTAATTATTAATCCAGTTTTAATAATTGAATCGAGAACAGAGCTCAGCCCGTGATTCCACCCGACAGATTTTTCCCTGATTGCGGAATCTCTGTCAGCGTATGTCCCATCCGATTCTTCAATTATCGGAACCGAGTCCATATAATCATACTGGATCTGCCTGAAATCATCGCTGAATATCCACAGTACAGGGTGAAATTCCACAAGGATTAATTTCCCCCCGGGCTTTAAGAAATGATTTACGATTTCCGCCCATTTAATCATATCTGGCAGCCAGCCCAACACTCCGTATGAAGTAAAAACGATATCAAATTTTTCGTCAAGGCTCGCACTAAGCTTATAAATTTCACTCTGCAGAAATCTGGCATTCGTTCCCGATTTCCGGTTGAGCTCCAGCGCTTTTTCAATTGCCTTTGCCGAAAAATCAACGCCCATCGCATGAGCTCCCCGTCTTGAAAGTGAAATTGTATCCATCCCAAAATGGCATTGCAGGTGTAATATCTTTTTGCCTTCAATATTACCAAGCAGTCCAATCTCAATTAGGTTTAAAGAATCTTTTCCTTTAACAAATGACTCCACATCGTAAAAATCTGAGTTATAATGAATTTCAGTTCTATTATCCCAGAGTTTCCGGTTTATATCAATATAATCCATCTCTATAACCAATCCTTATTAAATTGCCGAAATTTTTAACCTTCAGATTCCGGATACTGCAGATTAAATCTGTTTACTTTGCTTCGCATATTAGCAGCAGCAATATTTAACCAAATTCCTGTCATAGCTTATACTGCATAAATTCTATAAATTTAACCCATTTTCAATATTCTTTGAAAGTTCAGAAATAAAACGCGCCATATTTGCCCCATCCATAACATCATGGTCTAAAAGAATTGACATACTCAACATTTCTGCTATTTCAATTTTATCTTCAGCAACTATGGGTTTTTTAATTATAGAACCAATGCCAAAACATATTGGATGGATTGAAATTGGAATAAACCAGCCCCGGATTTGCCCCATCATCCCAATCGAAGTAACTGCAACGTTTCCCATTTTGCTGAATGTTAATTTTGGATGCCTGAGTAAAAATCTCCAGAAATATCTGCGTATAAATCCCGGCAGATAATGGTATAATCCTTCAAGTTTAGTGCTTTTCTTTTGAAGAACTATATCATTTTCCGTCAGTTTTTTATTTCTCGCATCACTGATCTGCTGAGTGATTTCTTCAATACTTACTGCATTTGCTCTTTCAATTACTAATGGAATCGGCACCTTTTGACCATTTATTTCCTTTTCAACGATCATCGATACATTAATATCTTCAAAAATCACAAGCCGGCTTTTTCCTTTGAGATAAGCGGCAGAAGTTTCATATTTTTTTATTGTCTGACTGATAACACTTATAATCCAGGCATTAAACGATATCTTGTCCGGACTCTGCCTATTATAATCTCTCACTTTTTTACGGCTGCGTGAAACATCAAGTTCGATTAAACCTGTAACATGATGTTTCTGCCTTCCGATCTCACAAACATCGATTGTTGCTATTCTGGACTTCGGGAATTTTTGGGTTCTGTAAGTTGTCATTTAATGCTATTCTTCATATAATGTATGAAATTTGAAACACTTGCTCTTTGCCTTACTTTATTTTAACATATTATTTATATAGAATACTAACTAAGCGCCTTATTACTGAGATTACTCTTACATTCGCTAAAATATCTGTTTCCAACAGAATATTAACCCGGGATAATGCGGCTAATAATCCGGTAAGCTAATTAAAGCATAGCATCCTGGACTCTTTATTCCGATCATTTCAAAAAAAATGCTCATTCCTTTCTGTCACTTTTTAATAAAGGATAAACCAGGAATACGGTGTCGATCAAAGCAAGAAGCAGGAAAAAATATCCCAGATAATTTTTGAACGTTCCGAGTTCACTCTCCCGGATAAAAATAGTATTCATCGAACCTATCATCCAGAACAAAAAAGTTCTTATTATTCTCCAACTCGTATTACCTTTGTATTTCATAATGACCTGTCTTTATTAATACAAAGCCAAATATAAGAACAAGTTAATAAAAGTTACACATGAGCAATTTAGAGCAATTTAGAGCAATTTAGAGCAATTTAGAGCAATTTAGACCAAATTAAGCATACAAATAAAATCCATTGCCAACGATTGTAAAATGAATGAATACCGGGAATCAAATAAAAACAAAGACCGGCAGAATACAAGAAAGCAGATATACCGGAAAATTTTGCTTCGGGAAAGATGCTGCACTTTTATCTTCCGGTATATCTTCTGTAGTGTAATCCCCATGTTCTCAATTTACACGGTTGATCAGGCTCTTCATCAGCGTAAAACTAAGAAACATTTTCACTTTCTGAAGGCATAGTGAATGTATGAGCGTATAAACGTATAAGCATGAAGTCAAAAAGCATTAAATCTTCATGTTCGACTAATACTTAATCTGAACGACAAGCACATACTATTTACTTTGATTATTTTTTATTGCGTAAAATACTTCAATTTAACTGAAGAACAGGGAATCAATGTTATATGAAATTATCAGTAGATACTTATCTGCATAACAGATGGAGCAAGCTGCGTTTTGATGAACCATACGAGACACAATTCAAAACCGAATACATAAAAAAAGCCCTCTTCTCTGATCAGATTTCTTTAGCAATCGTTACCGTTTTAATTGCCGCATTCGGCTTGATTGATCCCCTTTTATTTCCCGAAACAAAAAATTTTACCTCGGCTATCCGTTTTACAATTATGGTGCCCTCTCTGGTGATTTTCTATTCTTTGACTTTCTTCGATTACTTCAAGGCAAGGATGCAGATGCTTGTAGTTCTCGTCGTCTTTATATTAGGTGCAGGATCCAGCATTATTATAGCCAATTCTTATCAATCTGAGCCAGGACATCTGCTTTACTTCCCGGGATTACTATTCGTGATTATCGGTACTTATACGATGGCGCGTCTGCGATTCTGGAACAGCGTTTTTGCCGGTTTCCTCATTACACTTGTTTATGAAATATCCGCCCTTCTCACATTCGATACTAAGACCACCGATACCTATGTCAATGATTTGAATATCTTTTTGTCGAATAATTTTTATATAATTTCTGCGCACGTGCTTGGAATGTGGACTTCATGGTCAAAGGAGGTCCTGCACAGAGCCAATTTCCTCCAGAAACAGATCATCCAGCAGGAAAGTGAAGAAAGAGCGCTCATAAATGAAAGTCTCCTGAATAAAAACAGACTGATTGAGGAACAGTCTGCCGAAATCCACAGAAGAACTCTAATGCTGAGCGACCAGAACAAATTGCTTGAAGAGCAGAAAAAAGCAATTGAGAATAAAAACCTTGAACTCGAAGATGTCAATGCTTCCAAGGATAAATTTTTCTCGATCATAGCGCATGATCTCAGGAATCCATTCAATACTATTATTGCTAATTCTCATCCGATGCTCAACCAAATAACCGCCAGTAACACTCCGCAAATTGAAAAACGAATAGGCGCAATTCATGAATCGGCACAGGGCGCATATAAACTACTTGAAAATCTGCTTGAATGGGCAAGATCGAAGACCGGAAGAATTGAATTTCAGCCGACTACAATTTTAATAGATACACTTTTTGATATTTCATATAACCTCGCCGAGAATATGGCAAGGACTAAAAATATAGAACTTCATTTTGATAAAAACGGCGTCGAATCAATCTATGGCGATATGAATATGATCCGCACCATCCTTCGAAATCTTCTCTCAAATGCAATAAAATTTACGTCGCAGGGCGGCGAGGTTACTGTCAGGGCAGCCGCTCATAACGGGGGCATTATAATTTCTGTGAAGGATAATGGCATTGGGATTTCGCCTGAAAACTTAAGCAGATTATTCAGAATTAATTCCAGGGTAAGTGAAAAAGGCACAGAAAATGAGACCGGAACAGGTCTGGGTCTGCTTCTTTGCAAAGAATTTGTTGACAAGCACTGTGGAAAGATCTGGGGTGAAAGCGAGAACGGCAAAGGCAGTGAATTCTTTTTTAGTCTGCCATTTCCACAAACGGAGGCTGATAAACCGGAAGCATAAAATACTAACCACCCGGGGAAACAAAGCCTCCCACGGAGAATCCCGGCACATGAGCTCTCTCCTGTGATCATTGTGCCGGATCATTCTCCTTTTCCAGTCCTGATTTCGGGCTGCTGATCAGCTCTTTCAAAAGTCCATAAATCAAGGCAATCGGCAATATCAGCAGACCGCCAATCAGCATCCCTGCTTAATACATCAATGTACTGTCTTTGAATGGCTTTCCATAGAGTCTCGCCTGAAAAGCGCTATACGGAATCCCATAAATATTTCCTGCAATCATCAACCGGGCTGACGCAAGTATTATCCCGGCTTTTTCTTCACCGTATTCATCAATGATCGATTTATATGCATCTTCTTTAGGGAATCCCCTTGTATCCGCAAAATGCTGTGCAAATAAGATTGCTTTCGCTTCTTCCTGACTGATAAATGCAGAATCACCGGAAAGGAAACTATAAATTTCTTCATTGCTCATTCCCTGCTTTAATGCCAGATAAGTATGCGCATAGGAACAAATAGCACACCCGTTAACCTCCGTAACAGCAAGTTGTATTCTTTCAATAAAGTCTTTACGAAGCAATTTTTTTCTTTTATTGCGGATCATTTGAAAAACAGCTCCCGGTATCAATACATAAGCGCGATACATCTCACTAAAGCTGAATTTTCTTTTATATTCGGTGCTTAAACCAATAACATCCGGTATTTTTATGTTGTTAATAATCATCGTTAATAATTAATAAATTTATCTGTTTTCCAATTTGCGGGATTAGTATCAATGTATTTTGTAATGCGCTGATATTCGGAATCATTACGAATAATATGATCATAAAACCGCGTCTGCCATTGAAAATCAAACCCCGATCCACGGACACGCCGGACAACCCCCGATTTATATGACCGTACAATCGCAGACACAGATAATGATTTCGGCGATATCCCCGCCATCATTTCGTTTTTGATGCGTATTAACGGTTGTGATTGCGATTGTGGTTGCGATTGTAGAGACGTTGCATGCAACGTCTCTACGTCAAATACGTCAAACCGTTCAAATCCGTCAACCCCATCAACGCCGTTCAATCCGTCGCCACCGTCCAAATTGCCGTTATCACCAATATCACCGATCCCGTCAATACCAATTGATTCAACACGTTTATTTGAATAATCGTTCACCGAACAGGTATTGGTTGCGGTGTCTGAATCCGTTTCTGAATTTGTCAAAATCAATATTCCGTGGATATGATTGGGCATAACAACAAACGATCCTAATTGCACATTTTTTGAATGATCAGGAATTTCGCGCCAGATATTATCGGCAATTTCACCAATATTCGACAATTTCATTTTTCCATCCTGTATCACGCCGAAATAATGTTTGCGGTGCCAGGTACATATTGTAATAAAATACGCACCTGCCCATCGGTAATCCCACGATTGCAGCCGTGCTGAAGGAACCCTGTATTTATTCCTGAATTTTTCGATTTTATTTCACCCTGACAGGAAAAACCAGATAGAATCTACTCCTCCCTCCTCAATGCTTCCACAATTCGCGGTCGAGGCT
>Ga0172367_10000262_pt1 | contig 79566 bp, 70 predicted proteins | sample Lak10m_FD_114542 | JGI IMG/M metagenome (GOLD analysis project Ga0172367, IMG submission 114542) | Freshwater microbial communities from Kabuno Bay, South-Kivu, Congo - kab_022012_10m | ecosystem: Environmental > Aquatic > Freshwater > Lake | place: Democratic Republic of the Congo: South-Kivu... | reverse complement strand
GGCGTCTCGCCCGGCGCCGCGATCCGCATCCTCAGGGGCATTTTCGAGTGGCGCCAGCAGCGCAGCGGCGTGCTGACCACCAATTTCGCCGAAGCCGGCGGCTTCATCAAGAGCGACCCTGCCGAGTCCGTGCCCGACCTGCAATTGCACTTTGTGGTTGGCAAACTCATCGACCACGGCCGCAAAACGACGCTCGGCCACGGTTATTCGTGCCATATGTGCCTGTTGCGCCCCTTGAGCCGTGGCAGTGTGCGCCTGGCCAGCAAGGACTCGCTGGCGCTGCCGCTGGTGGACCCGGCCTTTTTGAGCGAACCCGACGACCTGGCGCGCATGGTGCGCGGCTTCAGGCAGGTGCGCCACATTCTGGCGCAGCCGGCGCTGGCGCAATTCGGCGGGCGCGAGCTTGCGGCCACGGCACGGGCGCAAACCGACGCCGAGATCGAACAGGTCATTCGCAACCTGGCCGACACCATTTACCACCCGGTGGGCAGTTGCCGCATGGGCCCCGACCCGGGCACGGACGTGGTCAATGCGGAACTGCGCGTGCACGGCTTGCAGGGCTTGCGTGTGGTCGATGCGTCGATCATGCCGAGCATCGTGAGCGGCAACACCAACGCGCCAGTGATCATGGTCGCCGAAAAAGCCGCCGACCTCATCGGGCACGATGCCTCGCGCGCGTGAAGGCGGTTGCTGAATGAGCCGGTGCTAGCATGCAGCCAGAGTTCCACGCAGCACCGCCATGACCTACCAAGCCGATCCCGCCCGCTACGACACCATGCCCTACCGCTTTTGCGGCAACAGCGGCCTCAAACTGCCCGCCATTTCGCTCGGGCTATGGCACAACTTTGGCGACGCCACACCGCTGGCCGCGCAGCGCCAGATGCTGCGCACCGCGTTCGATGCGGGCATCACGCACTTCGATCTGGCCAACAACTACGGCCCGCCCTACGGCAGCGCCGAGATCAATTTTGGTGAGCACCTGCGGCGCGATTTCAAGCCCTACCGCGACCAGCTCATCATCTCGAGCAAGGCGGGTTGGGACATGTGGCCCGGCCCCTACGGTCAAGGCGGCAGTTCGCGCAAGTATGTGCTGGCCAGCCTCGACCAGAGCCTCAAGCGCATGGGTCTGGACTATGTCGACATTTTCTACTCGCACCGCTTTGACCCCGACACGCCGCTGGAAGAAACCATGGGCGCGCTGGCCAGCGCCGTGCAGCAGGGCAAGGCGCTGTACGTGGGCATCAGCAGCTATTCGGCCGGCAAAACCCGCGAGTCCGCAGCATTGCTCAAAAGCATGGGAGTGCCCCTGCTCATTCACCAGCCGTCCTACAGTCTGATGAACCGCTGGATCGAAGAAGACCTGCTCGACGCACTGACCGACACCGGCGTGGGTTGCATCGCCTTCAGCGCGCTGGCGCAGGGCTTGTTGACCGACAAATACCTCAATGGCATCCCGTCCGATGCGCGAATCAACCGCGCCGGCGGCGGCTCCTTCAAGCCCGACTTTTTGAACGAGACCAACCTGCGTCATGTGCGCGCCTTGAACGAGATGGCAAAGGCGCGCGGCCAGAGTCTGGCGCAGATGGCCATCGCTTGGGTGTTGCGTGACGCGCGCGTGACCAGCGCCCTGATCGGTGCCAGCTCGGCCGCGCAAATCACCGAGTTGACCGGGGCTTTGCGCCGTTTGTCGTTCAGCGCTGCGGAGTTGCACGCCATCGACCAGCACGCGGTCGAGGGTGGCATCAACCTGTGGCAAAAGCCCTCCACCGACCAGCGCCCTTGAAGCCCGACCTGCACGCGCGCGCCAAGCTGCTGGCGCTGGCCGCGATTGTCATGTGGGGCAGCCTGGCCGCGCTCGGGGTGGCCTTGCGCCATGTGCCGCCGTTTCTGCTCACGGGCCTGTCGCTGCTGGTGGGCGGCCTCATTGCGCTGCCGCTGTCTGGCTTCAGGCTGGCGGCGTGGCGTGTGCCGCTGCCGACCTTGGCGCTCGGCGTTTATGGTCTGTTCGGCTACCACTTGCTGCTCTTTGTCGGCCTGCAAAATGCACCGCCGGTGCAAGCCAATCTGGTCAATTACCTGTGGCCACTGCTGATCGTGGTGCTGGCGCCGGTGCTGCTGCCGGGACTGGCCATGCGTTGGCAACACATTGTGGCGGGACTCATCGGTTTTGTGGGTGCCGTGATCGTGATTCTGGGCAGCGCCGAGCCGACCGCCAGCGCGGGCAGCGGCGTGCTGGCCGATGGTGCGGCCAATGCGTCCACCGGGCTGCAGGCCGAATGGCTTTGGGGCTATCTGGCCGCCGCTGTGGCAGCTTTCATTTGGGCCACCTACTCGCTGCTGACGCGCCGGGTACCGCATTTCGAGACCGCCGCCATTGGCACTTTCGCCTGGATATCGGGCCTGCTGGCGTTGCTGTGCCACGCGCTGATGGAACCCAGCGTTTCTTTGAGCCTGCGCGACTGGGCGCTGATCGGTCTGTTGGGATTGGGGCCCTTGGGCGGTTCGTTCTTTTTGTGGGACAAGGCGCTCAAGACGGGGGATGCGCGCCACATCGGGCTGCTCAGCTACCTGACACCGCTGCTGTCCACGTCGCTGCTGTTGTGGGTCAGCGGCCGCGCGCTGACCTGGCCGGTGGCGCTGGCGGGCGTGCTGATCGTGGGCGCGGCCTGGCTGGGCACGCGTGTGAAATAAGACAGCGCAAGACGTGCACAATGCGGCCATGATTGAATTTTCCCACATCCAGGCTGCCGCCCGCCGACTGCAGGGCCACCTGCTGCGCACGCCCTGCGTGGCTTCACGCACGCTATCAAGCATCACCGGCGCGCAGGTGTTCCTCAAGTTCGAGAACCTGCAGTTCACCGCCTCGTTCAAGGAGCGCGGGGCCTGCAACAAACTGTCGCAGCTCAGTGCCGACGAGCGGGCACGCGGCGTCATTGCCATGAGCGCGGGCAACCACGCGCAGGGTGTGGCCTACCACGCGCAGCGGCTCGGCGTCCGCGCGGTGATCGTGATGCCGCGCTTCACGCCGGGCGTCAAGATCGAGCGCACGCGCGGGTTTGGTGCAGAAGTCGTGCTGCATGGTGACACGCTGGATGAGGCACGCGCCCACGCCTTGCAGCTGGCGCAGGCGCAGAAGCTGGTTTTTGTGCACCCCTACGACGACCCTGACATCGTGGCCGGCCAGGGCACGGTGGCGCTGGAAATGCTCGAAGACGTACCCGCGCTCGACACGCTGGTGGTGGCGATTGGTGGCGGCGGTCTGATTGCCGGCATGGCCACGGCTGCGCGCGCGATCAAACCCGGCATCGAGATCATCGGGGTCCAGACCACGCGTTTTCCGGGGATGTACAACGCCATCAAGGGCACGCACCTGCCACAGGGCAACAGCAGCATTGCCGAGGGCATTGCGGTGGGCACGCCGGGCGCGTTGCCGCAAGCCATCATCCGCGAAAAGGTGAACGATATTGTGCTAGTCGACGAGGGCGACATCGAGCAGGCCATCGTGATGCTGCTCGAAGTCGAGAAATCGCTGGTCGAAGGCGCCGGGGCCGCGGGACTGGCCGCGCTGCTGAAATACCCCGAGCGCTTCAAAGACCAAAAAGTGGGGGTCGTTCTGTGTGGCGGCAACATCGACCCGCTGCTGCTGGCCGCCATCATCGAGCGCGGCATGGTGCGCGCCGGGCGCCTGGCGCGCCTGAAGGTGAGTGCGCGCGACGTGCCGGGAACGCTGGCGCTGATCACCGCCACGGTGGCAACTGCCGGGGCCAACATCAATGAGGTGCACCACCAGCGGGCGTTCACCACGCTGGCAGCGCAAAACGTCGAGATCGAGCTGGTGATCCAGACCCGCGGCCCGCAGCACATCGCAGAAGTGCTGGCAGCGCTGGAGCAGGCGGGACTCATGGCGCAACTGGTGCCTTGACGGTCGGCGCCAGCCCATTCTGCCAAAGCCCGTGCCACACCATTCTGCGGTATCGTTGCGCATGGTATTTCAGACGCTCATTTTGAATTTTGATTCCGGACTTTTGACAATCGACAAGTTATGCCCGTGCCGTCTGGGTACACTGGCATCCCATTCAAGGAGTTCCTCATGAAGATTCTGCTCGCCGTTGATGGCAGTCCCTACACCAAGAAAATGCTCGGTTACCTGGCTGCCAATGAGATGTTTTCGCCCAACAACGACTACATCGTCTTTACCGCCCAGATGATGCTGCCGAGTCAGGCGCGCGCCGCACTAGGCAAAGAACTGGTCGCCAAGTACTATGAAGACGAAGGTCAGAAAGTCGTCGCACCAGTCAGCAAATTTCTGGAGCGTCACGGTGTCAAGGCCAAGGCCAGCTGGAAAGTTGGCAATCCGGGCGAACTCATCGCCAAGCTGGCTGATGACGGTAAATTCGACCTGGTGGTGATGGGCTCGCATGGCCATGGCGCGCTGGTGAACCTGGTGGTGGGTTCGGTGGCCACCAAGGTGCTGGCCAATTGCAAGGTGCCGGTTTTGATCGTGCGCTAAAACCCCTCACGCAACGAGCTTCGACATGGCGAAAGGCATGATCTTGGCCGCAGGCCAAGGCACTCGCGTGCGCCCCCTGACGCGCGATATTCCCAAGCCCATGGTCCCCATTCTGGGCAAGCCCGTGATGGAGTTCCTGATCGAGCACCTGGCGCGCCATGGCATCACCGAGATCATGGTCAACGTGGCCTGGCATCATCACAAAATTGAAGAGTACTTTGGTGACGGCCGACGTTGGGGCGTGCAAATTGGCTATGCCTACGAGGGCGTGCGTGATCAAGGTGAAGTGTTGCCGCGACCCTTGGGGTCGGCGGGTGGCATGCGTCGGATTCAGGACTTGGGCGGTTTCTTCGATGACACCACGCTGGTGTTGTGCGGCGACGCCCTGATCGATCTGGACATCACGGCAGCGCTGGCCGAACACCACGCCAAGAAAGCCATGGCCAGCGTGGTGGCCATGGACGTGCCGCTGGCCGATGTGCAAAGCTATGGCATCGTCGTAGCCGACGCTGACGGCCGCATTGAATCGTTCCAGGAAAAACCCAGGCCCGCCGAGGCCAAATCGACTTTGGCGAGCACGGGCATCTACATCTTCGAGCCAGCTGTGCTGGACTTCATTCCGCCGGGAACCGTTTACGACATCGGTTCGCAGTTGTTTCCTGATCTGGTGGCACACAAGGTGCCTTTTTATGTGCAAAACCGTCCCTTTACCTGGCTCGATATTGGTCGGGTTGGCGACTACTGGTCGGTCTTGCAGCAGGTGCTGCGCGGCGAAGTGGCCGACATGAGCATGCCCGGCCGGCAGATCAAACCGGGCATCTGGGTTGGCCTGAACACCTCCATACCATGGCAGCAGGTCAACATCGAAGGGCCGGTCTATATCGGTTCGAGCGTGCGCATTGATCCGGGGGCGACGATCGTGGGACCGGCCTGGATCGGCCACGGCAGCCATTTGCGCAGCGGCTGCACGGTGGTGCGCAGCATATTGTTCGAATACACCCGCATTGCCGCCGACATGCGTTTCAATGAAATGATCGTGTCACCGGATTACTGTGTGGACCGCCATGGTGTCACCCTGTACCACGACGACGATACCACCCAGTTGCGCTGGGGTGACGCGCGGGCCTGAGCTGGCCACAGCAAGCGTCTGGCCGGCGCGCCTCACAGCCAGCGCAGCCACGCCCACACCACCCCGAGTGTCAACAGCGTCACCGGCAGACCCACGCGGGCGTGCATACGCCAGTCGATCTCGATGCCGCTTCTTTGCGCCAGATCCACCACGATCAGGTTGGCGATCGAGCCCACCAGCAGCAAATTGCCAGCCAGCGTGCTGACCAGCGCCAGCGTGATGCCGGCGTCCGGGCCGCTCAGGTGCGGCAGCAACAGCATCACGGCGGGCACATTGGAAACCAGGTTGGACAGGCCGACCCCGGCCACGAACAGGGGGCCAGGTTCAGCCAGTTGCACGCCTTGCATCGCCAGCCAGGCCACAGCCTGCGCTGCCAGACCGGTGGATTCGAACGCTTGATTCACCACGAAAAGCCCCATGAACAGCACCAGCAATTGCCAGTCGACAAAACCCAGGACGTGCGACGAGTGCAAGCGCCGGCTCAGCAGCAGCACCGCCGCGCCCACCAGTGCGGCCACCTCGCGTGGCCAGTCGGTGAACAGAAAAACCAGCAGTAGCGTAGTCGCCACCGCGAGCCCCTTGGCGGTCTGCCAGGCATCGAATGGCGGGGCTTGCAGAGTGCCATAGCCGCTGGGCAGGTCCACTGGCACGGCATCGCACGGCGCATCTTTTGCCGAACTATCCGTCTCGTTCGGCAGCGTGTGGCAGGCAGACGCACCGGGGCCCCACACCAGCCAGGCCCACAGTACCAGCAGGCTCAACACGACCGGCGGCAGCGCCTGGCGCACGTAGCCGCTAAAAGACAGTTGCAACACCGAGCCGATCAGCATGTTTTGCGGGTTGCCGATCAGCGTTGCCGCCGAGCCGATGTTGGCGGCACAGGCCAGCCCGAGCAAAAAAGGGACCGGGTTCAGGCGCCGCTGCAGGCACAGTTGCGCCACCACCGGCGTCATGGCCAGGCAAATGATGTCGTTGGAAAACACTGCCGACAAGGCACCGGCCACAAAAATGATGGCACCCAGCAGCGCGTTGCGCCCCAGCGGCAGGGCGGCCACCTGGCGCGTGACGGCGGTATAAAAGCCGCCCAGGCGCATCTGCGCCGACACCACCATGAACGAAAACAGCAGCAGCACGGTGGGCAAGTCCACAGCGTCTGCAGCCTGCGCGGTGCTCATGGCGCCCAGACCGATCACGCCGATCGCTCCCAGCAGCGCCACGCCTGAGCGGTCGAGCTTGAGACGCGGCAGGCCGCCCAGAATCATGCCAGCGTAGACGGTGACAAAAATCGCCACAATGCCCCAGTCGAGCAGGCCATGTTCTGGTGTCATGTGGTGGTGTCGATGGTCCGTAAAATTGTCGCTGACTTTATCCGGGATTGTCCATGAGGGCTTGGGATGGCAGCGAGTGCAGTTGCGGGGCAGTTTGGCCCCGACTGCGAAGCCTGTAGATGTAGCTACAGGCGACAAAGAGGTGCCAAAATGACCGCAAATGCGCCGCTGACGCCCGAGCAGCACCGCAGGTGCGCCTGATGGACAATCGCGGTTTCACCCTTTCAGATTTACCCCATGATCTCCAAACACCTGCAACGCGGCGCCTTGAACGGTGGCGTGATCGCCATGCTGATCGGCGCGCTGGCAATGGCCGCTTTGCTGATTTACTCTGCTACCTCGGGCCATGAGTTGCCTTTCTGGCCGGCGATGGCCGTCGTCGCGGTAAATGTGCTGGCAGCCGCCCGACTTGCCTGGACCGTGATTCAGGCGAAACGGCAGCGTGAAGCCGGCAAGCGCTAGAGCGAGGCTGTCATGGGTTCGCCTTGGGGGCGATTTCAGTCGACCACAACAAGACTCCCTTGGTGCGCTTGTTTCAGGGCGGCCTGAAACGCCTGCGTGACGCGGGCGGGCTGCGGCGAGGCCCGCACGATGCTGAAAAAGCTGCAACGGTATTGGAAGGTTTGCGGCTGCACGGCACGCATCCGGCCCGGATGGACAAAACTCTCGGCATAGTGGTCGGGTAAAAATCCCAAAAAGCTGCCCGACAGGATCAGCGTTGCAATCGACTCCTGGTCATAACCGGTCGCAGTGCGCGCGAGCTGCACCTGCTGGGTCAGCTCCATATTGGGCGAGTGGTAACCCAGGCCGGCAAAGTCATGCCGGCGCAAGTCAGCCCAGTTCTGCGGCTGGGCTTGCGGCGCAGCGGCAAACAGTGGATGGTTGGCGCTGCAATACAAAAACATGGTCTCGGTAAAGAGTTCGTCGTAGTTCAGCACCGCCGAACTGCGGTGGCCCGGGATGATGCCCACCTGAAACTGACCGTCGAGCACGCCGCGCTCGATCGCGTTGAGCGGCGCCACATGCAGGTGCAGGCGCACCTCGGGTGCCTGCTGCACAAAGCGGCGGATGGCTTCACCGATGCGCGCCTGCGGGTTGCTGGCGGTCTTGTCGAACACGGCAATGTGCAGCTCGCCGCCCATGCGCTGGTGAATCTCGTCAACCCGGCTGCGAAAGGCATCGACGCCGGCCAGCAGGCGCAAGGTCTCGGCATAAATCTGCTCGCCTTCCGGGGTCAGGGCAAAACCGGCGCGGCCACGGCGGCACAGGTTCAGGCCCAGGCGCGTTTCCAGGTCCTTGATATGACGGCTCACGGTGGAGGTGCCAATGTTGAGTTCGAGTTCGGCCGCCGCCATGCCGCCACAGTTCACCACCGTTTTGAACACACGCAACAGGCGAATGTCCATGTCGCTCAACTGCCCCAGGGCAGCGCGGGTTTTTACTTGCATAGATTGACAACCAAGTTGTGATAGTTAAGCATTTATAAGAGTAACAGATCGGCACACAATGCGCGATCTTTCCGTCACCGCGAACCAGGACACCCCTCCATGAACATGACCCCTGCCCAAGTGTTGAACCGCCCCCGTCTTGATGCCGCCTGGCTCGACGCGCACTGGATGCCGTTCACCGGCAACCGCAACTTCAAGGCGCATCCGCGCATGATGGCCAGCGCGCAAGGGGCGTACTACACCGACCTTGACGGCCGCCAAATCTTTGACGGCTTGTCCGGCCTGTGGACCTGCGGTCTGGGTCACGGCCGCGCCGAACTGGTGGAAGCCGCGCGCCACCAACTGGCCACGCTGGACTATTCGCCCGCGTTCCAGTTCGGCCACCCACTCTCCTTTGCGCTGGCCAACAAGCTCAAAGAGCTCACCCCGGCCGGGCTGGATTACGTGTTCTTTACCGGCTCTGGCTCGGAGAGCGCCGACACCTCCTTGAAGATGGCGCGCGCCTACTGGCGGGCCAAGGGCCAGGGCAGCAAGACGCTGCTGATCGGGCGCGAGAAGGGCTATCACGGCGTCAACTTTGGCGGCATTTCGGTGGGCGGCCTGGGCGGCAACCGCAAGGTGTTTGGCCAGGGTATTGCCGCCGACCATCTACCGCACACGCAGCCCCCGGCGGGATCGTTTTACCGCGGCTTGCCGCCCGCCGAGGCACAGGCCAACGGCTACGGGGGTGCGGCGTTGGCCGAGGACTTGCTCAAGCTGATTGCGCTGCACGACCCCAGCAACATCGCCGCGGTGATTGTGGAGCCGATGTCAGGTTCAGCCGGTGTGGTGGTGCCGCCAGCGGGCTACTTGAAGCGCATCCGCGACATCTGCACCGCCAATAACATTCTGCTGATTTTTGACGAGGTGATCACCGGTTTTGGCCGCTTGGGCACCTACACCGGCGCGGAATATTTTGGCGTGACACCCGACATCATGAACTGCGCCAAGCAGATCACCAACGGCGCGCAGCCGCTGGGCGCGGTGCTGGCCAGCAAGGAGATTTACGACAGCTTCATGGCCGCGGGCGGCCCCGAGTACATGCTGGAATTTGCCCACGGCTACACCTATTCGGCGCACCCGGTGCCGTGCGCGGTGGGGCTGGCCACGCTGGAGATTCTGGTGCGCGAAAACATGGTCGAGCGCGTCAAGGCGCTGGCCCCGCACTTTGAAAACGCGGTGCATTCGCTCAAAGGTTGCAAGCACGTGGCCGACATCCGCAATCTGGGGTTGGCGGCCGGCTTCACCATCGATGCCCTGCCGGGTGAACCGGCCAAGCGACCGTATGAAATTGCCAAGGCCATGTTGGCCAAGGGCTTCTATGTGCGCTACGGCGGCGACACCATTCAGCTGGCCCCGCCCTTCATCAGCACGCCCGCGCAGTTGGACAGCTTGGTCAACGCGCTGGGTGAGACGTTTAATGCCACGGCGTGAGCTGGGCTTGGCTTGATGGTGAAGATTGCGTCTTGGTCGCGTGGCGCTTTGGTGTTGACCCGCATCGTGCACCGGGTGTCCGACTCCGCGGATGTCCCCCGGTTTGCGCCGGGCGCAAACCTCCTCCTTTATTCCGCTGCGTCAGACACCCGGCGCGCGACGCTGGACGGTTGTGGGTGCGTGCTGTTTTGAAGCCATAGGATTTCCCTGAATGTATCTTCCCAAACACTTTGAAGAAACCCGCCCCGAGCAGCTGCACGCGTGCATCGCCGCCAACCCCTTGGCCACGCTGGTGACGGTGCAAGACGGCTTGCCGTGCGCGGATGAGGTTCCGTTCATGCTGGCGCGTGGTGACGGCAGTTACGACGTGCTGCGTGCCCACGTGGCGCGCGCCAACCCGCTGTGGCAGCGCGCGGCCAACACGCCGGTGCTGCTGGTGTTTCGTGGGCCGCAGGCCTACGTTACGCCGTCGTGGTATCCGGCCAAGGCCGAGCATGGCAAGGTGGTGCCGACCTGGAATTACGTGCTGGTGCAGGCGCGTGGCACGCTGCGCGTGATCGACGACGCGGCCTGGCTGCGCACGCAGGTAACCGCGCTGACGCATTCGCGGGAAGACGCGCGCACCGCGCCATGGCAGGTGAATGACGCGCCTGCCGACTACATCGCCCAGATGCTGCGCGCGATTGTGGGCATTGAAGTCACCATTGAAACCCTCACCGGTAAATGGAAAGTCAGCCAGAATCGCAACGAGGCCGACCGCGCTGGTGTGCTGGCCGGGCTGCGCCAGGAGCCGGGTGATAACGCCGCGCAGATGGCCGCGCTGGTTTCCAGAACACTCCTTAATCAATAGCTGATAACCAAGGTAATAAAAGGGCTAGAGCCCGATTTGATTCACTTTTTTACAGACCTCCATCATGTCCCACACGCTTCCCACCCTTACCCACCTGATCAACGGCCAGCGCACTGCTGGCGGCAGCCGCAGTGCCGACGTGTTCAACCCCGCTACCGGCGCGGCGGAAAAGCGCGTGCTGCTGGCCGACAAGATTACGGTGGAAGCCGCCATTGCCAACGCCGAAGCCGCTTACCCAGCCTGGCGCGCCACGCCGCCGCTCAAGCGCGCGCGCGTCATGAGCGCATTGAAAGTGCTGCTGGAACAGCACGCCGACGAGCTGTCTGCACTCATCACCGCCGAACACGGCAAGGTGTTGTCCGACAGTCTGGGCGAGTTGCAGCGCGGCATCGAAAACGTGGAATACGCCAGCTACGCGCCCGAGCTGCTCAAAGGCGAGCACAGCAAAAACGTCGGCCCGGCCATCGACAGCTGGAGCGAATTCCAAGCGCTGGGCGTGTGCGCGGGCATCACGCCCTTTAACTTTCCAATCATGGTTCCGCTGTGGATGTGGCCGATGGCCGTGGCGTGCGGCAACACCTTCATTTTGAAACCCTCCGAGCGCGACCCCTCAAGCGCCTTGCGCGTGGCCGAACTGGCGCTGGAGGCCGGCTTGCCCCCGGGTGTGCTCAACGTGGTCAATGGCGACAAGGAAGCGGTCGATACGCTCCTGACCGACCCGCGCGTCAAGGCCATCAGCTTTGTCGGATCGACCCCGATTGCTGAAACTATCTATAGCACCGGATGCAGTCATGGCAAGCGCGTGCAGGCGCTGGGCGGTGCCAAGAACCACGCGGTGGTGATGCCCGACGCTGACATCCCCAACGCCGTCAGCGCGCTGATGGGTGCGGCCTACGGTTCGTGCGGCGAGCGCTGCATGGCCATTCCGCTGGTGGTGGCTGTGGGCGACGCCACGGCCGACGCGGTGATCGCCGGGCTGCAAGCCGAAATTGCCAAGATGAAGGTGGGGCCCGGCACCCAGTCCAGCTGCGACATGGGGCCACTGGTGACCAAAGCGCACTTTGACAAAGTGACCGGCTACGTCGAACAAGGCATCAAGGAAGGCGCCACGCTGGTGGTCGATGGCCGCGGCATCCAGGTGCCGGGGCACGAAGGCGGTTATTTTTTGGGCGCCTGCCTGTTCGACCACGTCAAGCCCGGCATGCGCATCTACCAGGAAGAAATTTTTGGCCCGGTGCTGGGCGTGGTGCGCGTGCAAACGCTGCAACAGGCCATGGACCTGATCGACGCGCACGAGTACGGCAACGGCACCTGCATCTTTACCCGCGACGGCGAGGCGGCGCGCTACTTTACCGACAACATTCTGGTGGGCATGGTGGGCGTGAACGTGCCGCTACCGGTGCCGGTGGCCTACCACAGCTTTGGCGGCTGGAAGCGCAGCCTGTTTGGCGACCTGCACGGCTACGGCCCCGACGCGGTGCGCTTCTACACCAAGCGCAAAACCATCACCCAGCGCTGGCCGAGTGCGGGCGTGCGCGAGGGGGCGGTGTTCAGCTTTCCGAGCAGCAGGTAAGCACAAGGTTGGCGTTGAGTTTGAGCAGCTTGGCGCATGGCCCCTTGGGGTGCACCAATATGGGTTTGCCGGACTCACCCACGCCATGCACGGCAAAGACGTTCTTGGCAATGTCAATTCCAACGGTTACGATGACCATGATTTCCCCTCTCATGTGAGTTGATAAAAGATTTACCTATTTATCGTGGCACTCAGTTGACGTAAACCGCAAGCCTGATAGCCTGCGGCTCGCTTGAGACGGTGAAGTCCCTTTCATTCGTTAGCCTATTGGTCACGATATGAAATTAATCAAAGGACAAATATGAAGAGTCGATATGTAGACCCGTTTACGCCTGACATCCCAGTGTCCGATCCTGCGCGCTTCTCAGGCAGGCGTACTCAAGTCGAACTCGTCGTGGACTCTCTATATCAACTGAAACATGGGAAGCCGACAAGCACAATCATTACGGGAGACCGAGGTATCGGAAAGAGTTCGTTGCTCAATCAAGCAAAGGAGCTCGCTCAAGGCGACAACAGACTTCCGACGCGTCTCAAAATCGACATAGGGGTTCAAAAGTACGATTTCGTAGTTGCGTGGCATGACGCCGCCAAAGATCAAGGCCCCCGAGAAATTGTGTCCGGGATCATGGAGGATCTTCAAAGCACCGTCGCGACCATCTTCGCCAAGTTCAGGCTCGAACTCAACCTCGGTGGCGCTCTTAAGGTGAGCCAGAGGGATCCGGAAACTCGTGACATTACAGGAGTCGTTAACCAGTTCTGTACTGAGATTTCGAAGGTGGCGGTAAGAGCTAAGGAGGACGGGAAAGACGGTGTGCTGATCTTTGTTGATGAGTTGGATCGGGCGAGTCCAACATCTGGGATTGCGACCTTCTTTAAGTTGGTAATTGAGAAACTCTCAAGAGAGAAAGTTACAAACGTCGCCTTCTTCTGTGCAGGAATCACAGGAGCCATCCAGAAATTAGAGGATGAGCACGCCTCAATCTATCGAACCTTCAAAGAAATCCCCGTTCCTCGACTTGAGCAAAAGGAGACCGCCGAAATTCTTCGAACAGGCTACGGCAACGCGAAATGTGGATTCGATGAGTCTGTTCCTCCCGCGATTCACAAGTTGGCCGCCGGCTACCCGGAACCTGTGCACTTGCTTGGAAGCCAGACGCTGGCAGTTGACACAGACGAAAACATATCCATAGATGATGTTGAAGCAGCAAAGATTCGGACAATTGAGACCCTACGAAGAAACAAGCTGAACTCTATCCTCCGTCGCGCCGGCTCTGGAAAGTACCAGAAAATTCTTCGCGCTATGGCCGAGTATGAGGGCGACGACGTTCCCCTCACGAATATTTCCGAGAAGATTGGCTACATGCAGAATCAGTACAGTTCAAACATGGGCAACCTCCAGGCTCGTGAGGTCATTATTCAGCGAGATCGAGGCGTGTATGCATTTGTTGATCCACTGCTCAAAGAGTACATCAAGCGCTTTGGCGTCTTGTCCATCGAGGCCGAAGACGACAAAGATACGCTCTAACTCCTTATATGGCCCCCCCACGAGCACAAGAAACTGACCGAGTGGGGACCATGGGGCCAAGCGCCTGCAGGCGTATATCCGGCATCTGAGGTGGGAACATGAATGTCCCATGCCGACATGGAATCTGCGTCACTGGTGTGCCAATCGTTACAAGTGGCTACTGAACCGAAGTTCGTTAAGCCGGAAGAGTTATCGGCGTCAGTCGGTGTGCGAGGAACCTGTTTGGCCATGAAGGTTGATCAACTCGAAAGCAAGCGTGGATAGATGTTCAGCTTTTTCTTGATAACGGCTGTTTTGGCTGTTTGCAAGCTACGCAAGCATCACAAAGCTCTCCCTGGCGAACTCCTTGCTTAGCCGTACGATTGATTCGCCAGACGACTCCTTGTCCCTAGGTGTGGCATAACAAATGCGCGCCAGTTTGTTGGCCAGCGCACAGCGATGCACGCCACTCAAGCGGGCGACAGCGGCAGCCCATAAAAACAGTGTGGTCTCTTGTTTTGTATCGAGATACGGCATACGATACGGCGCATGGCAATCCTGTCGTTCAAATGCAAAGACACCCAAGCCTTGCATCAGCGGGTCAGGGTGGCACGGTTTGCCAAAATTGAGTCTGTTGCTCGGCGCAAGCTCGACCAGCTTGATGCAGTAACGCAGCTGCGCGACCTGGCGGCACCACCGGGCAACAAGCTGGAGGCATTACTGGGCAATCGCAAAAACCAGCACAGCATTCGCATCAACGACCAATGGCGAGTGTGCTTTGTCTGGACAGACCAAGGCCCTGAAAACGTTGAAATAGTGGATTACCACTAGGAGAAGCACATGACCAAAAAGCTAAAACCCATTCATCCCGGCGAGCAGCTGCGGGAAGAGTTCATGATTCCGCTGGGCCTTTCCAGCAACGCTTTGGCCCGGGCACTCAACGTCACCCCGGCCCGCGTCAATGAGATCGTGCGCGAGCGGCGCGGTATCAGCGCCGATACTGCATTGCGGTTGGCACGCTTTTTCAATACCTCGCACCACTTCTGGCTGAATTTGCAGGCTAATTACGACGTGCAATGTGCAGCAGATGCGGCTGGCAAAGCCATTTCTGATATCAAGCCATTCTCAGGCAGCCTCCATGAGGCGGCCCTGGCCTAACGAGGCACAAAGAAAGTTCATGCGAGCCGTCGCCCCGGTATCCCCCGGCGAAATGCTTGAGGAAGAGTTCCTCAAACCCCTGGGTCTGTAAGCGCTCCGTCGCCGCAGACACCGACCTTCGGCTCTGCCGCTACCTCGGCCTCAGACCACAGCACCCTGTTCGTGCCGAAACGCCACCGCATGGTTGTGGTGCGACGGCACCAGCGACAGCACCTGCTGACCACTGGGCAACCGCAAGGTGTACAGAAGCGCGGCGCCGAGAAACGCTTTGTGGAGCACTTCGGCGCGCATCGGGCTGGCGGTCGAAACCCAGAATTTGAACTGGTGTTGACAAAAAGAGGCCATTGTTGTGGGTGTTGGGCGCACACTTCGCATTTTTCAGGTCAAGGAGATTGCCATGCTGATCGGACTACCCAAGGAAATCAAGAACAACGAGTTTCGTGTCGGCCTGACGCCAGCCAGCGTACGCGAACTGGTCCACCATGGGCATCAGGTGCTGGTGCAGGCCGGGGCCGGCGCTGCCATTGGCTTGAGCGACGACCAGTATCTGGCCGCCGGCGCCACACTGGCGCAGGAGGCGGCGCAAGTGTTTGCCGCGGCCGAGATGATCGTCAAGGTCAAGGAGCCCCAGCCGCAGGAGTGCGCCATGTTGCGACCCGGGCAAATCCTGTACACCTACCTGCATCTGGCGCCCGACCCGGCGCAGACGGCGGCGCTGATCGAGTCGGGTGCGATCTGCATTGCCTACGAGACCATCACCGGCCCCGGTGGCGGCCTGCCCTTGCTGGCACCGATGAGCGAGGTGGCGGGGCGCATGGCGGTGCAGGCGGGGGCCGCGCATCTGGAAAAGTCCAAGGGCGGCATGGGTGTGCTGCTGGGCGGCGTGGCCGGTGTGCCCGCCGCGCAGGTGGTGATTCTGGGCGCCGGGGTGGTTGGCACCAACGCCTTGCAGGTGGCCGTGGGCATGGGCGCGCGGGTGACCGTGCTCGACAAGAACGTCGATCGGCTGCGCCAGCTCGACCTGGTGTTTGGCAACCGCATCAGCACGCTGTATTCAACGGCGCACAGCGTCGAGGAGGCGGTGCTCGATGCCGACCTGGTGGTGGGTGGCGTGCTGATTCCCGGCGCGGCCGCGCCCAAGCTGGTCACGCGCAGCATGGTCTCGCGCATGAAGCCCGGCGCCGTGGTGGTGGACGTGGCGATCGACCAGGGCGGCTGCTTCGAGACCAGCCACGCGACCACCCACGCCGAACCCACCTTTGTGGTCGATGGTGTGGTGCACTACTGCGTGGCCAACATGCCCGGCGCGGTGGCGCGCACCAGCACCTTTGCGCTCAACCACGCCACGATCGGCCATGCACTGGCGCTGGCCGACAAAGGCTGGCAGCAGGCCCTCAAGGACGACCCGCACCTGAAGAACGGCCTCAATGTGGCGCGCGGCCGGGTCACTTGCGAGGCCGTGGCCACGGCGCTCGGCTACGCCTGCGCTGATCCGGACACCGTTCTGGGTTAAGGGGCCAAAAGACAATCCCGGATAATGCGCGCCGCATGGCACTCATCACACTCATCGACGCGCAACTGGCTTTCGGGCACGTCCCGCTGCTGGACCACAGCACTTTTTCACTGGAAACGCAGGAGCGCGTCGGCCTGATCGGTCGCAATGGCGCCGGCAAATCGTCGCTGCTCAAGATTCTGGCGGGTCTGGAAAAGCCCGATGACGGTACGCTGCAAGTGCAGGGCAACACCCGCATTGCCTATGTGGCACAGGAGCCTCAGCTCGATGCCGCCATGAGCGTGTTCGAAGCGGTCAGCGCCGGGCTGGCACGCATCATCGCGCTGATCGACGAGTACGCCCAGGGCCATGGCGATCTGGATGCGATGCAAAGCCAAATCGAGTCGCTGGACGGCTGGAACTGGGAGCAGCGTGTGGGTGAGACCTTGCACCGGCTGCATCTCGAGCCTGACGCGAAAATCGGCACGCTCTCGGGCGGCAACAAGAAGCGCGTGGCGCTGGCGCAGGCACTGGTGGCCGCACCCGACGTGCTGCTGCTCGACGAGCCCACCAACCACCTCGACCTCGACAGCATCGAGTGGCTGGAAGGCCTGCTGCGTGACTTCAAGGGAAGCATCGTCACCGTCACCCACGACCGTTCTTTTCTGGACAACGTGGCCACCCGCATCGTCGAGCTCGACCGTGGCAAGCTGCAGAGCTATCCCGGCAACTTTTCCGCTTACCTGCAGCAAAAGGAAGAGCAGCTCGCGCAGGAAGCGGTCATCAACGCGCGCGCCGACAAGCTGTTGGCTCAGGAAGAAGTGTGGATTCGCCGTGGCGTCGAGGCGCGGCGCACCAAGGCGCAGGGGCGCATCAACCGGCTCGCCGTGCTGCGGGCCCAGCGCGAAGCCCGGCGCGAGGCGCTGGGTAGCGTCAAGATCGAGCTGGCCAGCGGCGCCGCCAGCGGCAAGCTGGTGGCCGAGCTCACCCATGTGTCCAAGAGCTTCGACGGACGCAAAATTGTCGATGACTTTTCCACGGTCATCCTGCGCGGCGACAAGGTCGGCCTGCTCGGCCCCAACGGCGCCGGCAAGACCACCTTGCTCAAACTGATTCTGGGCGAACTCCAGCCGGACCCGCCACCTGCCCACGCGCCCAGGCCCAGCCCGGGCGAGAGCGCCTGGGGCACCGTGCGCCAGGGTACCAACATCACGGTGGCCTACTTCGACCAGATGCGCAACGCGCTCGACCTCGATGCCACGCTCGAAGACTTCATCAGCCCGGGCAGTGAATGGATCGAGATTGGCAACCGGCGCCAGCATGTCAAAAGCTACCTCGGTGACTTTTTGTTTGCGCCGGCGCGCGCCAATTCGCCCGTGCGATCTTTGAGCGGCGGCGAGCGCAACCGCCTGCTGCTGGCGCGCCTGTTCGCCCGCCCGGCCAACGTGCTGGTGCTCGACGAGCCGACCAACGACCTCGACATCGACACGCTGGAATTGCTCGAAGAACTGCTGCAGAACTTTGACGGCACGGTGTTTCTGGTCAGCCACGACCGCACCTTTCTCGACAACGTGGTCACCAGCACCATCGCCTATGAGGGCGATGCCAAGTGGCGCGAGTACGAGGGCGGCGTGACCGACTGGCTGACGCAGAGCCGGCGTGCCAGCGAGATGGCCAACAGCAAAGGCCAAAAAGGCGCACAGCCCTTGCAAGACGAGCGCGCGTCGGGGGCCAAAAGCCAGGCGCAGCCCTCAGGCAGCCCGGTCGCGCCTGCGCCCTCGCCTGCAGCCTCGGCCAAGCCCCGCAAGCTCAGTTTCAAGGAGCAGCGTGAACTCGATGCCTTGCCCGACCTGATTGCCGCGCTGGAGACCGAGCAAAACGAGATTGCCGAATTGCTGGCCGACGGCAGCCTGTACGCCATCGACAACGCCCGCGCACTGAAACTGGCCAGTCGCAGCGCGCAGATCGACGACGAGTTGACGACTGCGCTGGAGCGCTGGGAAATGCTGGGCTCGCCGGTCTGACCTCAATAGTGTGGTGTAACACCACACTACAAATGCGCCAGCGGCAACTTGCCAGCGGTCTCATCAGCTTGCAGCAGCGCAATCAACTCGGCCAGGTCCTGATCCAGGCGTTGCAGCGTTTGCGGGTTCAGGTGCTCGAGTGCGGCCGGCAGGACGCCTTCGAACGGCCCCGGCACCCGCGCCAGCAGATCGAGCGCCTGCGGCGTCACGTGAAGATGCACATGGCGCTTGTCGGACGCGTCTTTGTCGGTGTGGATCAGCTCCTTGTGCTCGAGCACGCGCACAAGGTTGCTGGCGGTGGACTGGTGCACGTCCATGCTCCTGGCCAGCTGGCCCATGCCAATGCCGGGTTGGTCGCGGATCACGCTCAAGGCCCAGACCTGCGCACCGCCCAGACCCACCTGTTTTTCAACCTGCTTGAAATGGCTGCGCACCGCGTTGAATACCACCCGGAAACGGCGCAGCACCTGGCTGGATTGGCTTGACTGGCTGGCGATTGCGGATGTGCGCGGCATGGAGACCTGTCTGGTTGAAGCATCAACCCGGCATCATAGGCCTGAATCCGGCCAGCGCCTGACAGTTTTATCTGGCGGATCGATTGATCAACTCCTGGCGCACCATGCGCATCATCAGGTCGTCGAAGGTGTAAAAGCCGTTGTCGCAGTGCGCCAGCTCGGCCAGCGCAAACGCCGCCCCGGTGCCGAAGGCGCGGCGCTCGATCGAGTTGTGGATCAGCCGCACCGTCTGGTACGGAAAGCCAAAAATCACCTCGTGCTGGCCGACGATGCCGCCCAGCCGCAGCGAGGTGATGCGGTTCTCGTCGACCTCTATGCTTTGCGCAATCTTGCGCGCCGTTCCCGACACCTCGGGCTTTTCCCTGAAGTGCTGCTCGACAATTTCCACGTCGGCAAACGGCGCGATCTTGCGCAGCAGGCGCGCCGCCATGATCAAAAAGTTGATGCCCACCGTGATGTTGGGCGAACACATCACGCGGGCATTGTCGGCCACGGAGTGGGCGTAAACCAGATCGGCTTCGCTGTAGGCCGAGATGGCGCTGACCAGCATGAGAGAGCGGCGGCGCACCTGCTCGCCATAGAGGTGCAGGCTCTCGGGGCGCGAAAAGTCCACCAGCGCATCGACCGGGTGCGTATCGAGCCACTGGCCCCACTCGTCCGGCGAAGCCAGCGCGACCATGGGTATCTCAGGGTCCGGGGCCACTTTTTCAGAGCTGACCACTGAGCGGCGTGCAATCCAGCACAATTCGTAGCGCGGGTCGGCCTGCAGCACTTGCGCCACCGCTTGACCGGCTTTGCCGTAACCTACCAGACCGACCTTGATCATGACATTCTCCTTCGGGTTGACTGTGGCGACTGTCCAACACAGCGTTCCAGCAAAGGGCATTATCCGCAAATAGGTTTGTGCCAATGTAATTTGCCCACACAATCCATGCTGAGAAGCGATCTGCACAGACACGCCACCCGACGCCCCGGACGACCATGAATCCTGATGTCAATCGAGCCGAAATCCTGCATTCCATTCATAAGGAGGCAGTGGATTGGCGGACCTGGTCCGGGCGCGTGCTGGTGATGGTTTTTGCCGCGTTGGCCGGGCTCACCGTGGTGGCTTTCACCTGGATGACCGAACACGCTTTTGGCCTCTTCGAGCAGATGCAGCAGCGTTACTGGTGGAGCCCCTTGCTGTGGACGCCCTTGTGCACCGCCGCCATCGTCTGGGTCATGCGCCGCATCGCCATCGGCAGCGCCGGTTCGGGCATTCCGCAGGTGATCGCCGCGCTCGATGGCAGCGTGGCACCGGCCAACCGAGGCCTGTTCGTGTCGCTCAAGCTCACCTTTGCCAAGATGGCGCTGGCCTCCTGGGGTCTGCTGGCGGGCCTGTCGCTGGGGCGCGAGGGGCCGTCGGTGCAGATTGCCGCGGGTGTCATGCACCATGCGCGGCGCTGGTTGCCCGACAAGTCGCAGGTGTCCGAGCATGGCCTGCTGATGGCAGGCGGCGCCGCCGGGATCGCGGCGGCCTTCAATACGCCGTTGGGCGGCGTGATGTTCGCCATCGAGGAGTTGTCACGCAAACCCGAGCAGCGCTCCAGCGGCCTGCTGCTTGCGGCCATCGTGCTGAGCGGCCTGATGGCGGTGTCGGTGTACGGCAACGCCACTTATTTTGGTGTCATCAAGGTGCAGAGCCTGAGCCTGGCCCTGCTGCTGCCGGGACTGGTGGTGGCGGTGCTCGCAGGCCTGGCGGGCGGGCTGTTTGCACGGGTGCTGCTGGTGTCGATCCGGGGTGATTCCAAAGACCGCTTCAGCCGCTGGCGCCTGCGCAGTCCGGTGGCTTTTGCGGCAGCCTGTGGCCTGGCGATTGCCGTCATCGGTCTGGTGAGCCACGGCAACACCTTCGGCACCGGGTATGCGCACAGTCGCGCCATGCTCGAAGGCAACGATGACACTACGCCCATTTACGTGCTGCTCAAATTCATGGCCACCTGGATCACCGCCTGGGCTGGCGTGCCTGGCGGCATCTTCGCCCCGGCCCTGTCCATTGGTGGTGCGCTGGGCAACGACGTGGCCCAGTTCATGGGCTACGCCAACGCGCCCACGCTGATCGCGCTCGGCATGGTGGGTTTTCTGGCGGCCGTCACACAAGCGCCGCTGACCTCGTTCATCATCGTCATGGAAATGGTGGCGGGGCACGAGCTGGTGCTCAGCCTGATGGCCACCGCCATGGTGGCCAGTGGCGTGTCGCGCCTGCTGTGCGTGCCGCTCTACGGCGCGCTGGCGCAATTACAGTTGCAGCGCCTGCCCAAGACCTGATCCGCTTGACCAGCAAGAATGGGCAATATGCCCGATCACACATTGCGTTCATGCGATATCGGTTAAATTCCGGGCAATGTTTGTGACCGCACAGCGCCAGAGCGCCCGCCCCCCCGTTTTTTCCAGCACCGAATTCCGCACCGCCCTGGGCATGTTTGCCACCGGCGTCACGATCGTCACCGCGCGCGCGCGCGATGGTCATCTGGTTGGCCTGACCGCCAACTCGTTCAATTCGGTGTCGCTCACGCCGCCGCTGGTGCTGTGGAGCCTGTCACAGGCTGCCAGCTCGATGGAGGCCTTTCGCAAGGGATCGCACTACGCCATCAACATCCTGGCGGCCGATCAGAAGGCGTTGGCGCAGCGCTTTGCGACGCGCGGCGTTGACCGTTTTGCCGACGTCGATTTTGTCGAGGGCGCCTGTGGCGCGCCGCTGCTGGCTGGTGCGGTGGCTACCTTTGAGTGCTTCAACCGAAGCCGCTACGCCGAAGGTGACCATGTGATTTTTGTCGGCGAAGTGGAGCATTGCGCGCATCGCAGTGGCGTCGCGCCGTTGCTCTACCACGGCGGCAAGTTCTACACTGAGCACCCTTTGTAACCGATCACCCTCCCCATGAACGCTGCCGCCCCTGAACGCATCCTGCTCGCCTATTCAACGACCGACGGCCACACGCTGCGCATTTGCCAGCGCTTGCAGCAAGTCATGCAGGCCTTGGGGAAGCAGGTGACGGTAAGCCTGCTGACTGAAGCAGGCGCGCTCGATGTGAGCCAGTTTGACCGGATCGTGATCGGCGCCAGCATTCGCTACGGCAAACACCAACCCCAGGTGGCCGAGTTCATCAACCGCCACCAGGCGCTGCTGGAAAGCCGTCCGAGCGCTTTTTTTACGGTCAATATCGTGGCGCGCAAGCCCAACAAGAACACCCCGCAAACCAACCCGTATCTGATCAAGTATTTGAAAACCATCCGCTGGAAGCCGAGCCTGACGGGCGTGTTCGCCGGCAAGCTGAACTATCCCATCTACGGTCCGCTGGACCGGCTGATGATCCGCTTCATCATGCTGATCACCAAAGGCCCCACCGACCCCAAGGCGGTGGTGGAATTCACCGACTGGGGCAAAGTGGAAGCGTTTGGACGCGAGGTGTGCGCGCTTACTGCTTGATGGCTTCGACCTGGATCAGCAGGCGCACTTGCTTGGGGAAACCCCAGTCGATACCATAGTTCATGCCGAACTGGGTGCGGTCGATGGTGGTTTCGAAGTCGCCGCCGCACACTTCGCGCTTGAGCATGGGGCTGTCGTAGCAATTGAAGTTGACGGCCTTGAGCGTGACCGGCTGGGTCTTGCCCAGCAAGGTCAGCTTGCCGCTCACACCGGTCAACTTGTCGCCGCTGAAGTTGAATTTGTCCGAAACAAACCTGACCTCTGGGTACTTGGCCGAATCGAACAGGTCGGCGCTTTGCAGGTGCTCGTTGAACTTGGAAAAACCGGTGTTGACCGAGGTGGTGTCGATGGCGATCTCGACCTTGCCGGTTTTGGCGGCACGGTCAAATTCGATCTTGCCGTCTTTTTTGTCGAAGCGGCCGCGGTTGGTCGAGGTGCCGAAGTGGCCGATCTCGAAAGTCACGTAGGTGTGCGCCGGGTCAATGGCGTAATTGGCCGCCTGGGCTTGAGAGCCCAGGGCGAGCAAGGACAGGGCAGCGGCAGAAACGAGGGATAAACGCATGGAAAGCTCCAGAGAGAGGTTGAGAAAGAGTCAAGGGAAGGGTTGAGGGGAAACTTTGGGTGGCTCGATCAGGGCAGCTTGGGCAGCCCGCTCATGGCCAGCTTGAACCTGACCTGCACATCGTCGGCCACCATCGAGGTGTCGGCCCATTCGCCGTCACCAATCTTGAAAGCCAGCCGCTTGATCGGCAGCACGCCGCTGGCCAGGGTGGTGGCGCCGCTTTGCGTCATCGCCAGCGGCACGGTCACGTCGCGCGTCTGGCCCTTGATGGCGAGCTGGCCGGCCACCTCGTACTTGCCGCCGCCGAGCGCCTTGAAAGCCGAGGACGTGAAGCGGGCCTGAGGGAACTGCGCGGCGTTGAACCAGGTGGCCTTGGGCAGCTCAAAATCCATCTCGGGCGAGCCCAGCGTGGCGCTGGCAATGTCCACGGTAAACGTGACCTTGCTGGTGGCCAGCTTGGCCGCATCGAAATTGATCTGAGCGTCGAATTTCTTGAAATGCCCTTGCACCGGCACCCCCATTTGTTTGATCTCGAAAGCGATCTCGCTTTGAGCTGGCAACAGCTTTTGCTGGGCCGCGGCGGGCAGCGCCACGGCCAGGGCAGACACGAGCAAGGCAGGAAGAAATTGGCAACGTTTCATGAGGGTGACTCCAGAATAAAGTGGTGAAGGGTCAGGAAGACCGGCCAGGCAGCATCCGCGCCAGCAGCTCATCCCGGTCGATCCACTGGTGCTTGATGGCGGCCATGATGTGCAGCCCAGCAAGCGCCATCAGCGCCAGCGCCAGCAACTTGTGCAACGGCTTGATGAGCTCGGCCAGTTCCTTGTTGGCCGGCAGCAAATCGGGTAGCGGGATCTGGCCGAACCAGACAATCGGAAAACCTGCCGCCGAGCTGTAGGCCCAGCCCGCCAGCGGCACGGCAAAAAACAGCAGATACAACAGGTGATGCGTGGCATGGTAGGCGCGGTTCTGCCAGCTTGGCATGGCTTGCGCAATGGCGGTCGGCAGCGCCGGCGGACGGTGTGTCATGCGCCAGACCAGGCGCAACAGCGTGAGCGCCAGAAAGGTCACGCCAGCCCATTTGTGCCAGTTGTAGAGTTTCAGGCGCTGCGGTGAAAACGGCAGGTCGGTCATGTACACGCCCACGCCGAACATGGCCACGATCACCAGCGCCAGCAGCCAGTGCAACACGATGGCGGTCTTGCTGTAGCGTTCCATTTGTGGCGTTTGGTTGGACAGGGTCGGGTTCAAAAATCTTCTCCAGAAAGTCTGTGTCTGCGCTGCATCTTGCTGCGACGGGAGGAAGTTTAGAGTTCGGATAATCCAAATTAATTCAATTTGATTCACGTTTGAAATCGATTGATTTCAATGTTCAAACCGCGTGTGCTTGCATACTCGGTGCCGTCTTGTTTTTGAAACACTCTGGAATTCACCATGAACACACCCCTGCAGCGCGCCCCCGTTTTTTTCATTTCGCACGGTGCTCCCACGTTTGCCCTGGAAGGCGGGCAGTCGGGTGCCAGTTTGCGTGCTTTGGGTCAGCAACTCGATGGCCTCAAGGCCGTGCTGGTGGTGTCGCCGCACTGGCAGACCAGCGCGTTGCAGGTCTTGACCACACCCAGGCCCGAGACGGTTCACGACTTTGGCGGCTTTTCCGCTGCGCTGTACCAGCTACAGTACCCGGCACCGGGTCAACCCGAACTCGCCCAGGAAGCGCTGCGCCTGTTGGCGCAAGCGGGCTGGCCAGTGACAGCGGATGCCAACCGTGGGCTGGACCATGGAGCCTGGGTGCCGCTGATGCATCTGTTGCCGAAAGCCGATGTTCCGGTGTTTCAGGTCTCGATGCCGTACCAGCTCGACACGGCGGGTGCGCTGGCACTGGGCCGGGCGCTGGCGCCGCTGCGGGATCAGGGGGTGCTGATCGTCGGCTCGGGCAGCTTGACGCACAACCTGTACGAGCTTCAGGCGCCTGGCGCGCCTGCTGCGGCCTACGCCGTCGAATTCGCGCACTGGATTCGCCAGGCCGTGACCGGTGCCGATGTCGACGCGCTGCTGGATTACCGGCTGCACGCGCCACACGCCGAGCGCGCCCACCCCACACAAGAGCATTTTTTGCCCCTGCTGATGGCGCTGGGCGCCAGCCATGAGGCTGAGGCCGCGCAAGTCATTGCCGGTGACATGAGCTACGGCGTGCTGTCGATGGAATCTTACGTTTGGGGTCTGAACTGATCGACCTGGGTTCACACCACGCCGCGCTGGCGCAAACCTGCCACCTGTAGCGCATCCAGCCCCAGCTCGGCCAGCACCTCGTCGGTGTGCTCGCCCAAGGCGGGCGGCGGACGCAGCAGGACCGGCGGCGTCGCCAACAGGCGCATCGGGCTGGCCACCGTGGTGATGGCTGCCACCGCGCCTGCGCTCGGCGTGCCGCCGCTGACGGCTTGCGTCACCTTGAGGCCACGCGCCTGCACCTGCGCGTCGGCAAAGGCCTGAGCCATGTCGTTGATCGGCCCGCAGGGAACGGCCTTGTCTTCGAGCAGCGCAACCCAATACGCCGTGCTGCGTTTGCGCGTGACCATTTGCAGCATCGGGATCAGGGCATCACGATGTTTGACGCGCAGGGTGTTGCTGCTGAAACGTGCATCCTGGGCCCACTCGGGGTGACCGGCAGCCTCGCAAAAGCGCGCAAACTGGCCGTCGTTGCCCACCGCGAGCAGCATCGAGCCGTCTTGCGTCTCGAAGGTTTGGTAAGGCGCCAGGCTCGGGTGCGTGTTGCCCTGACGATGCGGCACCCCGCCGGTGTTCAAATAACCCGCTCCCTGGTTGGCCAGCACCGCCATGCCGACGTCGAGCAGCGCCATGTCGATGTGCTGGCCTTCGCCGGTGCGGTGGCGCACCTCGACGGCGGCCAGAATCGCGCTGCAGGCGTAGATGCCCGTGAGCACGTCCACCAGCGCCACGCCCATGCGCATCGGACCGCCGCCGGGCTCGCCGTCGGCGTGTCCGGTGATGCTCATCAGGCCGCTCATGGCCTGGATCATGAGGTCGTAACCGGCGCGCTCGGCATACGGCCCGTCCTGGCCAAATCCGGTAACCGAACAGTAGATCAGGCGCGGGTTGACGGCTTTGAGGCTCTCGTAATCGAGCCCGTATTGCTTGAGGCCACCGACCTTGAAGTTTTCCACCAGCACGTCGCTTTGGGCTGCCATCTGGCGGATCAGCGCCTGGCCCTCAGGCTGCGCCATGTCAAGCGTGATGGCGCGCTTGTTGCGGTTGCAGGCGGTGAAATAAGTGGCTTGATCCGTGTCCTTGCCATCCGCATCCTTCAGGAACGGTGGCCCCCAGTGGCGCGTGTCGTCGCCCGCGCCGGGGCGTTCGACCTTGATCACGTCCGCACCCATGTCGGCCAGCATCTGGGTGCACCAGGGGCCGGCCAGAACTCTGGAGAGGTCGAGGACTTTGAGATGCGAGAGGGCTGCTGCTTGAGTTGTCATTTTTTGGTCTTGCATACAGGGTTGGGTCGTTGATATTGGAGCGCTGTTGACTGGCTGAGAGAGGCAAGGCTGCGGGTCTCAGACGCGCTTCGCTTTGCGACATCGGCCCGCAGCCTTGCCTCTCTCAGCCTGAACCGGTGGTGCTTGTCGACGAGAAAACCAATGACCGTGCGGCAACGATTTTCATGAAGTGAACCGCCTCGCGATGACTTGGTATTGAACCGTGGCAAAGCACAGCACGCACAGCAGTGGGTGGGGTATTGGGCTGTGCCGATGTCGCAAAGCGAAGCGCGTCTGAGGCAGAGCCTGATACCCCACCCGCTGCCGGCACAGACCACGGTCTTCAACCAATAGAAAGATTAATTGGAATCTGACCCCAATTAATTGAACGCCTGGATGCCGGTTTGCGCCCGGCCCAGAATCAGCGCGTGGATGTCGTGCGTGCCCTCATACGTGTTGACCACTTCCAGGTTGACCAGATGGCGTGCCACGCCGAATTCGTCGCTGATGCCGTTGCCGCCCATCATGTCGCGCGCCAGACGCGCCACGTCGAGCGCCTTGCCGCAACTGTTGCGCTTGAGGATGCTGGTGATTTCCACCGACGCGGTGCCTTCGTCTTTCATGCGACCCAGGCGCAGGCAGCCTTGCAGGCCCAGCGCGATTTCAGTTTGCATGTCGGCCAGCTTCTTCTGGATGAGCTGGTTGGCGGCCAGCGGGCGACCGAACTGCTGGCGGTCCAGCACGTATTGCCGTGCCCGGAACCAGCAGTCTTCGGCCGCACCCAGAGCGCCCCAGGCAATGCCGTAGCGGGCGCTGTTGAGACAGGTGAACGGACCCTTGAGGCCGCGCACCTCGGGGAAGGCGTTTTCTTCAGGGCAGAACACGCCGTCCATGACGATCTCGCCGGTGATGCTGGCACGCAAGCCCACCTTGCCGTGGATGGCCGGAGCGCTCAAACCCGTCCAGCCTTTTTCGAGCACAAAGCCGCGGATCGGGCCGACCTTGCCGTCGGCCGTGACCTCTTTGGCCCAGACCACGAACACGTCGGCAATCGGGCTGTTGCTGATCCACATCTTGCTGCCCGACAGCTTGTAGCCGCCGTCGACCTTGACCGCGCGGGTCAACATGCTGGCCGGGTCAGAGCCGTGGTTGGGTTCGGTCAGACCAAAGCAACCGATCCACTCGCCAGTGGCCAGTTTGGGCAGGTATTTCTGGCGCGTGGCTTCGTTGCCAAACTCAAAAATCGGCAGCATCACCAGCGAGCTTTGCACGCTCATCATGCTGCGATAGCCACTGTCCACGCGCTCCACCTCGCGCGCAATCAGGCCATAGGCTACGTAGTTCAGACCGGGGCCGCCGTATTGCTCGGGAATCGTGGGCCCGAGCAAGCCCAGCGCACCCATTTCGCGGAAGATGGCCGGGTCGGTTTGCTCCTTGCGGAAAGCCTCGATCACGCGCGCTTGCAGCTTGTCCTGGCAGTACGCGGCGGCAGCGTCCTTGATGGCGCGCTCGTCGTCGTTGAGTTGTTGTTCCAGCAAAAAGGGGTCTTGCCAGTTGAATGCAGCGTGTGCCATAAGGTACTCCGTGAAGTGTTCAGATACTGCATGTTAGCGCCTGGGTGGACGCCAGACAAACGATAAATCATCACAATGAATTGAGAAAACCTCATATCTTTAGAACCAAGCGCATGGGCGCCCGATGGACCGGTTCGGATCAATGCCGCACATTTCAAAAGCAGTCTCGTGCCTGCAACTGCAGTGGCACTGCCCATTGAGTGGAAAGCCATCGCTTGCTTGCCTGTGTTCGCAATGACGGGTTCTGTCTAAAAAAGTCATGTGGTATGCGAGACAGGCATGTCAAGAACTTATGTCCCCGGCAATGCCGGCCTGCCGCAACTCACTGCTGCGCCGCTGCACCCGGCAACAGCGTCAGCACATGCTCGGCGCTTTCGAACAGGGGCATCAAAGGCTGGTTCATGGCCTTGGAAAGTGGGTCCAGATTGCTTTTCGGCAGTGCCAGATACAGGCTGTTCGCGCGCACACGCGATGGGTCGAGGTCTGTCAGCGTGACAAGGCCGGCCTGGCCGCGCGAATAGAACGTGGCAGAAAACGGTATCTTGTCGAGATACACCAATTTGTCGCCGGCCTGCATGTGCTGCATGGCGTAGGCCACCAGATGTTTTTCGGTCTTGAGATACATGGGTTGCAGCGTCACCACGATGGTGTAGCCAGTCACGAGCAGCGGTGTGAGCCAAATCAGCGCCGTTCGCAGGTGCTTGCCCGATTTGGCGGTGAAGGCAGGTGTATCAAGCGCCAGCGCCAGCAACACGCTGAAGGCCGCCAGCGCGGGCAGCACGTAGGTCCACAGGATGTTGCCGGAAAAAGTAAAAAACACCGGCGTGAACACCGCCCAGGCGAGCAAATAGGCCTTGTCGGGGTCGCGCCGGGCCTGCCACAGGGCCGACCTTTGTACCGGCTTGACCACGGCCCGCAGCAGCAAGGCCAGCGCCAACAGTCCCCAGGGAAAAGACGCCACCAGCACCTCGCCCCAGATGGCACCCTTCATGCGCCTGTGCGCCACGCCGTACAGGTCGCCCGCCCAGCCCGGATCGACGAAGCGCAAAAAATGTTCGCCGACCAGAAAGTAGTTCAGAAACCCCGGCGTTTTTTGCTCGGCCAGCAGGTACCACGGCACGCTCAGAAGCAGCATCAGGGCCAGCCCGGAAACCCAGGGCAGGCGTTTGAACGATGCCCTCAGGCTCGGGTAGAAGAGGGCCAGCGGCAGCATCGGCCCGGCCACCAGCACCAGCATGAGCGGCCCCTTGGCCAGCAGCCCCACGGCCAGCGCCACAAAAAAACCATAGCGCCAGGCCGCTCTGGGCGCTTTGGCCGACATTGCCAGCGCCACCATGGCCCAGGTGGTGGCCAGCGCCAGAAAGGGGTCTGTCAGCACCGCCCCGGCGGCCATGAAGACCAGCGCGCAGCTGGCATAAATCAGCAGTGCGCCCTGCGCGATGCGCTCGCCAAAATAGGCGCGCGCATAGACAAACAGCAGCGCCATGCCACCCAGCGTGGCGAGCCAGGACGGCAGCCGGGCAGCAAACTCGGTGACACCCAAAAGCTTGAATGAAATCGCCTCGGTCCAGAAAGAAAGCGGGGGTTTGCCCCAAAACGGAAGTTCAGGGGTAAACCACGGCGTGATCCAGTCGCCCCTGAGCGCCATCAGGCGCGCCACCTCGGCATAACGTGGCTCGGACGTGCTCGCCAGCGGCATCCACGCCATGCTGCCCAGACGCAGCCCCAATATCGCGCCCAGCGCCCACCACCAGCCCTTAGCTTTCATGGCCATTCACTTTGACGCGCCGGGTTGCTTCACTGCGTTCGCAATCACAAAGAGTGCATTTGTCACCGCGCTGGCGCATTGCCGCTGTCCTGATCTGCCGTGCGCGGCTCAGCTTGTGGCATCGGGCTTTGGACCACATCACGCAGCACATAGAGCGGGCGCTGTTTGGTCTCGAAATAGGTTTTCCCCACGTATTCGCCCACCACGCCAATCGACAGCAATTGCACGCCGCCCAGGAAAGTGATCACGGCGATCAGCGACGGGTAGCCGCCCACCGGGTTGCCGTGCAGCAAGGCGTCCACCACAATCCAGAGGCCGAACGACAGCCCGATCAGCGCGCCCAGCAGCCCCATCACGGTGGCCCAGCGCAAAGGCGTGACTGAAAACGAGGTGATGCCTTCGAACGCCAGCCCGAAGAGTTTCAGGGCGTTCCATTTGGTGTTGCCGGCAGCGCGCTCATCCCGGTCGTACTCAATCACGTGGGTGGGATAGCCAACCCAGGCAAACAAGCCTTTCATGTAGCGATTGCGTTCGGGCAACTGCTTCAGGGCATCGACGGCGCGCCGGCTCATCAGCCGGAAGTCGCCGGTATCGGCGGGGATCTCGATGTGGCTCAGGATGTTGAGCAGACGGTAAAACAGATGGGCGCTGAGCCGCTTGTGCCAGGATTCACCCGCGCGCGAGCGCCGCTTCATGCAGACGATGTCGGAGCCGCCATGGAACGCTGCGAGCATTTGTTCGATGAGTTCAGGCGGATCCTGCAAGTCGGCATCGAGCACCACCACCGCTGCGCCCACCGACAAATCCAGCCCGGCAGTCAGCGCTGCCTCCTTGCCAAAATTGCGGCTCAGGCGAACCGCCTTGACCTCGGGGTGGCTGGCCGCGAGCTCCAGCAGATACAGGCCGCTGTCGTCGCGGCTGCCATCGTCCACCAGCACCAGTTCGTAACGGATCGCCAGCGGCTGCAACACACGGGTCAGCCGCTGGTACAGCAAGGGCAGCACGCTGCGCTCGTTGTAGAGCGGGATCACGATGGACAGCGCCACGGGATCCGATGGCCCGGCTTTGGCCAGCTGCGCTTCAGATTCAGATGGAGCGGATTCAGCGCGCATGAGGTTCGGTTTTTGTCAACATGAGAAATCGCCTGTCAAAACGGCTGCATCTTACCGTCTGCAGACTGCAGCGCGCGAGGCAGGCACAGCGCCCCGCTTTGTGTCTAAGATGGCGCACCATGCGCCGCAAAATTCCCTCCCTTCAAGCCCTGCTCTGCTTCGAGGCTGCAGCCCGCCACCAGAGTTACACCCGCGCAGCGCAAGAGCTGGCACTCACGCAAGGCGCGGTGTCGCGCCAGCTCACGGCGCTGGAAGAATTTGTCGGCGTAGCGCTGTTCAAGCGAACGCGCCATGGTGTCACGCTCACCGAACGCGGGCGCGACTACGCTGCGCAGGTTGCCACCCGCCTGCAGGCGCTGGAGCAAGACACGCTCGACGTCATGAGCACGCAGGGGCGCGGCAGCGTGCTGCACCTGGCCGCCGTGCCCACCTTTGCCACACGCTGGCTGATTCCGCGCTTGCCCGAACTGAAACGGGTACAGCCTGAACTCACGGTGCACATCGAAACGCGTACCCGCCCCTTCATGTTCGCCGACACGCCATTTGATTGCGCGGTGTTTGCCGGCACGACCGAGCAAGTCAACCAGTGGGCCGGCACCCGGGCAACCAAACTGCTCGACGAAGTGGTGCTGCCGGTGTGCCACCCCGGCCTGTTGCAGGGCCAGGCCAGCCTGTCGCCCGAGGCCATTGCCGCGCTGGGGCTGCTGCAGCAAAGCACCCGCCCCGATGCCTGGCGCCAGTGGTTCGAAGCGCAGGGCATCAGCGCGCCGCAGGCGCTCTCTGGCGCCCGTTTCGAGCAGTTTTCCATGACGGTGGCCGCCGCCGTCCATGGCATGGGCCTGGCGCTGGTGCCACGTCTGTTGATCGCCGACGAGCTGGCACGTGCTGAACTGGTGGTGGCCTGCGACCGGCCCCTGTCGAGTCAGCGGGCCTATTACTTGGTTTGGCCCGATGGCCGGGACAATCCGCCGGCCACGCAGACTTTTCTGGACTGGCTGGTGCAGCACACCCGGGCGAGCCATTCAGGTTGACTTATCCTGGGAGTCTGACGGCGACGGCAGCTTCAGGCCGACGCTGGTGACAGCACCGTCGGACATGGCTCGCACACTCAATCTGGCACCATCCAGCGCCGCTTGGTCGCCCACCACCACGGGTCGCATGATGGCTTTGGCCAGCCAAGCGTCCACGCTCAGGTCGGCATCTGGCGGTGGCTGCAGCCCGTAAACGTCGCACAAGTCGGCCACGCGGGTATTGGCCTGCAGGGCAAAGTCGCCAAACGTGGCGCGCACGGCCGAGCTGTCGTTTTTGTCGGGCAGGATCACGCCCATGCGGTATGCAAACCAGCCGATCGTGCTGCCTTGCAGCAACAGCGACGCCAGCACCACGACAAAAGCCACGTTGAAAATCAGCCGCGCGTCGGGCAGGTTGGCCATGAACGGGAAGACGGCCAGGACAATTGGCACTGCGCCGCGCAGGCCGACCCAGGCTATGTAAGCGATTTCCCTGGGCTTGAAGCGCAGGGGCGCCAGGCACAAACCCACCGCCAGCGGCCGTGCCACAAACATGAGCACAGCCGCCACCCCCATCGCCGGCCAGGCAAAACCCTCGATCTCCGAGGGCGTCACCAGCAGGCCCAGCAGCACGAACATCAGCGCCTGGGACAACCAGGCGTAACCGTCAAGCGCCGACAGGGCTGATTGAACAATGGTGGGCGCCCTGCGGTTCAGCACGATGCCCAGCAAATACACCGCCAGAAAGCCTGAACCGCCGACCCAGGTGACCAGGGAAAAAGTGCTCAGGCCGGCCATCGCCAGCAGCAGCGCAATGACGGCTCCTGACTCTTCCAGCTGATGGATGCGGGGCAGCACCAGGGCAAACAGCCGGCCAATGCCGATGCCCAGCAGCGCGCCCCAGCCAAATTGGGCCAGCAAGGACTCCGCGATGTCATTCGCCGACAAGCTGGCACCGGCCCCGGCCACAGACGCCAGGCCGATCAGCGCGAGGGTCAGGTAAACCGCCATCGGGTCATTCATGCCCGACTCAATTTCCAGTGTGGTGGCCACCCGCTCATTTAACTGGACGCCTGAGGTCTTGAGCAAGGAGAACACAGCTGCCGCATCGGTGGATCCGACGATGGCGCCCAGCAACAAGGCGCTGGTCCAGTTCAGCTTCAGTAACCAAACCGCCGCCACTGCGGTGAAAACCGCCGTCAGCACGACACCCAGCGACGCCAGCACCAGCGCGGGTGTCAAGCCAGTGCGAAAGCGCGGGTAGTCGGTGCGCAGACCGCCATCAAGCAGGATGATGACCAGCGCGATATTGCCCACCCAGAAACTGAGGCGGTAGTCATCGAAATCCCAGCCACCCGGGCCGTTCACGCCGGCCAACATACCGGTGACCAGAAAAGCCAGCAGAAAAGAAAACCCCACCCTTTTTGAGAACACGCCCACCAGCACGCTGATAAAAATCAGAGCAGAAGCGCCAAGCAAGGGCAGGCTGAGAAAGTCAAGGTTTAAGCTCATGTTGACAGGGATTATCCTTTGCACGTACAAAAACGAACTGCGCATCTCACAGCATTCGGTGTCAGGCCAAGGACTTGTCCAGGTGTTCAGCTCGTCGCCTCCGTGCTAAGCTGGGGACCACTCACATCCCACTCACAGGAGCGCTTTCATGCCCGGACTTCTTCCCAATATCGACCCCGACGGTCTGCTTGAGTTTTCGGTGGTCTATACCGACCGCGCGCTCAACCACATGTCCAGGCGCTTCCAGGGCGTGATGCAGGACATCTCAAGCATCCTCAAGGAGGTGTATCACGCCCACGCTGCCGTGCTGGTGCCCGGCAGCGGCACCTTCGGCATGGAGGCGGTGGCGCGCCAGTTTGCCACTGGCAAGAAGACACTGGTGATACGCAATGGCTGGTTCAGCTACCGCTGGACGCAGATTCTCGACATGGGCCCTATCGCCGCCGAATCCATCGTTCTCAAGGCGCGCCGCGTGGGTGACGACAAACAGGCGCCGTGGATTCCCTGTCCGGTGGACGAGGTGGTGGCCAGCATCCGCGCCAACAGGCCCGATGTGGTGTTTGCTCCGCACGTCGAAACCGCCGCCGGCATGATCCTGCCCGACGACTACCTGAAAACCGTGGCTGAGGCGGTGCATGAAGCGGGCGGCCTGTTCGTGCTCGACTGCATTGCCTCGGGCGCCATGTGGGTGGATATGGAAGCCACCGGCGTCGACGTGCTGGTGAGCGCGCCGCAAAAGGGCTGGAGCGGCTCGCCCTGCTGCGCCATGGTGATGCTGAGCCCGCGTGCGCGCGCTGCCATCGACAGCACCACCAGCACCAGCTTTGCCTGCGACCTCAAGAAATGGCTGCAGATCATGGAGGCTTACGAGAAGGGCACACACGCCTACCACACCACCATGCCGACCGACGCACTCATGCGACTGCGCGAAGTGATGCAGGAAACCCGTGCCTACGGCTTCGAGAAGGTCAAGGCCGAGCAGGTGGCGCTGGGGGCCAAGGTGCGCGCCCTGTTCGAAAGCCGCGGCATCCGCAGCGTGGCAGCCGAGGGCTTCAAGGCCCCTGGCGTGGTGGTGAGCTACACCACAGATGCCGACGTACAGAACAGCAAGAAGTTTCTGGCGCTGGGCTTGCAGACCGCCGCCGGTGTGCCCTTGCAGTGCGACGAGCCTGCTGATTTCTCGAGCTTCCGCGTTGGCCTGTTCGGCCTGGAAAAGCTGCACAACCCGCAGCGCAGCGTGGCCCACCTGGCGGCCGCGCTCGATGCCATGGGCATCACGGCCAGCGCTTGAAGGCGCCCGTCGAGTGTCCAAATAGGCACTTGACGTGGGGAATTAGGCGCGATCAGGCTTGAATTTCGGGGTTTCGCCCCTACCATTCGCTGCCTTGAGCGGGGATTCCGTTCGACTCAGTGAAAAAGGAAAACATGAAACGCATTCTGTTGTTTGTTCTGACCAATGTGATGGTGGTGGCGGTGCTGGGCATCGTGGCCAGCCTGCTGGGCGTGAACCGCTACCTCAGCGCCAACGGCCTGGACCTCGGTGCCTTGCTGGGTTTTGCGCTGATCATGGGTTTTGGCGGCGCCACGATTTCTCTGCTGATCAGCAAGCCCATGGCCAAGTGGAGCGCGGGCGTGCGCATCATCAACCAGCCCGCCAATGTCGATGAGGCATGGATTGTCGAGACCGTGCGCAAGCTCGCTGACAAAGCCGGCATCGGCATGCCCGAGGTTGGCATTTTCGAGGGCGCGCCTAACGCTTTCGCCACCGGAGCCTTCAAGAACTCGGCGCTGGTGGCGGTCAGCACGGGTTTGCTGCAAGGCATGAAACACGAGGAAATCGAAGCCGTCATCGGTCACGAAATTGCCCACGTGGCCAACGGGGACATGGTCACCATGACGCTCATTCAGGGCGTGATGAACACCTTCGTGGTGTTCCTGAGCCGCGTCATCGGCTATGCGGTGGACAGCTTCCTGAACAAGGGTAATGAGCGCTCCAGCGGCCCCGGCATCGGCTACATGATCACCACCGTGGTGCTCGACATCGTGCTCGGTTTTGCGGCTGCGATTGTGGTGGCCTGGTTCAGCCGGCAACGCGAGTTCCGCGCCGACGCCGGTGCCGCGCAACTGATGGGCCGGCGCCAACCCATGATCAACGCGCTGGCGCGGCTGGGCGGCATGCAGCCCGGTGAACTGCCCAAGAGCGTCGCGGCTTTTGGCATCACCGGCGGCATCGGCCAGCTGTTCGCCACCCACCCGCCGATCGAGGACCGCATTGCCGCGCTGCAAAACACGCAAGGCTGAAAGCTAAACTCGGCGCATGGAACTCGCCACCTGGCTTACTTTTTTTGCTGCTTCCTGGGCCATCAGCATCTCGCCCGGCCCGGGCGCAATTGCGTCGATGAGCGCCGGGCTCAACCACGGTTTCCGGTATGGCTACGTCACCATTTTTGGCCTGATTCTTGGCATCTGGACGCAGTTGCTGATCGTCGGCGTCGGGCTCGGGGCGCTGATTGCAGCGTCCGCCACTGCGTTCACGGTGGTCAAGTGGCTGGGCGTGGCCTATCTGGTGTGGCTCGGCATTGCGCAGTGGCGCGCCCCGGCACGGCCCATGGTGGCGCTGTCGGACACTGGCGTGGTGGTGAGCCAGCGCAGCTTGATCCTGAAAGCCTGGATGATCAACGTGGTCAACCCCAAGGGAACGGTGTTCCTGTTGGCAGTGGTGCCGCAGTTCATCAACCTGAGCCAACCGCTGCTGGCGCAATACCTCATCATCGGCGCCACGCTGGCGTTCACCGACATGGTGGTGATGGCGGGTTACACGGCGCTGGCCTCGCGCGTGCTGGGCGCCTTGAAAGAGCCCAGCCACATTCGCGCCATGAACCGCACTTTCGGCAGCCTGTTCGTGCTGGCGGGCTCGCTGCTGGCGTTTTTCAAGCGCGCGAGTTGACGTTGCGCGCTAGCGCCTCGGCCACCTTGATGCCATCGACGCCGGCCGACAAGATCCCGCCCGCATAACCCGCGCCTTCGCCGGCCGGGTACAGGCCCCGGGTGTTGACACTTTGAAAATCGTCGCCGCGCGGCATGCGCAGCGGTGACGAGGTACGCGTCTCCACGCCGGTCAACACCACGTCGGGCATGTCGAAGCCCTTGATCTTCTTGCCAAAGGCTGGCAGCGCCTCGCGTAGCGCGGCAATGGCGTAGTGCGGCAAGGCCGGGTGCAGGTCGCCCAGCTTCACACCGGGTTGGTACGACGGCAGCACCGAGCCCAGCGTGGTCGATGCCCTGCCTTCGATAAAGTCGCCCACCAATTGGCCTGGCGCCTGGTAGTTGCTGCCGCCCAGCGCGTAGGCGCCCGACTCGAGCCGGCGTTGCAGGTTGATGCCTGCCAGCGGGTGCGCGGTGCCGGGGTTGACGGCTTTCATGCGTTCGGATTCTTCGGCATAACGCTGCCCCGCTACCGGTCCGAATGCCTGCACAAAAGCCGCTTCGTCCTGGTCAAAGTCGGCGGGTTCGATGCCTACCACCATGCCCGCATTGGCGTTGCGCTCGTTGCGCGAGTACTGGCTCATGCCGTTGGTCACCACGCGGCCGGGCTCGCTGGTGGCCGCCACCACGGTGCCGCCGGGGCACATGCAAAAGCTGTACACCGCGCGGCCGTTGCTGGCGTGGTGCACCAGCTTGTAGTCGGCCGCACCCAGGCTCGGGTGGCCGGCGTGGCGGCCCCAGCGGGCGCGGTCGATCACGCTTTGCGGATGCTCGATGCGAAAACCCACTGAAAACGGCTTGGCCCGCACCACGACACCGCGCTCATGCAGCATGGCAAAGGTGTCGCGCGAGCTGTGGCCCAGCGCCATCACCACCTGGTCGGCGCGCTGCTCGTAAGTCTGCCCGGTGCTCTGATCCAGCACGCGCAAGCCCCGCATTTGACGGCCCTGTGCACCGTCTTCGATCAGCACGTCGGTCACGCGCTGCTCGAAGCGGATTTCACCGCCGAGCGCGATGATCTGGGCGCGCAGGTTTTCCACCACCTTGACCAGCTTGAAGGTGCCGATGTGCGGGTGCGACTCCACCAGAATCTCGGGCGGCGCGCCGGCCTTGACGAATTCTTCCATCACCTTGCGCCCCAGGTGGCGCGGGTCCTTGATCTGGCTCCACAGCTTGCCGTCGGAAAACGTGCCGGCACCTCCTTCGCCGAACTGCACATTGCTCTCGGGATTGAGCAACTGTTTGCGCCACAGGCCCCAGGTGTCGCGGGTGCGCTCGCGCACTTTCTTGCCACGCTCCAGCACGATCGGCTTGAAGCCCATATGCGCCAGGATGAGCGCGGCAAAAATGCCGCAGGGGCCAAAACCCACCACCACCGGGCGCAGCGCCAGATCGGCCGGAGCCTGCGCCAGCAGCCGGTACGTCATGTCGGGCGTGGCAACGATGTGCGGATTGCCCGCGTGCTGCGCCAGCAAAGCGGCTTCGTGTTCGGGCTGGGTGAGCGTCGCATCGACGATGTAAACCACCCGCACCTGCGCCTTGCGGGCATCGAAACTGCGCTTGAAGATGTGCCATTCGGTCAACTCTGCCGGCTCGAGTGCCAGCGTTTTCAGGATCAGCGCATTGAGGTCTTCAGGCGTGTGGTCAAGCGCGAGCTTGAGTTCGGAGAGTCGGATCATCTTTGAGTGCAGCTTGGCTTGTGTCGATCAAGCAGAAGCGCTGCATTCTAAAGTGGAGTGCCCATAGCGCCCGCTATCCGCAGCAGTTTGCCGGTGTTACCATAGTAACAATTCTGCAGAATTTAAACATCGCCAAGGAGCCCCGCATGCCCACCGTTTCCGTTAAATTAGCCGAAGAAACCAAGCGCCGGCTCGACAACCTGGCTGCCAGCCAGGGCATCAAGCCGCATGCCCTGATGGTGCGTGCCATCGAATCGACACTCTCCAATGCCGAGCAGCAGCAGAGTTTTGTTGCGGCCGCCTTGCGGTCCCGCCAGAACACGATTCAGACAGGTCTGGTGATCGACGGACCATTGTTTGGTGACTACTTGAAGGCACGGGTGCGTGGCGATCAGGCAAAGCGCCCCAGTCCGCAACGCATCGACGCCCTGGTGATCAAGGCGGCATGACCACCTGGACGCTGTCCGTTGATGCGGCAACTGATCTGGATCGATTGGTGGATTTTTTGCTGGCAGACCGGCCAGAGTCTGCCGTCGTCACGGTGGACCTGATCGTGGACGCGCTGGCCGTGCTGGCGACGCACCCCAAGATTGGCCGCCCCACTTCGCACGGCTTGCGTGAGTTGGTCATTTCTCGCGGCAAGTCGGGCTACCTGGCTTTGTATGACTACGACGAGCCGGCGGACATGATCCTGGTCCTGGCCGTGCGCCACCAACGTGAGCAGGGCTACCACTGATTGTCAAGTCGGCAGGAAACCTTCCACCGACAAATAGCGCTCGCCGGTGTCGTAGTTGAAGCCCAGCACCTTCGAGCCGGCAGGCAGCTCGGTCAATTTCTGCGCAATCGCGGCCAGCGTGGCGCCGCTGGAAATGCCCACCAGCAAGCCCTCTTCGCGGACACTGCGGCGAGCGTATTCGCGGGCTGCTTCGGCATCGACCTGGATCACGCCGTCGAGCAGCCCGGTGTGCAGGTTTTTCGGAATGAAGCCGGCGCCGATGCCCTGGATCGGGTGCGGTGCCGGCGCGCCGCCCGAGATCACTGGCGAGGCCGCGGGTTCGACTGCAAATACTTTCAGCTGGGGCCATTTGGCTTTCAGCACCTGCGCCACGCCCGTCAGGTGGCCGCCGGTGCCCACACCCGTGATGATCACGTCGAGGCCATCAGGGAAGTCGGCCAGGATTTCCTGCGCCGTGGTGCGCACATGCGCGTCGATGTTGGCCGGGTTTTCGAATTGCTGCGGCATCCAGCTGCCCGGGGTTTGTGCCACCAGCTCTTCGGCGCGCGCGATGGCGCCTTTCATGCCCTTCTCGCGCGGGGTCAGGTCGAACGAAGCACCGTAGGCGAGCATCAGCCGGCGGCGCTCGATGCTCATGCTGTCGGGCATCACCAGAATGAGTTTGTAACCCTTGACCGCGGCCACCAGCGCCAGACCCACGCCGGTGTTGCCCGAGGTCGGCTCGATGATGGTCGCGCCGGGCTTGAGCGCGCCGGATTTTTCAGCAGCGTCGACCATCGCCAGCGCAATGCGGTCCTTGATCGAGCCGCCGGGGTTGCCGCGCTCGGACTTGACCCATACCTGGTGCGTGTCGCCAAACAGGCGGTTGATGCGGATGTGCGGCGTGTTGCCAATGGTTTGCAGGACGTTGTCAGCTTTCATGCGAGGCTCCTCGAATTGATTGAGCGCGCATTTTGGCCCAATTGATCGATTGTTCAGGGCATAAGCTTATAAGCGCGAACCGTGCGCCAGGTTCTGCCGCGATAATCAAGGTGTGAAGCCCGCCAGACTGCCGCTGGTGCAAGCCGCAAGGCCGGTGCGAAGGCACCGGGTGGAAACACCGCACTGGAGGAACGTCCGGACTGCACAGGGCAGCGTAGCAGCTAACGGCTGTCCACTGAAAGCCCGGAGCGCAAGCCCCGGGTATAAGGTGAGGATCAGAGCAACAGAGACGAGTCGAACCGGGGCAACCTGGTTCGGGTGAAACGGGCAATCTCTACGCGCAGCAATACCAAATAGGCACACGTTGATGGGGCCCCCGGAGTGTGCGGGTAGGTAGCACCGAGCCACGCAGTGATGCGTGGCCCAGATGAATGGCAGTCACGCAGGAGGCAACTTCTGCGCACAGAATCCGGCTTATCGGTGGGCTTCACACTTTTCATCGATGTCGCGGTACAGACCGCAGTAACGCATCGCGCACCAGATCTGTCCGCGACTGATTTTCCGCCTTATCCGCGCGCCAGCAAAGACTGACCCAGCGCAAACACCGAATTGGGCACATTGGTGCGCACCGGCTGGTGCACCGGTTTCTTGAACACACCGCGATTGGGCGCGGGCTTTTGCTCGATCTTGACACCCTTGGCCAACTGGTCAAGCACCAGGCTGCGCAACGTGACCGACTGCATGAAGTCGAACACCTTGGCGTTCATGGTGTCCCACAGGTCTTGCGCCATGTCGGGCGTTGTCGAAACCGTTTGCGCGGCGGCTTTGGCGGGCACCGCATCTTCCACGGCGCTGATGATGTCAGCCACGGTGATGGCATCCGCGCGCTGTCCCAGCGTGTAGCCACCACCGGGACCGCGCGTGCTGGCCACCAAGCCCTGCTGGCGCAGTTTGCTGAACATCTGCTCCAGGTACGACAGCGAAATTTGCTGGCGCGTGGCAATGTCGGACAGCGGCACGGGGCCGAGCTTCTCGCGCAGTGCCACATCGATCATCGCGGTCACTGCAAAACGTCCCTTGGTACTTAAACGCATATCAATTCCTCCTGTCGGTGTCGTTGAATCAGACACGACGCAGACTGTAAGGTTCCACTCACTTCGTGTAAATTCGTATTATTGACAAATTCACTTCGTAAAATATGAACAATAGGTAAAGTAGCTGGGGCAAAACACATGAATTTCAAGCATCTTTACTATTTTTGGGTCACGGCACGCGCCGGTGGCATCATGCGCGCGGGCGAGCAGTTGCACACCACGCCGCAAACGCTGTCGGGCCAGATCAAGCTGCTCGAAGACTGGCTCGGCCGCAAGCTGTTTCGAAAGAGCGGCCGCGGGCTCGAACTCACCGAGCATGGTCGTTTGGCGCTGGGGTATGCCGACCAGATTTTCAGCCTGGGCAGCGAGCTGGAGAGCAGCTTGCGCCAGGTGCGCGGCGCACAGCGGCGGCTCGATTTCAAGGTTGGCGTGGCCGATTCGCTGTCCAAATCCATCGCCTACCGGCTGCTGGAGCCCGCTTTTTCGATCGATGAGCCGGTCAAGTTGCTATGCAGCGAAGGCAAGTTCGATGATCTGCTGGCACAACTGGCGCTGCACCGGCTCGACCTGGTGATCGCTGACGAGGCCATGCCCCGGCGCGTCAGCGTCAAGGCCTTCAACCATGCGCTGGGCAGCAGCGTGATGAGTTTTTTTGCCGCGCCCGCCCTTTTGCCGCGCCTGTCAGGCCAATTTCCGGCCTGTCTCGATGGCGTGCCCATGCTCGTGCCGGGCGCCACGGCGTCGGTGCGCCGGCAGCTCGAGGGCTGGTTTGCCCAGCATCAGATTGCGCCCGTGGTGGTGGGCGAGTTCGACGACGCCGCGCTGATGAAAGCCTTTGGCCGCGAAGGCCAGGGCGTGTTCATGGCGCCGCGTGTGCTCGAAATCGAGACCTGCACCCAGTTCGGCGTGCAAAAAATCGGCCACACGGCAGAGCTGGTGGAGGAGTTCTACGCCGTGTCGATCGAGCGGCGCATCAGCCACCCGTGCGTGCTCGCCATCACCGACGCGGCGCGCGGCCAGCTGTTCAGCGTTTGACAGCAGCCACTGCGCGCAATCCGATAATTCACGCCATGCCACTCCGAGAAATCAGCCATCCGGCCATCGACATCGACCTGCGCTACGCCACGCCAGACAACTTCACCGGCAAGACCATTTACGACCACGCGGTGGCTTATCTGCATCAGGACGCCCTGGCGGCACTGGTGCGCGCCGCCGAACTGGCCGGCGCACAGGGCATGCGCCTGCGCGTGCTCGATGCCTACCGGCCATCTGCCGCGCAGTGGCGGCTGTGGGCGGCGCTGCCCGACCCCCGTTTTGTCGCCAACCCGCGCCTGGGGTCCATGCACACGCGGGGGGTCGCGGTGGATCTGACCCTGTGCGACGCCAGCGGCGGACCGCTCGACATGGGCACAGCCTTTGATGAGATGACCGAACAATCGTTTCATGGCGCGACCGCCATTGCCGCCCCGGCCCAGCGCAACCGTTGCCAGCTGCTGGGGCTGATGACCTTGGCTGGCTGGACGCATCACCCTTTCGAGTGGTGGCACTACAACCTGCCCGATCCCACCCGCTACCCGCTGCTCAGCGACGGCGCCGAGGGCAGCTTTTTGATGGACTAAAACCGTTCGCCCACGTGCAAATAGCGCCACTGGCCTTCGGGCAGGCCTGACAGGGCGACCCGGCCGACGCGCTGGCGCTTGATGCCCTGGATGTGCAGGCCGACGCGATCGCACAGCCAGGCGATCAGGCCGGGGTGCGCGCCTTTCAGGGCAAAACGCAGCCGGGTGGAGGTGCCGGACGTGCTGTTGATGCTGACCTTGACCGGCGGCAGCGACTGGCTGTTGCTGCCCAGGCCCGCGTTCAGGCGCTGCAGCACCTCGGTTGCCACCACGCCGGTCACTTCGACCACCAGCTCGTGCTCGATGAAGGCTGCATCTTCTGTGAGCTTGCGCAGGACGCGCCAGTCCTGGGTGAACACCACCAGGCCGCTGGCTGCGGCCTCCAGCGGCACACAGGCGGCAAGTTTCACAAAATGGCGTTTGAGCAGCCGCACGCTGGACGGGTCTTGCACCCAGTGCCTGGCGCGCATCAACAGTTGTTGCGCAGGCTTGACCCGACGGTTCGCATCACCCGGCGTGGCCATGGCGTCGAAGCCGGGCGGCTTGTGCAGTAGCAGCGTGACATCGGGCTGCGCCATCAGGCTGGCGTGCGGGTCCACCACCACGGTCTGGTCGGTCACGCGCGCCATGGGTTCTTCGACCACCTGGCCGTTCACGCTGACCCAGCCGCCTTCGATGTACTGCTCGGCCTCGCGGCGCGAGCAGCGCTTGAGCTGCGCCACGCGTTTGGACAGGCGCTCGCCGCCCTGGGGGAGTGGCTCGGGTGGTGCCGCAGTGGTGTGAGCGTGGGTCATCGATCGCAATGGTAACCAACTGTCATGTCGCAGCGGGGCAGACGGTCAGCCGCTACCAGCTCAGCGGGTCCAGTTGGTAAAACTGGCTCAGTTCACGGTACAGCGCCGCGTGCTCTTTGGCCATGGCCTCGGGCTGCTCAAAAAACACTTCGGAGATCACCGCAAAAAACTCGCCCGGGTCGGTGGCACCGTAGTCGTTGAACAGCGACGGCGCGCCGCGCGTCACGCGCGCCTGCAGCGTGGCGAATTCGCTGCCGAGCACGCTCGACCAGCTTTGCCGCTGCACGCGCCGCGCAAGTCTGGGCGCACCGTTGGCGCTGCCGCTTTCCTGGTCGAGCTGGTGGGCGAATTCATGGATAGCCACGTTTTGCCCGTCGTCCACCACCGCTGCGCCGGCCAGCGTGTCTTGCCACGACAAAATCACCTGCCCCTCTGACCACGATTCGCCCGCCAGCACCTCGCGCGAGCGGTGCGCCACGCCGATGTGGTCAAGCTGGTCGCGCTGCACCACAAAACTGTCGGGATACACCAGAATCTGGCGCAAATTGGGGTAATAGCCGCCGGGGCGGTTCAGGATCAGCAGGCAGGCGTGGGCTGCGATCGTGACGCGAATTTCGTCGGTGATTTCCAGTCCGTTGCAGCCGATGAACGTTTTCTCGGCCAGGAAAACCTGCAGGTGCTGCTTGAGCTTCAATTGCAGGTCGGCGGGCAAGCGGCGCACATAGGGCACGCGCTGCTGCAAGATGGCGCGCCAGGGAGGCGGAAACGGCCGGGCACGCATGCGCTGGCGTTTGCGCTCGAGCAACCAGGGCGTGCCCACCAGCCACAGCACCAGCAGCAGGCCCAGGCAGGAAATGATGATGGCGGGCATGGCAATGTGCCGTGGCGCAGCACTAGGGCACCAGCGACGTGATGCGCGCCACATGCGCCATCAGCGACCGCTTGGCCACCGGCCACATGCGCTGCGGCACGTCGGCATACACCTGCGCCAGCCAGTCGTCGAGTGTGCCGTCGGGCTGCGCCTGCATGGCGGCCATCACCTTGGCTTCGCGCTGCAGGCGGTGCGCCTTGAGCCGGGCGATTGCCGCCTGCGCCTCGTCGTCCGGACCGCCGATCACATAGCCATGCGCTGGCAGGATGAACTTGAGCTGGTGCGTGGCGCAGGCGGCGCTCAGCAGGTCCAGCGAATTCAGGTAGTCGCTCATGTCGCCATCGGGCGGGTCCACCACCGTGGTGCTGCCGTTCAGAATATGGTCACCGCTGAACAGCAAACCGTCTTCCAGCAACAGCAAACACAGGTGATTGGCGGCGTGACCGGGGGTGTAAATGACCTGCAAAGTGTGCGTGATATCAGACACCCTTCGACCCAAGGACCGACCTTTTATAGCGGCATCTGCTTGCGTCGGGAATACACCCGCATCCGGTAGGAGCGGCGCCCCCGCCGCGAATGCATTCTTGCCGAGCATCAGCAACTCGCCATCCTGCACCGCCCTGTCCGGCACAAACGCGCTGTGCGCGCGCGCCGTGTCCGCGCTCGGCAGTCCCAGAATCGGCGGCTTGCCGGCGCACAGGGCCTGCAGCGGTTTGGCGCCGGGCGCATGGTCCGGGTGCGAGTGGGTGCAGACGATCATGCGGATGTCACCACCCGCTGTGCGCCAGAGTTTCTCCAGGTGTTCATCGTCGGCCGGGCCGGGGTCGATGGCGATGAAGCCGGTGCCGGGGTCGCCCACCAAGTAGCTGTTGGTGCCGGGGCCGGTCATGGCGCCGGGGTTGGGCGCAGTGAGGCGCTGCACATTTTTCAGCAGTGGCACCGCTTGTTCGCATTGCCAGTCCAGCGGATGCGCTATCTGCCCGTCCGGGCACACCAGCGCCAGTTCGCCATAAGCCGACTCGTGCTCCATGAAGCGCGCCTCGCGCCCGGCCAGCAGCCCGGTGCGCGGGCAACTCGTCCACAGCGGTTCTTCGGACACGGCGCAGGCTTGCAGCACCGCATCGACCGTGGCCAGACCGTGCAGGCGCTCGAGCGTGACGATGGTCGGGTAGATCATGAAAAAGCTGCCGGCCTGATGCCGCGCCAGCGCGTCAAGGGGGCGCACCCAGACCGGCTCGAACTGCTCGGTCTCATCGGCCACCGGCGTTTGCCCGGGCGGCACGCGCGCCACCAGAAAACCCACATCGAAGCGCTTGGGCAGGTCGCGGTCGGTCACCCAACGCGCCAGCACATGCATGTCGCTGGCGGCAAGCGTCAGGCCGCGCGCCGCGCACTGCGCGCCAAAATCGCCCTGTCGGTCCATCGCGTCCACTTCGGCCTGGGTGGCCCAGCTGCCATCGGCATGGCGCGCCAGCAGCACGCCCAGTTCCTCGAAACTCTCGCGAATCGCGGCAATGGCCTCGGTCAGCGCCTGCGCGCCTTGCGTGGCCCGGCGCTGCGCCAGCGCGTGGCAGCAGCCGTCTGCCGCGTCGATGCCGCCGCCCGGAAACACATAGGCGCCGGGCACGAAACTGGCCGTGCTGGAGCGCCGCGTCATCAGCACCTCGAGGCCCTCGGACGTATCGCGCAGCAGCAGCACGGTGGCGGCCGCGCGCGTGACCACCGGTGGGCGGGCTGGGTGCAGCAGTTGGGACGAACGGGGCATGGGCAGAGGATCAGACGAACGGGTTGAAGAAGCGCATACCGGTCATTATTTCACCCGCGTGCCTTTCCGCGCTGAACAGTACGCTGCAATCCGCCAGTCGGGCGCTGGCCATCAAGAGCGCTTCATAATGGAGAAATGCAAGCCCTCAAGCCCATGACACGCTGTCTCTCGCGAACCCTGCTCTGCTTGCTGGCCAGCTTGTCCGGAGCCAGTGCCTTGGCGCAAGCCTTGCCAGAGCCCGTGCTGATGGCGCTGAACCGCGCCCGGATACCGGCCGATGCCGTTGCCCTGCTGGTGATGGATGCCCAGGGTCGCAGCGCACCACGACTCAGTCACCACGCAGATCAGCCGATGAACCCGGCATCGGTCATGAAGCTGGTCACCACGACTGCTGCCCTCGACCTGTTGGGGCCAGCCTTCACCTGGCGCACGCCGGTCTGGCTGGATGGACCAGTGGTCAATGGCGTGCTGCAAGGCGATGTGATCATCCAGGGCCAGGGCGACCCCAAACTGGTACTGGAGAAACTCTGGCTGCTGCTGCGCCGCCTGCAGGGTCTGGGCATTCACACCATCGGCGGCGACATCGTGCTCGATCGCAGTGCCTTCGCGGTGCCCGTCACCGATGCGGCCGAATTCGACGGCGAGCCGCTGCGACCGTACAACGCTGCGCCCGATGCCCTGCTGATCAATTTCAAGTCGGTGGTGATGACGTTTGCGCCAGACCCGCTGACCAGCAGCGCCCGCGTGCAATTCGACCCGCCACTGTGGGGCGTGCAATGGCAGACCAGCGTGCCGCTCGACCGAGGCAAGTCAGCTGACAGCGGCAACTGTGGCGACTACCGTGCCCGCCTCAAGGCCGATTTTTCCGAACCGGCACGCATCCGCTTCAACGGCAGCTACCCCGCCAGCTGCGCTGAAAAGGTGTGGTCCATCGCCTATGCCGACCCCGCCAGCTACAACGCCCGCGCCATCGAGGGGCTGTGGCGCAGCATGGGCGGCCAACTGAGCGGCACGGTGCGCAATGGCACGGCACCGGGCGGGCCCGCCAGGTTCGAGATGACTTCGCCAACCCTGGCCGAAGTGATCCGCGATGTCAACAAATTCAGCAACAACGTGATGGCGCAGCAGTTGTTCTTGACCCTCGGCCAGCCCGCGCCAGGCACCCCTGCGACACTCGAATCAGCCCGCGAAGCGCTGCGCCAGTGGTGGCAGCGCCGCATCAGCGCCACCGATGTCCCCACGATCGACAACGGCTCGGGCCTGTCGCGGCACAACCGCATCAGTGCGCAGCAAATGGGGCAGCTGCTCCAATTGGCGTACGCCTCGCCCACCATGCCCGAATTGATGTCATCGCTGCCCATGGTGGGCGTGGACGGCACGCTCAAACGCAGCCAGGCCAGCCGTGGAAGCGCCCACCTGAAAACCGGCAGTCTCAAGGAAGTGACCGCGCTCGCAGGCTATGTGCACGCGGCCAGCGGCAAGCGCTATGTGCTGGTGGCCATGGTCAATCACCCCAACGCCGCAGCGGTGCGCCCGGCGCTCGATGCCCTGATCGACTGGGCGGTGATGGACAATCAGACACCATGACGCCAGCCGGCGCGCTTACCGGATGACTTGTTCACCATGAACCTCACCGACCTGATCGGCACCTTGGCCGCCATTCTGACCACCATCAGCTTTTTGCCCCAGGCGCTGCACACCTTTCGCACCAAGGACGTGCGCGGCATTTCGCTGGGCATGTACAGCGCGTTCACCTTGGGCGTGGCGCTGTGGCTGGTTTACGGCCTGCTGCTGGGTGCCTGGCCGGTGGTGATTGCCAATCTGATCACCCTGGCACTCGCAAGCACCATTCTGGTGATGAAGTTGCGCTACCGCTGAAGCATAACCGCAACGCCCGCGGGTTTACCCGAGTCTCGCTTCGGGTTGCAAACAGTTACGATCAGCAGATTAAATAGTACGGTCGTTCTTTTAATCTTCTGGAGAGAGTTGATGAGGCAATTCAAAATTCTGGGTGCCGCCCTGGCGGCAGCGCTGCTGGTGGCGGCTTGCGGTAACAGCGACGACGCAGTCGTTCAGCCAACGCCAATCCAATACACCTCACTGGTGTCGTTTGGCGACAGTTTGAGCGACGTGGGCACCTACAAAGTGGGCACGGTCGCGTATCTGGGCGGCGGCACTTACAGCGTCAACGGCCTCACCGGCGCAATCCCCAGCAAGAACTGGACGGAACTCATCGCTGCGCAAATCGGCGTGGACGCGCCCTGCCCGGCACAAACCGGTCTGGATGGCGATCCAGCCAAGGGATTTTCCATTCCGGTCGTCGAGCACCCGGAATGCACTAACTACGCCCAGGGTGGCGCACGCGTGACCGACCCGGTTGGCCCGGGCAGCGCCCAGGCGCCGGTCAATTCCCCCTTGGGCCAATTGACCGTGCCGGTCGTCACGCAGATCGCCAACCATCTGGCCCGGGTGGGCAGCTTCAGCGGTACCGAGCTGGTAACCGTGATGGCTGGTGCGAATGACGTGTTTCGCTTGCTCGACGACCTCGTGGCCAAGGCCACAGCGGCTGGCACAGCCGCCGGCAGCGCGGCTTTTGTCGCTTCGCTGACCAGCCAACTCGCAGCAGATGCCACAGCGCCCACGGCAGCGACCGACATCAGCAGCGCTTTCATCCAGGCCAAGCAGGCCGGCGCTGACGACCAGACGGCGGTCCTGGCAGCGTTTCAAGCGGCCGCTGCAGATGGCAGCGCCTTGGCCTATGACGCACTGACCAAAGCGGCTGGCGGTGATTTGTCCGGCATTTATGCGGTGACCAGTGTTGCAACTAACACAGCGAATGCGGCGGGTGCCGCCGCTGGCGCCGCCTACGCCCAGAACAATGGCGCGGCCCAGGCGGTTCAGCCGATGGGCGAGGCTGGCAAGCAACTGGCCGATTACATCAAAAGCCAGATCGTCGGCAAGGGTGCCAAGTATGTTGCCGTGCTGAATATGCCCGACGTCAGCTCCACCCCTGCGCTCAATGCCCAAAGCCCGGAAACCCGGGGGCTCGTTCTGAACATGGTCATCTGGTTCAATGAGGTGCTGGCCAACGAGTTGCAAGGCGTTGCCGGTGTCCGCGTGATTGACGCCTTCACCGAAAGCCGCAATCAAATTGCCGATCCGGCTAGCGCCGGAATCAGCAATGTGACCGGAACCGCCTGCAATTTGACAATGCCCATCCCCAACGCGCTGGGCAGTTCCCTGGTTTGCAACGCCAGCAACCTCAATCCTGGCGATGTCTCGCACTACATGTTTTCTGACACCGTGCATCCCACACCTTACGGCTACCAAATGCTGGCTGATCTGGTCACCAAAAACCTGCGTCAGGCTGGCTGGCTGCTCTGAGTTGACTGCACTCTGATCAAAAGGCGCCGACCAAGGCGCCTTTTTTCATGCGTCCAAGCAGGCAAGCAGAGGCTCAGCTCGCCGAAGCCCGCTGCAATCGGTCCCGCACGCCATCCCACTCGGAGATGGCGGGCGGGGATTCGATCCAGATCAGCTTGACGCCTTGCGCGTCGAACGCGCGCAGCACCGCAAACAACTGCTGCGCCGTGGCTGCGGCGTCATCGGGCATGCGCTGGCATAGCACCTGGGCGTTGGCGGTTTTGAGCCTGGCACGCGCATAGACCGCCACCAGATAGCCCCCCTTCGGCGCCTTGTCACTCGAGCCAGCACCCAGCAGGTCCAGCGCAGTCTGCAGCTCCTGGGCCGTCATCAGCCGCACTTGGGCTTTCGGCGCGTAATGCGATGCAAGCGTACCCGAGGCCTTGGGCGCCGGCGCATGCTTCGTGAGCACGTCGTCTTTCGACACAACCCGAAGGCCGCACGCTGCCTGCACCTGCGCCGGTGTGATGGCGCCCGGTCGAAGCAGCACCGGCTGGCCGCGGGTGCAGTCGATGATGGTGGACTCGATGCCCACAGTGCAGGCGCCGCCGTCCAGAATCATCAGCGCATCGCCAAATTCGCCCTGCACATGCTGCGCGGTGGTCGGGCTGACACGGCCGAACTGGTTGGCACTCGGCGCCGCCACACCCCAGACCAAATCATTGCGGTCAGAATCATTGGGGTCAGATTCCAATTGTTTGTTTGCTCTTTTTCCTGGCTGCAAATGAATTGGAATCTGAGCCCGATGAATGAGCGCATTCAGCAGCGCTTGCGCCACCGGGTGCGAGGGGCAGCGCAGTCCGATGGTGGGGTTGCCACCGGCAGCGGCGTTGGCAACGCCTGGGCGGCGCGGCAGGATCAGCGTCAGCGGGCCGGGCCAGAAGGCTTGCATGAGTTGCCTGGCAAACGCGGGGACCTCCGAGGCGTAATGCGCTACCGCGCTGGCGTCAGCCACATGCACGATCAGCGGGTGGTCGACTGGGCGGCCTTTGGCTGCAAAAATCTGCGCCACCGCCGCATCGTCATCGGCATTGGCGGCCAGCCCATACACGGTTTCGGTGGGCAAGCCCACCAGGCCACCAGCCGCAATGCAATGGGCGGCTTGCGCGATGGATTCGGGTGCATTACCGGGCAAGATCATGGCAGGGATGGCCGCACTGCGCGCGCCATGACGGGAAACGTTGGGTGAAGCCGCTCAAAATGGCGCAATGCCCAGTATGCTGGCAGCGGCCAGCGCCGTGCTGCGCGCCTGTTCGGGCGTGGCAGCGGTAACGGTCAAATGGCCCATCTTGCGGCCCTTGCTGGCTTTGAGCTTGCCGTAGAGGTGCAAGTGGACACCGGGCAAGGCCAGCACCTGGTCCCAGCGCGGCGTGGCACCGTCCAGCCACAAATCGCCCAGCAAATTGAGCATGACTGCTGCGCTGTGCTGACGCGGCTGAACCAGCGGCAAGCCCGCCAGGGTGCGCACCTGCAAGTCGAACTGCGACAGGTCGCAGGCGTCGATCGTGTAGTGGCCGCTGTTGTGCGGGCGCGGGGCCATCTCGTTGACCACCAGCGCGCCAATGGCGTTGGCCTCGGGTGAACCTTCGGTCAGCACGAAGAACTCGACACACAGCACGCCCACGTAGTTGAGTTCGAGCGCAATAGCCTTGGCCGCCTGCACCGCCTGGCTGGCAAGCGCCGGCGGCAGATTACCCTCGAACGCCTCGGTGATCGCCAGAATGCCGTCGCGATGCAGATTGCGCTGCGGTGCGAAACTGACGCAAGCGCCATCCCAACCGCGCGCCACGATCACCGAGCACTCGGCGGCCAGCGGCAGCATTTGCTCGAGCACACAGGGCACGTTGTTCAGGCTGTCCCAGGCGGCAGCCAATTCAGCACGACTGCCGCAGCGCAGCTGCCCTTTGCCGTCGTAACCCAGACGCGCAGTCTTAAGGATGCCGGGCAGCAAGTCATCGGCCACCGCTGCCAGTTGCGCCGCCGTTTCAATGACGGCATAGGGTGCCACCGGCACACCGCTGCGCGCCAGATGGGCCTTTTCCTTGATGCGGTCCTGCGCAATGGCCACGGCGTCGGCGCTGGGCGCGGTCGGTCGCGCGGCACCCAGTGTGACCAAGGCACCTGCGGGCACGTTTTCAAACTCGGTCGTCACAGCCGCGCAGCGCTGCATTAGTTGCGTCAGACCCTGCTCGTCGAGGTAGCCGGTCTTGATGTGGTAGTGACTCAGCAAGCCGGCCGGGCTGATCACGTCGGGGTCGAGCACCACGGTGAAATAGCCCATGGCCTGCGCGGCCTGCACAAACATGCGGCCCAGCTGGCCGCCGCCCATCACGCCCAGCGTGGTCTGCTGGCCACTGCCATCCAGCCCGGTGGCACCGGGCAGCAAGACCGGGCCGCTCATAGCTTGGGCGGTAGCGTCATGCCGCGCGCCATCTGGCTTTGCTCGGCACGAAAATCCTCCAGCTTGGCGCGCAGCACGATGTCCGAGTTGGCCAACATGGCCACCGCGAACAGCGCTGCGTTGGCCGCACCGGCAGCGCCAATGGCAAAGGTGGCCACCGGGATGCCCTTGGGCATTTGCACGATGCTGTGCAGTGAATCGACACCGCTGAGGTGCTTGCTCGCCACCGGCACGCCCAGCACCGGCACCGTGGTTTTCGCCGCGAGCATGCCCGGCAAGTGTGCTGCGCCCCCGGCACCGGCAATGATGGCCTTCAGGCCCCGACCCACGGCGGTTTCAGCGTAGGCGAACATGTCGTCGGGCATGCGGTGCGCCGAGACCACCCGGGCCTCAAAGTTGATGCCAAACTGTTGGAGAATATGGACTGCGTGCTGCATGGTGTCCCAGTCGGAGCTGGAGCCCATGAGCACACCGATTTGGATTGAGTTCATCGCCTGATTCTACGTTTGACCCCCTGCGAGTAAACACCATGATTGAAGTCACCCTGCAAAATTTTGAAACCGAGGTCATTGCCGCCTCCATGACCCAGCCGATCCTGATCGACTTCTGGGCACCCTGGTGCGGCCCCTGCAAGTCGCTAGGCCCCATTCTGGAACAGCTCGAAGTGGACTACGCAGGCCGCTTCACACTGGTCAAAATCGACTCCGACCAGGAGCAGCAACTGGCACAGGCTTTCGGCATCCGCAGCATCCCGACCTGCATCCTGATGATGGGTGGCAAGCCGGTGGACGGCTTCATGGGGGCACAAAGCGCGACCCAGGTGCGCGCCTTCCTCGACAAGCACCTGCCCAGCGCGGGTGAACTGGCGGCTGAAGCCGAGGCCGATGCTGCCCAGGAACTGCTGCAGGCGGGCGACACCGAGGCGGCGCTGACCAAGCTGGCTGACGCGCTGGCCGCCGACCCCGGCAACGACGATGCCCGTTATGACTACATCAAACTGCTGATCGAGCTGGGCGGCCTGGAAGAGGCCGAGGCCACGCTGGCCCCCAAACTGTCAGAAATTCCGCGCCAGCTGCGCTTTGAAGCCTTGTCGCAGTGGCTCGGTGCCATTCAAGCTGCCGCCACCGGCCCCCACGCCAGTTGGACACTGGCGCAGTTTGACCAAAAGATCGCCCAGAACAAGCGCGACTTCGACACCCGCTTTGCCAAAGCCCGCCTGCTGATGGCCGCTGGCGAGTGGACTGCGGCCATGGACGAGCTGCTGGAAATCATCATGCGCGACAAAAAATGGGGCGATGAAGCGCCGCGCAAGGCCTTTGTCGCCATTCTGGAATTGCTGACCCCTTCCAAACCCAAGGCAGCCACCCAGGCCACAGGCAAAACTGCGGGTGGCATCGAGGTGCTGGGCAAGGCCGCCGTACAGGAAGACCCGCAGGCGGCACTGGTGTCGAAGTACCGGCGCCAGCTGAGCATGATGCTCAACTGATCACGCGCTGGATGTTGCCGGTTTTCGCGTTACAGCGTGATTTTGGTTCCCAGCAACGCCAGAAATTGACCAATCCAGGCCGGGTGCGCGGGCCACGCCGGGGCGCTTACCAGGTTGCCTTCGGTCAACGCGCCGTCGATTGGAATTTGCGCATAAGTGCCTCCGGCGCGTTCCACTTCGACCTGACACGCCGGGTAAGCCGAGCAGGTGCGGCCCTTGAGCACGTCCGAGCCAGCCAGCAATTGCGCGGCGTGGCAGATCGCCGCCACCGGCTTGTTGGCCTCAAAAAAATGCCGCACCATGGCCACCACGGCGGGGTAGGTGCGCAGGTATTCCGGGCCGCGGCCACCGGGCAGCACCAGTGCATCGTAGTCCTGCGCCCGGGTGTCGGCAAAAGTGGCATTCAGGGTGAAGTTGTGACCCGGCTTTTCACTGTAGGTTTGCGCGCCCTCGAAATCGTGAATGGCGGTCTTGATGGCGTCTCCCGCCTTTTTGTCCGGGCACACTGCGTGTACCGTGTGGCCCACGGCCAGCAGCGCCTGAAACGGCACCATGGTTTCGTAGTCTTCGCAATAGTCACCACAAATCATCAGAATCTTCTTGGCAGCCATGTCGGTCTCCTGTGGGTTGTTGAACACCGCGCCATTATGAAACGCTGCAAGCGACCCGTGGCGCCATCGGGTCATGGCATCAGCTTGTCAGGCGCTTGAGCGCTTCCTGGTACTTGGCGGCGGTGTTTTCGATCACCTCGCGTGGCAGGTGCGGTGCCGGCGGGCTTTTGCTCCAGGGCTGGCCCGCCACCAGGGCGGTTTCCAGCCAGTCGCGCAAAAACTGCTTGTCGTAGCTCGGCGGGTTGACGCCTTCCTGGTAGCTCTCGGCCGGCCAGTAGCGCGAGGAATCAGGCGTGAGCACCTCGTCCATCAGCATCAGGGTGCCATCCTGGTCCAGGCCGAACTCGAACTTGGTGTCGGCGATGATGATGCCCCTGGTCGCGGCAAAGTCCGCCGCTGCCTTGTAGAGCGCAATGCTGGTGTCGCGGATGCGCGTGGCCAGGTCGGCACCGATCATCTCGACGGTTTTCTCGAACGTGATGTTTTCGTCGTGGTCGCCCATCTCGGCCTTGGCCGCCGGGGTGTAGATGGGCTCGGGCAATTTGCTGGCATTCTTCAGACCGGCGGGCAGTTTGACACCGCACACCGCGCCGTTAGCCTGGTATTCCTTCCAGCCGCTGCCTGCCAGATAGCCGCGCACCACGGCTTCGACCAGAATGGGTTTGAGGCGCTTGACCAGCATCGAGCGGCCCGCCACCTGCGGCACCTCGGCGGCGGTGACCACACTCTCGGGCGCTTCGCCTGTCAGGTGGATCGGGCAGATATTGAGGCCCTTGGGACCGAGCTTGTCAAACCAGAACAGCGCCATTTGCGTCAGCAACACGCCCTTGCCCGGAATCGGCTGGCCCATGATCACGTCGAAGGCACTGATACGGTCGCTCGCCACCATCAGAATGCGGTCATCGCCCACCGCGTAGTTGTCGCGCACCTTGCCGCGCGCCAGCAGCGGCAGTGAAGTGATGTTGGAGGTATGCAGGGCTGCCTGAGCTTGGGTCATGATGGATTAACTCAAAAATTACGGTTCGACAAATGGTGCGAGTGTAGATTCAATGGCCGAAGCATCAGCAAAAAGCCACCCGCAGGTGGCTTTTCAGGATGGCAGGGCAAGTGATTAATTGACCACCTGCTCCAGCTCGCCACGCGCGTATTGTTGTGCCACCTCGAACAGGCTGTGGCCCTTGATCTTTGCCCCCTGACCTTCACAGCCGAACTCCAGGTAGCGCTGTTTGCACAGCGCTTTGGCGGCCTCGCGCGCCGGTTTGAGCCAATCACGGGCGTCGAACTTTTCGGGGTTCTCGGCCATGAACTTGCGCACCGCGCCGGTCATGGCCAGGCGGATGTCGGTGTCGATGTTGATCTTGCGCACGCCGAACTTGATGGCTTTCTGGATTTCTTCGACCGGCACGCCGTAGGTCTCGCGCATCTTGCCGCCATACTGGTTGATGATCGCCAGCGACTCCTGCGGAACCGAGCTCGAACCGTGCATCACCAGGTGCGTGTTGGGAATGCGTTTGTTGATTTCCATCACGCGGTCGATGGCCAGGATGTCGCCGGTGGGCTTGCGCGTGAACTTGTAGGCGCCATGGCTCGTGCCAATGGCAATCGCCAGCGCGTCGAGCTGGGTGCGCTTGACGAAATCAGCGGCCTGCTCGGGGTCGGTGAGCATTTGCTCGCGCGTCATGTGGGCGTCGGTGCCGTGGCCGTCTTCCTTGTCGCCCTTGCCAGTTTCCAGGCTGCCCAGGCAACCCAGCTCGCCTTCGACTGTCACGCCCACGGCGTGCGCCATTTCGACCACCTTGCGCGTGACCTCGGCGTTGTAGTCGTAGCTGGCAATGGTCTTGCCGTCACTCATGAGCGAACCGTCCATCATGACCGAGCTGAAACCCAGGTTGATGGCGCCCTGGCACACGTCCGGGCTTTGGCCGTGGTCCTGGTGCATCACCAGCGGAATGTGCGGATAGGCCTCGATGGCGGCCAGAATCAGGTGCTTGATGAAGGGCTCGCCGGCGTACTTGCGGGCGCCAGCGCTGGCTTGCAGGATCACCGGTGCGCCGACTTCATCGGCGGCCGACATCACGGCTTGCACCTGCTCCAGATTATTGACGTTGAAAGCCGGAATGCCGTAACCGTTGGCTGCGGCGTGGTCGAGCAGTTCGCGCATAGAAACAAGTGCCATGGTGATGTCCTTTGAAGGTTGGTAACAGAGAGGTCACTGTGGCCAATTCTAGCGACACACTTTCACTGCCCCCAATGACCACCCGCCCTTGTCAAGCTCATGAAACACGGCAGATCTTGAGCATGTTGGTGCCGCCGGGCGAGCCCATCGGTTCGCCGCAGGTGATGGCGTACACGTCGCCGGTTTTCACAATGCCGCGCGCTTTCAGGTCGCTCTCGGACTCGGCCAGCGCGGTGTCGCGGTCGGCGCTGGTGTCGATCAGCAACGGTCGCACGTTACGGTAGAGCGTCATTTTGCGTTGCGTGGCAATTTTGGAAGTCAACGCGTAGATGGGCACCTGGATCAAATGCCGGCTCATCCACAGCGCGGTCGCGCCACTGTCGGTCATGGCCACGATCGCCTTGGCGCCCAGATGATGCGCAGTGAACAAAGCACCCATGGCAATGGTCTGGTCGATGCGCGTGAAAGTTTTGCCGCTGAAGTCGGCCTCGAGCTTGAACATCTCGCCTCCTTCGGCCGCATGGCAGATCTTGGCCATTTCAATCACGGTCTCCAGCGGGTACTTGCCGGCGGCAGTCTCGGCTGACAGCATCACGGCGTCGGTGCCGTCGAGCACCGCGTTGGCCACATCACTCACCTCGGCGCGCGTCGGCACCGGGTTGCTGATCATCGACTCCATCATCTGGGTGGCTGTGATGACCACCCGATCATGCTCGCGCGCCAGCTTGATCATGCGTTTTTGCAGGGCCGGCACGACGGCGTTGCCGACTTCCACCGCCAGGTCACCACGCGCCACCATGATGCCGTCGCTGGCCAGCAGGATTTCTTCGAGGTGCGGAATCGCCTCGGCGCGCTCGATCTTGGCGATCAGACCGGGGCGATGGCCGTCCTCGGCAGCAACGCTGCACAGTTGTCGCGCCATTTCCATGTCGGTGGCGGTCTTCGGAAAGCTCACGGCCACGTAGTCGGCATGAAAACCCATCGCCGTGCGGATGTCTTGCATGTCCTTGGCAGTCAAGGCCGGGGCGCTCAGGCCGCCGCCCTGCTTGTTGATGCCCTTGTTGTTGGACAACTCGCCGCCGAGTCTGACCGTGGTGTGAATCGCCTCGCCCTTGACCGCATCGACCGCGATGACGATCAGGCCATCGTTAAGCAGCAGCACGTCGCCCGCCTTGACCTCGCGAGGCAAAGGCTTGTAATCGAGCCCGACACCGTTGACATCACCGGGTTCGGTGCGCGCGGCGTCCATCACGAAAGACTGGCCCGGCTGTAAAAATACCTTGCCCTCGGCAAATTTGCCAACCCGGATCTTGGGCCCCTGCAGATCGGCCATGATGCCGACCTCACGGCCAGCCCGCTTGGCCGCTTCGCGCACCAGACGCGCCCGCTCGATGTGGTCTTGCGCCGAGCCGTGGCTGAAGTTCAGGCGCACCACATTGACCCCGGCGCGGATCATCTGCTCCAGCAACGCGGGATCGCTGGAAGCAGGGCCTAAAGTGGCAACAATTTTGGTCGCGCGACGTGGCATGAATGGGGCTCCATGTAATTTAGTTTCTCGATTCTCACACAAAGGAGTTACAAGGGAGCAACAAGAACGACCAGCCTACCAACCCAAGCCCAGGTGCAGCGGCAGATAGACTGCCATGCCCGACACAATGGTGCCCAGCACCGCCTGGCCTTGGCCCTTGCGCCAGAAAAAATACCCGGCGCCGACCAGGGCGGCGTAGATGCGCGCGTCCTGCCAGGTGCTGATCAGCAAGCCCTGCGTCATGATCACCTCGGGGACCACGACCGCGGCCAGTGCCGCAATCGGCGCATATTGCAGACCACGTTGCGCCCAATGCGGCAGGTGCCAAGCCTGGTTGCTCATGAAGAAGAAACAGCGCGTGATGACGGTGACCAGCGCCAGGCCGCCGATCACGCCCAGCGTCCAGAGGTCGGTGCCACCGAGGTCGGGGCCACTCATGCCGCTGCGCCCGGCCTTTTGGGCCAGCTTGCTTCAATGACCAGGCACAGCGCCACCGCGCTGGCAATGGCCACCACTATATTGAGTTTGAGCGGCAGCGCATAAGCCGCCACGGCAGCCATGCCAGCCACCCCGGCGGCGACGCGGCGCAAATGGCTGGAAGCCAGCGAGCAACCGATGCCGAGCAGCGCCAGAATGCCCGCAAACGCCAGCCCCCAGTGGGTCGGAACCACATTGGCCAGCGCGATGCCGATCAGGCTGGCGCCTTGCCAGCTCACCCAGTTGAACAGGCTGCCACCACTGAGGTAAGCCAACTGCTCGCGCCGCTCAGCCGCTCGCTCTGACGGGTGGTGGTAGTGCCGGGTAAACAGCACATAGCTCAGGTCGGTGGTCAGGTAGCCCTGAAACAGCCGCCAGCGCAGCGGCAGGTGCATCAGATAGGGGCGCATGTGCGCGCTGAACACCACAAAACGCAAGTTGACACAAAAGGCAGTGGCCAGAATCACCCACACCGGCGCGCCCGCCGTCATCAGCGGCATCGCCGCCAGTTGCGAACTGCCGGCAAACACCAGCAGACTCATGGCCACGGCCTCGAACGTGCTCATGCCCGACTTGACCATGGCAACGCCGGTCATCAGACCCCACGCGGCCAGGCCCGGCGACACCGAGGCCATCTCACGCAGGCCACGCGCAAAAGCCGGGTGCTGCCACCAGCTGCGGGCGTTGGCGTGCCAGCGCCGCATCAATGGAGTACCTGGCCGACCTGCAAGGGGCAGCCGCGCAAAAACTCGGCACTGGCGAGGCGCTTGCCGCCAGGGCGCTGCAGTTCGGTGATGACGACGATCGAATCCAGTGCGGCGACCGCGATACCGGCCGCGCTGATTGCCACGATCTGCCCCGGCGTTGGCGCGGCTTGTGGCCTGGCGTCGCCGACCTCTGCCATCCAGATTTTGAGCGTCTCGCCAGCCAACTTCGCGCTGGCACCTGGAAATGGGTTGAACGCGCGCACCCGCCGGGCAATGCTTTGCGCCGGCTGGGCCCAGTCGATCGCCGCCTCGGCCTTGTCGATCTTGCTGGCGTAAGTGATGCCATCGCTCGGTTGCGCCACGGGGTGCAGTTGGCCAGCGGCAGCTTGCGCCAGCACCTGCAGCACCAGCTGACCGCCCAGCTCGGCGAGCCGGTCGTGCAGGCTGCCGGTGGTGTCGGTCGGCAAAATCGGCAGCGCCTGCGCGAGCAGCATGGCACCCGTGTCCAGCCCGGCGTCCATTTGCATGATGGTGACACCGGTTGCCGCATCGCCGGCCTCGATGGCACGGTGGATCGGGGCGGCACCACGCCAGCGCGGCAACAGGGAAGCGTGAATATTGAAACAACCCAGCCTTGGCACATCCAGCACCCACTGCGGCAGGATCAGGCCGTAAGCCGCCACCACCATGGCGTCGGCCTGCACCACCTCGAGCGCCCGGCGGGCCGCCTGGGCTTCGTCAGGGTATTTGCCGTCGAGGCGCAGGCTGCGCGGTTGCGCCACAGCCATGCCATGCGCCTGCGCAAATTGCTTGACGGGTGAGGGGTGCAGCTTCATGCCGCGCCCGGCCGGACGGTCGGGCTGACTCAACACCAGAACGATGTCGTGGCCGGCGGCATGCAAATGGGCCAGCGCCACAGCGGCAAACTCGGGCGTGCCCGCGAACACCAGCTTCAAGCGCGGTCCTCGCGCTGCGCCTTGAGCAGCTTGGTCTTGATGCGGTTGCGTTTGAGCGGCGACAAATACTCAACGAACACCTTGCCCATCAGGTGATCCATTTCGTGCTGGATGCACACCGCCAGCAAACCGTCGGCCTCGATCAGCCGCGCGTTGCCCTCGCCGTCCAGCGCCTCGACCTTGACCGCGTCGTGACGCCGCACACCGTCGTAAATACCCGGCACCGACAGGCACCCCTCTTCATTGACATGCGTCTCGGGGCTGGCCCACAGAATTTTGGGATTGATCAGCACCAAAGGCACATCGCGGCCCTCGGAAATATCCATCACAATCAGGCGCTCGTGCACATTGACCTGGGTGGCCGCCAGGCCAATGCCCTTGGCCTCGTACATGGTTTCGAACATGTCGGCAATCAGGTTTTTGATGCGCGCATCCACCACGGCAACCGGTTTGGCCACGGTGTGCAATTTGGGGTCGGGATAGCAAAGAATGGGGAGTAGAGCCATGGTGTCAGTTCAAAGATGTCGTTATTTTCGCTATTTTTACCAACATGCGCCCATTGCCCGAAGGACAATCGTTGTCCTGGCAAGGGCTTGGGCGCACAATCTCATGTGAGTTCATCAAATGCAAAACACCATGGCCAAAACTTTTTTTGACACCGTCTCGAATCAATTGAGCTGGACGGCACTGGCGTGCAGCTTGCTGGCAGGCCCCGTGCTGGCGCAAAAATTCCCGATTACCGAGCAGCAGCGCGCCATCGCCAACCAGGTCGCACAGAGTGGCGTGGCGCTCAGCGAGCTGAGCCCCAATGCACCGCAAAGCTACACCGTGAAGTCCGGCGACACGCTGTGGGACATCTCGGGCTTGTTCCTGCTCAGGCCCTGGCGCTGGCCCGAACTGTGGGGCATGAACCTGTCCGACATCAAGAATCCACACCTGATTTACCCGGGCCAAATACTCTACCTTGACACCAGTAGTGGCCGGGCGCGCCTGAGCATGCGGCCAGGAGGTGACCTGCCAACGGTGCGGGTATCGCCGCGCACGCGCATTGAAAATCTGGCAAGTACTGCCCTGCCGACGCTCAAGAGCAGCCTGATCGAGCCCTTTCTGGCCGAACCGCTGATCGTCGACGAACAGGGTCTGAGCGCGGCTCCGCGCATTGTGGCGGCCAAGGACAGCCGGGTGCTGCTCACCCGTGGAGACCGGGCTTATGCCCGCGGCACCGCGGAGTCCAAGCTGATAGACGACCCGCTCAAGAAACAACAGGCGTTCCGGGTGTTTCGCAACGCCACGCCGCTGAAAGACCCCGTCAGCGGCGAACTGCTGGGCTATGAAGCCCAATACGTTGGCAAAGCCTTGCTGGCGCGCAGTGAGGGCAGCCAGGACAGCGCAGGCGCCGACGGCAACACCAGCACCGAAATCGTTCCGGCCACCATCGACATCATCGACGCCAAGGAAGAAATGCGCGTGGGTGACCGCCTGCTGCCCGAGCCACCGGTCCAGCTGCAAAGCTACGTCCCGCGCGCACCGACCGATACCGTGGACGCCCGGGTGGTCTCCATTTACGGCAGCGCCGTGGTCAATGCCGCCCAAAACCAGGTGGTGAGCATCAACCGCGGCAGCCGTGACGGGCTGGAGCCGGGCCATGTGCTGGCCATCATGACCGACGGTGCACGCCTGGTGGACAAGACCGATGCCGCTCGACCCATGATCAAATTGCCCGATGAACGCAATGGTCTGCTGATGGTCTTTCGAACTTTCGAGAAAGTGTCATACGGTCTGGTGCTCAACATCAACAGCGGTGTCAAGGTGGGTGATCGACTGGTCAACCCACTCTGACAGCGCCAGCGCCCACCGGCCATGGAACGCGATGAACTCGAGGCATGGCTGAGGCTGACACTGACCCCGGGCATCGGTAACGTCTCCGCGCGCAAGCTGCTGGCAACTTTTGGCTTGCCGCAGATCATCTTTGATCAGTCCTCCCGCGCCTTGCGGCAAGTGACCACTGCGGCGCAGACGCAGGCTTTGCTTGACGAACCCGAGGCGCTTGCCGCGCTGCTGGAAACCACCTGGACCTGGCTCAACCAGAGCGAGCCCGAGGACGGGCAGCGCCAGATCGTCACGCTGGGCGACCCCGGCTACCCGCAGGCGCTGCTCGACATCGATGACCCACCCTTGATGCTGTACCTGCTGGGCAACGCCCACTTCGAAAATGACGCACCGTCAGGCCCGGCTGCGCCATGGTCGATCGCCTCGAGGCGCAGCCTGGCCGTGGTGGGCAGCCGCAACCCCACGCCGCAAGGCGCGCGCAACGCCAGGCAATTTGCCAAAGCGCTGGCACAAGCCGGCCTGACGGTGGTCAGTGGCCTGGCTTTGGGGGTGGATGGCGCCGCCCACGAAGGCGCCCTCGAGGCTTTGCCCGAGGGTGCCACAGGCCAGGCGCCAACGCTGGCCGTGATCGGCACCGGCCTGGACCGGGTTTACCCGAGAGCCCACCACGCACTGGCACACCGCATCGCGCAACACGGCCTGTTGCTGAGCGAGTACCCGTTGGGAACGCCTCCCCTGAATGCCAACTTCCCCAAACGCAACCGCCTGATCGCCGGTCTCGCGCGCGGCACGCTGGTGGTGGAAGCCGCCCTGCAATCGGGCTCGCTCATCACCGCAAGGCTCGCCGCCGAGCAGGGCAAGGATGTGTTTGCCATTCCCGGCTCGATCCACGCGGCGCAATCGCGCGGCTGCCATGCGTTGATCAAGCAAGGCGCCAAACTGGTGGAATCGGCGCAAGATGTGCTGGAAGAACTGCAGGGCTATCAGGCGCTGCCGGTTGCGACCGCGTGCCCGAGCGCTCCGGGGGACCCGCAACACGGTGACGCCACAGGCGAGGACGACCGCACACTGCTGCGAGCGATCGGTTTCGACCCCGTCGGACTCGACGCCTTGCAGGGACGAACCCGGTTGGCCACCGCAGACTTGCAGGCCCGGTTGATGGCCTTGGAAATCAATGGCCTGGTGGCACGCTTGCCGGGCGGCCTGTTTCAACGCCTGCCTAAGGCCTGAACTTGCGGCGCTTTTCGGTCACGCCAGCAAGCGCGCCGGATCGACTTCCAGTTTGGCCATGGCGTTCCGGGTCGCACGCACCATCAAAGACGCCTCTTCTTGTGGTCTGAGCATGCCGTCTTGCAGGTAGGCTGCCAGCCGTGCGGTCTGAATCAGGTAGCTGCGCCCAACGACCGAGGAAAACAGATGCAAATGCGCCAGCGGACTGCGCCATACATACTGAACCTGAACGGATTGATCCAGGTAATCCAGGGCAAACCAGGCGCCCAGGCTCAGGTTTTGCGCCCAAGCCATCATGACCGGGTTGGCCTCGCCGCCACCGCTGGCCACAACCTCCAGATCGGATGCGTCGATGCCCAGCAAATCTTCGATGCTCTGGGCATCCAGTGGCAACTCCTCGGCGCCATCGCTGGTGAAGTAGTCCTCCAGATGAACCAGTCGTTCGGCCAGCGCCTGGACTAATTCCACGTCGATGGCAGGCGTCTTGGACATGAACGCATCCGCCAGAATGTCACTGATCACCTTGATGTGGCCATCCTGGACCGCCGCACTCCAACCCAGCAGGCCCATCCCGTAACGCAAAGATTGCAGCAAACCGGGCAAGTCGGCCACCAACCGGGCGCGATCAGCCCGGTCGGGCTTGGCACTGGCGGCCCAAATCAGATCGGTCGCCGCTTTCTTCAGTGCCAGGGTCGTCTCATGCTGACCTCCCTGGCGCATGCTGGCCACGGCAATCACTTCGGACCAGACTTTGTATAAAAAATCCCGGATGCCGTCGCGCACGGGAATTTCCTTGATCTGGTTACGCAACTCGATGGTGCATTGAATGGCAAGAGCCTCCTTTTGCTCGACCTGCTGCGCGACGCCCACGACTTTCTGCGTTGCAGTTTTCTGCGTCAGAAAGCCTTTGAGGAATTCCTTGAACTCCTCGTAAACACGCTGGTAAACGCGTTCACCCGCATCCGGATACTGCTCGATCACCTGAACCACACGTTTGATTTCGGCTGCCAGGTCTTCGCTGTTGACGGCACTGGCATCGAAACCCAGCACGCAGGAACCCATGTGATCGATCAGCAGGCGCGCCGGATGGTCCTGCCGATTGAAGAAGTTCGGGTCCGTCAATGCCAGGCTCAACACAGGCATTTGCAGCCTCGCAAACCAGACCCGGATGCCTGGCGGGATGCGGTCTTCCTGCAAGATGGACTGGAACATCAAGGTAATGAGCTCGATGATGGCCTTTTCATTGTCGTTTTGCGCCAGCTTCTTGAGCTCGCCCGACTGCTGCTGCAACTCCCCGGCCATCTGGGCCACCTGCTGCACAAGCAGTTCAGGCAGCGCTTGCCCGGTAGCGTCACCGTCCAAGGTTTCGGCTGGCAAAGGACGATGCGCCAGGGCGGTCATCAGCCTCGGTGAGGGCACATACTGGAATGCCTGGAATGCCACCGGAAAACTTGGCACAGGAACAAGGCCTGCCATCAAGCGGCCCACCTGATCCAGAACGCCCAGGTCGCGCGCGCCGCCCGGCGCGGCGCCACTCCCTGCCAACGCCGGCCAGTCGGGCGCACCCCGTGCGGCCATGGCAGACGGGTCCTGATTGAACACCGCAGCTGAACCCTGGTTGGGCATGGCCGCCGGTTCTGCCTTGCCATAAGGAGCCGCTACTGGTTTTGACTGGGCACGCGCTTCCGGCGCAATCACGGGCATCACGCCCTGCGCCACCAATTCGGCATTGCAGCGCGCATAGATCTGGCGCCATTGGGCGTTGACATGCTGCTGCACCGCCGCGTTGATCAATTGCCATGACTCAAGTGAAAAGCCGCACGCAACCCATTGCTCGACCATGGCCAGCGCCAGAACCTCGGGGTGAACGATATCCTGCGCTGACAATTCCTGGTGCGGATTCAGTGACTTGAGCCGCTTGCGCAAATCATTGACTTCACTCGCGGCCGCTTCCATCAACGACAAGGCAATGCGCGACGCAAGAATCTGGTTTTCGACTGTTTCGGTACTGACCAACTCCAGGGTATTGCTCAGTGGCAAACCGGCTGGCCGCGGTACATCGGGTTTCAAGGCGCTCCGCCAGGCCTTGGCCGTGCCCTCGAACCAGCTTTTCCCCTGGTTCTGGTACAGGCTCCATGTTTCACGAAGCAACTGCGGCTCGGCCGCAGAAGCAACATCCCTCAACAAAGTCGTCAAATGCAGTTCCACCACTTCCCGCAACGCAGCCATGGACTGCACCGCCTCATCGACCAGGCGCTGGCGAATGTGCGCCGCCAGTTGCGACTTGTTTTGGGCCGGCAGGGGATTGACCATGCAGGAAATTCTAAACGGTGGCACCCGCGTTGGGGTCGTTCGGATCGAGGTCCTTTTTGGCACCGCCGCCCTTGACCAGGTCTTCACGCTTGATGCCCAGCCACATGGCAATGGCAGCGGCAACGAACACCGACGAGTAAATGCCGAACATGATGCCGATGGTCAGCGCCAGCGCAAAATAGTGCAGCGTGGCGCCGCCAAACAGCAGCATCGACAACACCATCATCTGCGTCGAGCCATGGGTGATGATCGTGCGGCTGATGGTGGAAGTGATGGCGTTGTTGATGATTTCCACCGTGCTCATCTTGCGGTAGCGGCGAAAGTTCTCGCGGATCCGGTCGAAAATCACCACCGACTCGTTCACCGAGTAGCCCAGCACGGCCAGCACCGCGGCCAGCACCGGCAGCGAAAACTCCCATTGGAAAAAAGCAAAAAAGCCCAGGATGATGATCACGTCGTGCATGTTGGCAATGATCGCCGCCACGGCAAACTTCCACTCGAAGCGCACCGCCAGGTAAATCATGATGCCGACCACCACAAAGGCCAGCGCCTTGAGGCCGTCGGCGGCCAGCTCGTCGCCCACCTGCGGGCCGACAAATTCGGTGCGGCGCATGGTGGCCGAGGCATCGAGCTCTTGCAAGGCGGCCATCACCTGGTTGCTTTGCTGGGCTGAACTGACGCCCTTTTGCGCCGGCAGACGGATCAGCACGTCGCGCGCAGTGCCGAAGTTTTGCACCTGCACATCGGCAAAACCGAGCTTGGCCACCCCCGCGCGCACCGCCGCCAGGTCGGCAGGCTGTGCATAGGTCACCTCCAGCAGCGTGCCGCCGGTGAACTCGACCGACAGGTGCAGCCCGCGCGAAAACAGGAAAAACACCGCAGCCAGAAACGTCAGACCCGAGATGATGTTCAACACCAGCGCATGCCGCATGAACGGGATGTCGCGTTTGATACGAAAAAATTCCATGGTTCGCTTTCTAATCGGTTGAGGACAGAACTGGCTCGGGGGATGCAGCAGCGGTCTGTCCCGCAAGGTTCATTCGTTCATTCATCCGTTGGTCTTGAGCGCAGTGTCGCCATCGGGGCGCCAGATGGTGCCGATCGACACCGATTTGAGGCGGTGTTTGCGCCCGTACCAGAAGTTGACCACGCCGCGCGAGAAAAACACCCCCGAGAACATGCTGGTCATGATGCCCAGGCAGTGCACCACCGCAAAGCCGCGCACCGGGCCGGAACCGAACGCCAGCAGCGCCAGACCCGCAATCAGGGTGGTGATGTTCGAGTCGAAAATCGTGGCCCAGGCACGGTCGTAGCCGGTGTGGATCGCCGCCTGCGGCGAGGCACCGCCGCGCAACTCTTCGCGAATGCGCTCGTTGATCAGCACGTTGGCGTCAATCGCCATGCCCAGCACCAGCGCCATCGCCGCCATGCCGGGCAGCGTCAGGGTGGCTTGCAGCATGGACAACACCGCCACCAGCAACAGCAGGTTGAAAGCCAGCGCGATCGTGGAAAACACGCCGAACAGCATGTAGTAAACGCACATGAACAGTGCCACTGCGGCGAAGCCCCAGGCCACGCTCTGGAAGCCCTTGGCGATGTTCTCGGCGCCCAGGCTCGGACCGATGGTGGTTTCCTCGATGATTTCCATCGGCGCGGCCAGCGAGCCCGCGCGCAGCAGCAAGGCCGTGTCGTTGGCCTCGACCGTGGTCATGCGACCGCTGATCTGCACCCGGCCACCGCCGATTTCAGTGCGGATCACCGGCGCGGTCACCACTTCTCCCCTGCCTTTTTCAAACAGCAGGATCGCCATGCGCTTGCCGACGTTTTCACGCGTCACGTCGCGGAAAATGCGTGTGCCCTTTGCGTCGAGATTCAGGTTGACAGTGGGCTCCTGCGTCTGGCTGTCAAAGCCGGGTTGCGCATCGGTCAGGTTTTCGCCAGTCAGGATCACCTGCTTCTTGACAATGACCGGCTGGCCATTTCGGTCCAGATAGCGCTCGGAGCCGAACGGCACCACGCCGGCACCCATTTCGGCGGCACGCGCCTCGGTGCTTTCATCGACCATGCGCACTTCGAGCGTGGCGGTGCGGCCCAGAATGTCCTTGGCCTTGGCGGTGTCCTGCACGCCTGGCAACTGCACCACGATGCGGTCAAGCCCCTGCTGCTGGATGACCGGCTCGGCCACACCGAGTTCGTTGATGCGGTTGTGCAGCGTGGTGATGTTTTGCTTGAGCGCCTGATCCTGGATGCGCCGCGCGGCCTCGGGCTTGATGGAAGCCGTCAGCTTGAACTCGGGTCCATCGGCGGCATCGACTGTTTGCAGGTCGGCGAACTGGTCCTGGAACACCGCTTTAGCGGCATCGAGCGTCGCCGTATCACGGAACTTGACCTCGATGGTCTGATTGACCCGGTTGATGCCGCTGTGACGGATGTTTTTTTCGCGCAGGCTGGTGCGCACGTCGCCCGACAGGGACTCGGCGCGCTTGGTCAGCGCCGCTTGCATGTCGACCTGCAGCATGAAGTGCACGCCACCGCGCAGATCCAGGCCCAGGTACATTGGCGCCGCATTGATCGACGTCAGCCAGGCCGGCGAGCGCGACAGCAGATTGAGCGCCACCACATAGCCCGGGTTGCCGGCATCGGGAATCAGCGCCTTCTGAATGGCATCCTTGGCCTTGAGCTGGGTGTCGGTATCGAGCAGCCGTACCTTGATCGAATTGCCATCGAGCGCCACCATATCGGGCGCAATACCGGACGTTTTGAGCGCCGCTTCGACCAGTGTCAGCGTGCCCGCATCGACCTTGACCAGCGGTTTGGCGGCCGACACCTGTACGGCGGGCGACTCGCCAAAAAAATTCGGCAAGGCATACAAGCCCCCCACCACCATCGCGATCACGATGATCACGTACTTCCAGACCGGGTAACGATTCATGACCGCCCTTATGACATCAAACTACAAAAGCCGGCCTTCTGCCAGCGCTGCGCAATTTACTTGATCGTGCCTTTGGGCAAGACCTGCACCACGGCACTGCGCTGCAGATGCACCTCCACACCATTGGCCACCTCGAGGTCAATGAAACCATCACCCAGTTTGGTGACCTTGCCCAAAATGCCACCCGCCGTGGCAACCTCGTCGCCCTTGACCAGCGCTTCGATCATGGCCTTGTGCTCCTTGGCTTTTTTCATTTGCGGGCGAATCATCACAAAGTACAGCACCACGAACATCAGCACCAGGGGCAGCATCCCCATGAGCGAGGACTGCGCGTCACCGCCAGCGGCGGCAGCGGGAGCGGTTTGGGCAATGGCAGAAGAAATAAACACGGCAAACTCCAGTTGAGCAAAAAGAAGGAAATAGCGCCGCCAAAGCGCACGCTGGTGCCCGTTTCAGGCAAACGCGCATTGTATGCGGGTGCCAATCATGGCTAGCGACGGCTCCCACCGGTCCGACCAGGCCCCATCAGGCCTGAAACCTGGCGAGCAGCGCGCCCCATTTTTCCATGGCAAGCGCCGAAGATCGCGCCTTGACATGGCCAAAGCCACGAATGTCCTGCGGAATTTGCGCCAAAGACATGGCCAGCTCATAGCGCGCCTTGTCAACGCCACCCGAGCCAGGCCCGAGAACCCGGCAAACCTCGTCCAGCATGGACTGGTAGCGCCCGATCCATGCGCGCTCCTCGCGCCGCTCCGCGGTTCGGCCGAACACGTCGAATGCGGTGCCACGCAGACCCTTCAGGCGCGTCAGCCATTTGAAGGCCGTCATCATCCACGGGCCATAGCGTTGCTTGACCAACTCGCCGCGCTCGTTGGTCCTGGCCAGCAGCGGCGGCGCCAGGTTGAAGTGCAGCTCGACAGGGCCCTCGAACTGCCGGGCAATGCTGGCGGCAAAGGCAACTTCGCTGTGCAGCCGGGCCACCTCGTACTCGTCCTTGTAAGCCATCAACTTGAACAGGTTACGCGCCACCGCCTCGCTCAAGGCAGTCTTGCCCCAGGCCGCATCGACTTGCTGCGCGCGCGCCACCCAGGCGCGGTAAGTCTCGGCGTATGCAGCATTCTGGTACGCGGTCAGAAACGCCACCCGGCTCGCCACCAATGCGGCCAGCGCCGGTTTCCTGACCAGCGCAATGACCTGCGCGCTCTGGAAAAGCGCCAGAACGGCCGCCAGATCGTGGGCGCAATGGCGGCCCCATTCGAACGCCGCCTGGTTGGCGGCCACCTGCACGCCATTGAGTTCCATCGCGCGCAGCACGGCGGCGCGGCTCAGCGGCACACGCCCTTTCTGCCAGGCGTAGCCCAGCAGCAGGGGGTTGGTGTAGATCGAGTCGCCCAACGTCTGCGTGGCCACCTGCTCGGCATCGAACACGCCCAGGCCGGACACACCCACATGGGCGGCAATGGCCGCCTCGCAGCCGCCCTCGGGAAACTGCCATTGCGCATCGTGCACAAAAGCGGCGGTGGGGGTGGCGTGGCTGTTGAGCGCAACAAAGGTGCGCCCCGGCTGCATGGCCGCCAGCGTGGTGGGACTGGCCGCCACGATGGCATCGCAGCCAAGCACCAGGTCGGCCTTGGCGGTATCGACCCGGCTGGTGTAGATGGCGTCCTGGCGAGCGGCAATCTGGATGTGGCTCCAGGTGGCGCCGCCCTTTTGCGCCAGGCCACCGGCGTCCTGCGTGACCACGCCCTTGCCCTCGAGTTGCGCTGCCATGCCCAGCAACTGGCCGATGGTGATGACCCCGGTGCCGCCGACGCCACCCACCACGATGCCCCAGGCGACCGACACGTCGGGCAGCTGCGGCTCCGGCAAGGCTGGCAAGTCCTCCAGCGACGGACCGGCGCCTTTCCTGGGCTGTTTCAGCTGCCCGCCTTTGACCGTGACAAAGCTCGGGCAAAAGCCCTTGACGCAGGAAAAGTCCTTGTTGCAAGTGCTTTGGTTGATGCGCCGCTTGCGGCCGAAATCGGTCTCGAGCGGCTCGATGCTCAGGCAATTGGACTGCTCGCCGCAGTCGCCGCAGCCCTCGCACACGGCTTCGTTGATCACCAAGCGCTCGTCGGGCTCGGCCAGCAGGCCGCGTTTGCGCTTGCGGCGCTTCTCGGTGGCGCACATCTGGTCGTATATGATGGCGGTCGTGCCCTTGATTTCGCGCAACTCACGCTGCACGCGATCAAGCGCGTCGCGGTGCTGCACCACCACCCCCGGCGCCAGCGCCGCGCCCGCGTATTTTTCGGGCTGGTCGGTCACGATCACCAATTGCTTTACGCCCTCGCTGAGCAGGCTGGCCATGATTTGCAGCACACTGTGGCCCTCGGGGCGCTCGCCCACGCGCTGGCCGCCGGTCATGGCCACCGCGTCGTTGTACAAAACCTTGTAAGTGATGTTGACACCCGCTGCAATTGCTTGGCGAATCGCCAGCAGGCCACTGTGAAAGTAGGTGCCGTCGCCGAGGTTGGCAAACACATGGTTGTCGCTGCAAAACGGCTGCTGCCCGACCCAGGCCACGCCCTCGCCACCCATCTGGCTGAAGGTGCTGGTCGAGCGGTCCATCCACAGCGTCATGAAGTGGCAGCCAATGCCGGCCAGCGCACGCGAGCCCTCGGGCACGCGGGTGCTGGTGTTGTGCGGGCAGCCACTGCAGAACCAGGGTGTGCGTTCGCACGCGTCGGTTTTCATGTCAAGGGCAATGCGCGCCTTGGCATCGAGCACGGCCAGATGCGCGTCCATTTGCGCGGCCACATCGTCGGGCACGCCGAGCTTTTTCAGCCGCCTGGCAATGGCCCGCGCGATCAGCGCCGGATTCAGGTCGGCCTTGGCGCGCAGCAGCCAGTTGTCAGCCGGGTTCGGGCGGCTCCACTCGCCACCGCCCTCGTCGTCGCCCTCGAACTTGCCGACCACGGCGGGACGTACGTCAGGGCGCCAGTTGTACAGCTCTTCCTTCAGCTGGTACTCGATGATCTGGCGCTTTTCCTCGACCACCAGAATCTCCTGCAGACCGAGCGCAAAGTCGCGCGTGATGCTGGCCTCCAGCGGCCACACCACGTTGACCTTGTGCAGCCGGATGCCCAGGCGCTGGCAAGCCGCCTCGTCGAGCCCGAGATCGTGCAGCGCCTGGCGCGTGTCGTTGAAGGCCTTGCCGCTGGCGATGATGCCGAAGCGGTCTTGCGCGCTGGCGAACACGTTGTAGTTGAGCCTGTTGGCGCGAACATAGGCGGCAGCGGCGTACCATTTGTAGTCCATCAGCCGGGCTTCCTGCACCAGCGCCGGGTCGGGCCAGCGGATGTGCAGGCCAGTCGCGGGCATGGCGAAGTCCTCGGGCAACACAATCCTGACGCGCTGGGCGCTGACATCGGCCGGGCTGCTCGACTCGACCACTTCCTGGATCGTTTTCATGCCGGCCCAGACGCCGGCGTAGCGGCTCAGCGCAATGGCGTGCAAGCCCAGGTCAAGAATGCCTTGCACGTCGGACGGAAAGAACACCGGCAGGCCGCACGCCTTGAAGATGTGGTCGCTCTGGTGCGCGGCGGTCGAGCTTTTGCTGACGTGGTCGTCACCCGCCACCGCCACCACACCGCCATGCACCGCGGTGCCGGCCATGTTGGCGTGCTTGAAGACGTCGGCGCTGCGGTCCACGCCCGGCCCCTTGCCGTACCAGATGCCGAACACGCCGTCGTATTTCTTGCTCTGCGGGTACAGGTCGAGCTGCTGCGTGCCCCACACGGCGGTGGCTGCCAGCTCTTCGTTGACACCCGGCTGAAACACGATGTGATGCGCGTCCAGGTGCTTTTTGGCCGCCACCAGCGCCTGGTCGTAGCCACCCAGCGGCGAGCCGCGGTAGCCGCTGATGAAACCGGCGGTGTTCAGGCCGGCGATGGCATCGCGCTGGCGCTGCAGCATGGGCAAGCGCACCAGCGCCTGCACACCGCTCATGAACGCCCACCCGTGCGTCTGGCTGTATTTGTCGTCCAGGCTGACCGTCTGCAAAGCCGCTTGGTCCGTCTTGGATAACGGTGCATTCATGGGGATGTCTCCGATTCATGGGTCGAGTCGGACGAATTATTGATCCGGAACTGAAGTCGCGTTTGCATCAATGTCATGCCGGAGACCGTGCCCTGGCCAGGCGGGCCATGGCAGGTGGCCTCAGACGCGCTTCGCTTTGCGACATCGCCCCCTGCCTTGGCCCGCCTGGCCTGAACCAGTGTGAATTTTCAAAGAAAAAACCGTGACGTGGTGGTCGCGATGCAGCGCACGATGTGCTGCGCAGCAGCACGAGGCGCGGGTATTGGCTGTCCCGCCCCCCGCCCCCTTCTGTATGCGCCTGCGCTGGGTGGGTTTTGCGGGATCAGGAGTCGCGTTTGTTCGAGGCTTTAGCCGAGTTCGAGCGACTCCCCCGCAAAACCTGCCCAGCGCAGGTTGCCCGCAGCAAGGCTGCGGGTCGCAGACAGCAGGGTCGCCTTTCTTTTGGGTACTTTTCTTTGGCGAAGCAAAGAAAAGTGCCTCACCCGCCGGGGCGAGACCCGGCGCCGAATTCCAGAGCAAACAAAGAGGTGGTTCACCCTTTCCCTAAGGCTGCGCCTTGGGCCAAAGCACCCACAGCCGCAGTGGCTGTTTGAGGCGCCCGGCCAACTCACCCGCCGCCTCGCCCCAACCCGCAAAATAATCGGCCCGCACCGCACCGCGTATGGCGCTGCCGGTATCCTGCGCCAGCACCAGGCGCTGCAGGGCAATTTGCGGCCCCCCGGAGGCCAGCCACACGGGCGTGCCATAGGGAATGCTCTGCGGATCGACCGCAATCGAGCGCCCGGGCGTGAGCGGCACGCCCTGCGCGCCTTTGGGCCCGAAGGCGGCGTCGAAATCTGTCAGACGCTCTTCCCTGAAGAACACCACGCGTGGATTGCGCCACAGCAGCTCGTTCACGCGCTGCGGGTGGCGCTGCAGCCAGGCCTGGATGCCGGGCCAGCTGGCATCGCGCAGTTCGCCCTGATCGAGCAGCCAGCGGCCGATGCTCTGGTAAGGGTGACCGTTGTGGCCGGCGTAGGCCAGCCGCACCAGACGCACACTGCCGTCGGGCTCGGTCACACGGATGCGCCCGGAGCCCTGGATTTGCAACACCATGGCCTGCACCGGATCGCTCAGGTAAACGATCTCGCGGCCGCGCAAGGCCTCCTGCGCCGCTGCCACGGTGTCGATTTCCTGTCGGCTGAACCACGGCTGGCCTGGCTTAAGATTGGCCGGCGGCTGGTACAGCGGCACGCCAAAACCGGGGCCTGGCAGGCGCTGCGCCTGCAACTCGGGCTCGAAATAGGCGGTCAACAGGCCATTGGCGGAGCCGTCTTGCAAGGTTTCGACACGGTAAGGCTGGAGACGATCTTGCAGCCACTGGCGCTGCTCCGCCTCGCTGCCGATGCTCAGGCGGCGCACCTCCGGGCACAAGGGTGCCCAAACCGGCCCGGGACGCTCGCAGCTTTTGAGCCAGGCGTTCCAGGCCTCGAACAGCGCGTCCGCTTCAAAGCCCGGCAGTTCGGACCACGCCACCGGCTGCCAGCGGCTGTTGCCGCGCACGATGGCCCCGGGCGATGTGGCCGCGTCAGGCCGCGCCGCAGACGAGGGTGGCACGTCGGCTATCGTCGGCTCGCGCGGCGTGCCGCAGGCCACCAACACAGCCGCCAGAATGGCGGTCATGGAAACCGCCAGGGTCCGCCGAATCAACCCAGGCACAGTCATCACAGCAGCCGGTGCTCAAGTGCCGGCAAACGGCTGCGGCACTGCTGCATCAGCTCCCAGGACAGTTCTGCCATCACCACGCCCGGCCCGGTGGCCTGCTGGGCGAGCAGCTTGCCCCATGGGTCCACCAGCATGGCGTGGCCCCAGGTGCGGCGCTGGTTGTCGTGCAGGCCACCCTGCGCGGCAGCCGCCACATAGGCCAGGTTTTCGATGGCGCGGGCGCGCAGCAGCAGCTCCCAATGATCCTGCCCCGTGGTGTGGGTGAAGGCACTGGGCACCAGCATCAGATGGGCGCCACAGCGGGCGTAATGCCGGTACAGCTCGGCAAAACGCAGGTCGTAGCACACGCTCAGACCGATGCGCCAGCTGTGGCCGTCGGCAGAGTCCAGGTCGAAGGTGACGGGTTGCCCGCCGGGGGCAAGCACCAGCGACTCGTCATAGGACTCGAGGCCGTTGTCAAAGCGGAACAAATGCATCTTGTCGTAGCGCGCCACACACTGGCCTGCGGGTGAATACACCAGCGAACTGTTGAACACCCGGCCCGGTTGCGAGCCGCTGGCCGGCGCATCGGCCAAGGCACTGACAGGTAGCGTGCCGCCCACCACCCACAAGCCCAGCTCGCTGGCACTGGCGCTCAGAAACTGCTGGATCGGCCCCGCGCCAAAGGGTTCCTGGATTGCCAGCTTATCGGTATCGCGCTGGCCCATCAGGCAAAAATACTCGGGCAACACGGCCAGTTCGGCACCCCCCTGCGCTGCCTCCTGCAACAGCGCATGCGCTTGCGCCAGGTTGGCGCTCACATCCATGCCAGCGACCATTTGAATGACGGCGACTTTCATGGCTTTACCTCCGGAGCAGCGGCCTTGGAACGAGATACCTTGGTGATATGGGGATCGGCCCAGGAGCCGTCGATGTGGAACTCCTGGGTGACAGACTCGATCATCGGACGGCGCAAGAACAACTCCGCCAGAAAAGTGCCCAAACCGAGGACCGGGCTGATTACCGTGGCCACCAGCAGCGACGCGGTGCCCGAACTGAGTTCTGGAATCACAACCACCTTGAGGTCTTGCGTTTCGCGGGCGATATCGGCACTACCCTCCATCAGGACCGCCGCGTTGACGCCCTTCATCTGCAGGTTGTTGGTGTGGGCCATGCCCTTGTCGATCGTCACATCGCCGCGCAAAAAGTCGAACGCAAAGCCCTCGCTGAAGACATCCCTGAAATCGAGCGTCAGCCGGCGCGGCAGCGCCTGCAGGCTCAGCACGCCGAGCAATTTGGCGATGCCCGGCTCTGCCTGGAGAAACTGACCCGAGGCCACATCGACCGTGAAAGCGCCGCTCAGCGACGGGTAATCCAGGCTCAATGGTGAACCCAGCCAGGCCACCTGGCCGGCGAGCTTGCCACGCCCGCCGCGCACCACGCCATTCATACCCAACCGGTCGAGCAAAGCGCCACTGTCGGCAATGTCGAGGGTGAAGTTCAACTCGCTGCGCCGGCGCGCCGGGCCTGGCTGCATCGGGCTCGTGGCTGCCTGCGGCCCCGGCAACGGCAGTGCGGCCCATTTGCCGCTGGCAACCAGGCTGGCCTCCGGCAAACCCAGGTTGAACTTGTTCAAGTGCCACTCACGCACGCTGGCCCCACTCGGCGCCGACTGGCGACTGCGGTTGACCGCCTCCACCTCGAGCCGCCCCAGAAACTTCCCGCGCAGCTCGAAGTCGTCCACCACGATGTCGAGCGCCGGAATGCTGGCGGGCTGGGCATCGAGCAGCGCCTCCACATCAGCCTCGACACCAGGCGCCAGCGTCAGGCGCGCCAGCCGCGCGTAAACACGCCCTTCTGCGCCGCCACTGACCTGTTCATTGGGTTGACGGTATTCAAGATAACCATTGAACTCGGTGGCCACCCCATTGGCACGCCACACGCTGCCCTCACGCCCACCGCCAATCACCATCTGGTTGAACTGCCGGCCACCAAAGGTCAGCACCTCCGAGCGCACGGCGAACAAGCTCGGAAGGTAAGACATGGCCAGTGTGTTGTTGGCTGGCTGCGCTGTCGCGTTCACAGCCTCACCGATCGCCTGCGCCAGCACGTCCTGCCAGCCATCCGCATTGAAATGCTGCAGCCTGATATTGGCACTGACGCCAGCAGCAGGCAGCAGCGCGGCCTCCTGCGCATCGAGGCCGACGGCAATGGCACCACGCAGCACGCGCGGCTCGGCTTGAGAGAGGTCGCGCTCGTACAGCACCTGCACCTGGTTGCCAAGCGACACCGTCAAACGGTCTTGCCGTGGCGCAGACACATCCGTGATCAAGACAGTCTCCAGCCGCAACGGCAATTCGGTCTCGGCGCCTTTGCCCAAAGGCGCTGGCAAGTTCAGGGCCAGACCCTGCAAATTGCTGTTGACCCGCAGCTCGGTCGTTCCCTGGCGCCAGCCCAGCGTTGCGGTGTAGGCGGCGCTGCCGCTGGCCTGGCGCGCCAGCCGCGCCACAAATCCGAGTTCCGTGGCCGCGCGCAAGCCCTCGGCCGAGGCGTTGCCGCTGACACGAATCTGCGTTGGCGCACCACGCGCGGCGGGAGACTCCGGCGCCAGTACCCAGCCCCCGTCCAGCTGCGCGTCCGCGCCCAGCAGGCGCGCCTGCACGCCACTCAGGGAAAAACCGGCCTCGGTGAAATTGATCCTGCCGCGCGCCTGCGTGAACTGCGGACTGTCGGGCGTGATCCGCACATCGTTGCCCGCCAGGGTGATGCTGCCGCGCACAGCGGACTGGTCGATGTGTGCAATCGGCAGCGCCAGCTTGAGCTTGTAGTCGGCGTTGCCCGTGACCACGCTGTTGACCAGCGCCCCGCCCAGCAGGTCGCGTAGCGGCGAAGTGTTGGCCAGTCCCATCAGCTCGGGCAGCGGCCCCTTGAAGTCGGCGTCGACCTCAACCTGGGTCTGCATCAAATCGGCAATGCGGGCCTCAACCCGGCTCACCTGCAGCGCGGTGCCGTCGCCCAGGCGCGCGCGCGCCTTGTTGACCTGCAACTGCATGCGGTCGATCACCAGCTCGCCGCTCAGGTCGTTGAGCACAGGCCAGGGCAGATCGCCGCTGTCCTGCAGGCTCGTCGGTACATACGCCAGCCGGACGCCTTCGACTTGCGCGGTGATCTTGAAAGCACCTTTTTTGGGGTCGATATCGGGCAGCGCGTCAATGTCGCCCTTGACCTCGAAGCGCACCGAGTTGGCACGCCCGTCCTGCACGGCGTCGCGCACATAGTCGCGCGCGGCCTGGTCGATCACCATCGGCAGGTAGCGGTGCACCCGCTTGCCGTCAGCGCGGCTCAGTTTGGCCTGCAGGTCGAGCACGCCGGATGCGCTCGCGCCCGAGGCCGGGTTCGCTGGGTCTGCGCTTTGCCATTTGATCCGGGCTTCACCCGCAGCGTCGGCATTGGCAAACCTGACCTCGTCCAACTGCAGCGCGATGCGCTCGCCTTGATGCTGCCAGCGGGCCTGGGCGCTCAGGGAGTCGACTGCAATCTCCGGCTCCTGAAAAAGGGTCGGCAGGTCAACCCTGCCTGCTGTCATGCCCAGCCGGGCCTGGCCCGCTTGCTGGTCGAAATCAAAATCCACATCCAGCCCACGCAAGCCCGGCGTGTCGGCCACGGCGGCAAGCTCCAGCTGGCTGAAGCGACCCCGGGCAGCATATTTTTGCGGCGCGCGCCATGGCCCGCGCCAACTGGCCAGCAGCGTATCGACCTGTCCTTTGGGCGCATACGCGCGCAACTTGTCGCGCACGATCTCATCGAATGGCAGGCGGCTGGCAATTTGCGCCAGCGCTGCCAGGTCCAGCCGGTCGGCCTGGAGCTCGCCGCGCTCGGGCTGCCCGGCTTGTGCGTGCTGCAGTCGCAGACGGGCATCGCCACCGGGCCAGTGCAGGTCGTCCGGTGTGTCGAAGGTCAGCGCCTGCGTGGAAAACTCAAAACCGTCGGCCAGCGCTCGCCCGCCCAGGCGCCCCTGCACCTTTTGCAAGGCCAGCTGCTGCAAATCAGCACCCAGCAGCACATCGACCTGGGTCAGGGCAACATCCGCCACCACCCCGGTCACACGTCCTCGCGCCACGTCCACCCAGGCGCGCACAGCGCCACTGCCCTGGTTCAAATCGACTCCCAGTGAGACATGGTGGCGCAGTTGCGCCAGATCAGCGCGCTTGATGTCGGCGTAAAGCTGACCCTCCCAGTCCTGCCAGCGACCATGCCGACGCGACAGCAGCGGGTGCACAAACCGGCCCTGCACACTGAAAGCGCTGCCCCACGACTCGGGCGGCGTCGCATCGAGCCGCACATCATGCTGCCGGCCCCGGTTGCGCACCACGACCGCCACGCCTTGCAGCACCAGCGGCTCGGCCTGGCGCTTCTCATCGGTCCAGCGCAGCGTGCCATCGTGGATGGCAAACTCGAACTGCGAAAAAAACCAGTCCAGTGCCGCCGGGTCGGCCTGGCCGGCCGGATTGAAATCGAGCCCGCCGATGGTGATCTTGCCGTCTGGTGCGCGCCGGATGTCGAGCACCGGCCGGTCCAGGTAAATCTGCTCGAAGCCGAGCCGCCACAGCGAGCGCGGCGACACGGCAATCAGCACGCGCGGCAAACTCAGGGCGACGCGGCCCTGCGCGTCGAGCAGCGCCACATCGCGCAACTCCAGGGCCGGCACCATGCCATTGGACTGCGCCGCCACAGCCCCCACCCGCACGCTTACCCCCAAGGCCCGCGTGGCCCGGGCCTCGAGCTGCGGGCGAAATTCGTCGATTCGCGGCACAATCACCCAGTGCAGCGCCCCCCAGGCCAAAGCCAGCAGCAACCAGGCCAAGACCAGCGCGGCCAACAGCCAGCGCGTCAAGACAGACCAGGATTTCAGCAGTTTGGAGGGGAGGGGCGACACATTGAATCGATGAATTTGCTCAGGCAGAATTATGACCCGACCCTCCCCGGCCACCCATTCCCGCTTTGCCCAACGTGTGCGCCGCCGCTATGCTGCAGAGCTGCCGCTGCTGGCACCCGGCGTGCCCGGCCCGGCGCAGTTGCAGGCCACTTTCGAAGCCCTGCTGGCGCGGGGTCATACCCTGGGCAACGCGCTGCGCATCACGCGCCAGTTGGTCGTCGAGCGCCTGCTGTGCCTCGACTGCGAGCAGCAGGCGCCGCTGGCTCAGGTGACCCAGGCCATGACCGACCTGGCCGAGTTCGCACTCAACCGCGCACTGGCCCATGCCCAGGCCGAACTCGACCAAACGCACGGCGCGCCCATGACGGCGGCGGGTCAGCGCGCGCAGTTGTGGATCGTGGGCATGGGCAAGCTCGGCGCGCGCGAGCTCAACGTGTCGAGCGACATCGACCTGATTTACGTCTATGACGAGGACGGCGAGACGGCGGGCGACGCGCAGGGGCGCAACCACATCAGCCACCATGAATATTTTGCCAAGGCGGTGCGCGCGGTTTACGCGCTGGTGGGTGACACCGGCGAGCACGGCTTCGTGTTTCGCGTCGATCTGGCGCTGCGACCCAACGGCAACTCCGGCCCGGCCGCCGTGTCGCTCGACGCGCTGGAGGAATACCTGCACGTGCAGGGCCGCGAGTGGGAGCGCTTTGCCTGGCTCAAGAGCCGGGTGGTGGCACCGTTCGAAAGCGTTGCCAGCGGCGCCACCCAGGCGCTGCGCAACGTGGTGATACCGTTTGTCTTCAGGCGTTACCTCGACTACAGCGTGTTCGATTCGCTGCGCGT
>Ga0172367_10000260_pt1 | contig 79691 bp, 63 predicted proteins | sample Lak10m_FD_114542 | JGI IMG/M metagenome (GOLD analysis project Ga0172367, IMG submission 114542) | Freshwater microbial communities from Kabuno Bay, South-Kivu, Congo - kab_022012_10m | ecosystem: Environmental > Aquatic > Freshwater > Lake | place: Democratic Republic of the Congo: South-Kivu... | reverse complement strand
GCTGCGCGGAGCGTCTGGACTGCGCGCGTCTTCAGCGCCGCTGTTTCGGGGCGTCCCCGTAGCTTGTGCGGTTCGGAAAGCGGCGCTGAAGCGACCGCAGTCCAGACGCTCCGCGCCTTCCGCTCCCTCGCGATAGAGACGCGCAACCGTCATCAGTGGGTCTTCACTCAGCCTGTGGAGGCCGTATCCCTGTGACTGTGCGAAGCGCAACCCGAGTCTCAGCTTTACCCACGCGCCGGAATCATCCGCGCGAACTCCAGCCATTGCCGCGTCATTTCCGCGCCGGCCTTGAAGTCGTAGGCGGGTTTCCAGCCGAGCGTCTGCTTGAGCAGCTCGTTCGAGAACGCGATGGGGAAGGCTTCGAGGCGGATGCGGCTGGGATTGGGCATCGGCACGCCGGGGCCGGTGCTGGCGCGCGGGCGCGGGGACAGCTTGGACTTGAACGCGAGCACCTTCTCCTCGCCCATCTGCGCCTTGACCGTTTCCTTCGCCCACACGATGGCGGACTTCACCGCGGGGATTTTGCCGAACTGCCGGTGCAAATCCGGCGAGACGACGAGCTTGGCGGCGGCGGTCACGTTGGATTTGAGCGTCGGCTTTTGCTTCGCCCAATACGCGCGCAGCTCGGCGGAATCGAAGTTCACCGTCTCCAACTTGCGCCCGAGCATTTCGCCGAAGGTCAGGTTCCACTCGCGCCAGGTGACGGGCTGGTCCGAGTTCACGAAGAACGCCTGGCCGACGCCCTTGTCCGTGGTGAGCGCGGCGTGGATGGCGGAGCAAACGTCGTCCACCATCACGGCGTTGCAGGCCCACTTGCCCTCGTCGAGCAGGCCGATGACGCCGCCCTTGGCCTGCTGCACGGCGGCGATGACGAAGCCGCCATACGGCCCGTAAACCACCGTGGGCCGCAGGATGATCGCGGGCAGGCCGTCGCGCTCGATGGCCTGGCGCACGAGGAGTTCCTCCTTCGCCTTCGAGACGACGTAGGTGCTCTCGTCGCGGCGGACAATGGGCGCGGTTGCTTCACGGCTGGATTCAGGGCCGGGGTTCGAGCCGTGGACGGACATCGAGCTGATGTGGACGAAGCGCTTCACCCTCGCGCGGAGCGCGGCGGCGATGACGTTGGCGGTTTCCTTGGGAGCCTTGTCGTCCTCGCCATGCGCGAGATGGACGAGGGCGTCGCAGCCTTCGAGCGCCTTCACGATGGTGTCCACCTTCGTGAGGTCGCCGGGAATCATCTCGGAGGCGAGCCGGGCGATGCGCGTGGCATGGGTGTAGTTGCGCACCAGCGCGCGATACGGCAGCCGCCAGTGGAGCTTGAGCCGCTCGCACAACCGCGTGCCGATGAAGCCCGTCGCGCCGGTGAGGAGAATCTTTGTTGGCGTCATGCGAGGGGAAAAATCCGGGGGAAGCTCCAAAACCCAAGTTCCAAACTCCAAAGAAATCCCAAGCTCCAAGTTCCAACTGCGGCGGGTTTAACGGCGCATTCCCGCTCGCTGTGGCAACTGGACGCCGAACGCTTTTGGAGCTTGGTCATTGGAGCTTCTTTGGAGCTTGGAACTTGGGATTTGGAACTTACCGGTTCACTTCCACCCACGGCTGCTTCATTGGCGTGCGGGCGGCGTAGGCGCGCTCGATGATGGCCAGCGACATCGTGGCGGACTCGGCGGTGACCTTCGGCGTGCCGCGCGTGCGGACGGCGCGGGCGAAGTCCTCGATTTGCAGCAGATACGGGTTTGGCGCGGAGCCTTGGTAGCGCACGGCCAGTTCCATCGGCTCGCCTCCGACGGTGCGCGTGACCACGAGCGCGTCGGGGTCGAGATACTTCACCTCCGCCGTGCCGTGGGTGCCGATGACCTTCACACCGTTCAACAGGCCGTGTGTCCAACTGAACGCCATCCGGCACGGCACTGCGCGGCCCGCGATGGTGAGCTTGCCGGTGAGGTTCGCGTTGCACTCGACGCCGCCGAAGGAGTCGTCCTCGTAGGCGATGTCGCTCACGTCGCCGAAGAGGTCCACGACGCGGTCAATGAGATGCACGCCGGAGTCGAAGAACGCGCCGCCAAGGGTGAGCTTCTTGTTGAAGTAGGCGTCGCTGGTCATCACCCAGCCCATCACCGAGCCGGCCTCGGCGATGACCTCCTGAATCTCACCGATGAGCGGGTCCGCGACGATGCGGCGGAAGACCTCGGCGTTGCGATTGAAGCGCGTGACGAAGCCGACCGAAAGGATGCGCCCGTGCTGCTTCGCGGCGTCGCTCATCTGCCGCGCCTCGGCGGTGCTGAGGGCGATGGGCTTTTCGCACAGCACATCAATGCCCATCGCCAGCAGCTCGCAGGTGACGGGCGCGTGGAACTTCGGCGGCACGGCGACGAGCGCGGCGTCCACGTGCCCGGCGAAGTCCTTCACCTCGGCGGTGACGCGGGCATCGGGCAGGCCGTATTCCTGTTTGGCGAGCTGGGTGTTCTTGGTGATGCGGTCGCAGAGGAATGTGACTTCGACGTTGGGCGACTGGATGAAGGCCGGCAGGTGCATCTCGCGCGTGACCGCGCCGCAGCCGACGATGCCGAGCCGCACTGGTTTGGTTGGGTTGCTCACGTTGCGTGAATCAAATCGCCGCGCTGAAAACGACGTGTGAAGTAAGGCATTTGGACGGGCGCGGCAAGCCGGCATTCCACTCTCACGGTGGAATTGACCCGGGCCGAGACGCGCCGCATCCACTACCTGCTGAACGCGGGCGGCAGTGTGCGCTTCGAGTTCGTGGATGGTCGCGGGCAGACGCGGACGGAGATCCACACGCCCCGGCGCGGCGGTCCCGACGGCGGCCCGGCTCCACCACCCGGCGGCAAGGCCCGCCGCGCAAGCCGAAGGGCAAGGAGCGTCCGAAGTAGTTGAGTGTGGCGACAGGTCTGGTAGCCTCCCGCCAACGCCTCAAGTGCCGGAAGCCCGGCCCCTGGCCTGCGCCTGCGTTTGACCGGCGCGACAGTTGAACGAAATGACCTGACCTATGAGACATCGCTGCCTTGCCCTCCTGCTGCTGATGACCGCGCTGGTCGGCGCGCGCGCCGCGACCGCGCCATTCCCGTATGTGGTCGCCAAGGCGTTTCACATCCCGCCGGAAACCACGACCGAGGAGTCGGGCTACTTTTCGCTCTGCGAGGGGCGCAACGGCAAAATCTACGTCGGCACCGCCGCGTATGGGCGCAACGCGTATCTGGTCGAGTTCGATCCGGCCACCGAGAAGCTGCGCATCGTGCTCGATGTCCACAAGCTCGTCGGCCTGCCGCTCACGCCCACCGGCTACGCCGCGCAGTCCAAGCTCCACACGCGCAACTTCGTCGGGCCGTCGGGAAAGATTTACGTCGGCTCCAAGCAGGGCTACCCGACCGCCGCCGAATACGCGGCGCTCAAGCGCGGCGAGACCATCCCCACCTATCGCGGGGGCTACGTGATCGTCTATGACCCGGCCACCGACACCGCCGAAAATCTCGGCCTGCCGATGCCCATCGAGCGCAAGCCCGCCGGCGCGAAGGAGGGCGAGGGCGTGATTGACGTGACCGCGGACGAGGCGCGCGGGCTGATCTACGTCATCACCTGCGAGGAGCAGCACTGGATGCTCTACGAGGTGAAGACGAGGAAGTTCCGCGAGCTGGGGCCGATCCTGCGCGACCAGCCGAACACGCTGATTGACGCGCAAGGCCGCGGCACGGCGATCACGAAGGATTACCAGGTCGCGCGCTACAACCCGAAGACGGACAAGGTCTCCGTGGACCCGCTGCTCGTCGGGGGCAGGCCGTTCGCCGAGGTGCTCGGCACGAACCGCGTGCATCCCGACTGGCGCATCACACCCGACGGCAAGACCGCCTATGTGCAGGTGCTCAACGACCTGCGCATGTTCCGCGTGGACCTCTCCGGCAAGGCGGGCAAGCCCGTCGTCGCCACCAGCCTCGGCGACCGCCTCGCGGGCGCGCATCCCGACTCGCGCGGCTCGATCAGCCTCGGCCCTGATGGGCGCGTTTACTCCGCCATTCGCGTGGACAACAAGACCGGATTTGGCACCGGCTACCTGCACCACCTCATTCGTCACGACCCGAAGAAGTCGAAGGACTCGATGCAGGACTTGGGCGTCTTCACCGTCTCGAACCCCGGGTTCTTCGACTTCAAGGGCACGCAGGCGAAGAACCCCGACGGCTCGCTGCGGCCGCGCCACGGCTACCACACCTTGCCGGACGGCACGCTCACCCCGCTCCACGTCATCATGGGCATGATCGTCGCCCGCGACGGCACCATCTATGCGACGACAATTTATCCTTACTCGCTGCTCAAGGTGGAAACGGTGAAGGCGAAGAAATGACCCGGCCATGAACACCCACACGCTGACGCGCCGCCAGTGGCTGGCAAAATCCACGCTCGGTGCCGGCTCGCTGGCGGCGGCACGGTTTCCGGCGGCCTTTGCCGCCGAAACCACCGCGCCGCTCGCGCTCGGCACGCGCCGCGAATTGTTCCTCGACGACTTCCTCATCGCGCGCCTGGACGGGGCGGAGTTGAAAGCCCACCAGCCCGCGCCGCGCGACGTGGTCATCACCTGCGATGCGCCGTGGGAGGGCAACACGTCCGCCTACTACACGCTCTTCGCGGACGACGACCGGTTCCGGATGTATTATCGCGGCGCGCACTGGGACGTGCCGGCGAAGAAGGCGGCGCACCCGGAATTCGCCTGCTACGCGGAGAGCCGCGACGGGCTGACGTTCACGAAGCCCAAGCTCGGCCTGTTCGAGTTCAACGGCTCGAAGGAGAACAACATCGTCCTCACCGGCACGGGAACGCATTGCTTCACCGCCTTCAAGGACGCCAATCCCGCCGCGCCCGCCGAGGCGCGCTACAAGGCCGTGTCCGCCGTGTTCAAGAAGGGGCTGTATGCCTACCAGTCGCCGGACGGCGTCCGCTGGTCGTGGATGAAGCCGGCGCCCATCATCACCGACGGCGCGTTCGATTCGCAGAACCTCGCGTTCTGGAACGCGGCGCGCGGCGAGTATCGGGCCTATTGGCGGTTTTTCACCAACGGCGTGCGGGCCATCCGCACGGCGACCTCGAAGGATTTTCTCCACTGGGAAAACCAGGCCGACCTGCGCTACGTGGACTCGCCTGCGGAGCATCTTTACACGAACGCGGTCATGCCCTACGCGCGTGCGCCGCACCTGTTCATCGGGTTCCCCACGCGCTTCCAGCCGAAGCATCAGCAGGTCGAGCCGGTGTTCATGAGCAGCCGCGACGGCGTGCGCTTCCGGCGCTGGCCCGAGCCGCTCATCCCCATCACCGCGCCGAAGGACCGCGATGGCAACCGGAGCAACTACATGGCCTGGGGCCTGCTCCAGTTGCCCGGCCAGGACCGCGAGCTGTCGGTCTATGCCACCGAGGCCTATTACGCCGGCCCCGGCAGCCGCGTGCGACGCTTCGTGTTCCGCACCGATGGCTTCGTCTCGGTGCGCGCCGGCGCGGCCGGCGGCACGCTGCTCACGAAACCGCTGACGTTCACCGGCGCGAAACTATCGGTGAACCTCGCGGGCAAAGGGCCGACGCGCGTCGAGCTGCAGGACGCAGGCGGCCAGGCGCTGCCCGGCTTCACGCTCGCCGACTGCGCGCCCATCACGGGAGACTTCATCGAGCACACGGTGAGCTGGCGCGGCGGCAGTCTCGCAGCGCACGCGGGCAAGGCGGTGCGGCTGAAGTTTGAGTTGAAGGACGCCGACGTGTTCGCCCTGCAGTTCAAGAGTTGAGCCTTGCCCGGCCCGGTCCTCGCCATGACCCCAAACCCCGATGACGCCGCCCGCCGCGCCTACTGGGCGGAGCAGATGGAGCTGGGCTACGAACTCGTCCAGCGCACGCTGACCTTCGAGGTGCGCGAATGCGGCGAGGGGTTCGCCTCCATTCCCGACGCGGCAGCCGCAGCCGGCGTCGAGATGCTGTTCTCGCAGTCCAAAATCGCCGGCGGCCTCGACCGCGTGTTCTTCCTGCGCGAGCGCCTGGTCCGCGACGTGGTGGCCGTGGGCCGCGCGATGAACGAGCGCGGTTGGATTTTGAAAATCGAGGACGCCTACCGCTCGCTGGAAATGCAGGGCCAGCTCGTGCGCAAGCCCGAGGTCTTCGACGCCGTGCTGCGCAAGTGCGTCTGGGAAAACGGCGGCGTCCTGCCGCCCGTCGAGTTCGTCGCCCGCCGCGCGCTCGTCATGGTCGCCAACGTCCCGAAGATCGGCACGCACATGTCCGGCTCGGCGATTGACGTGTCGGCCTTCCGCCGCGACGACGGCACCGAGGTCTGGCGCGGCAACGCCTATCTGGAGATGAGCGAGCGCACGCCGATGCGCTCGCCGTTCATCGCGCCGGAGGACTTGCGGAACCGGCTCGAAATCACCGCGCTGCTGGAGGCGCAGGGCTTCATCCACTTCCCGTTCGAGTTCTGGCACTTCAACCAGGGCGACGCGCTCGGCCACCTCGTCCGCGACCTGCCCGCGCCCGCCCGCTACGGCGCGGTGCACTGGGATGCGAAGTCCAACCGCGTGACGCCGTGCGAAAACCCGCTCACGCCGCTGAACCCGCTGGACGCCTTCGAGCGCGAAATCACCGCCGCCATGCAGCGCGCGGCGGCGCGCCAGTGACCAATCCCCTGCCCGCAGGCAGCGCGGGGCCGCTCCATCGCCGCCATCTACTCGGGCAGGAAGCGCACCTCGTCGAGATGGACCACCGTCCCCGGCGGAGCCGTGAGGTTCAGCGCCAGCGTGGCGGTGAGCGTCGCGGGGGGCGTGAGGGCAATGCTGACTTCAGCCCAGGCCGGGCCGGCCTTGACCGTGGCTTCCTGTTTCAGTGCCTTGCCGTCGAACGTCCCGGCCAGCTCGACCTTAAGCTCGGTTTCGACGGCGGCCTTCACCCACGCGGTCAACCGGTGCGGCACGCCGGTGGTGAACTGGAGGGGACGGAATCTCCCCTTGCCCTTGATGACGGCGGACTGCCTGCCGGCTTTGACATGAGCGGGGTCGGTATTGATTGCGACCGCGTTGTCCCAGAAGCCTGACGCTCTCAGGAAGCCGACGCCGTCCGGCTCGAACCCGCCCCACAGGCTGCATCCGTCATACGCGAGCTTCGCCGACGGCTGCTTTAACCCGGCCTCGGCCGGGTCAACGCGCAACAACGGTGTGGAATAACGAAAGCCCTCGCGGTCAATGACCGCGCCGCCGATGTAAAACGGCCCCGGGCTGGCCGGCAGTTCGACGGAACAAACCTGTCCGGCGATCTGCGCCGGCAGGGTCTGCCAGTAGCGCGAGACCCAGTTGCCGCTGCCGCCGTGGCTGAGGATCAAGTCGGCGCTGGTCACAGCGCGCGGACCGCTGAACTCCCATTCCGCCCGCGTGGTCTGGCCCCGCTTCACGAGGCGCACAGGACCGACCGTGTTGAACGGCGGCGCGCTTTTCAGATGCACGTCCAGCCACGCGAAGACCTGCTCGTCAGCGGTCGGGGTGAGGCCGTGATTCCAGTTCGGCAGGATGGTCAGGTGCTTCGGGCCGGCCGCGAGACGGTGCGTTTCCATCAGCGCCGGCATCCAGTAAAAGTGGTCGTTCGCGCCGGTGAACCAGCCGATGGGCGTCTTGCGCTGCGCGAGGCGGAAGGCGGGATCGAGCGTGGTGCGCCAGTGCTCGCGGGCGGCCGCGTCGTATCTCGGATTCGGCCCGCCGCCAAACCACCACGAGTTGCCCAACTGAAGGCTGCCGGTGCCGAACATCGCCGAGCCAGCCTTCAGGCGCGGGTCCAAGCCGGTCATCAACGTCGTGTAAAACCCGCCCCACGAGCTGCCGCACATCCCGATGCGGCTCCGGTCCACCTCCGGCCGGGACTCCAAATACGACACCGCCTTCAGCAGCGCGACCGCTCCGTGATAGATCGGCGCGCGCTTCGGGTCGGTGCCAGCCTCCAGACTGGACACGATGGGATAGCCGCCGGTCGAGCGGTAGCCGGGCATGGGGAAATCAATGCACAGCGCCGCGTAGCCGCGCCTGGCCCCAAGGATCGTCCAGTAGCTCGACGCCTGCCCCAGCCCGCCTTGGTTCCAGATGAAGGCCGGCAGCGCGCGGGCACCCTTCGGGTGGCTGAAGAACGCGAAGATCTCCACGCGCTTCTCCCCGTCAGTCTCGGAGTGGAACATCACCTCCTCCGTGACGATGCCGTCCTTCTCCTCCGACTTCGTGGTCCGCGGATTCAGCGGCGTGGCGAGCAGCTGCTCCAGATCAAACACCGGGTCCGGCGCGGCGGCGCGGACCAGGATAGGCATGGCGAGCAGCCCGCCCAGCACCGCGCGCGCGAGAAATCCCTTTCCGAAGCTGTGCATCGGCGGGCAGACTAGGAAGCGCTTCGCCCCGGGTCAAAGTAAACGGACCGGGCGGCTTCGCGCCGTCGCCGCGAGTCCGGGTTCCGTGATGGGCGGAGGCGGTGAATTCGTCAGCCAACCATGAAATCGAAACTGCCCGTCCATTCCACCTCCCTTGCCATTGCCGCGCTCGCGCTGGCGTCGCTGGTCACGCTCCCCGCCGCCGAGCCGGTTCCGCCGAAAGGTTTCCGCGCCCTCTTCAACGGCAAGGATCTCACGGGCTGGCATGGCTTGAACCCGCACAGTTCCGCCAAGCTGCAAGGCGAGAAGAAGGACGCCAATCACCGGCAGCAGCGCGCGGACTTCCCGAAGCACTGGAGCGTGGAGAACGGCGAGCTGGTCAACGTCGGCACCGGGCCTTACGCGACGACGGACACGGAGCTGGGCGACATCGAGTTCCTGCTCGAATACAAGACGGTGGCGAAGGCCGACAGCGGCATCTACCTGCGCGGCACGCCGCAGGTGCAGATCTGGGACAAGAACCAGGTGTTCAACGAGAAGAACCCCACGCGCAAACCGCACCTCGGCTCCGGCGGCCTCTTCAACAACACGCCCGGCACGCCCGGCCGCGATCCGCTCGTGCTGGCGGACAAGCCCTTCGGCGAATGGAACAGCTTCCGCATCCGGCAGGTCGGCGCGACCACCTGGGTCTGGCTCAACGGCAAGCTCGTGGTGGATGGCGCGGTGATGGAGAACTACTGGGACCGCAAGCAGCCGCTGCCGGCCAAAGGTCCGATCATGCTCCAGACCCACGGCGGCGAGATTCGCTGGCGGAACATCTTCGTGCGCGAGATCGGCGAGGCGGAGGGGAAAAAGCTCCTTGCCGAGGCGCAGGCGAAGAAGTGAGGTGTCCGTCATGAAGTTCGCTCCCTGCCTCGCGCTGCGGGCCGCTGCCGTCGTCGCGCTAACCTCTGCGGCGTTCGCTGCCGATGAGTTGAAGCCGGTCCGTCTTGGCAATCCCGTCGGCGGACACATTCATCCGGCGGCGTGCATCAGCGCGAAGGGGACGCTCGTGGTCACTTACGGTCATGTGAACCACCGCGACTTGCGCCTCACGCGCTCGACCGACGGTGGTGCGACGTGGAGCGAACCGAAGCCGTTCGCGCCGACGGTCGGCAAGACCTACTACCCCGGCTCGCTCACGACGCTGCACGATGGCCGGCTCCTGCACGCGTGGAACCGCTGGAGCGAGCCGACGAACGAGAAGGAACCGCGCTCGGTGCTCTACTCGCTCTCGTCGGATGACGGTCTGACTTGGTCCGAACCGAAGCCCTTCCCGCGCGATGAGAAGACGCCGAGCATCATCCGCCATCCCATCGTGGAACTCGCCGCAAACCAGTGGCTGTTGCCGTTGAGCGACAAGACGCAGGTGTTCGATCCCGCGACCGGAGCGAGCCGGCCCTTCGGCGACGGCCGAGCGCACGGGCTTGTCCCCATCGTCCGCACGCCGAAGCGCACGTTCATCAGCGGGGCCGGCCTGCGCTCCACGGACGCGGGCAAGACGTGGCAGGCCATCGCGAACTTCCCGAACCTCAAGGAGCAAGGCTGGCGGCACGAGCTCGTCTGCCTCGCCAACGGCTGGCTGCTTGCGTCAGAAATCCTCGGCCCCGGTGTGGGCGGCGAGCGCATCCGCTATGTGCTCTCGCGCGATGACGGCGTCACCTGGGGCGAGGTCTTCGAGTATTACAACCCCGGCCGCGCCATCGGTGGCCGCGCCTGCCCGCGCACCGTGCAGCTCGACGCGAGCAACCTCGGCGTCATCTTCTACGACGTGGAGCCGAAGCAGCCGGGCGGCCCCGGCCTGTTCTTCATGAAGATTCCCATCGCGAAACTGGGTCGGGAAGCAACGGGCCGGGCGGTGCCCTGAACCTTGTGGCCATGAGGCGAACCCTTCTCCTTGCCATCGCCCTGCTCACGTCGTTGAGCGGCGCGGCACAGGTGGTTCCATCGCACAAGAGCACGCACCCGTTGGTGACGGCGGCGGACGTGCAGGCTGGGACGCCGTATCTGGCCTTTCCCGCGCTAATGGACCTCGGCGGGGAAGTGCTGATATCCTTCAAGCGCGGCCGCTCGCACGGCGGCGACAGCGGTGCCGTGCTCGATGTGCTGCGGCTTGATGCGGCGACGGGAAAGGTCAAGTCGCGGCAACCGCTCGCCGCGCTCGGCGACCAGATCATGCAGATGGGCGAGTGGGTGCGTTTCCCCAACGGCGACCTGGCCAGCTACATTGATGCCCAGCAAAAGACCGCGCCCGCCCGCATCGGCCTCCGCGTCGTGCGCTCGCGCGATGGCGGTGCGACGTTTGGCCCCGTCGAGCGCGTGGGCGTCGTGGACGGCGTGGAATACGGCTACGCGTTCGAGGCCATCTCGGAAGGCCGGACGACTTGGCTGTTGGCGATGACCTTCACCAACCTCGCCGGCGGCAAGTCTGTTTATCCGCCCCGTCCGGTCTCGGGATCGGTGGATGTCATCCGCTCCGAAGACAGCGGGAAGTCCTGGCGCTTCGTGCGGAACCTGACAAAGGAGTTTGGCGATCATCCGATCAACGAAAGCTCGTTCGCCCGGCACGGCGATGGGTTCATCGTCGCCGCGCGCGGCTACGACAACCGCCAATGGCTGGTGAAGACCGATGGCGCATTCAAGCTTCAGCGCAAGGTGAACCTCACGGCTGCGAACACGTTCATCAAATCGCACGTCGGTCGGCCCCGCGTCTTCACGCGCGACGGCGGCTGGTATCTGCTGGGCCGCAACTCGACCGACAGCGGGCCGATGCGCCTCAGCCTGTTCCGGTTTGACCCCGAGACCTTCGCCATCACGAAGCATGTGCTGCTCGACAACGCGGAGGGTGCGAACGTCACCGATGGCTACTACGCCGTGCCTTACTGGCGGCAGCGCGAGGGCCGGACTCGGTTCAACCTCATCACCTACAAGGGCGTTACGAAGCGCAGTCCGGACATCATCCGGCTGGAGTTCGACTGGGAGGAAGTGCGATGACAACTGTGAAACGACTGCTGGCTTGTCTGCTGTTTGCCGTTCTCTCGACCGCCCACGCCGCGAGTCCCTCCGGCCCGGTGAAGGTCTTCATCCTCGCCGGCCAGTCGAACATGGAGGGCCAGGGCTTCATCGCTGCCGACCTGAGGCGCAACAGCGGCAAAGGCTCGCTGGAGTTCCTGATGAAGGACCGGGCCACGGCGGGGAAGTTCGCGCACCTCGTGGACGCCGCTGGCAAGTGGCGCGTGCGCGACGACGTGTTCATTCACTACCTCCAGCGCAAAGGCCCGCTCACCGTCGGCTTCGGCGCGAAGGAGACACAGATCGGCCCGGAGCTGGGCATCGGCTGGGTGACGGGTGACGCGTTTAAGGAGCCGGTGCTGCTCATCAAGTGCGCATGGGGCGGCAAGAGCCTCGCGGTGGATTTCCGCCCACCCAGCGCGGGCAGGCCACCTTATTCGCTCGGCGAGAAACAGGACGCCGCCCTCGCCCAAGACCCCGCCATCCTCGGCAAGTATTACCGCGAGACGCTCGCGCTGACGAAGGCCGCACTCGCACAGGTCAAGGAACTCGTGCCCGGCAGCGACGGCCGCTACGAGGTCGCCGGCTTCGGCTGGCACCAAGGCTGGAACGACCGCATCAACGACAAGTTCAACGCGGAGTATGAGAGCAACATGGCGCACTTCATCCGCGACATGCGCCGCGACCTCGGGTTGCCGAAGCTGCCCTTCGTCATCGCCGAGACCGGCATGAGCGGCCCCGGCGAGACGCATCCGCGTGCGCTGTCGCTGATGAAGGCGCAGGCCGCCGTCGCCGAGCACGCGGAGTTCAAGGGCAACGTCGCCTTCGTCGGCACGAAGGCATTTTGGCGCGAGAAGGAAATTTCGCCGTCGGGTCAGGGCTATCACTGGAACACCAACGCCGAAACCTACTGGCTTATCGGCGAAGCGATGGGCCGCGCGCTGTTCAAGCTGCTGGAGGGCGCACGATGAAGCTGCGCGCATCATTGGTCGCCTGCGTCCTGTTGGTCTCAGCCGCCGCCAGCGCCGCCGACTTCCCAAAGGACATCCGCCCGCTGCTCGCCGAGTTCTGCACCAAGTGCCACTCGACGAAAGACCACAAGGGCGATCTCGACCTCGAACGCTTCAAGTCACTCGACGCCGTGAAGCGCAACGCCAAGGTCTGGCAGCAGGTCGAGGAGCAGCTCGAACTCGGCGAGATGCCGCCCAAGGACAAGCCGCAGCTCTCCACCGCGCAGAAGACCAAGCTCGTCGCCTGGGTGCGCGGCACGCTTGGCGACATCGCGAAGGCCAACGCAGGCGACCCCGGCCCCGTCGTGCTGCGCCGCCTCTCGAACGCCGAATACACCTACACCATCCGCGACCTCACGGGCGTTGCCGCGCTCGACCCGGCACGCGAGTTCCCCACGGACGGCGCGGCAGGCGAGGGCTTCTCCAACACCGGCGCGGCGCTCGTCATGTCGCCTGCGCTGCTCACCAAGTATCTCGACGCCGCGAAAGATCTGGCCGCGCACGCCGTGCTGCTGCCGGACGGCCTTGCCTTCTCGCCGAGCACCTCGCAGCGCGACTGGACGGAGGAGCGCCTCGCCGCCATCCGCGCCTTTTACGCGCAGTTCACCGAGAAGGGCGGCGGCTCGGCGGTGAACTTGCAGGGCATCAAGTTCGACACGAAAGACGGCGGCGTCCTCCCGCTGGAAAAATATCTGGCTGCAACGCTCGAACTGCGCGCGGCCCGTGCCGGCGGCTTCCAGCCGCCGCCCCGCGACCCGCCTACGGGAACGGCGGCTGGAAGCCGCCGGCACGAGCCATCGGCGGCGCTGGTCGCCCTGGCTCATCAACGCGGTTTGAATGCCAAATATCTCACCACGCTCTGGACCGCGCTGAACGACTCCCAGCCCTCGCTCGTGCTCGACCTCATCCGCGTGCAGTGGCGCACCGCGAAACCCACCGACGCCCCCGCGCTCGCCGCGACCATCGCGCAATGGCAGCGCGCCTTGTGGCGCTTCACGACCGTCGGGCACATCGGCAAGCGCAACGGCCCGCTCGCGTGGCAAGTCCCCGTCATCCCGCTCGCCGCCTCGCAGGAAGTCCGCCTGAAACTCCCCGCGCCCACCAGCGGCAACGAAGTCGTCCTCTACCTGCTCGCCTCCGATGCCGGCGATGGCAACGAACACGACTTCGCCGTCTGGGAAAACCCGCGCCTCGTCGCGCCGGGCCGTCCCGACCTCCACCTGCGCGACGTGCGCGAAGCAGTCATGGCTTTCCAGACTCAGCGCGAACGCGTCGCGGCTAGTGCGGCGAAGTGTCTGGCGGCGGCGGACGAAGCCAGCGCGTTGCCCGACCGCAGCGGCGTTGCTGGCCTCGCGCAGAAGCACGGCGTCGAAGCCGCGTTGCTCACCGCGTGGCTCGATTACCTCGGCATCGGCGGCGGTCCCGTGCGCGTGACTTCGCACATGACCAAGAAGCTGGAGAGCGCGAACAACTACGACTTCATCAAGGGCTGGACCGGCGCGGACGCGTTGAGCGTGCTGGCGAATTCCTCCGACAACGCCGTCCGCATTCCAGGCCACATGAAGCCGCATAGCGTCGGCGTTCACCCCTCGCCAAAGCTGCGCGCGTGCGTCGGCTGGAACAGCCCGGTGGCCGCGACCGTGCGCGTCGAGGCCACCGTCCAGCCCGCGCATCCCGAGTGCGGCAACGGCGTGACGTGGTCGCTCGAACTCCGGCGCGGCAGCACGCGCCAGCGCCTCGCCGCCGGCATCGCGCAGGGCGCGAAGGAAGTAAAAGTCCCGCCGGTGGAAAGCCTCGCCGTGCAACCGGGCGACCTGCTCTCCCTCGTCATCGGCCCGCGCGACGGCAACCACTCGTGCGACATGACAGCGGTGGCTTTGGACATCAAAGCCACCGACGGCAAGCAGTGGAATCTCGCTCGCGACGTCTCGCCGAACATCCTCGCCGGCAACCCGCACGCGGACGGCTTGGGCAATCCCGGCGTCTGGCATTTCTACAGCGAGCCGGACACCGGCGGCGGCGCGGACTCCATCGTCCCGGCTGGCTCGCTGCTGGCCAAATGGCGCGCGGCGACGGACGCGACGGAGAAGGGCCGCCTTGCTGAGGCGGTGCAGAAGTTGTTGGCGAGCGGCCCGACCGGCCTGGCGAAGGACGCACCGGACGCGCTGCTGCACCGGCAGCTCACGGCGCTCGGCGGGCCGCTGTTCAAGAGCCAATCGGGTAGCAGCCGACGTGAGGAGGCTCCAATTAAACCCCAAGTTAGTCAGAGCCTCCTTACGTCGGCTGCTACTTGGGGGCTTGATTCCGCGCTCTTCGGCAAGCACCCGGACGGCTCCGCGCTGCCCGCCGCGAACCTCTGCGTCCGCGCGCCGTCGCTGCTCGAAGTGCGCCTGCCCGCCGACCTCGTCGAGGGCTGCGAGTTCGTAGCCACGGCCACGTTGCCCCGCGAGACCGGGGCCGAGGGCAGCGTGCAAATGCAGGTGCTCACCACCAAGCCCGCGAGCACCTCGGGCCTCGCGGCGGGCGCGGCGAAGGAACTCGGCGGCAAAAGCACTTGGTCCGATGGCGAGCGACCCGTCGGTTCTGACACCCCGATTCTGGTTCGCGATGGCAGCGGGGCGCGGAAACGCACCGAGGCCGCGCTCGAACAGTTCCGCCAGCTTTTCCCCGCCGCGCTCTGCTACACGAAGATTGTCCCTGTGGACGAGGTCGTGACGCTCACGCTCTATTACCGCGAGGACGACCAGTTGCGTCGGCTGTTGCTCAATGACGCGCAAGCCGCCGAGCTGGAGCGGCTCTGGGCCGGGCTGCGCTTCGTGAGCCAGGAGCCGCTCAAGCTCGTGGATGCCTTCGAGCAGCTCTGGCAATACGCCACGCAGGACGCGGACCCGAGCGCGTTCACGCCGATGCGCGAACCGATCAAGCAGCGCGCCGAGGTCTTTCGCAAAGAACTGCTCGCCGCCGAGCCGAAGCAGGTGGAAGGCGTCGTGAACTTCGCCGGGCGAGCGTGGCGTCGCCCGCTGAAGAACGCCCAGCGGGATGAGTTGAACGCGCTTTACCGCAAGCTTCGCGGGCAGGAGCTACCGCACGACACCGCCATTCGCATGACGCTCGCCCGCGTGTTCGTGGCCCCGGCCTTCCTCTACAAGTTCGAGCAGCCTGCGCCCGGCAAGAAGCAGTCACCCGTGAGCGACACTGAGCTGGCCACGCGCCTGAGTTACTTCCTCTGGTCGTCCGCGCCGGATGCGGAACTGGCGTCGCTCGCGGCGACAGGCAAGCTGCGGAACCTCGACGTGCTCGTCGCGCAGACGCGCCGGATGCTGGCGGACGCGCGCGTGCGGCGGCTGGCGGTGGAGTTCGGCGCGCAGTGGCTGCACACGCGCGATCTCGACAAGCTCGACGAGAAGAGCGAGCGGCATTTCCCCACGTTCGCCTCCGTGCGCGGCGCGTTGAACGAGGAGCCGATCCGTTTCTTCACCGACCTTTTCCAGCGCGATGGCTCGGTGCTGGCGCTGCTCGATGCGGATTACACCTTCGTCAACGCGACGCTGGCGAAGCACTACGGCCTCGTAGCTCGACATTCCAATGTCGGGAGTCCGGCTTCCGCCGCACGCGCCAAACTCGACATTGGAATGTCGAGCTACGACGACGGCTGGCGGCGCGTGGAAGGCGTGCGCGCGCAGGGCCGTGGCGGTGTGCTTGGCTTCGGCGCGACGCTCGCGAAACAGAGCGGGGCGTCACGCACGAGTCCGATTCTGCGCGGCAATTGGTTGAGCGAAACCTTGCTCGGCGAACGCCTGCCACGTCCGCCCAAGGGCGTGCCGGTGTTGCCCGAGGAAGCGCCCGCCGGCCTCACCGAGCGCGCGCTCATCGAGCGGCACAGCAGCGATCCGAAGTGCGCCGGCTGCCACGCGCGCATTGACCCGTTCGGCTTCGCGCTGGAGCGCTACGACGCCATCGGGCGGCTGCGCGCGAAGGATGCCGCCGGGCTGCCGACTGACTCGCGCACCCGCACGGCGGACGGCACGGAGCTGGACGGCCTCGATGGGCTGCGGGCTTACCTGCTCACCACGCGGCGCGAGGCGTTCGAGCGGCAGTTCTGCCGTAAGCTCTTGGGCTTCGCGCTCGGGCGCGGCGTGCAGTTGAGCGACCAGCCGTTGCTGGACGAGATGTTGAAGCAGCTCGCGGCGAACGAGCATCGCGTCGGCACGGTGGTGGAGATGATCGTGCGCAGCCGGCAGTTCCGGGAGATTCGCGGCATGGCCAGCGCGGTTGACTAAGTTAGCCAACAACCCTACAAGTTCAGCATGACGACGATCACCACCCACGAGGCCAAGACGCACCTTTCCCGCTACCTTGCCGAGGTCGAGCTGGGGAAGGAATACATCATCGCGCGTGGCAAGAAAGCGGTGGCCAAGCTCGTGCCCGTGAAGCCGGTCCGACAGAAGTCGCGGCCGAAAGTGGGCGATATTGAGGGAAAGCCGTTCGTGTTCCCCGATTCGGCCTTTGCCCCCCTGACACCGGAGGAGTTGAAGGAATGGGGGCTATGAGATACCTGCTCGACACCTGCACGTTCCTCTGGATGGCACAGCAGCCCACCATGCTGTCGGCCACGGCGCGCGGGACGCTGGACGATGGCACGGCCGAGCTGTTCGTCAGCGACGCCAGCATCTGGGAAGTCACTCTCAAACATTCCATCGGAAAGCTCCCGCTGCCGGATGCCCCGAGACACTGGATTCCGAGGAAGTTTGTCTATCACCGACTGCAACCGCTGCCCCTGACCCGCGAGGCTATTTTCCGCAGCGGTGAACTGCCCCGCACGCACGCCGACCCCTTCGACCGGATGCTTGCGGCGCAGGCCATCGAGTCCGGCCTCACCATCCTTTCGCCTGACACACCGTTGTCGTTGTTGGGCGCGTCCCGCATTTGGTAGCTTGAACGAACCATGACCTCACACCGCTTCCACCGCCGCGCCTTCCTGCGCGGCGTCGGCGTCACGATGGCCCTGCCGTGGCTGGAGTCCTTAAACGTGTGGGGCGACGAGCCGGTGAGGAACAAGCCGGCGAGCGAAGCCCCGGTGCGGCTCGCGGTGCTATTTTCCGGCAACGGCTTTCACTCCAAGGAATGGTGGGCGAAGGGCGAGGGCCGGGCGATGGAGCTGGGCCGCGTGCTCACGCCGCTGGCGGACTTCCGCGAGAAGCTGACCTTCGTGCGCGGCCTGTATCACGAGGAGGCGCGCAAGGGAAACATCCACAGCTCGCAGACGGGCAACATGCTCTCGGGCGCGCCCATCGCGTCTGGCGGCGAGATTCGGTCGGGCACGAGCTTCGACCAGTTGCTCGCGCAGACGTATGGGCGTTCGACGAAGGTGCCGAGCCTCGTGCTGGGTTGCGAGCACTCGAACCCGTCGGTGCACAAGAACTACTCGATGCTCTACAGCTCGCACATTTCGTGGAGTTCGCCCACGACCCCGACGCCGCTGGAGCTTTACCCCGCGCTGGCCTTCGACCGGTTGTTCAAGGACGCCGTCACGCCGGGCGACAAGAGCGTGCTTGACGCCGTGCTCGCCGATGCCACCGGCCTGCGTCGCCAAATCAGCGCCGCCGACCAGCGCAAGCTCGACGAGTATCTCGATTCCGTGCGCGACGTGGAGAAGCGCATCGAGAACGCCGGCCAGCGCGGCGAGGTGCAGGGCTGGCGGCCCACGCTCGCGAAGCCGAACATCGCGCGCCCCGCCGACGGCATCCCGCAGGACATCGGCGAGCACATGCGGCTGATGATGGATCTGCTCGTGCTCGGTTTCCAGACCGACACCACGCGCATCACGACGCTCAAGCTGAACAACGACCACAGCGCGCTGCGCTTCCCGAACCTGCCCAGCGTGCAGCAGGCCGGCCACGGCATTGACTACATGATTCACCACCTGCTCTCGCACAGCGACGGCGAGGACTGGCTGAAGGTGAACCAGTTCTTCATGGAGCAGGTGGCCTACGTTGTGAGAAAGCTCGATGCGATTCAGGAAGGCCCGCGCACGTTGCTGGACAACACGATGCTCATGCACTGCTCCAGCATGATGGCCGGCGCGCGGCACGATAATGACCAGCTCCCGGTCATTCTTCTCGGTGGTGCCGGTGGCCGCCTCAAGGGTGGCCGCGCCCTTGACTACAAAGACAAGCCAGACCGCCAGCTCTGCCGCCTCTTCCTGTCCATGATGGACAAGATGGACGTGCGCCCGAAAGCCTTCGGCGACGCGAAAGCGCCGCTGGAGGCGGTGTGAGGTAAAACTGAAATCCGCACTTGTTCAGCCCATGAGAATTATCCTGCTCGCCACCTCTGCGTTGCTCACGCTCTCCACTCACGCCGCAGACGCCTTCCGCATCGAGAAGAACGTGGCTTATCTCGCCCCGGACCGGACGGAGAAGGCGGACCTTTATCTGCCCGCGAAGGCGTCTGCAGGCGCGCGGCGTCCGGCGGTGGTCATCATCCATGGCGGCGGCTGGACGGGCGGCGACAAGGGCGCGGGGCGTGAGATCAACATCGGGACGAACCTCGCGCTGAACGGCTACGTGGGCCTGAGCATCAACTACGTCCTCGCCAGCACGAACAAGGCGGTGGGCAAGGCAACGTGGCCGCAGAATCTCCACGACTGCATGACGGCCGTGCGCTGGCTGCGCAAGAACGCCGAACGCCTTCAGGTGGACCCGGAGCGCATCGGCGTCATCGGCGGTTCGGCGGGCGGGCATCTCGCAGCGATGCTCGCGGTCACGGGCGAGAAGGACGGCCTCGACCCAAAGGGGCCATACGGCGAGTTCTCCTGCCGGGTGCAGTGCGCGGTGGACCTCTACGGCCCGGCGGATTTGTCCGACCGCGCGCACCTCACCATGCTCGGCAAGCCGCGCGCGGATGCGCCGGAGCTTTACCGTGCCGTGTCTCCGGTGACTTACGTGGACAAGAGCGACCCGCCCATTCTCATCATGCACGGCACGGCGGACAAGACCGTGCCGGTCGAGCAGTCCAAGCTGTTCGCCGCGAAGCTGAAGGAGGCTGGCGCGCGGCACGAGTTGGTCATCGTCGAGGGCGCGCCGCACACGTTTCACCTTCAGCCGAAGCGGGCGGACTTGCGCCCGAAGGTGCTGGGGTTTTTCGACCAGCACTTGAAGGCGGCGCGGTAGCCGGAGCGCGGCCTTCAGGCCGCAGAAACGCTCCCGCTCCTGTGAGCTTCGGGCCCTCAAACTGCGCCAGGCATTCTGCGGCATGAATGCCGCGCTCCACTCCGAACCATTGGGACCGCGCGCGTGAGTTGAAGTCCGGTGGCTCTCGTCCAATGCCGCCATGAAGCCCGCCTCTCAGGTTCCCCTCGTCACACTTGCTTTCATCCTTGGCGTCTCTGCGGCGTCTGCCGCACCTGCGGACACGCTCGTAAAGCCGCTGGAAGTCCGCACCGTGTTTGCCAACGGCAAGCACAACGCCTTCACCGCCCTGCGCCGCTTCAAGGGCGACCTCTGGCTGGCGTTCCGTGCGGGCGATTCACACAACTCGGCGACCGCCGACGTGCTGGTGCTGCGCTCGAAGGATGGCAAGACGTGGACGCAGGCTTACAAGCTCGATGTCGCGAAGGACGACCGCGACCCGCAGTTCGTCGTGACCGAGAAGCGCCTCTTTCTCTACTGCCCGGCGATGAACGGCGCGACGCTGACGACCTGGCTCACCTACACCGACGACGGCAAGACGTGGAGCAAGCCGGTGGCGGTCTATGAACCGCAGTTCATCCTGTGGAAGCCCATCGTGCATGGCGGCACGTTCTATGCCGCCGCGCACAAGAAGGACGAGACGGGTGGTGGCAAGGGCCGCGCCGTGCATCTCGTGAAGTCCGCCGATGGCATCAAGTGGAAGAAGGTTTCCCTCATCCGCGCGGGCAATTGGGAAAGCGAGACGACGCTCTACTTCGATCCGAAGCACCACGTCACTGCCTTCCTGCGCCAGAAATACGGCAGTCCGCGGGCGCAGATTCTGGAGTCCGACCCGCCGTATGCCGAATGGAAGGCGCGCCCGGCGGACGCGCCGCACTTCAGCGGGCACAGCGTCCACACATTCCGGGGCGTGACCTACCTGCTGTCCCGCGCACTCGTGGCGGGCAAGACCACCGGCTCGCGCATCTACGTCTTCGCCGACGGCAAGCTGACGCCCTACTGCGACCTCCCCTCCGGCGGCGACTGCGCCTATCTCGAAGCGGTGGAGGATGGCGCGACCATGCTCGTCAGCTACTACTCGACCCACGAAGGCACGACGAACATCTACCTCGCCGTGGTGCCGCTGAAGTGAGCGGGCTTGAGTCCAACGCGCGGGTGTGAGTGAATCCGTCCCATCAAATGCTGAAGGTGCTGGACACATTCGCGGGAGCGGGCGGTTTTAGCGCGGGCTTTGCGATGGCGGGCTGTGAGGTCGTTGGCGGAATCGAGATGGACTCGTGGGCGAGCGAGACATTCGCCTTGAACCACCCCGGAGCGACGGTGCTTGCCAGGCAGATTCAGGAAGTCGGCGATGACGAGTTGGAGGAAGTGTTCGGCAGCCAGCATCCCGACGTGCTGCTGGGCGGTCCTCCCTGCCAAGGCTACTCCATCTGCCGCAGAGACTCCGGCGATCCCAGCAACCCCCGCAACTCCTTGTTCATGGAGTTTCTCCGCGTGGCGCGCGTGCTCCAGCCTCGCGTGGTCATCATGGAGAACGTCCCGAACATAGAGAAGGCCCGCACCCATCAAGGCGAAACGGTCATTGGCATCATCCGACGCGAGTTGACGGAGCTTGGCTATCACGTCAGCCATCAGCTTCTCGAAGCAACCGACTTTGGCATTCCGCAAATCCGCAAGCGCCTCTTTGTCGTCGCCACGACAGAGCCGCTGAAACGCTCGTTTCCGAAACCGACTCATCAAGTGCGCGGCCCGGAAGACCGCGACTGGTTCGACAGCGGCCTGCCGTCGTGCCCGACACTTTGGGATGCGATCTCGGACTTGCCTGAGTTGCAGGCTGGGGAAGGCGAGGAGGTTCAGGACTACGGCTCGGTTGCAACCAACGCATACCAGCGCACGCTCCGCCGCAACTCGCGCCACATTTTCAATCACACGGCGATGAACCACACCCCGCGCATGGTCGAGCGGTTCGCCTCCATGCGCTGTGGCGATTCGGTCTCCGATGTGGCCGCCCATCTACGTCCGCTCCGCCGCAACGGCAACGGTGAGATTTCCGACACGACCTACGACCAGAACAACCGCCGGATGCATCCTGACCGGCCCTGCCACACCATCCCCGCCTCGTTCTACGCCAACTTCGTCCACCCGTATCAGCACCGGAACTTCACGCCCCGCGAGGGAGCGCGACTGCAATCCTTCCCCGACACGTTCGTGTTCAAGGGCAAGCCCACCGTGGTCAGCCACAAGCTGCTGGCCCGTGAGGGGCGGACGGAGGAAAAGCACCTCTGCCAATACAACCAAATTGGCAACGCAGTGCCGCCACTGCTCGCCAAGGCGATTGCGGAGAACCTGAAGCGGCAACTGAAGCCCGAGGCCGAATATGCACATTCACGGTGACAACCTCCGCCAGAAGGAGGACGGGGACCGCAAATACGCGGATGCCAAGTCCAAGAAGCTGCTCCGGCAGATTCGGCAGAAATACGATGTCTGGCGGCAGGCCAACGAGGAGTTGAAGGGGCCGTTCCGCACTCCATCACCAGATGACAGCGCCATCATCGCCCAACGCACCAAGCTCTTCTCTGACTACAAGGATTTCATTGACCAGCAGCAGTTCGCCGAGGCGTTCGACTCGCGTTCCAACCTCCACTCGACCGTGCTGGAGGAGTTCATGTTCTACCTATTCCGCGACTTGGTGAAGGGTTTCGCGACGGACGCGCTCATCGGCAAGGCGCACGCGTTCAAGGACATTTTCTTCATGCCGTCGAGCTACGACTCCATGGTCGCATCGCCCAACACCCGCGTTGAGGAGAAGGACCACGACTTCGTCATCGGCGTAAGCATCCTGGCCCGGATGAAGTGTGCCGGTCAGAAAACGGAGGAGACGCACGCGTTGCAGATTCCCGCCGTGGCCATCGAGTGCAAGACCTACCTCGACAAGACCATGCTGGAAGGCGCGTCCACGGCGGCGGAGCAGCTCAAGACGCGCAATCCGAACGCGCTTTACTTCGTTGTCTCCGAGTGGCTGAAGCTCACGGAGAACGTGAACCTGCGGAAGTTCAAGGTGGATCAGATTTATGTGCTGCGGAAACAGAAGAATACCGACCGCGAGTTCCGCTTCCTGCCTGGCTACGAGAAGAACCCCATCTTCGTGGAAGTCGTCGAAAAGCTTTTCAACGACGTTCGCACGCACCTGACCGCTGACTGGGAAGGCGGCGTGGCGCACGGGCTGGAGCGCGGGTATCTCCTTTGATAGAACAACCCCAACAACGAAAGACACACTATGCACCTGATGGGAATTGGCGATGAGGCAGGCGGCGGGCTGGACTTCCAGATCAAGGCCGCGAAGGAACTCGGTTGGAAACACATCGAGATGCGCGGCGTGGAAGTGGCGGGCTTCGCGAAGGCGAACTTCCACGAGATTCCCGACGCGGCGTTTGACCTCGCTGCCGCGAAGATTCAGGAGGCCGGCCTCGGCGTGTATTGCTTTGGCTCCACCATCATGAACTGGGCGAAGACCGTCGAGACGCCCTTCGACGTGACGCTGGGCGAGGTGCGGCGCGCCATTCCCCGGATGCAAAGGCTCGGCACCAAGTTCGTCCGCATCATGAGCTTCAAGCCCAAGGACACCGACGCCGTCACGCCGCCCGTGGTCTTCGAGCGCGTGCGCGAGGTGACGAAGATGTTCACCGACGCCGGCCTCACGCCCGTGCATGAGAACTGCATGAACTACGGCGGCATGAGCAGCGCGCACGCGTTGGAGATGCTGGACAAGTGCCCCGGCCTCAAGTGGGTCTTCGACACCGCCAATCCCATCTTCAATCCCGACCGCCAGCTTCCGCAGCCGTGGCCGCGCCAGAACGCGTGGGAGTTCTGGACCACCGTGCGCGACCACGTCGCGCACATCCATGTGAAGGACGCGACGTGGAACCCGGCCAAGAACGACGCTGACTACAACTGGCCGGGCGAAGGCCAGGGCCAGGTGCGCCGCATCCTCGCGGATGCCTTCGCGCGCGGTTACGACGCCGGCATCAGCATCGAGCCGCACATGGTCGTGGTCTTCCACGATGCCGGCTCGAAGGTGACGAACGACGCCGATGTCTGCGCGAACTTCGTCGAGTATGGCCAGCGGCTGGAGAAGCTGATTGCCGAGGTAAGGGCGAAGTAAGGCCTTTGCCGGACTTGCCACCGGCGGCGGAAAGCGTTTGCCTTGGGCGTCACTGAACCCTCAACCCGCCATCGCCATGCGCTTCGCGAAGACTCTTCTCACCGTCGCCACGCTCACCCTCCTCGCCCTGTCTGCCGCCGCGCAGGACAAGGCGCTCCTCGGCACCTGGGAGGGCTGGCTCGTGGACGGCGACGGCAGCGAGCAATCGCAGCGGCGGCAGCGCATCAGCGAGCTGGTCATCACCGCCGCGCAGATCACCTGCAAGGACGGCGGCAACCGGAGCATGGGCGCGGGCACTTACCGCATCGGCGGCACGGGCGCGGTGCGGACGATTGACGCCAACGGCACCGCCGGGCAACCGGCCGGCAAGGCGTTCCAGGGCATCTACCAGGTCAGCGGCAACACGCTCAAGTGGTGCTCCGGCAACGACAAGGCCCGCACCCGGCCGACGGAGTTGAAGACCAACGTCGGCAACGGGCACTTCCTGATGATCCTGACGCGCAAGGCCGACGGCAAAAAGTGAGTTGCCACCGCGCCCGGGCTTCCACAATCTCCCGCCATGAAAGCCCGCCTCGCCAAATCACTTCTCCTCTCCGTGCTCACGCTCACTCTCGCCACGCCGCTGCTCGCGCAGTCGGCCAAGGAACTCGAAGGCACCTGGGTCGGTGGCGTGCTCAACCCCGGCGGCCAGGGCAAGAGCGGCACGGCGACGATGGTTCAAATCTCCGAGCTGACCATCAAGGGCGGCAAGGTGGTTGCCTGCAAGGACAAGGGCGGCGTCAGCCTCGGCAACTGTGAATCCCTGACGCTCGACCCCGCCAAGAAGACGATGGACGCCAAGGGCAACACGAAGAACCACACCGGCGTCTTCCAGGGCATCTACCGCCTCAAGGACGGCAAGCTCGAATGGTGCGCCGCCAACCCCGGCCAGAAGCGGCCCGACGACTACTACACCGTCCGCCAGGTGCAGTTCCACATGGTCTTCGACAAGAAGAAGTGAATCGGAGAACTGTGGTTGGAGCCACAGAACACATGGAGGGGAACCAAGCGGCTGCCAGCGACCGTTCACCGCCACTGGCTCCACCAAGCCTTGAAGTGCTCCGCGTTCCTCGCGCGCGTGAGTTTTCCCCGCTCGTGCCATAGCACCGCCGCCCGACCGTGTGAAAAGCTGGTCTCCCACGGGATGTGATACGCGCCGGCCTCCATCCAAACTAGCCGGTCGCCGGGGCAGAGACTGCTTGGCATCGCGCGGCGCGTGAGCTGGTCAAAGGCCATGCACGTCGGCCCGTGGACGGCGGTGAGCGCGGCAGGCCCGGTTCGTTTTGGCATGGTGAACAGCCCGTGCTCCTCCCAGTTCGACACCAGCGCGTGCATCGTCCGCCCGCCGTCGCAGATCAACTGCCGCAGGCCGGCGCGCTCCTTCACGTCCAGCACGGTCACGACCAGCACGCCGCTGCGCGCGCTGAGGAAGCGCCCGTTCTCCAGCCACAGCTCGCGGAGGCCGGGGAAACGCGGCAGCCAGCGGTGGAGCACGGCGGCGAGGCTTTCCAGATGGAAGCCCGCCGCGAATTCCCGGCCATCGTGTCCAACCGTGTGACGCGGCGGCAGGCCGCCGCCGCAGTCGAGGAACGCCGGCCACCAGTTCGTCGCCGCGCACAACGCGTGCGCCTCGCGGATGGCTCGCTCATGAATCGAGGCGCGCGCCACGTTCGTCCGCAGGTGGAAGTGCAGCGTCTCCGCCGTCACGCCAGCTTGCTTGAGCTGCTTCAATGCCCGCACCGCCTCATCCAGCTCGAACCCGAACTGGGTCGGGAATTCCGGGTGTTCCGGGTCATGCTCCAGGCTCGTGCGGAGCCGCAGGCCCATGCGCCAGCCGAGCTTCCTGGCCATCGGCAACAGCGCCTTCAGCTCGCCGGGCGAATCGAAATTCACGCGCATGGCCTCCCTCGCGACGCGCGGGAGCCAGCGGTGCTTGGCCGGGCCGTTGATGAGCATATCCTCCGTCGCGAAGCCCTCGTGCCGCGCGGCGAGGAACTCAAACTCGCTGACGACCTCGACGGGCCGGCCCTGCTTGCGCCACCAGCGCAGCAGCGGCGCGACGGGCTGCGTCTTGCACGAAAGCCAGTGGCGGATCAGTGGCAGGGCCGCGCGGCAGCGCGGCCGCGCGGCCCTGCCGGCCTCCGGGCCGAGCGAGCGCAGTTCCGCCAACGCCTCTTCCATCGGCTCGGTGGAGAACAGGTAGAAGGGCGTCGGCGTGCCGGTGGCGAGCGCGTCGCGCACGAGGCGACGCCAGAAGGCCAGCACGCGCGGCGGGTGGCCGAAGTCTGCGGGAGGAGATGATTTCGTCTTGCGCATCACGCGGCGGAGCGCGGACGGGCGCTGGTCGCTCATCAGAACCACCACTTCATGGACACGCCGACTTCCCACGCATCGCTGCCGCCGTCGGTCGTCGCGGCGCTGGTCGTGTAGGCCAGCTCGGTGCCGAATTCGAGGCTCTTGCGTGGCTGGAACGTCAGCCCGCCCCGGCCGCCGAACTCCATCGAGTCGCGCTCGAAGGCGTAGTCCGCGCTGCCTTGCAGATGATAAAAGAGCGGACCCCAGAGCCGGTCCCGCAGGTCGGCATAGACGCCTTCGCGGTGCAGCCAATGGAGGACCAGGCTGTCGAGCACCTGCGTCTGCTGCGCGATGGTCGTGCCCGGCCCGACGGCGGGCGCGACCAACGCGAGGTTGCCGCTCTTGCGAGAGTTCGCGTGGTAGGCACCGCGATAGCCGATCTTGAACTCCGGCGACTCGCGCCGCGCAAGAAACTCCACGCCCCAGTTGCCCTGCCAGCCCACGGCCAGTTCCTCGCCGTCCACGAGCACCTCGCGTGCGGTCAACGCGCCGTAGGTCTGGAACCGCTCGGCGATGAGGTAATTCCCGGCGAGCGAGAGCCGGTGCTGGCGGCCATCCAGCGAGTTCAGCAGCAGGCCGTCGCGGGCGCGCTCGTTGCCGTAGGCTTCGAGCCACACCGCGCCGTTGCCCGCCAGCCGGTGCGTGACGCGGGCGCCACCGAGCGCGCCGTCCTGATACGCGCCCGCCCAGAGGTCGGTGATCCAGCGGCGCGACCAGTTCGCCTGCCAGCCCAGCCAGCCCTCGGTGTCATCCGTCCAGGTGCGGCGCAGCAGCGCCGAGTTGCGCACCAGCACGTCCTCGCGCGCGGCGTCCACGTAGAGCTGGTCCCGGTCCGTGACCTGCGTGCGGCCGCCGAGGCGCTCCTGCCAGAGCTGGCCGGAGTCGAGCAGGTAGGCCGTGCCCTGGGCGGTGACGTGATCGCCGTGTTCGCGCTGCATCGGCTCCAACACGCGGCGCACCATCACGCGCGTCTGGTCGTCCACCTGGTTCTGGTCGAGCAATTCCTGATACGCGGTCATCTGGCCGCGCCAGTTGCCGGTCTTCTCCGACGCGCCCGCGAGGTCGAGCTGATAGGGGAAGGGCTTGCCCGCGAACTTCTCCAGCCGCAGGTAGCGCAGCACACTGGCGGCCTCCTCGTAATTGCCCGCGAGCTGATTGGCCGCGCCGTAGTAGTAGAGCGCCTCGTTGCTGTCGGGATAAGCGCGGTAGAGCTGCGTGGCGTAGTGGAGCGCGCGGCCCGCGTCCTTCTGGTCCGTGAAGAGCGAGCTCATCGCCAGCAGCGCCTCCTGGTTCGCCGGGTCGCGGGCGAGGATTTCCTGCGCGAGCGGCTCGGCCAGGTCGGCGCGGCCGGTCTTCGCGTAGAGATACATCAGGTAACGGCGGTCGTCGGGTTTCACGCCCGGCGGGAGCGTCGGCTCGGCGGCGGGCGCGAGCTGCGCAGGCGGGGTGTCCAGCGAACCGCGCGGCGCGCCCCACGACTGCGGCGGGGCCTGACGTGGGGCGTATTGCGGCGCGGCGGGCAGCAACTCCTGCTCGGTGCGACGCGTCGGGCGCTGGCCGGCAAAGGGGTCTTGCGGCGGCGCGAAGGCCGGCGCGGGCTGGGATGTGGAGGGATAACGCTGGTTGAACTCCTGGGCTGGCTGGCTCTGATAGCCGTAGCCTGGCGCGGCCGGCTGCTGCCAGGCGCGCGCGGGGGCTTCCTCCCGTCCGCCGCGACCGAACAGCCGGCTGAAAAATCCGGGCCGGTCCAGTGACTCGCTCTGATAGCGCCGCTCGGGCAATGGATAACCCTCCGGCACCGCGCCCGGGGCGTAGCGCACGCCCTCGCTCACCACATGGGTCTGGAGCGGGCGCGGGTTGCCCGTGGGCGGCACCACCGCTGTCGTGCCGGGCGCCACCGCCTGCGCGCCGATGACGCGCGGGTCGGAAGCGTTGGGCCATGCCGGATCCGCGTAGCCCTGCGGCGTGTATTGCGGGGCGATGGCCTGCGGCGGCGGCCACTGCGGCTGCGCGACCGGGTAGCTCGGCGCTTCATACTGCGGAGCCGTGGGCGCGGCGAAGTCGCGCTGGCCGGGCCGCTGGCCGCTGAACGTGTCGCCCGCGCCGCCCCGGTAGTTGGCGCCCGCCGTCGTTCCGCGCGGTCCCGGCGGCACGCTGTAAGTCACCGGCGGCTCCGCGCCAGGCGCGTAGCGCACGCCCTCGCTGACGACGTGCGACTGGAGCGGGCGCGGCTGGCCGGTGGGCGGAGCCACCGCCGTTGCGCCGAACCGCGGGTCTTCCGCGCCGAGGTGGCGCTGATCGTAGGTCGGCGGCCACTGTGGATTCGCCTGACTCGGCGGCACGTATTGCGGCGCGGCAGCGGGTGCCCGGTTGTAACCGGCCGGATCGGAGAAGCGCACACCATCGCGCACCACCGTTGTGCCAGGCTGGACGTAGCCGGTCGGCGGCGGGGCCAGCTCGCGCTGCTCGTAGTAGCCCGGCGGCGGCTGGGCGTAACGAGCGGGAGGTTCGTCGCGCGAGAAGAGCCGGCCAAAGAATCCCTTTTTCTCGGTTGCCGGGGCCGCGTAGGTGCGCTGTTGGGCGCGCTGGGCGGCATAGTAATCATCCTCCGCGCGCGAGCTGCGACGCGCCGTGTCGGAGGCGTTGAGCGGCTGGTCCGTGAGGAACTGGAACTGCGCGTGGGCCGTGCCACCGGCGGCCATGATGAGCGCGGTGAGGGCGAGGGCGGTGGAGGGGTGGGATTGCCGCTGCATAAGGTTGGGCGGATTAAACCACGGATGGAACCGGATGAACATGGAGAAAGCGTGCTGCGTGCCGCGTGAATCCGGCCGGGCGCGTCCTGCGCGAGTCACGCGACACGGAACCCGCATCCCGCCTGGCCTGCTCAACTGCCTTTCCCCATCGTTCGGAGCATTTCCTGGATTGCCCGCTGATACGCCACGCGCGCGCCCTGCTTGTCGCCGCGGGCCAGCAGGATGTCCCCGAGGAAGCCCCACGCGCGCCCCGCGTTCTCCGGCTGCGACGCGACAAAGGCCCGCTGGTGCGCGGCGGCGCGCTTGAAGTCGCGCGTCGCGGCCAGCACCTGCGCGGCCAGCTCGTGCGTGGCCGGCTCGGCGGTGTCGAGGTAGCGCTGGAGCACGGCCAGCGCGTCGCGGTTGCGGCTGGCGCGGACGAGGAGGCGCGCGTAGGCGAGGCCGTGCGAAACATTCGCCGGGTCCTTGAGGTGCAGCTTCTCGTAGAGCGCCATCGCGGCCGGCCAGTTGCCGTTCGCCTCATAGACACTGGCCACGGTGGCGATCAGGCCGAGCTTCTCGACCAGCTCCGGCGTCAGCTCGCGCGTGACGAACGCCTCCGCGTCGGTGAGCCGCTTCGCCTGGAGCAGCAGGCTCAGGTAGAGCTTCGTCAACTCGTCGTCGCTCTTGAGTTCCGGGTGCGGGTGGAGCGTGTCGGCGGCCTCGCCAAACTGGCCGTTGTCCGAGAGCGCATAGACGAGCTGGCGGCGCAGCGTCACGTCCTGCGGGAACCTCGCCATGCCGCTCGCCAGGGCATCGCGCACCTTCTCCGGCCGGCCGGCGACGCCCTGGAAATAGGCGAGCCGCTGGTAATCCTTCGAGGCCGGGTGCGGCGACTTGCGCAGCCACTCGTCGAGCGCGTCGGCGGCGAGGTCGAGCTGGCCCATGCTCTCGGCGAGCGTGAGCAGGCCCTCGACGGTCGTCTTGTCCGGCGCGCGCTGCACGAGCCGCTGGTAGGTGGCCAGCGACTTCGGATAGTCGCCGAGGCGGAAATGACATTCCGCCAGCGCGCCCAGCGTGGACGCCTCGTCGGGCACCTGTCTGAGGATGCGCTGCAAGACCGGCAGCGCGCGGTCGTAGTGCGCGAGGTCCAGCAGGAGCCGTGCGTATTCCTTCACCAGGTTCATGCTGGCATTCGGGTCGCGGGTGAGCGCGAGGTAGTAGCCCTCGGCGGCCTCGAAATTGCCGATGTTCGCCTCCAGCCGGGCGAGGAAGGGCGCGTGCTTCCGGCGGTCCAGCAAGCTGCCCGCGTCCGCCAGCGACTTCGCCAGGTCGGCGTCGCGATAGAGGCCCGGCGCGAGCGCCATCAGGCGCTCGATGGCCGCCGGCTCCTTGAGCCGCAGCGCGATGAGGTAGTGGTCGAAGGCGTCGTTGGGCGCGGCGTTCCACTCGTAGAGCTGCGCGAGGCGGAGGTGGTGCGCGCGGTCGTTCGGCTCCAGCGCGACGATGCGCCGCAACGCCTCCATCGCGGCCTTCTGGTCGCCGCCGGCGAGGGCCAGCTCGGCCAACGTGCGCCAGAGCTGGGCGTTCTCGGGGTCGGCGGCGGCGCGCTTCTGAATCTCCGGCAGCAGGTCGCGCAGGCGGTTGGACTCGCGCGCGGTCGTCATCAGCAAACTGAAAAGCCGGTCGCGCTCCGCCGGTTCGACGACTGCCATCAGCTCGCGGATCGCCTCATACGCCGCCGCCGGCTGGCCGGTCTCGCGCAGCAAGGTGATGCGTTCCCACGCGAGGCGCGGCGAGAGGCGCACGAGCGGCCGGCCCGCGCGCCGCGCGAACTCCTCCACCGCGCGCAGGCCCAGCGCCGGCTGGCCCGCCTGCCGCGTGAGACTGATCAGCGCGAGCGTGTTCGCATCCGTGGGACCGGCCTGCCAATGTGCGCCGTAGATTCGCATGGCCAGCCCGGGCTGGGCGGCGGCGAGCGCCTTCTTCACGAGCGCCTCGTAGAGCGGCGCGCGCGAGCTGGCGGGGATTTTCGGCAGCGACGGCTGGAGCAACGCGTAGGCGGCCTCGGGATCGCGCACCTGCGTGAGCAACCCGGAGATTTCCTCCATGAACGCCGCCTCGAACTTGAACGGCGTGGCCAGCTCGCACGCGCGGGCGAGGAGCCGGCCGAGTGCCCCCGGATCATCGGGTGCGAGCAGCCGCCGCTCCAGTTGGAGTTCCAGCAGCGCGTAGCGGCGGGCGTCCCGGGCGCGGTCCTTCGCCGAGAGTTTGCGGAGCGATTCGAGCGCGCGGCCCCATTTCTTGTCCGCGAGCTGGCGCTCCAGGAGGCCGCGCTCGGTCGGGATGAGCCACAGGGCGAGGAAGGCGCAGAGGATCGGCACCGCGATGAGCAGTTTCGGCGAGAAGACCGAGACAGGTGGTTTGGCGGGCCGGGCCATCAGTGCGTTGAGATGACAGGGAGATGCGGGAGCGGATTAAGAGAAAGATCAAGATTGCGAGCAAGCTGAAGCACCGAGCCGCGCCGCATCCTGAACCCGCGCCGCCTGCTCCTGATCATGATCCTGATTCCCCTCACAGCCGCACCTCCACCTTCGCCTCGGCGGGCAGCTCCAGTTTCAAACCACCGGCGGCGTCCACCGGCCAAGTCGAAGCTTTGCCACCCACCGTGACCACCGCATGGGCGCGCGGCGGCAGGCCGGCGAGCGTGACGTGGCAAGGCCGGATGTCCCGCACGCTGAACGACGCCTCGCGCGCGGCAAGCTTGCTGAACTGGATTTCCGCCGTGCTGGCTTCGAGGCGCAGGTGGGCGGCGGGATTGCTGCTCAACGACAGTTCCACGCGCGGCGAGCCGTCGGTGTGGACGTAGATCACCTCGCCGCTCCCGCGCCAGCCGGTGACGCCCCGGCTGGCGGCGAGGTCCGGCACGAGGCCGGACTTTGGCAGGCGGAAGGTGCGCAGCACGCCGCTGTTCAGGAGCGTCCAGCGCGCGTCCGATTCGCGGATGACGCGCGTGGCGCGGGCGTCGCGCACGAGCCGGGCGTAGTCGGACGCGGTGACCGAGTGCAGCTCCTGGCGCAGCGACCAGTCGAAGAGCCGCGTGAGCGCGTTGAGCGAGGCGAGGTTGTCGCCGCTGTAGAAGTGGAAGTAGATGTTGACCGGCTTGAGGCGGCGCGGCTGCTCCATGCGCTCGAAGCCGTCCTGCGCCAGCACGAAGCCGCCGAAGAACGGGGCCTCCGTGTCGCCGCTCACGGCCCAGCGCTCGCGGTAGATGTTCTCGTTTTCGTTGGCGGAGGTGATTTGCAGCTCGCCCGCCCACGGCAGCGCGCGGGCGGAGACGCGGCTGACGGACGGGCGCTTGCGGCTCATGGCGGTCTCGCCGCCGTTCATGTTCTCGATGCCCAGCTCGCGCACCATGCGCAGCGCCTCGGGCCACGGGCGGCAGTTGCCGGACCAGAGGAAGATTTTCACGCGCTTGCCCGGCGGGCACAGCTCGCGCTCGATGTATTCCACGGAGCCGGCGATTTCCCGGCGCAGGTCCAGGCCGGCACGGTGGTGCGGCGGGTGGAGCTGGAGGTTCGCGCGCGCGTAGTCCTTCACCGTGCGGTCGCCGGCGTTCCAATAGAAGGGATGCGTGTAGGCGTGTGAGGCGGCCTCGACCTTGGGCAGCGCGAGGACCTCCCGGGCCTGGCGCGTGAGCAGCTCCGCGTCGCTGGGCCGCTGGCCAAACACCAGGCCGCGGACCTCCGCCTCGATGAACGACACGGTGAAGGGGAAGGGATATTTCCTGATGACGCGCTCGACGATGAGCTCGCCGGAGCGGCGGCCCGGCTCGACGCTCGAGAAGTGCCGGAAGCCGTCGCCATCAATGTGGCTGAAGAAGATGCGCGCACCGTCCCGCGTCGTCGTGTCGGGCACCGGCATGGCCGCGCGCCCCAGCGCCGCGTGAAAAAAGTAGAACGGGTCCACCAGCCACAGCTCGTCGAGGTCCGGCCGGCGGAAGAGCGCGTAAGGCTCCAGCATCACCCCGCCCCACGGCGCGATGAAGAGCGGGTCGAACTGCCGGCCCTCGGCCGTGGCGAGCGAGAGCAGGACTTCGCCGCCGGGCGGGGCTTGCAGGTCGAGGAAGCCGGCGGGCGTGATCGGGACCGGGGCCTCGAAGTTCAGGCGCGGCGAGTCGCCGCGCTTCTGCAGGCCCGCGACGTTCTTGACCGCGCGCCCGGTGCCGCCGCAGCCGAAGGCCTTGAGCACGCGTTCGAGGATGGCGCCGTCCGTGAACGGGAGCGCGCCGAAGAAGATGATTTTCCGCCCGCGCTCCTTCTGCGCGATGAGCCAGTCGGCCACGACGGCCTCCTTCGCGCGCGGCAGCGTGAGGAAGCGGTCGAGAATGACGGCGGCGTAACGCGCGTCGAGCGACGCGGGCAGCTCCTGCACATGCGGGTTCAGGTAGTCCACCTCGTAGCCGAGCCATTCCAGCGGCATCTGCGCGGCCTGCGCCGTCCCGCTGTCAATGGGCCAGCGCACCAGCTCCTCCACGTCCGGATCGCTGTTGCCGAAGAGCGCGAGCACGAGGCGCGGCACTTCGCCGGGCTGCGCCGGGGAGGAATTCCAGCTTGCGGCGGGGGGCGCCGGTTGCGTCGGCGCGCGGTCCGGCAGTGACGCTGGCAATTGCGGTGGCAGCACGGGCACGGGCGGCAGCACAGCGCGAGGTGCAACCGCCGCCGGACGGCCCGCCGGGCGCGGCGCAAGAAACTTCCCATCCAGCTCCACCGTGCTGATGAACGGCACGAAGCCCACGCCGCTGATCCGGCGCGCGACATCGTCGGCAAGCTGCCCATCGTGCGCGTCCACGTAGTCCACCACATAGACCGGCAGGCCGGCCTTGCTCACGGTGCGCAGGATGTTCAGCAGCCATTGCGTGCCCGCCGGGTCCACCGCCACGTAGCGCTTCTGCGGGAAGTCGTATTTGCGGAAGAGCGACTCCGCGAGCACGCCGTCCACGCTGCCGGTCAAGCGCGCAAGCATGGGGAAGCCGCGGTTGAGGATGATCTGGTGCTGCGGGAACTTCGCCTTGAGCGCCGTGATGAGCCTCACCAGCCCGTCGCGGAACGCCGTGCCGCGCTGGGGAAACTGCTTCTCCAGCAGCTCGACGCTGTCCGCCGTGTCGAGGAAGAAACCGCCGAAGCCCTTCTGCGCCGCGCGGGCCGCCAGCGTGTTCACCACGAAGTCCGTCCACGCCGGCTGCGAGACATCGGCGAAGTCGCCCAGCCAGACGTCGTTCTTGCCGAGCAGCGCGATCTGCCGCGCCGCGACCTCGGCGCGATACGGCGCGTCCTTCGCCACTTCCACCACGCTGAGGTAGGCGTAGGTGGCATGGCCGAGGCGCTTAAGCTCCGCCGCGTCCACGCGCGCCTCGGGGCTGAGGATGGAGAAGTCGTAGTCGCGCAACGCCGTGACCTCGGGCGTGGCGGAGTAGTTGATGCAGAAGGTCGCGGCGCAGGCGGGCAAGGCAGCGAGCACCAGCCAGAGGGCGAACAAGCCCCCGGCAGCGAATCCGACCGACGGACGAAACCGCTGGCAGGGTGAGCTCATCGCGCGTGCAAGCGTCGCCAGCATAGGAACGCGCACGGGCGAAGTAAAGCCGCGACCCCGGCGCCCGCGGTGCCGGCCTCGCTCCAGCCCGCTGGAATGAAGTGCGGTTGCATTTCGTCTTTTCCTCCGCATGCACCGGCCCAACGTCCCCTCCACCACGCCGGCCGGCCGTGCCCGCTCCGCTTGGATTTGCCTCGGCATGGCTCTGGCCGGCTGGTTCGGTTCGACCTCGCCGGTCATGGGTGCGTCGGCGAAGGCCGTGGCCGTTGACAAGCTGTATCAAGACAAGGTCCGCCCGTTCCTCGAACGCCACTGTCAGGAATGCCACAGCGGCGCGAAGCCCAAGGGCAACTGGCGGCTGGAGCAGCTCGCGTTCAATTTCACGGACAAGGCCGTGCGCGGTCGCTGGGAGAAGGTGCTGGAGCAGCTCCAGACCGGCGAGATGCCGCCCAAGAAGAAGGCGCGTCCGCCCGAAGCTGAGGCGCGCGCGGTGACGGAATGGATCACGGGGCAGATCGCGCAGGCGGTCCTCGCCCAGCGCGCGACCCAGGGCCGGACGGTCATGCGCCGGCTCAACCGGGTGGAATACGAAAACACCGTCCGCGACCTGCTCGGCGTCGAGACGCCCTTGAAGGATTTGCTCCCGCAGGATGGTTCCGCCGACGGCTTCGACAACATCGGCGAGGCGCTGCACACCTCGTCGTTCCTGCTCGACCGCTACCTCGAAGCGGCGGACACGGCGCTGAACCAGGCCATCGCGAACCGCCCGCAGCCGAAGACAACCAAGACGCGCTACCTGCTCACCGAGTCGCACCAGGTCCGCTCGACGACGGAGAAGGTGTTCCGCAAGTCCGCGGAGGGCGGCGTGGTCGCGTTCACGTCGTCGGCCTGGCAGCAGGTCGGCGTGACGAAGTTTTACCCGCAGGAGCGTGGGCGCTACCGGTTCACCATGTCGGTGTCGGCGGTGCAGAGTTCCAACCAGCCCGTGGTCTTCCGCGTGTGGTCCGGCTCGGGCGGCATGGGCGGGGCGAAGGGACATCTGGTCAATTACTTCGACGCCCCGCCCGGCACGCCCAAGCTCATCGAGTTCGTGGACTACATGGAACCGCGCACCTCGATTTCGATTTTACCCTACGGCCTCGCCTCCTCGCAGACGGTCAGCAAGGTCGGCGCGAACGCCTGGGAAGGACCGGGGCTGGCAATTGACTGGGTCGAGGTGGAAGGGCCGCTGAACGAGACGTGGCCGCCGGAGAGTCATCGCCGCCTCTTCGGCGACCTGAAGCAAGGCCCCGCGTCCATCTACAACCAGCGCGACCGCGTGGAAGTCGTCTCCAGCGAACCGGTCGCGGACGCCGACCGCATCCTGCGCCAGTTCGCGCGCCGCGCGTTCCGCCGCAGCGTGACCGATGCGGACGTGAAGCCGTTCGTCGCGCTCGTCGAGGCGAAGCTGGCGGAGCAGCGCACCTTCGAGCAGGCCGTGCGGGCTGGACTTTCCGCCGTGTTGGTCTCGCCGGAATTCCTCTTCCTGCGTGAGCGGCCCGGGAAGCTCGACGACTTCGCGCTCGCGAGCCGGCTTTCATATTTCCTGTGGAGCACGATGCCCGACGAGGAACTGCTTGCGCTCGCCGAGCAGAAGAAGCTCACGCAGCCGGCGACGCTGCGCGCGCAGGTCGAGCGGCTGTTGAACCACCCAAAGGCCGCGCAGTTCACCGAGAACTTCACCGGCCAGTGGCTTGGGCTGCGGGACATTGATTTCACGATGCCCAGCCACCTTCACTACCCGGAGTTCGACGACATGCTGAAGGTCTCGATGGTGCGCGAGACGGAGCTGTTCTTCACCGAAGTCCTGGGGCACGACCTGAGCCTCACGAACTTCGTTGCGTCGGACTTCACGATGCTCAATGGCCGGCTGGCGAAGCACTACGGCATCCCCGGCGTGAGCGGGTTCGAGTTTCGCAAGGTGAAGCTGCCGCCCGACAGCCATCGCGGCGGCGTGCTCACGATGGCCAGCGTGCTCAAGGTCACGGCCAACGGCACGACGACCTCGCCCGTCCTGCGCGGCGCGTGGGTGCTCGACCGCATCCTCGGCACGCCGCCGCCCAAGCCGCCGGAGAACGTCGGCACGCTCGAACCCGACACGCGCGGCACCAGGAACATCCGCGAGCAGCTCGCCAAGCACCGGCAACTGGAGTCCTGTGCGAGCTGCCATGTGAAGATGGACCCGCCGGGCTTCGCGCTGGAGAGCTTCGATGTGATCGGCGGCTGGCGGGAGTTCTACCGCACCAGCGGCAACGGCAAGCCCGTGCTGATTGAGGGCCGCCGGATGCCCTACCTGCACGGCCCGAAGGTGGACCCGTCCGACGTGCTGCCTGATGGCCGCGCCTTCAAGGACATTGATGAGCTAAAACAGCTCCTCCTCACGGACCGGGACCAAATCGCGCGCGCCCTCACCACGAAGCTCCTCACCTACGCCACCGGCCACGGCCTCGAACCCACCGACGCTCCGGCGGTCAGCAACATCGTGGGCAGGATGAAGGCGAAGAACCACGGCTTCCGCTCGCTCATCCACGAACTGGTGGCCAGCCCGGTGTTTCAGTCCAAGTGACCCGGCGCACGGAGGCTGGTGCCCTCCTTGGACACCGGCACGCGCACAACAGCGCGGACTGGGGAGCGCGCGCGTCTCCCGCGCCGTCGTGGCCGTCCCGGCCACGACTTTGTGACTCCAACTGTTGCTGCGTAACGGAGGGCCGGCCAAAGATGGTGGCACGAAGTTTTCAGCGGAGTGCCGAAAACCGCGCGCGGGACGCCCGCACCCCCGATTTTCCACGGCATCACTCTCTTCCGGTCCGTCCAGTCGGATCACCCCGCCCCGGCAAGGTTTAATCTGAGTCAACTCGAGTTCCGGTCGCTTTCTCCATTGAACTTGGGACCATTCCCCGCCAGTGTCCCTGCGTCAGCCGTGAACCTCTCCGCCCCCAGCGCGAATCCTCCGGCGGCCCTCACCGAGGGCCAGCGCGCCGCGCTCCTCACGCTGCTCACGGACGAGGACCCCGCCATCTACCAGGTCGTCCGCGCGAAGATCATCGAGCAGGGCCAGCCCGCGCGCGACTGGCTGCGGGCCCACACGTTGAGCAGCGACCCGGTGCTGCGCCGGCGCGCGCAGGAGATCGTGGATTACTTCGAGCGGGGAGCGGCGGACAACCGCTTCCTCGCGTTCTGCCTCAGCCGGGGCGAGGACATGGACTTGGAGCAGGCCATCTGGCTGCTGTGCCAGACGCAGTATCCGAACATCAACGCGCTGGCCTACTCGGCGCTCTTCGACAGCTACGCGGCGGACCTGCGCGTGAAGATAGACTTCGGCGCGCCACTGGACCGCATCATCGGCACGATCAACTACTACCTGTTCAACGAACTCGGCTTCACGGGCAACGAGACGGACTACGCCGACCCGGACAACAGCTACCTGAACCGGGTGATTGACCGGCGCACCGGGAACCCGGTGAGCCTGTGCGTCGTGTATCTGGCCGTCGCGCGGCGGCTGCGGCTGCCGGTCACGGGCATCGGGATGCCCGGGCATTTCGTCTGCCGGCTCCAGACCTCGCGCGGGGAGGTCTATATTGACGCGTTCCGCAAGGGCAAGCTGATGACCAAGGGCGACTGCATCAAATTCCTGATCAACTGCGGGCACGACTTTCACGATGGCTTCCTTGCCGCCGTCACGCCGCGCCGCATCCTGCTGCGCATCTGCTCGAACCTCCACCACATCTACAGCAACCTCGGCCTCGCGGAGGAGACCACGCGGTTCCAGCGCTACATCGTGGCGCTGTCGAAGTAGGCCGGTGCGCCGGCACGTTTCCCATCGTGCCCGCCGCGCCGGTTTTCACGGCTGTTCAACGCCTGCGCTTTGGGGTAGTTCTTTCCCGGCAACGCCATGAAAGACTCCCACCTCATCCTCGGCGTGGACATCGGCGGCACGAGCATCAAGGCCGCCGTCGTGGACACCCGCAAAGGCACGCTCACCTCTTCCGTCATTCGCACCCGGACGCCGACGCCGTCCACGCCCAAGGGCGTCGTGGCCGCCATCAGCGAGCTGGCCAGGCGGCTCAAGTGGCACGGTGCCGTCGGGGTCGGCTTTCCCGGCCTCATCAAGCACGGCGTCGTGCGCCGCGCGCCCAACCTCGATCCCGCCTGGGTGCGCCATGAAATCGTCGAGCACCTGCGCCGCGCGCTGGGCGCCAGCCACGTCGCCGTTGGCAACGATGCCGACGCCGCCGGATTGGCCGAGGCGCGCTTCGGCGCGGGGCGCGGTGTGCGCGGCACCGTCGTCCTCGTCACCCTCGGCACGGGCATCGGCTCGGCGGTGCTGCACAACGGCTCCTTGCTGCCGGACACGGAGCTGGGCCATCTCGAGCTGGGCGGCCAGGACGCGGAGAAGTACGCCTCCACCGTCGCCCGCGAGCGCAACCAGTGGAGCTGGGAGCAGTGGGGCCGGAACGTGGACCGCTACCTCACCACGCTGGAATACATGCTCGCGCCCGACCTCTTCATCATCGGCGGCGGCGTGAGCGCGGAGCCGGAGCGCTTCTTCCGCTACCTCGAAAGCGTGGAGGCCAAGATCGTCCCCGCCACGATGGGCAACGACGCCGGCATCGTCGGCGCGGCGCTCTTCGCCGTGCATGGGGTCAAGGCGCTGGCAAGGAAGCGGAAGCGCGAGACGAAGTGAATTTCCGCTGGCTGGCTGAAGGTTGACAACGGTCCGGGGCGCGAACATTTTTCCGACGCATGACCGCCAAGGCGCTCAAGGAACTCCGCGACACGACGCCGTTCAAGCCGTTTGACATCCACCTCGCCGACGGCCAGGTGCTTCCGGTCGTCACGTTGGATCCCCTCTTCTTCATGCCGGGCACCGACGAGTTCATGTTGGTGCTGCCCGACGGCGGCTTCCGCATCGTGGACATGCACCAAGTGGTCAGCGCCGGACGAAACGGTCCAAAGGCAAGGGCGGCCAAGACCTGAGCGCGCCGCGCGCCGCCGCTCACTCCTTCTCCAGCACCGCCTGCATCGCGTTGCCGAGGTTGTTGATCTTGTGCTGCATGTCGGACACGATGCCCAGCAACTGCGCGGTCATGGCGGTCGCCTCCGCGGCCTCGCGCTTGACGGCCTCCAATTCCTTGGTCAACGCGTCCGCCCGGACCTCCAGCTTGGAGATTTTCTGCGAACTGCTCTCCGCCAGCAGTTGAAACAGCTCCAGCGCGCCGCCCGTGCCGGCAACCGGCGGGGCGGGACGGCTCTGCGGCTGGTGTCCGGCCGCGTCCATCCGCATCTGCTGGTCGTTCACCACCTGCCGGTAATGTTGGACCATGGCCTGATAGGTCTGCTCCTGCCGGCGCGCGTTCTCCGCCTCCAGCTTCGCCTGCCGCTCGCTGACGGCCTGCGCGTTCCGCATATAGACCAGGCAGAGCAACAGGGCGATCAGGGTCCAGAACATCGGCCCTTCCGCCGTGAATCCCGCCATCCACTGCCACATTGGCTGAACCTGCATAAGTGCCTCCGGGTTTGTTGGGCCAGTTCTGCCTCAATCGCATCGTCACTGCAAGTTCATTACTCGCCCCGGGCGCTGTTTCCCGCTGCGGAAATCAGGGCCACGCATGGGGGAGGGGACAAGCTCGTTCAGCGCGTCCACTGGTAGCCGTTGATGGCCCGGGTGTATTCGGGGGATTCCACGCGCCCGTCAAACAGCAGCACGTTGGTCACCCGCCGTTTGTCGTGCCGCGCGCTGATCCGCCCGTTGCCCAGGCGCGTGCCCGCTCCCGGACCGTCGAGGTTCCAAAAGCACGGCCCGTCCAGCATGTAGATGGTGTCGTTCGGCGCCGTCAGCAGGGTCAGGCTTGGCGGCGTGGTGGCCATGGAGGCCCAGGTCCAGATGGGATACTGCGCGGTCGCGCCACCGGATCGCGCGTTGAAGGAATACCAAATGTCATAGCTCACCCCGCCCACGCCGTAGCTGCGCCAGGGCCGGGCCGCTTCATCGCCGTAGGGGTTGTAATCGTTCTGCCCGGAGAGGCAGTTGCCCGAGGTCCGGTCGTCCTTTCCGGACGGGCACTTGAAGATCGAGGCCTCGCGGGTCGCCGGCGTGGCGTTGGCCTGCTGGTTCCAGCCGGGCATCGCCGTGGGCGCGGGCGCGTAACGGTTTTGCACCAGCAGCGGGATGAAGCCGACGTTGGGGTTGCCCGCCAAATACACGGGCACCAGCCGGCCGCCGTGGTCGTCCGCGTAGAGCTGCGTCAGCAGGCCCAACTGCTTCAGGTTGCTCACGCAACGAATCTTGGCCGCGCGCTGCTTGGCCCCGGCCAGCCCCGGCAGGAGCAGCGACGCCAGGATGGCGATGATGGCGATGACGACGAGCAGTTCAATCAGCGTGAACGCCGCCCTGATGCGTGCGGTGCGTCCGTTGCCGGCGTGGTGACGGGCAGGTTTCATGGCTGGGTTGCGGCCACCCAGGCCGCCACGGTGGCCGGGGTGACAATCTCGTAAAGCCGTTCCACTTCCTCCCGCCGGGTTTTCGCCGCGCCGCCCACGGAAGCCCGCGTGGCGCGGCGGGGTGCCAGGCAGACATCCAGCACCTGCTGCCCCATCAACGTCCGCGTCGTCTCCCGGTCGCCACCCAGGGCCAGCAGCTTGGGCCGGCGCGCGGGCAGCCGCTTGAGGTCGTCGCGCTGGAACACCGGCGGGCCGATGAACGAGACCACCGCGTCCGCCGTGGGATGCTGCTTGAGCACGTCGAGGAACGCGGTGGCGGGACAGCCCGCCTCGGTCGGGGCGATCCGCTCCGTGCCGGCGATCTTCACGCCGCGCTTCGCCGCCAGTTCGCTCTCGAAGCCGCGCAGGAAGCTGGCATGAACCGGCGAGGGTTGCGGCCCGGTGCGCGGCGTGAGCACCACCACCCTGCCCTGGTTCCCGAGGAGCCGGATCGTCTCCTCTGCCACCACCGCGCCCACCGCCTCGTAGAACTGGCCGTCCGACTTGGGCATGGCGGAGGTCTGCCGCCCGTTGTGCGCGAAGAAATAAATCGAGGCGGCAATGGCGAGCACCGTGCCCACCGCCAGTCCGGCCTGCCGCCCGCGCGCCGCCGGGGTGGTGCCTGCCACGTCACGCTTGCGGTTGGGTGGTGGTGCGCTCACGCGGTTTGGTTTGCCAAGGGTCGGCGCACCCTAGCCCGATGTTTGGGGTGGGTCAACCCAGCGATGCCCATGTGAATCCGCGCGCCATTCGTTGTGCTGGTCGCACGGGAAGGGACGTCCAGTTCCCGCGCCGTTCAACTGAACAGTGATCCCAGCGGCCTGCCTTCCTCCAGCAGGTTGTAAGGCCGGCCTTGGAGGTCGGTGGCTTCGAGGTTCTCGATGCCCATCGCGTGATAGACGGTCTTGGCGACGTCCTCGGGGCCGACGGGATTGTCCGCCGGATACTCCGCGCGCGCGTCGGTGCCGCCATAAACTTGCCCGCCCCGGATGCCGCCGCCGGCCATCACCACGCTCATGCAGGCGGTCCAGTGGTCGCGTCCGGCGGCGACCTTTCCGCGCGTGCGCGGGTCGCCGACCTTGGGCTTGCGGCCCATTTCGCTGGTCACGAGCACGAGCGTCGAGTCGAGCAATCCGCGCTGGCTCAGATCCTCAATCAGTGCCGAGTAACCCCGGTCGAACTCGGGCAGCAAATCTTCCTTGAGGCAGGCGAAGTTGCTGCCGTGCGTGTCCCAGCCGCCGCCGCTGAGGCATTTCTTGGCGACGTTCTCATCGCTCTCCGCCCAGAAGACGGTGATGAACGGCACGCCCGCCTCGACGAGCCGCCGCGCCATGAGCAGGCCCATGCCGTTGATGGTCTTGCCGTAGCGTTCGAGGGTTGCGGGCTTTTCCGTCGCGATGTCGAACGCGCCCGCCGTCGCGCTGGAGGCGAGGAGCGAGAAGGCCTTCTCCTGCTGGCGGACGTAGTTGTTGACGATGGCCTCGTGGTCCAGCTCGCGGCGCGCGGAGTTCACGGCGTCGAGCAACGCGCGGCGGTCGCCCATGCGCGCGTGCGTCATGCCGGCGTCGAGCGTGAGCGTCGGCGCGGTGAACTGAAGCGGCTGCTCGCGGTTGCCGGCGACGAAGAAGGGGTCGAACTCCATGCCGAGCCGGCCCGCGAACTGGCCGGGCCGCGTGTAGGGCGCGCGGCTGGGCTTGAAGGGCAGCGTGACGACCTGCGGCATCTTCGGGTGCGGCGGACGTTTCGCGCCGATGACGCAGCCCATGGACGGCCAGTCGGTGGAGTAGGGTCGGCGGTCGTTGCCCTCGCGCTTGAAGGTCTCGTCGGGCGCGTGGCCGGTGAGGTTGTAGTAATAGCCGGCGTGGTGGTCGCCGGTGGCGCGGCCAAAGTCCGTCAGTCCGTTCACGATGGCGAGGTGATGCCCCTGCTTCGCAGTCAGGGGCAAGTGCTCGCAGATGTTCACGCCCGGTGCGGTGGTGCGGATGGGCCGGAAGTCGCCGCGATACTCGATGGGCGCGTCGGGCTTCATGTCCCACATGTCAATGTGCGACGCGCCGCCGCAGAGGAAGAACAGGATGGTGGACTTCGCCGGCTGCTTGCGTGGCGCGAGCGATGCGTTGCCAGCGGCTGAATTTCCAAAGCTCAAGCCCGCCAAACCCGTCGTGGACGCCGCGATGAACGCGCGTCGGCTCAGGGTCGGGGAAAACAGCGGGGCTTTCACAGTCGGGAATCTGACGCGGGCCGCCGTGAACTCCATCATGCGGAGTCAGGCCGTGCCGGCGACTTCCAGTCGCCGTCCGTGGGGAGCAGCAGTTCGGGAGCGGCTCGGCCAATCCATCCGCTACGCGGCGACTGGAAGTCACCGGCACGGGTCACTTCCCATCCACTTCCAGCTCGCGCACGTTTGCTCCGGTGATTTCGTTGTCGCTGACCTGTGGCGGGGCGGCTGGCTTTTTCACGCGGAACGCGACGCCGACCGCGTCCTTCACCACGTTCCTCCGCGCCACGACGGTCGCGCTCTCCGCCGCCAGCGCGCTGCGCCAGCCGGTGAAGCGGTTGCCAATCAACTCAACACTCGCGCCGGGCAAGGCCCACACCGCCTGTCCCGGCGGGCCGCCCATGCGCGGCGTGCTGGTGAACTCGTTGCCCGCCGCCCGCACTTGACCCGCCATCCGCAGCGCGGCCACGCCGCCGCCGCGCAGCACGTTGTTCGTGAAGTTCGCGGTTGCGCCCGCCGCGACCATCACCAGCGGCGGCAAGCCCTCGGTGCGGACCAGTTCGTTGCCGGTGACCGCGATGTGCCAGCCGCTGTTGACGCCGAGCGCGACAGCCGCGTTTTCCAGCAGGCGGTTGCCGGTGAGCGTCGCGGTGTTGGTGGCACCGCCGGCAAGGCCGATGCCGGCGGACTTGTTCAATCGGCACGCGTTGCTCGTCACCAGCGTGCCGTGCCCGGTCATCAGCCCGATGCCCGCGTCGGCATTGCCCACGCACTCGTTGCCGAGGATGAGCGGGCGCGCGTGGTCGCGCGCGCCGATGCCCGCCGCGCCGTTTCCGTGGCAGCGGTTGAAACGCAGTTCCGGCGCGGCCGACTCCTCGACGCCGATGCCGGCCATGCCATTGGTGAAACAGTCGTTGCGCTCGACGATGGGCCGCGTGTTCTCGCCGGTGCGGATGCCGATGCCTGCCCGCCGGTTGTCGTGGCAGAGGTTGAAGCGCACCGTTGGCGACGCGCCCTCGCTGATGCCGATGCCCGCGCGGATGTTGCCGAAGCAACGGTTCGACTCGACCAGCGGGCTGGCGTTCTCGTGCCCAATGCCGGCGTAGAAATTCTCGAAGCAGGTGTTGCCCCGGATGACCGCCGTCGAGCCGTTCATCGAGCCGATGCCGCCGCCCATGTTGCGATGACAGATGTTGCTGACGATGAGCGGCGAAGTCGGCGCGCCCGCGACGCCGGTGATGGCGATGCCCGTGTAACCCGTGTGCCGCACAATGTTGTGCCGCACCTCGCAGGTCACCCCGCGCACGCTCACGCCCGCGACGCCCGGCGCGCCAATGTGCTCGTGCGGCTGCTCGTTGCCGCGCGTGGCGAAGTGCCGCTGCCACTCCGCATCGTCGTAGCGTCCGACGTTCACGACCGTGAACCCGTCCAACACCGCGCCCGCCGCCAGCTCGACACCGGCGCGCGGTTCGGGCGTGCCGCCGCCGTCAATCACCGTCACCTCCGCGCGGGCCAGGCCGGTCCTGCCGGGCGCGTCATCGCCCGCGCTGCGCAAGGTGACGCCGGGCTTCAGCGTGACCCGCTCGCGATAAGTCCCCGCCGCGACGAGCACGGTGTCGCCGGCTTGGGCGGCGTCCACGGCGGGCTGAATCTGCCGGTGGTGTTCCGGCACGCGCAACGTGGCGGCGGGCAATGGCGCGGCAAGCAGGAGCAAGGCGAGCGTGGCAGCCAAGGAGAGTTTCATCGCCGTTTTTGACGCGTTGGTCGGGCAGGCGAATCAGTTCGTTCCCGGGTGGTTGTGGTTCCCTTCGCTTCAGGGTGGAACGGGCCACTGGCCCGTTGCGGCGGGCGACACGCCCGCCGCCCGTGCTGCGCCAAGTGCGACCCAACGAGTTCGACCGTTGGCGGTGCCGAAACTCGGCGGCAGGTTGCCGCCGAGAACGGCCAGGTTGGCCGTTCCACCCGGAACCACACTCACCACACCGAGAAGCGGAAGTAGCGGCGGGTGTCGGGCGCGACGGTGTGGGTGCGCTCGGTGGCGGTGTCCACGAGCGTGTTCGTGACGAGCGTCCAGTTCACGAGATTGGTGGATTCCTCCAGCGTCGTGCCGGCGACACCGAGCGGCCAGGCGAACTGAAACGTGCCGTTGGTGGACGGGCGCGCGGTCATGGTCGGCATCGCGCCGAGGACGCGGACGGTCACAGGCGCGGAAAGGCCGCGCCGGCCGCCGGTGTCGTGGGCTTTTGCAAGGAGCGTGTAGGCGCCGGGCGGCGGATTGGTCCAGGTGAAGGTGTAGGGCGGCGTGAGAATCTGCGCGAGCGTGTTGGTGCCCTCGTAGAACTCGACGGCGAAGATGCCGTCGGCGTCGGTGGCGCTGGCGGTGAGGACGATGTTCGTCGGGCCGACGAACCACGCGTTGGTCGCAGGCGTGAGCAGGCTCACGACGGGCGGCGGGTTCACGCTGGAGTTGATGGCGAGCGTGACCACGGCGGGCGCGGAGTTGGTCTTGCCGTCGTTGACCACGAAGCAGAAGTAATCCGGGCCGGAGGTGTTGTTGTTTGGGGTGTAGGTCAGGCTGGGCGCGGTGCCGGACAACATGCCGCGCGTGGGCGGGACGGTGATGCTGTAGGTCAGCGGGTCGCCGTCGCCGTCGCGGCCCGCGAGCGTGATGGCGAGCGGCGTGTTCAGCGCGACGAGCTGGCACTGCGGCAGCGCCTGCGGAGGGCGGTTCGGCAGCGCGCCGGGCGGCGGTGGCGCGGGCGGGTTCGTGATGGTGTAGGTGAAGGTGGTGGTTGGCCCCATGTTCACGATGGAGCTGGCGGGGCCGAGTTTGATGACGACGGTTTTGTTCTTGGGCTGGCCGGTGGGAAGAATCTTCAGCGGAATCAAGTAGGGCGTCGGCACTTGGCCAGCGGCGAAGGAGATGCTGCCACCGGCGGCTTTGTAATCCACGCCGTATTCCGCCGTGCCGCTGGGGTCGAGCCGGTAGTAGATGAACTGGTTTGCGGGCCATGAGTTTGAGCCGGGCGGGAGCGCGAGCGTGACGGGGATGTTGACCGTGCCGACGGTGTCGTCGCTGCTCGCGGCGTTGGTGGTGAAGCCGACTTGCGGCATCAGACCGGGGACGTTGAGGAAGAGGTGCAGCAGGTTGAAGTCGTCCACGGCGACGTAGGGATTCGGGAAGGTGCCGAAGACGGAATTGCCCGGTGTGCCCGAGGTCGGCGTGATGGTCAGCGGCGTGCCGTCGGCGACGGTCGTGGTCCAGCCGCTGCCGGTGGCGGCGATGTTCTGGCCGTTGACGTTGACCGTGAGCGCGCCGTCGGTGGCGGGATTGTAACCGCGACCCGCGACATACACGCCGCCGGAGACGGTGCGGTTGGTGCGGACGCGGGTGAAGTCCACGTTCGCCACGCTGACCGAGTAAACGCCGACCGCGCCTCCCGCGTTGGCGTTGGTGAACACGAAGCCTTGGTGCATCACCGTGGGATAGAAGGTGCCAGTGACTCCGGCGGGAACGTGCACAACGTATTTTCCGTCCGCCGCCGTCTCACTGGCACCGAAAAAGTTCGTCGCGCCGTAGCGGACGAGGTTGGGGTTGCCGCCCTTGTAATTGTTCACCACCGCGCCCGCGAGCGGGTTACCATTCTCGTCCTTCACCACGCCGCTGATGGTCAGCAGCGCGGCGGAGCCGCCGGTGACGGTGACGCTCGCGGAGGTGATGGTCTTGCCACCCTTCATGTCGGTCACGGTGCAGCGCGCGAGGAACGTCCCGCTGCGCGTCCAGGTGTGGCTGCCTTGCGTGGAGAGGCGGGCGTCGGGATTCGTGTTGCCGGCGGCGGTGCCACCGAGCGCGTCGGGGTCGTCGAATTCCCAGTAGTAACTGAGCGCGTCGCCATTCGCGTCGGCGGCGGCCGCGGTGAAGGTCTGCGCCACGCCCGCCGCGATGGTGATGGTGGCGGGCGCGATGGACGCGGTGGGCGCGAGGTTCCCGGGGAACGGGCCGAAGTTCACCACCACATCGAGCGACTCCGGCGCGGTGCCGCCTTTCTTGACGGGCGTGACGTGGAGGTTCGCCTCGTTGTCCGAGTAGGTGCGGCCGATGGCGAGCGGCGCGTCATACATGGTCGCGTAAGGAATGTTCGTCACGCTCGGGATGTTCACGAGGCCACGGCTGCCGGGCGTCATGTCGAGCAGCGTGGTGTGCCCGCCGGTCGCGGGGACGGACTCGCCGCCGATGCGGACTTCGAGGCCGTTGTTTGACCAGATGCTCTCCGGGTTCGTGATGCCCGCGCGGTAGCTGAACCAATAGACGCGGCTCGGGTCACGCACGACGCGCAGCGCGTAGTTCTTCCCGGCTTCGAGCGTCGGCTGGTCGAACGCGTGGATGCGATACGTGCCCGCCCCGGCGGGCGTGGCGATGTTCGCGTCCGGCAGCCAGCCCATCTGCCATTTCCAATACGGGTTCACATCGCGGTCCGGCAAGAGCGGGATGGGCGTCGTGTTCTTCCAACCCATCAGGTCGAACACATCGCCGTAAGTGTCCGTGAAGAACGTGCCGCCCTTGACCGGCGAGTAATAGGTGGAGCGCGAAATGCCATTCGCGTGCTGAAGCCCGAAGTTGTGGCCGAACTCGTGCGCCAGCGCGAGGCTCGTCGTGCCGAAGATGCCTTTGCCGTGCGCGCGGCCCGAGGCGAGCGTGCCTTGGCCGGGGATGAAGCCGCAGAAAAGGAAATCGAGGTCGTAGTTCTCGGAGTCGTAAAGCGCGAGCTGGCCGAGTGACTGGCCGACTTGCCGGGCCTTCGCGCGCACGTCATCGGCGAAGGAGCCGGGTTCGTCCCACGCGGCGAACTTGGAAATACCACTGGTCCCGTAGGTGGCGTTGTAAACCGTGTAGCTCACCCCCAAGTTGATTTCCGGCAACACGGTGAACTCCATCGAGAGCTTGCCGTAGGAAGCCTGCTGGTAGAAGGCGTTGATGGCTGCCGCCGTGGTGCCGTTGGTGATGTTCCCCCAGCCGGACAGGTAACCCTGCGCGTTCGGCGCATCCGACGGCCCGGCTTGGTCCGTGAAGCGCACGGGGATGATGAGCACGCGCTTGTGACCGGTGGTCCAGGTGGCGGGCGGGGTCGCGGCAGGAAGGTTTGTCACTCCGAGCCAGCACGTCGCGAGCAGCACTAGCCACAGGAGGACACTGGGATTCGGGGCCGGGCGGCTGGCTGTCATGGCAATGTATTTACAGAGTCGTGACGAAAGCGGGTAGCTGGGAGATGTCCCTACGGTGAATGCTGGAGGTCTGACCTCGGGGCCGTTCATACGGCTCGGGACTTCATCGCCCGCCGCGCTGGAACACTCGGATGACCTGGCGATGCGCGTCGCGACTATTTGATTGCTGCTTCATGCGTTTGCTGGGACAACGCAGTGGTAATCCTTTTCAACAGCCCGCTCCAGCATTCCGTCAAACCCGGCCATGAAACTCCCGTCGCTTCCCGCGCTGCTGCCTGTCGCCGCGCTTTGCCTCGCCGCCGCCGCCGCCCGCGCGGACTGGCCCACCTACTTGCACGACGCCTCGCGCGTCGGCCACACCACCGAGGCGCTCGCCGCGCCGCTCGCGTCGCGCTGGGTCTCGGCCTCGCCGACCGCGCCGAAGCTGGCGTGGGCGGGCGAGGACGGGCGGGTCTTCGAGGGCTTGGAGACGCGCAACCGCATCCGTTTCGATGACGTGTTTCACGTCGCCATCGCGGGCGGGCGGGTGTTCTTCGGCTCGTCGGTGGACGGGCGCGTGCAATGCCGCGACCTCGCCACGGGCCGCGAGGAATGGGCGTTCTTCACCGACGGCCCGGTGCGCCTCGCGCCGATGGTCGTGGGCGGCCGCGTGTTCGTCGGGTCGGATGACGGCCATGTGTATTGCCTCGACGCGGCGAGCGGCAAAGTCGTTTGGCAACTCCGCGCCGGCCCGAACGACGAGCGCATCCTCGCGCGCGGGCGGATGATTTCGCGCTGGCCGGTGCGGACGGGCGTGCTGGTGGATGACGGCGTGGCGTTCTTCGGCGCGGGCGTCTTCCCGCACGAGACGATTTACCTCTACGCGGTCGAGGCCGCCACGGGGAAGGTGGTCTGGAAGAACGACCGCATCAGCCAGGAGGACGCGGGGCGCAACGACCTTTCGCCGCAGGGCTATCTGCTCGCGACGAAGGACACGCTGTTCGTGCCGTCGGGCCGGTCGCTCGCGTCAGCCTTCAGCCGGAAGACCGGCGAGTTCATCAACAAGCCGCAGCCCGGCTGGCGCGCGGACGGGCAGATTGGCGGCACGCAGGCGTTTCTCGCGGACGACCAGATTTTCGCCGTGGGCGAGCATCAGGTGCTCGCACTCGACCAGGCGAAGGGCAAGTCGGGCTTTGGTTGGTTCCAAGGCCGGCAGATGACGCTCGCGGGCGACGTGGGCTTCATGGCGAGCGGCAAGTCTGTGACCGCCGTGGACCTCGTGCGCCATGCGGAGGGCACGCGCGAGCGGCACAAGCTCGAGCTGGCCGCGAAGAAGCTGGAGGCCGACCTGCGGAAGCATCCGGCGCTGACGGAGCTGAAGGCCGTGCAGAAGGCGGAGACGGAGTTGAAGGACGCCCGTGAGGAACTCAAATCGCTCGCCGCCGCTGGCAAGGCGCAGTCCGCCGAATACACGGCGGCGCAGGCGGACGTGGCGAAGGAGGAGAAGGCGCTCGCCGCCGCCGGCAAGCGCTACGAGTCCAAGCGCGCCGACTACCAGAAGAAGAAGGACGAGCTGGCCGCCGCGAAGCAGCAGGCCGGCAACGTCGCGGACATCGGCGTGAAGTGGCGCTTCGCGTCGCCGCACGACTCCGCGCTCATCCTCGCGGGCCGCACGCTGGTCGTCGGCGGGACGAACGAAGTCGCCGCGCTCGACGCCGAGTCGGGCAAGGTGCTTTGGAAGTCGGCGGTCGAAGGCGAGGCGCGCGGCCTTGCGGTGTCCGAGGGCCACCTCGTCGTCAGCACCACGACGGGCCGGGTGTATTCGTTCTCCGACGCGAGCCGCAAGAGCCTGCCGCGCGCCACCGAGGCCACGCCCAAGCTCGTTGCCGAGCCGTTCCCGAAGGACGCGCTCACCGAGACTTACGCCGCCGCCGCCGAGGCCATCCTGAAGCAGACCGGCGTGCGCAGCGGCTTCTGCCTCGTGGTCGGCAGCGGGCAGGGCCGGCTCGCGCACGAGCTGGCGAAGCGCAGCGAACTGGTCATCTACGGCGTCGAGCCGGACGAGGCGAAAGTGCGGTCGTCGCGCGCGGCGCTGCTCCAGACCGGCCTCTACGGCCCGCGCGTCACGGTGGACCGGCTGGACTTGTCGCAGATTCCCTACGCGAGCTACTTCGCCAACCTCATCGTGTCGGACAGCCTGCTGCTCACGGGCGAAGTGCCCGGTATCCCGACGGAAGTAGCGCGCAACTTGAAGCCCATCGGCGGCGCGCTCTGCCTCGGCGTGCCGGACAACGCAACCGACGCGGTGAAAGCGAAGGCGCGGCAGTCCATCCCCACCTGGCTCGCCGCGACGAAGCTCGCCGACGAAAAGGCCACCGTGACGAGCGAGGGCAACTGGTCGCGGCTCGTGCGCGCGGCACTGCCCGGCGCGGGCGCGTGGTCGCACCAATACGGCAACGCGGCGAACACTTCGAGCAACGACGACGAGCGCATCAAGGGCGGCCTGAGCGTGCTCTGGTATGGCGACCCCGGCCCCGGCGCGATGGTCAACCGCCATGCCGGCGCGGTCGGACCGATTTCGGTGAACGGCCGGCTGTTCGTGCAGGGCGAAGAGACCGTGATGGCCTACGACGCCTTCAATGGCCGGTTCCTCTGGGAATGGAAAAACCCCGGAGCCATGCGCGCCGGCCTCAAGCGCGCCTATGAGCCGGGCAACATGGCCGCCAGCGACGACAGCCTGTTCGTGGTCATCGAGGACACCTGCGCGCATCTCGACGCCGCCACGGGGAAGATTCGCCGCACCTACCGCCTCCCGAACGCGCGCGAGAACGACCCGCGCCAGTGGGGCTACATCGCGTTCAAGGACAACGTGCTCTTCGGCACCGCGACCGACCGCAAGCAAATCACCGCCGAGCAGCAGCGGCGCGGGAAGATTTCCGCCGGCGCGACCGACACGGTGTTCGCGCACGACACGCAGACCGGCGCGCTGCTCTGGGCGCACCAGGGCAAGAGCATCTCGCACGTCGCGATGGCGGTGGGCGACGGGAAGATTTTCTTCGTGGACAGCTCGCTCACGCCGACGCAGCGCGAGGAGTTTCTGCGGCAGGATAAGAGCGCTTTGGCAAACCTGACCGGCGCGGCGCAGAAGCTCGCCGAAGAGCGCATCAAGAAGGCCGACCTGCGCATGGCCACCGGCCTCGACGCGCGGACGGGCAAGGTGCTCTGGACGAAGCCCGTGGACGTGACCGACGCGAGCGACATCGGCGACGGCGGCGGCAGCCTCACGATGATTTACCACAACAACCATCTCGTGCTGGGCGGCGCGAACGCGAACGGGCACTACTGGACACAGTTCCTCGCGGGCGAGTTCAAGCGCCGCCGGCTCGTGGTGCTCGACTCGAACTCGGGCGAGAAGATGTGGGCGAAGGACGCGAACTACCGCCACCGGCCCATCATCATTGACAACGAAATCATCGCCGAGCCGTGGAGCTACGACCTCTACACCGGCAAGCAGAAGACGCGCACGCACCCGCTCACCGGCGAGCAGACGCCGTGGATGTTCGCGCGGCCCGGCCACCACTGCGGCGCGATCTCGGCGACGCCGAACATGATGTTCTTCCGCTCGAAGTTCACCGCGTTCTACAACCGCGACGCGGACGAGGGCACCGAGCATTTCGCCGGGCACCGGCTCGGCTGCTGGATCAACACCATCCCGGCGAACGGCCTCGTGATGGTGCCGGAGGCGAGCGCGGGCTGCGTGTGCCTCTTCTCCATCGCGGCGACCATCGTGTTCGAGCCGCGCGGCGACCGCTCGCAGTGGGGCGTCTATAGCGCGAGCGGCGCGACGCTGCCGGTGCAGCACATGGCGCTGAACCTCGGCGCGCCCGGCGACCGCCGCGACGCCCACGGCAAGCTCTGGCTCGGCTACCCGCGCCCGTCCTCGCGCGCGGGCATTGACCTGCCGTTGAACCTCAAGCCGAAGTTCGCGAAGGACGGCGACTTCTACGCGCTCAACGAAACTTCCGTGAAGGTCGCCGGCACCGACACACCGTGGGTCTTCACCTCGGGCGCGCGCGGCCTCACCCGCGCGGACGTGCCGCTCATCGGCAAGGGCCAGCCCGCCGCCACCTACACCGTGCGCCTCTACTTCGCCGCGCTTGAAGGCGACCAGCCCGGCCAGCGCGTCTTCGACATCAAGCTCCAGGACAAGACCGTGGCGAAGGCTTTCGACGTGGTCGCGAAGGCCGGCGGCGCGCACCGCGCGTTCATGGTCGAGTTCACCAACGTCGCCGTCACCAGCGACCTCGCGCTGGAACTGGTTTCCTCCCAGGCCGCGCCGGACGCCGCGCACCAGCCGCTCCTCAGCGGCCTCGAAGTGCTGCGCAAGGACGCGAAGGAAATCATTGACCGCGTCGCCGCGAGGTGAGGACGACTGCTGATGGATTCGCCAGTTCGCCAGCTCCGGGCTTGCGCCGGAAGCTGCCAGCGGCATGAATGGCGCGCACACATGAAGAAGCCCGCGAAGTCATCCGTCGCGCCGAAGCGCCACCGCGCCTTTCCTCCCTCGCCCCCATCGGGGGAGAGGGCCGGGGTGAGGGGGCGCGCGGCGAGCGCAATTACCGCCGCCCTTTCTTCCACAACGCAACCCCCTCACCCTAACCCTCTCCCCCAAGGGGGCGAGGGGACTGAAAGCCGCCCCGCAGCGCAAACGATTTCCCCGCACCCGAAGCCGGTGCCCAACAGCTCGGGCATCCGCATCACCGCAATTGAGACCGTCATTCCCGATGACATCATGCCCGGCCTGCTGCTGCTGCGCGTCCACACGGACGCGGGCTTCATCGGGCATGGCGAGACGTATTACGCGCCGCACGCGGTGGCCGCGATGATTCACGACTGGATGGGCCGTCGGCTCCTCGGCGCGGACCCGCTCTCCATCGAGAACCACTGGCGTTTTCTCTACGAGCGCGCGAGCGCGTTCGGCTCGCGCGGCACGGAGCTGCGGGCCATCAGCGCGCTGGACCTCGCGCTGTGGGACATTCTCGGGCAGGTCTGCGGCAAGCCCGTCTGGCAACTCCTCGGCGGCAAGGCCCGCGACAAAGTCCGCGTCTATAACAGCTCCGGCGGTCCCACCTACGGCCGCCGCATCGGCGCGGGCCGCGACCAGGGCTGGCCCGGCCACGGCGACATCGGCAAGCCCGGCCCGCTCGAAGACAACTGGGCTTCCAACCACGCCGCTGGCGACCTCGCGGAAGAACTCGTGGCCGAAGGCTATTGCGCGATGAAGTTCTGGACCTTCGACCGCGCCTTCCACGAACACGGCGGGAACTTCCTCCCGTGGTCCGCCGTGATGGCGTGCGTGAAGCCGATGGAGGAAGTGCGCGCCCGCGTGGGCGACAAAATCGAAATCCTCCTCGACGGCCACGGCTTCTTCCAACTGCCCGCCGCGCTCCGCATCGCCGAGGCCATGCGCGACCTGCGCCCGCTGTGGCTGGAGGACGTGATGCGCGTGGACAACGCCGACACGCTCGCCGATTTCCGTGACAAGGCGCGACTGCCCGTCGCCGTGAGCGAGATGCTCACGAGCCGCGAGGACTACCGCCTCGTGCTGGAGCGGCGCGCGGTGGACTACGTGATGATTGATCCGACGTGGGTGGGCGGCATCAGCGAGACGCGGCGGCTGGCGGAGCTGGCTCAGACCTACAACATCCCCGCGACCATGCACGACTGCACCGGCCCGCTGACGCTCTTCGCCGGCCTGCACGTCGCGACGGCCGTGCCGAACGTGACTTTCCAGGAGTCTGTCCGCGCGCACATCCGCACGTTCTACAGCTCCCTGATCGAGACGAATGTGGTGATAAAAAACGGCTTCGCCCAACCGCCTGAGCTGCCCGGCCTGGGCACGAAGCTGAAGCCGGAGCTGTTCGATGCCAAGCGAGAGACGTATCGCGTCACGCAATCAATAATTTGACCGACGCTTGACGCTGCCCCGACCGTCCACTACACCACACAAACATTTCGCACATCACATGAATCCGAACCTCCCCTCCACCCCCGCCACCCGCCGCGATTTCGTCAAGACCTCCGCCGTCGCCGGCGGCGCGCTCGCGACCGCCGTCCACTTTCCGCATGTCGCCAACGCGGCGGCGGCGGGCGACAAGATCAAGATTGGCTGGGTCGGCTGCGGCGGGCGCGGCACCGGCGCGGCCAACCAGGCGCTCAACGCGGACTCGAACCTCGTCATGTGGTCCATGGGCGACATCTTTCAGGACAAGATTGATTCGGGCCTCGAATCGCTCAAGAAGGTGCAGGAGAAAACCCCGGAGAAGGTGAACGTCAGCCGGGAGCGCCAGTTCACCGGCCTCGACGCCTTCCAGAAGGTGCTCAACAGCGGCGTGGATGTCGTGCTGCTCACCACTTCGCCCGGCTTTCGTCCGCAGCACATCCGGGCCGCCATCGCGGCGGGCAAGCACGTCTTCGCCGAGAAGCCGATGGCGGTGGACGGCCCCGGCGTGCGCTCGGTGATGGAGAGCATCAAGCTGGCGCGGCAGAAGAACCTCGCGCTGGTGGACGGCTTCGTGTGGCGCTGGACCACGGCGAACCGCGACGCGTTCGCGAAGATCCACGACGGCGCGGTCGGCGACATCCGCGCGATCTACACCAGCTACTACTCCGGCGCGGTGGACCGCTATCCGAAGTGGAACCGCACCAACACGAAGACCGACCTCGAGTGGCAGATCCGCCGCTGGTATTATTTCACCTGGCTCTCCGGCGACCACATCGTCGAGCAGGCGGTCCATTCGATTGACAAGCTGCTCTGGGCGATGAAGGACGAGCCGCCCGAGAGCGTGATCTGCACCGGTGGACGCCAGGTGCGCCCCGGCGAGCCGGGCGGGGAATACGGCAACATCTACGACCACTTCGCCGCCGAATACAAGTGGGCCGGCGGCGTGAAGGGCTACCACATGTGCCGCCAGTTTGACCGCTGCCACGGCGCGGTGACGGAGCAGGTCTTCGGCACCAAGGGGGTCTATGAGGGTGAGAGCGGCAGCAAGCGCCACGTCATCACCGGCGAGAACCGCTGGCGCTGGAACGGCGACAAGACCCAGAACGGCTACCAGACCGAGCACGACGAGATGTATGCCAGCATCCGCGCCGGCAAGCCGCTCAACACCGGCGACCGCTTCATCAAGACCACCCTCACCGCCATCATGGCGCGCATGGCCGCCTACACGGGCAAGGAAATCACCTGGGAGATGGCGCTGAACTCGAAGGAAGACCTCTTCCCGAAGAACATGACGTGGGAGATGAAGCTCCCCGTCGCCCCCGTCGCCAAGCCGGGGCAGACGCAGTTCAGTTGAGCGGCTTCGGAGCGCGGCCTTCAGGCCGCAGAATGCCGAATCGCCCGAACAAGCGAACAAGTCGTGAGTCGCCGAAACCATCCGGCGTGAGCACATTCCTGCGGCCTTCACAGCTTGTGTGAAGGCTCGGCGGCGTTTGGCCGGGTGCGGCCCAGCAACGGAGTTGCGCCAGAAAGTAGTGAGCCGTGGGTTGCTTGGAAAATCGAGGCGAGCCGCAGCGCGGCGGCAGAGGGAAGGCGCGTTCCTGGCGGGGAGGACGAGGTTTCTGCCGCCCCTTCGGGGCTGGTCTCGTTCCGCCGCCAAACCCACGGCTGGGGCCGTGGGCTACTTTCTATCGCAACTCCGTTGCTACAACCGCCGCCTCTGGTTCAGTCGTAGAGTTTTCACGCAGCCTGTAGAGGCCGCGCGCCTCGGTGGCAACCGCATCCCTTGCTGAAGCAGTCCGCCCGCGCCGCCGTCCTTATCTCGCCCATGAAACCCTCTCTCCTTCCCGCTGCCCTCAGCCTGCTGCTCACCACCACATTGTGCCCCGCCGAGAACTGGCCGCAGTGGCGCGGTTCCCGCCACGACGCCGTCAGCCGCGAGTCCGGCCTGCCGACCGAGTGGAGCGACACGAAGAACGTGCTGTGGAAGGCCGCGATGCCCGGCATGGCCTCCTCCACGCCCGCCGTCTGGGGCGACAGGATTTTTCTCACCAGCGAGGCGGGCAATGATTTGCTGCTGCTCTGTCTCGGCACCGACGGCAAGGAGCAGTGGCGGCGCAAGCTCGGCGAAGGCAGCTCCAAGGCGCGCGGTGGCGAGGGTAACAGCGCGTCCTCTTCGCCCTGCACGGACGGCAAGCTCGTCTTCGCTCTCTTCGGCAGCGGCGACTTCGCGGCGTTTGACTTCAGCGGCAGGGAGGTCTGGCGCATCAACGCGCAGGAGCGCTACGGCAAGTTCAGCTACGACTTCGGGATGCACAGCACGCCGGTGCTGCACGAGGGCCGGCTTTATCTCCAGTTCATCCACCCGCGCCTCCAGGCCGTCGTCGCGCTCGACGCCGCGACCGGCAAGGAAGTCTGGAAGGTCAACCGCCCGAGCGACGGCCGGGCCGAGTGCCTCAACTCCTACGCCACGCCCTGCCTCTGGGTGCGCGGCAGCGACGCCCGCCTCATCACGCACGGCAACGACTACGCCGTCGCGCACAGCCTCGCCGACGGCAAGGAAGTCTGGCGGCTCGGCGACCTGAACCCGAAGGACCGCTACAACGCCACGCTGCGGTTCGTCACCTCGCCCGTCGCGGTCGCGGACCTCATCGTCATCCCCACGGCAAAGAACGGCGCAGTCGTCGCCGTGTCGCCGGACGCGAGCGGTGTCCTCAGCGCGGGCGGCAAGGGCGAGGTCTGGCGCGTCGCGAACGGCACGCCGGATGTGCCGTCGCCGGTCGTGTATGAAGGCCGCGTCTTCCTCTGCCGCGAGAACGGCGTGCTCACCTGCCTCGATGCGAAGACGGGCAAGCAGTTCTTCTCCGACCGCGCGCACGCGCAGACCTACCGCGCCTCGCCGGTCATCGCGGACGGCAAGCTCATCCTCACCGCGAAGGACGGCACGTTCACGATGGTGAAGCCCGGCGAGACGCTGGAAATCCTCGGCAAGAACAAGCTCTCCGACCAGTTCACCGCCTCGCCTGCAATCTCCGGTGGCCGCCTCTACCTGCGCGGTTTCGCGAATCTCTATGCCGTCGGGGCGAAGTAGCGAGCAATCGGGAGTGCCGCTTACTGCCCGCCCTTGAACTTCTCGGCAAGATCCCCTGCTACGCTGCGAAACTTCGCCTCAATGACCCGCAAGCCTTCCGCGCGTTGCTCCGGGGTCAACTGAGGATTGCGCTCAATCGCCTGCCGCCCCGAGTTGAACTCGCGCTGCGCGAAGTAAAAGCTCAACGCCCGGTCGCGCGGCACTGCCAACTCGCCCGCCTGACGCATCAACTCGCGGTAGTTTCGGTCCTGCGTGTGTTGGAACTCCTGGTAACGCTCCGCGCCCAACTGCTGGGCCAGCCGCTGTTCGGATTGCGCCTGGAGTGCCTGCCGTTGCTCCGGTGTGATGGTTCCGTCCCCGGTTCGGGTGAGCTTGGTCAACTCGTTCTTGAGCCAGGCCTGTTCGGTGAAAACGGCCACATACTCCTTCTCCGTGGGTTGGTAGCCGGACATGCGCTCCCGAAGCTGGATGGCCGTGAGCGAGGTGCGCAGATTGTAGTCGAAGTTGCCCTGCTCGCCGAGCGTCTTGCGCATTTGGGCGCGCTCCTCGTTGCGAATGCGCGCGGTGGCTGCCTCCTCCTCCGGCGTCAACGCGCGGTCGCGCGCGGCGGACTCGATCTTCTCGACCTCGCTGCGTGCCCACGCGCGGATGTCCATCGCCTGCTTGCGCTTGTCCTCCGGCAGAAAGTCCAGCAACCGCTCCTCGAGGTCGCGGAAATTGTAGGACAACGACTGGCGGCGCAACTCCGTGTCCGGATCCACGCCCAGCAAGTCACGGATAAGTTGCTTGCGTTCCAAGTCCAGTGCCACCTGCTGCTTCTGTTGCCGTTGGTAAACCTCCTGGTTGTCAAACGGCTCCCAGTATTTGATCGAGGCGGCGGCGACAAACTGCGTCTTGAAGCGCGTCGCGTAAAGCTTGTTGATGTCGGCGATGACGATGTCCCGGATGGTTTCCTCGGGGCACTTGATGTCGCGCAGATTGGCGATGTAGGTCTTGAAATCGGCGGATTCGACTGTGCCCCAATCCAGCTTCTTCTCCACGACGACGGTCTTCTCGGCTCCCGCGACGTGCTCGGTTTGCCGACGCACCACGGTGTTGGTCACGGTCTTCACCGTGGGTGTCGGTTCCGCAGCAGGTGCTGGAGTGGAAGCGGACGGCCTGCCGAGGAAAAAGAACAGAACCACGTTCGCCAAAAGCGATGCCGCCAGCAAAATGCGTTGGTTCATGGAGTGAATGTGACCAGCGAAGCAGCTGCTTGGCAAGCGCGTGAGGCTGGCTTGGGCACACATTCGAGTGTCCCTCTGAATAGCCCCAACTCACCCCGCCTCTAAAATTGCGTCGCCACTGACCACTGCCATGCCGCGCGCCACCTTTTGCCATCTCCTCCGCCGCGTTGCCGGCACCGGTCTCGTCGCCGTCGCCTGCTGGCGCGCCGCGCCCGCCGGGGCCGCGCCCAAGTCCGCGCCGCCCCCGCCCCCGCCGCTCCACGAGCGCGTTGACGCGCTCATCGAGTCCGAGTTCGCCGGGCCGTTGACGCCGCCGGCCAGCGACGCCGACTTTCTCCGCCGCGCGCATCTCGACCTGACCGGAATGATTCCGACCGTGGCCGAGGCGCGGGAGTTTTTTGCAGACAGGACGGCGGACAAGCGCGCCCGCCTCGTGGACCGCCTGCTCGCCACGCCCCAGCACGCGCGGCATCTCGCCACCTGCCTCGATCTGATGCTCATGGAGCGCCGCCCGCAGAAGCATGTGGATGTCGCAGCGTGGCAGCAGTTCCTCTTTGCGAGCTGCCTCACGAACAAGCCCTGGCACCAGCTCGTCCGCGAGATTCTCTCCGCCGACGGCGCGGACGAGGCGACGCGGCCCGCCGCGCGCTTCCTGCTCGACCGCGAGGGCGTGCCGAGCGCGCTGGTCCGCGACACGGGCCGCATCTTCTTCGGCATGGACCTCTCCTGCGCCCAGTGCCATGACCATCCGAACGTCCCCGACTACGTCCAGCGCGACTACCACGGCCTCTTCGCCTTCTTCAACCGCACCTATCTCTTCACGCGCGACCGCGACAAGAAGGCGTTCATTGCGGAGAAAGCCGAGGGCGACGTGACGTTCACCTCCGTCTTCACGAAAGAAGCCGGTGCGACGCGTCCGCGCCTGCCCGGCGGCAGGCAGCTCGCGGAGCCGGCCTTCCCGCGCTTCATGGAATACGTCGTCCCGCCCGACGCGAAGGACAAGAACCTCCGCCCCGTGCCGAAGTTCAACCGCCGCGCCGAGCTGGCCAAGGCCGCCACGGAGTCCAACAACCGCGCCTTCAACCGCAACATCGTGAACCGGCTCTGGGGCATGATGCTGGGCCGGCCGCTCGTGACGCCGGTGGACGAGCTGCACTCGCAGAACCCCGCCGCCTATCCCGCGTTGCTCGACCTGCTCGCGGCTGAGTTTGCCGCGGGCGGCTACGACACGCGGGCCTTCCTGCGCGAGCTGGCGCTGACGCGCGTGTATGGCCGGAGCTTCGAGCTGCCATCCGGCGTCACTTCGCCACGCGGTCTCGCGGCGACGTGGGTTCCCATTCTCGAAACGCAGCAGCGCCAGCTCACGAATGATGTCGCCGCCGCGGAGGCCGAGATGAAGCAAGTCCAGGAGCGCATCGCCGCGCAGAAGAAGGCGATGCAGCCGGTCGTGGACGAACTCGCGAAGACCAACGCCGCCCTCGCCGAGGTCCGCAAGGCCTGCGACCCCGCCATCCTCGCGCACCAGACCGCCGAGCGGGACCTGGTGAAGAAGCGCGACGCGTTGAAGTCCGTGCAGGACGCGCAGGCCAAGCTGGACGAGGCGCTCGCCAAGCTGCCCGGCGACAAGGAACTCACCGCCAGCGTGGACAAGCTCAAGGCGCGCGTCACCGAGCTGAACAAGGAGATCGAGGCCGCCGCGAAGGACATGGCGGCAAAGGACACCGCCGCCAAGCCAATGCGCGAGAAGCTCGCGCCCGCCGAGGCCACTGCTGCCACCGTGCGCGCCCGCTGGGCGGCAGCGGACGCCAAGTTACTCGAACTCGACGCGGAGTTGATCGCGTCCACGACCCGCTGGCAGGATGCGAAGACCGCCGCGAAGCACGTTGAGCGGAGGTTGGAGACGGCGCGGGCCATCGCCGAGTGCGACCGGCTCAAGCGCGAAGTTGACCAGACGAAGGCGGCGCTGGCAAAGCGCCCGAGTGCATCCGCTTACGAGGCCGGTTCCGCAGTCGTCGCGCAGTTCACCGCCCTTGAAGCCAGGCTGGCCGCCGACACCAAGGCGCTCGTGGAGGCCTCGGACAAGCTCGCGGCCATGCTCGAAAAGTCTTTCGCCGTCGGCGCGCTCGCCGCGCTCACGCCGGAGCAGCTTGCCTGGAGCATGATGCGCGCGGCGGGCGTGGCCGGCGCGCACGAACTGGCCGGCGCAGCGGAGTTCGACAAAAAGTCGCCGCCCACCGACGCGAACAAGACCGACCCAGCGCGCCTTTCCGAGCGCGCGAAGGCGGCGGAGCAATACACCTGGGACAAGCTCAAGGGCGGCGCGGCGGGCTTCGCGCCGTTGTTCGGCGCGGGCGCGGGCGAGCCGCAGGATGCCTTCTTCGCGTCCGCCGACCAGGCACTCTTCCTCAACAACGGCAGCATGGTGCGGAGCTGGCTGGCCCCGAGTGCCGACAACTTGATCGCGCGCTTGGGCAAGCTCACCGATGCCCGCGCGCTGGCGGAGGAGCTTTACCTGAGCACGCTGACGCGCCCGCCAACCGAGGCTGAAGTCACCGCCGTGCAGAAGCAGCTCGCCGCCCGCGAAAAGGAAAGGACCGCCGTCACGCAGGATCTCGCGTGGGGTTTGCTCACTTCGGCGGAGTTCCGCTTCAAGCACTGAGTTCTTGCCGCAAAAAGGGCCAAAGAACTCAAAGAAGGCGCGAATTGAGCCGCGTGCCCGGCAGTCAGATTTTTCGACCGCCCATTCAAACGCAGCACGCCCATGAAGCCTTGCCCATACGCCTGCAACTCGGCCGAGCACCTCGTCGCCCGCCGGCAATTCCTCGGCAGCCTCGCGCTCGGCACGGGCGCGGTCGTGGGCAGCCTTGGCAGCTTTGCCCAGCCCGCCGTGTCCGCCGCGCTCGCCAAGGACCAGAAGCGGATGCTCGTCATCAACATGCACGGTGGGCTTTCGCAGTTGGAGAGCTGGGATCCCAAGCCGGCCACCGACACCGGCGGGCCGTTCCGCGCGATCCCCACGAGCGTCCCCGGCATCCACATCAGCGAACTGCTCCCGCACACGGCCAAGGTCATGCACCACCTCGCCCTCGTGCGCAGCATCAACACCAAGAACGAGGACCACGGCAAGGGCAGCTACATGATGGTCACGGGCCGCCGCCAGATGCCCGGCCAGACTTACCCGGAAATCGGCGCGGTCGTCGCCAAGTGCCTCGACACCACGGACCGCACCCTCCCCGGCCACATCCGCATCACGGCGGGCGGCGGGGGCGGACGCAGCGCGGACTCGGCCTACCTCGGCCCGAAATACGCCAGCATCTCGCTCGACGGCGGCAAGCCTCCGCAGAACACCACGAAGCCCGACAGCCTCACCGACGCCTCGCTCGCCGAGCAGAACGCCTTCCGCCGCCTGGCCAACGATCATTTCCTCTCCCGCCGTCGCACGGCGATGACCGACGCCTACGTGCAGAGCTACGAGCAGGCGCTGGAGCTGATGAAGCAGCGCGACGTCTTCGAGTTGGGCAAGGAGCCGGCGAAGGACCACGAACGCTACGGCAAGCACGACTTCGGCCGGCACTGCCTCATGGCGCGGCGGCTGTTGGAGAACGGCATCTCCTTCGTGCAGGTGTCGCACTCGAACTACGATACGCACAACGAGAACTTCAACTTCCACTTCGAGCAGGTCGGCGAGTTCGACAAGCCCTTCGCCACGCTCATCACGGACCTGCACGAGCGCGGGATGCTGGAGAACACGCTCGTCGTCGTGCTGTCCGAGTTCGGGCGCACGCCGCGCATCAACCAGTATTACGGGCGCGACCACTGGGGCCGCGCGTGGAGCGTGTGCCTCGGCGGTGCGGGCCTCCAGCGTGGCGCGGTTATCGGCGCGACCAACGCGAACGGCACGGAAGTGAAGGAGCGCCAAGTGGACTGCGGCCATCTCTTCCACACCTACCTGCGCGCGCTGGGTCTCAGCTCCAAGGCGAGCTTCGACGTGGCCGGCCGCCAGATGCTCGTGGCCGACCCGGCGTGCGGGCCGATCAAGGAATTGCTGGCGTAGCGTGGCGCAGCCGGATCAGCCACTCGCGAGTTGAAAGATTCAACGGGAAGCGGTTAATTCCCATCGCCATGACCTTCAAACAGCAAGACCTCCGCGGCTTGGTGCTCCACACTCCGTTCCAAGCCTTTCGGGTGCATCTGTCCGATGGCAAGCAACTCAAGGTTCCCCAACCGGATTTCGCCTTGCCGGGCGTCAGCATGCTGGTCGTCGCCAACGAGCTGGCGAATGGAGCACCGGGCGACGTGAACCTGATTTCCTACGAACATATCGTGCGCGTGGAGATGCTGCCCAAGCGGGCGGTAAAGACGTGAAACCCGACTTCAAAGCCGCGCACGTCGCCCCTTCTCAACGGGCCACTTCCAGTGATAGGTTCACGCCATGAAGATGATTGACCAGACCTTGCTTGACGAGGTGACGGGCCGGCTGGTGGCCGAGTTCGCACCGGAGCAGGTCTGGCTGTTTGGCTCACACGCCTGGGGCACGCCACACACGGACAGTGATTTGGATTTGCTCGTCATCGTGCCACGAAGCGACGAGCGGGCCACGCGCCGGATGCAGCGGGCGCACCGTTGTCTGCGCGGCATGGCCTTGAGCAAGGATGTCTTCGTGCAGACGCGGAGCGAGTTCGACCGCGACAAGTCGCTCCCAGCCTCGCTCCAGCACCAGATTCTCACCCGTGGCCGGATGCTGTATGGATGAGCAACTCATCCGCCTGACGCGCGAGTGGCTCACCAAGGCCGCCCACGACCTCCAGAATGCGCGCATCGTCAGCGCCGTGCCCGATGGCCCGCTCGACACGGCCATCTATCACTGCCAGCAAGCGGCGGAGAAATCGCTCAAGGCATGGCTCGTCTCGCAAAGTCTCCCGCTTGAGCGCACGCATGACCTGACGCGGCTCGTCACGCTGGCCGCCGGCCGTGACGTGAGTTTTTTTGATTGGGAGGAGGCGGCTGGCATCCTCACGCCCTACGCGTCGGCTTTTCGCTATCCCGGCCTCACTGCCGATCCGCTGCCCACCCGCGCGGAGTTTGACGAGGCGCTTAAACTGGCCGAAGGCATCCACGCGCTGGTGTTGGGACTCTTGCCCAAGGAAGCAACCCCGTGAAACCCGACTTCAAAGCCGCGCACGTTGCCGCCGAGTTCGACCACGCGTCGCCGCTCATCACCTGCCGCTTTGACCCCACGGGCAAGTTCGTCTTCGCCACGGCGGAGGATCGCGCCATTCTCCGCTGGGAGCTGGCCGACCCGAAGAAGAAAACCGTCTTCAACGCGCACGACTCCTACGTGTGGGCGGTTGCGTTGTCGAAGGACGGCCAGACGCTCGTGAGCGCGGGCGGCGATGACACTTTGATGTGGTGGCCCGCCACGGCGGAGAAGCCCGCGCCGCTGCGCAAGGTCACGGCGCACAAGGGCTGGATTCGCGCGCTCGCCGTCAGCCCGGACGGCAAGCACCTCGCCAGCGGCGGCAACGACCGGCTCGTCAAACTCTGGAATCTCGCCGACGGCAAGCTGGTCCAGAAGTTCTCCGGCCACGAACTGGACGTTTACAGCGTCATCTTTCACCCCGACGGCAAGTTCCTCCTCTCCGGCGACCTCATGGGCAAGATCCAGCAGTGGGACCTCGCTACCGGCAAGTCCGTGCGCGTGCTCGACGCGAAGGAACTGCACTCCTACAACGGCGGCCAGGGGGTCCACTTCGGCGGCGTGCGCGGCCTCGCTCTCTCGCCGGACAAGAAGCACCTCGCCTGCGGCGGCCTGCACAAGGCCACCAACCCGCTCGGCAACGTCCACGAACCCATCGTCCAGCGCTACGACTGGGAGACCCACAAGCTCCTCAAGACCCACCTCGCCGACGGCCTGACGAACTCGACCGCCTGGAACTGCCTCTTCCATCCCGACGGCACCCTCATCGCCGGTTGCGGCGGCGGCAGCGGCGGGCACCTGCTCTTCTGGGGCGCGAACGACGAGAAGCCCGCACCCGCCTTCAAGCTCCCCGACATGGCCCGCGAAATGGACCTGCACCCCGACGGCATCCAGATTGCCACCGTCCACTACGCGAAGAAACTCCGCCTCACCAAGCTCGCGCCCAAGCCGCCCGCGCCGGCGAAGAAAGCGTGAGGACGAACTACGCAGTTGAAGGACTCCGCCTGGGAGCGCATCTTGTCGTCGCTGCCGTAACCTGAAGCCACACACTCAAGCCATGTCAGACACCGTTCGCATTCCGCGTTCAGTCCCGCCCTCCGCCAAGGACACCGTCCGCCTTCCGCGCATGGCCAAGCCGGCGACGAAGGAAACCGTCCGGCTCGACCGCCTGCCCGCCAAGACCGGCTCCAGCCCGCAACCGGGTGCCAGCCTGGAGGACTTCTTGAAGCAGCAGAAGCCGCACGTCGAGCCGCCGCCGCAGTGACCGGCATCTTTTCTCGCGCCGCTCTCGCGCCGCGCTACATTCCCGCCATGAGCGTGAAGGAACTAGAAGCCCAAGTGCAGGCTCTGCCGCCGCGCGAACTGAAGCGGTTCGCGAACTGGTTTGACTCGTTCCGCCAGGACGCGGCGGACGAGTTGTCCTCCGACCAGCAAGCCGAACTCCTCCGGCGGCGTAACGAGTTCCTTGCCAATCCCTCGCTCGCCGAGCCGTGGGAAGGCACTGCGGAGCGTGTCCGTCGGCACCTGCATGAGCGCCGTGCTAAGAAAGCTCCGACTCGCTGAACTGGACCTCATCCGCGCCGCCGAATGGTATGACGACCAGCGGCCGGAGCTGGGCGAGGAGTTTGTGGAGGAGGTGGACGCAGTGGTCCGTTCGCTCGGCCGCAATCCGCTTCAGCACAGCGTCGTGTTTGCCGATGTGCGGCGTGTCCGATTGAAACGGTTCCGCCCCTACGCGGTCTTCTACTACCTCCATCAGGGAGAGGTCATCATCTTCGCTGTCTTCCATGCCAGCCGGCAGCCGGAGCGGTTGGCTCGCCGCCGCGACCGGCTGCGCTGACGCTCATGCACGCCCTCGCCGAAGACTTCCTCTTCTCCCTGCGCCACGAGCGCGGGCAGGCGGAGCACACGCAGAAGACTTACCAAAGCTTGCTCGACAAGTTCATCGCGTGGTCGGCACCGCACGGCGTCACGAAATGGGAACACGTTCGCCTCGCGCATCTCACCGAGTTCCTCCAGCACGAGCGCGACCGCCGGCTGGCCGACGCGCCGGAGGAGTCCACCGCGAAGTTGAGCACCAGCAGCCTTTACCTCCAGATCGCCGCGCTGCGCGCCTTCTTCAAGTGGGCCGAGACGGAGAAGCACCTGCCCGCGAACCCGGCGGAAAACCTCTCCCTCCCGCGCCGTTGGAAGCGCATCCCCAAGTCGCTCACGCACGCCGAGGTCGAGCAAATCCTCAAACCCCTCGCCACCGCCGCGCCGGCCGACCTCTGCGACCAGGCTGTGCTCGAGCTCGCCTACGCCAGCGGCCTGCGCCTCGCCGAGCTGCGGAACCTGCGCCTTGAACAGCTCCATCTCGAAGCCGGCTTCGTCACCGTCATCGGCAAGGGCAACAAGGAACGCGTCGTGCCGGTCGGGAAGTTCGCCGTGGCCGCGTTGGGCCGCTACCTCACCGTCGCGCGCCCGCAGCTCGTCCGCCCGAAATCCCCCGCCGCCGTCTTCCTCACGCGACGCGGCACTGCCTTCGCGCACGTCACCATGTGGCTGCGCATCACCCAGCGCGTAAGGAGGGCGGGCGTCGAACGGCACGTCACCCCGCACATGATGCGGCACAGTTTCGCCACGCACCTGCTGGAGCACGGCGCGGACCTGCGCGTGATTCAGGAACTCCTCGGCCACTCCAGTATCAGCACCACGGAGGTTTACACGCACGTCGCCGGCCAGCGCCTGCGCGACGTGCATGAGCAGTATCACCCGCGCGCGAAGTGAGTGAAGGGGACACTCATGTCCCCGATTCAGCCGGCATTGGCTCATCGCGGACAGGAGTGTCCGCCTCACGGCCAAGTCTCAATAATCCCTCACTGAGCCGTCTTGATACGTCGGATGCGGCCACTTGAACTGGCGCTTCGGATCCGCGTTCACCTTGGCAAACTGCGTCTCGTCCACTTCCACGCCCATCACGAGCCTGCCGTCGGCAGCAACCGCAGGCCCGCCGCCCGCGCAAAGCGCCGCGTTTCAGGCTCGAAGCTCGCGTAGGGGGTGAATCCAGCCGCTGCTGCGAGGCAGGGATGGAGGATATGGGTCGGTGAAGCCCCGCCCACCGCGTGCCGGCGGACCAGGTCCACGGCCAGCCCCAAGGCCGCCTCCCACGGACAGGCCTCAACCTCGAAGACCAGCTCCGCGAGGTAGGTCTTGAACTGGGAGCGCGCCCTTGCCACGTCCTTCGGGTGCGCGGCTTCCGCGCGGGCGAGGATCATTTTGATCTGGAGGACGTGGAGGCGGTTGATCGCGAGCGGTGCGCCCAACTGCCGGAGCAGCCGGTTGGCTTCCGACTGTTTTCTCCCTGGCAGGATCGCGGCGCAGACCAGCCAGAAGTCACAGTATGCTGTCGCCATATTTTCCCAGAAGCACGTCGCCGAACTGGGAAGCTTGACCGAAGATGCGCCTCGCATCGGCCTCGAAATCGGGCAGCGGACGCCGGCCACGAACGCCCGGAGCGCGGCGGCTGCCGGCCAGCCTGGCGGTCTTGGCGTTCGGCTTCGCGCGGCTGCGGCTGCGCGGTTGGGGATGCATGGTCTTGTTCACGAGGTCAGGTTCGGCTTGCCCCAGAAGGTCGTCAAACCAAAACCCGCCCGGTGGTCGCGTTCAGGCGCTTGGTTCTTCAGTAATCCCTCACCGAGCCGTCTTGATACGTCGGATGCGGCCACTTGAACTGGCGCTTCGGGTCGGCGTTCACTTTCGCGAACTGCGTCTCGTCCACTTCCACGCCCAGGCCCACGCCGGTCGGCGGGAGGGCGTTGCCGTCCTTGTTGATGGCAAAGCTCGGGCGTGCGACGCCGGCGGGCATGAGATGGCCGTCGAGGTAAGCCTCGTGAATGAGGAAGAGCGGCGTGGCGAAGGTCGCGTGCAGGCTGGCGCTCAGGCCCAGCTCCGAGCAGGTGCAATGCGGCGCGAGCGGAATCATGTAAGTCTCGGCCAGCGCGGCGATTTTCCGCATCTGCGAGATGCCGCCGGTGTGCGCGCAGTCGGGCTGGAGGATGTCTATGCACCGCTCCTGCAAATACGGAATCATCCCCCAGATGGTGCGGTCGCGTTCGCCGGTGGCCAGCGGGACGCGGATGGCCGGCTTGAGGCGTTTGAAGACCTCGATGTTGCCGGGCACGGCGGGTTCCTCGATGAAGAGCACGTCGAACGGCTCGATGGCGTTCGCGAACTGGATGAGCATGGGCGGCGGCACGGCGCAGTGGGCGTCGAACATCACCGCGCCGTCCGGCCCGACGCGCGCACGCGAGTCGCGGATGCGCTTCACGAGTTCCTCCACGTCCTTCGGTCCGCCGCTGAAAGGATGCGGGCCGCCGGTGCCGGTCTTGTGCGCCTTGGGCGTGGGGTAGAGGCGGACGTAGTCGCGCACCGGCCCGCCGAGCAGGCGATAGACGGGCACGCCCCAGAGCTTGCCGGTGATGTCCCACAGCGCGCAGTCAATCGCCGAGAGGACGTGCGTGAGGAAGGAGCCGCCGCGAATGTTGCGGTGCGCGCGATAAACCTTCTGCCAGAGATGCTCGATGCGCGTGGGGTTCTCGCCGTTGAGCAGCTCAAAGATGGAATTGGCAAGGACGCACGCGACGTTCGGGTCGAGGCCGGTGACTTCGCCCCAGCCGAAGATGCCGTGGTTGGTCTCGACCTTCATGTAAGCCTTCGTGCCGACGCGAAAGGGCTTGAGCGCGGAGATTTTGATGCTGCTCGTGCGGTCGGCGACGTTCGCGGCGGGATTGTCCGCGCCAACGGCGTCGCTGAGCATCGCGAGTCCGGCGGCGAGCGCGCCGGCGGAGAGCAGGTCGCGGCGGGGAAGTTCAGGGTTCATCGGCAGGTTTGGACGCGGGCGGCGAAGGGTGCTTCAAGGGGGAAGAAGGTTGCCTACCAAACACACGAAATGACACGAAACCCATGCAACAAGGGACGACTCCGTGGCCTGCTTTTCATTCGTGTGTTTCGCGGGTTTCGTGGGCAATCCTTGTCACCGCGCCCGCGCGCCTTCGCCGGAGCCAGTCCCGCGTTCGCGCCAAGCAAAGCGCTCGTGCGTGCCCTCCTTGTTTCCCTCGACCGCGTTCGCGATGAGCCAGCCGAGCACGGGCGCGAACTTGAAGGCGTGGCCGCTGTCGCCCGCCGCGACGAACAGGCCGGGGCGCTGCGGGTGGTGGTCGAGCCAGAAGTTGCCGTCGAACGTGTCGCAGTAGAGGCAGAGCCGCGTGCCGATGAGCGGCGCGTCGGCGAGCGCGGGGAAGGTGTCGCGCAGGAAGGCCCGGAAGCGCGGCTCGTCGTCGGGCGAGACCTCGCGCGGCTCGTCGGGATGCACGCGGCGGCCGGGGCCGTGGTTCGCCACCTTGAGCGTGCCGTCCGCGAGCGCAGGGAAGCCATACCAGCCCGTGCGCCCGATGTCCGCCGCCCACACGGGAAAGCGCGGAGCCTGCCACTCCGCCGGATTCGCGACGCGGAAGTGCAGCACCGGCTGGCCGGTGGCCCACATCACGTCGCCCAATTCCGGCAGCAGCGTCGGCGTCCACGCGCCAGTCGCCAGCAGCGTGAGGTCGGCGCGGAACTCGCGTCCGTCCTTCGCTCGCACACCGACGACGCGCGAGCCGTTCTCCAGCAGCCGGGCGAAAGCGCAGTTCTCGAACACCAGCACGCCTTCGCGCCGCGCCTTCTGCGCCAGCCACGCAACGGTCTTGCCGCTCTCGGCCCAGCCACCGCTGAGATTGAGGTAGCCGTCGGGATACTTGTCCGCCGCCCAGCCGGGGAAGCGCCGGGCGACGGCAGCGGAGTCAAGCCGCTCAAGTGATTCTCCTTTCGAAGTGAGCAGCTTGAAGCTCTCGAACTCGAAAGCGCCCGCCTGCATCGGCGCGCGGGACAGCACCAGGAAACCGTCGTTGTGGAAGAGCGTTTCGCCGGACTCGCGGTTCCACTCAGCCCATCGCGTTAAGGACTCGCGCCCGAGCCTGGTCCACAACTCATCCGCGCCATAGTCCATCCGCACCACCGTGCTGATGTCCGTGGAGGCCGCCGTGGGCGTGGGCACGGGGCCGGGGTCAATGACCGAGACGCACCAGCCATGCGCACGCAGCTCGAGCGCGGCGGTCAGGCCGAAGATGCCGGCCCCGACGATGACGATGGACTGGGTCGCTGCCATGACGTGTTTCGCCTAGGTTTTGCTGGAAACCCATCGTGGTTCAAGGCCGCAACGCGACCCCATGGGAAACAGTTCTCACTCGCCTGTTTTTGTCCTCCTTCACGCCAGAGTGCGCTCCACGCGCAGTCCGCTCCGATCGTGAAGCCGGGACGTGACGCGCCAGCAGGCCGATGCCCGCAAGGCGCACACCAGTTCTCGACGTTGGAATATCGGGCTACTTCCACTTTGTCCCGCCGGCCGACGCTGCTAGACTGCCCCCGTGATTCACGACGCGTCACTCGACGAGTTGCTCCAAAAGGTCTGGGACGGCGGGCGCATTGACCAGGCCGAGGCGTTGCGCCTCTACGCGCTGCCGCTGGAGGAACTGGGCGCGCTGGCCGACCGCCGTCGCCAGCTCCACCGGGCCGCCGCGCATGGTGGTCGCGGCAACGAGGTCGTCACCTACATCGTGGACCGCAACGTCAATTACACCAACGTCTGCAACGTCTATTGCAAGTTCTGCGCCTTCTACCGCACCGAGAAGGACGCCGACTCCCACGTCATCTCGCACGACGAGATGGATCGGAAGATCGAGGAGACCATCGCGCTCGGCGGGAACCAGATTCTCATGCAGGGCGGCCACCACCCGAAGCTCACCAAGCAGTGGTATCTCGACTTGCTGTCACATATCCGCTCCAAGTTCCCCGGCTTCAACGTCCACGGCTTCAGCCCCAGCGAGATGGTCGCCTTCTCCGAGTTCTTCAACGAGCCGGTCGAGCAAATCCTGAAAGACTTCGTCGCCGCCGGCCTTGGCTCCGTCCCCGGCGGCGGCGGGGAAATCCTCGTGGACCGCGTGCGCAACCGCATCGCCCCGCTCAAGGCGGACACCGCGCAATGGATGGGCGTGATGGACGCCGCGCACCGCCTCGGCCTGGCCAGCAGCATCACCATGATGTTCGGTCATGTGGAGACGGTCGAGGAGCGCATCGAGCACCTCGAAGTGGTGCGCGCACAGCAAGACCGCTCGCTTGCCCGCCTCCGATCTCCGATCTCCGATCTCCGATCTCCGATCGAACGCTCCGTCGCCTACGCCGCCGCACTTGAACAGGGCACGTTGAACGGCGGCGCCTTCACCGCCTTCATCTGCTGGACCTTCCAGCCGGAGAACGCCGTGCTGAAAGCCCCGACTGTCGGCGCACACGAGTATCTGCGCACGCAGGCCCTGAGCCGCATCTACCTCGACAACCTCCCCAGCGTGCAAAGCTCCTGGGTCACGCAGGGGCAGGAGATCGGCCAGCTCGCGTTGCGCTACGGCGCGAACGACCTCGGCAGCATCATGATCGAAGAAAACGTCGTGAGCGCCGCCGGCACCACCTTCCGCATGGGCGTGGCCGACATGCAACGCCTCATCACCGACCTCGGCCTCGAACCCCGCCAGCGCGACAACTGGTATCGGCTGGTGAAGTGACGCGGCTACTTCCCGGCGCTGAACCCGCCATCAATGATGAACTCGGTGCCGGTCACGAGGCCGGCTTCGTCGCTGGCGACTTTCGCCGGGTGGTCTTTCGCACTCTTGATGCATCGGACTTTCTTCGGTCGCGGCTTCCGGCCACTTGCCGAGCGGACAGAGAGTCCTCCAGCACCGGGATGACCAGCCGGTCTTTGGCGCGGTTCGCTGCGCGCTTGCTGGCCAGAATCCGCTCCACTCCGAGCACCTTGAGCTTCTGCCGCCCGACCGGGATTTCGATGCAGTTGCTCAACTCCTCGGCGAACGTCCCCAGCCCGTGCAAGGTCAGCACGATGTCGAACAGCTCCACGCCGCCGCCGGCAAACAAGGGCGGGTTGAGAATCGAAGGGGCCACATACGCCGCTCCCACTTCCCGCAAGGCTTGGCGGATGCGCGGGTCGTTCAAGTCCTCGAACCAGAGGTCCACATCCTGTGTCACGACCGGTGCGCCTTGCAGCGCGGCGGCGGACAAACCCACCACCATGAAACGCACCTTGCGGCGCAGCAGTGCGCGCAGGAAATGCAGTTCACTTTCGTTGAGCGAGGGCGCGGCCACGGGTCAGGCTTTTGCGGAGGCGTTCGAGCGGCGGCTGCTGGAGGAGGATGAGCGTGTGCCGCACATTGTCCGGGTCGGCTTCGGGCCGCACGGCGAGCACGGCGCGGACGGACTCCATCAGGTCCGCCGCCCACTTTGCCGCCCGGCGTTCGCGCACATTGTTGCGATTGACACTCATTCAGTTTCGATTGGCCGCAAGTTTGCCACGCGCTGCCCAAGCCCGCACTACCTTTTCAAGGCGAGCGCCTCACTTCCCCGCACTAAACCCGCCATCAATGATGAACTCGGTGCCGGTTACGAAGCCGGCTTCGTCGCTGGCGAGGTAGAGGGCGGCGGCAGCGATTTCTTCGGGCTTGCCCATGCGGTTGACGGCCTGCGTGGCGCAGGCGTCGCGGTAGGCTTTCTCGGGGGCGGGATATTTCTTCAGCCAGCCGGTGACGAAGGGCGTCTCCACGCGTCCGGGGCAGATGGCGTTGGCACGCACGCCGTCGAGGGCGTGGTCGAGCGCGAGCGCCTTGGTCATGCCGGCGATGGCGAACTTCGTTGTGACGTAGGCGAGCCGGTCCTTCACACCGACGACCGCGCCGATGCTGGCGATGTTCACGATGCTGCCGGACTTGCGCTCGACCATGCCGGGCAGGAAAACCTTGGTGACATTGAAGACGCCGCGCACGTTGACGGACCAGAGACGGTCGAGGTCCGCGCCCGTGGTAGTGAGCATGGTGCCCACATGGCCGATGCCGGCGTTGTTCACGAGCACGTCGAGCCGGCCAAAGCAGGACTTCACCGCGTTGCCCACACGCTCGCAGTCGGCCTCGCTGCTCACGTCGAGCGCGAGGAACTCGGCCTGACCGCCCGCCGCGCGGATGGTGTTGACCGTGCCGGAACCGGCCTTCTCATCGCGGTCGGTGACGAAGACGAAGCCGCCGGCTTTGGCAAAAGTTTCCGCGATGGCTGCGCCGATGCCCGAGCCGGCACCGGTGACGAGAGTGATTTTGTCTTTCAGAGAAAACATGGGCGGGAGTGTGGCAAGCAGCGGGAGCGGCGGCAACGCACAACGTCAGTAGGAGACGACGTGAGAAGTCTCTAACTTCCCCCGCAGAAAAATAGAGACTCCTCACGTCGTCTCCTACGAGGACTAGGACAAGGTCACAGCGCCTTCTTCTTGCCCTTGCCGGCGTTGGGATTCGCGGCGGCCTTGGGCTGGCCGGGGAGCGGGGCGTTCATCTGGCCGGCACCGGGGTCGCGCGGGCCGGGCGGGAGTTCCTTCGACCACGAGAGGGCTTTCTCGCTGAGGCGCGCGACGAGGTCGGGCTGCTTGTCGGCGAGGTTGTTGAGCTGCGTGAGGTCGCGCTTCAGGTCGTAAAGCTCCACGCGGCTGCGGTCGGGATTGAGGTAGAGCTTCCAGTCGCCCTCGCGGATCGCGAGCTGCGGGCTGTGGTGGAACGGCTCGCCCGCGATGCGGAAGCGCCATTCCCAAAGCAGCGGCGTGGTGCGGGCACGGGACTGGCCTTGGAAGACATCGGCCATGATTTCGCCGTCGGGCCGGTGCGTCGCGGGCAGCTTCACACCCGCGAAGTGGCAGACGGTGGGCAACCAGTCCACGCCCGCGACCACCGAGGTGTCGTCAATCTTTCCCGCCGGAACCTTGCCCGGCCAGCGGATGATGCCGGGGACGCGGATGCCGCCTTCATAGAGGCTGCGCTTGCGCCCGCGGAACGGCCCCGCGCTGCCCACGCCACTGTGCCCGGCGTTGCCGATGTGGATGTCCTCGGGGCCGTTGTCGCTGCTGAAAAGGACAAGCGTGTCCTTGCCGAGGCCGAGTTTCTCCAGGCCGTCGAGCAGCCGGCCGATGTGCGTGTCGAGGTCGGTGACGCTGGCGTAGAATATCTCAGCAGCGCTGGCGTGCGGGAAGTTCGCCCCGCCCGCGCGGAAACGCGCGTAGGGTTTCATCTGCTCCGGCGTGGGGTTCAGCGTCGCGTGCGGCACGAGCGTCCAGAGCTGGAGGTAGAAGGGCTTGGCTTGGTTCGTCTCGATGAACTTGAGCGCCTCGTTCACAAACAGCTCGGTGGACTTCGCGCGGTAGAACTGGTTGTCCTCGGGGCCGTTCGCGCCGCCCTTCTCCGTGCTCCCGACGAAGTCGAAGCCATACGCGCCGGGGTCCGGCCCGCCGGAGTTGCTGCCGAGATGCCATTTGCCGATGTGCCCGGTGGTGTAGCCGGCGGACTTCAGCAGCGTGGGGACGTTCGGAACTTTCGGATCAAGGAACTGGCTCATGCCGCGCGCGGTGTTCTGCTGCGGCGTGGCGTAGTGGCCGTGGATTTTTTGCCGCGACGGATACTGGCCGGTGAAGAACGCGCAGCGGCTGGGCGAGCAGACCGAGGCGTTCACGTAGAACTGGGTGAAGAGCGTGCCCTCCTTTGCCAGCCGGTCGAGGTTCGGCGTCTTGATGTGCGGGTGGCCGTAGCAGCCGAGGTCGCCCCAGCCGAGGTCGTCGGCAAGGATGAAGAGGAAGTTGGGCTTGCGCCCGGCGGCGGAGGCGAGGCACGCGTAGGATGCGAGGAGGCAGAGGAGGAGGCGTTGCATGGGGCCGTTGTAGCAAACTGAACCGGATTGCAAAGCCCCTGAAATACAGACCGCCCGCGAAACACGCAAAACGACGCGAAAGGTAAGACGTTCCAGAAAGCCACCACACGAATTGAGGGCGGAACACGAAGGGCATTTATTCGTGTTCCGCCCTCAATTCGTGTGGCTTCTCCGGGCTTCTCTCCCTCTCCCTTTCGCGTCCTTTTGCGTGTTTCGCGGGCCATCCTCAGCGCACGCGGACGAAGAGCTTGCCAGGGAGTTGGCGCACCATGCGTTTCATCTCCAGGCCGAGTAGCCCGACGGAGACGACGGACGCGGGCAGGCCGCTGGCGCGGATAATTTCATCCATGTGCGCCTCCTCGTGGGTGACGACGGCCAGGATTTTGTTCTCGTTCTCGGACAACGCGAGGGTCGGCAGCACGCCAGTCTCGCCCGGTGAAGGCGGCTTGTTCGACGTCGGGAAGAGATACTCGAACTCGCTGAGGATGTCGTCAGCACCCTCGCAGAGCTTCGCGCCTTTCTTGATGAGGTCGTGGCAGCCCTTGCTGCGCGGCGAGTCAATGCGGCCCGGCACCGCGAAGACCTGCCGGCCGTAGTCGGTCGCGAAGTTCGCCGTGATGAGCGCGCCGCTCGTGAGGTTGGCCTCGACGACGACCGTGCCCAACGTCATGCCTGCGACGATGCGGTTGCGGATGGGGAAGGACTGCTTGTCCGCCGGGCGGTTGAAGGGGAACTGCGAGACGACGGCACCGCCCGCCGCGATGCGCTCGAACAGCTCGGCGTTCTCGGGCGGAAAGACGATATTGATGCCCGTGCCGAGGACGGCGACGGTGCGGCCCTTGCCCGCGAGCGCGCCCTGATGCGCCGCCGTGTCAATTCCGCGTGCGCCGCCGCTCACCACGGTGACGCCGACGTAGGCGAGCTGATACGCGAGCTTGCGCGCGGTCTCGACGCCGTAGCTCGTCGTCTGCCGCGAGCCGACGAGCGCGACGGCATTCTTGTCCTGCGCCGTGAGCGCGCCCTTCACGTAGAGCGCGACGGGCGGGTCGTAGATTTGCCGGAGCAGCTCGGGATACTCCGTGTCCTCCTGAGTCAGCACATGGCAGCCGTAATCGGCGATGCGCTTCAGTTCGCCGACCAAGTCCACGCCGCTCTCCCAGCCGCAGATCGCATTCGCCGTGTCCTCGCCGATGCCGCGCACCTGGAGGAGTTGCCGCTGGTTCGCGCGCAGGATGGAGGGCGCGTCGCCGAAGTGGTCGAGCAGTTGCCGGACGCGCACCGGTCCGACATGCTCAATCAAGTTGAGGGCGATGAACGCTTCCTTGGAGGTCATGCCGAGTCGGATAACGGAGAAGCTCCGCTCAGGCAAGCCGCGATTAGTCGCCGGCCAAGCGCTACGCGCCCACTTCCGCGCGCGCGTCGGCGGCGAGGGCGGTGCTGAGGTAACGCTCACCCGTCGAGCACGCGATGGTGACGATGGTCTTGCCCTTGTTCTCCGGGCGCTTGGCGACTTGGATGGCGGCCCAGACATTGGCCCCGGTCGAGATGCCCACGAGCAGGCCTTCCTCCTTCGCCAGGCGGCGGGCCATGATGAAGGCGTCGTCATTCGTCACTTGCACGCACTCGCTGATCTGCGCGCCGCCCTTGGCGTCCTTGAGGTGCAGGTTGGCCGGGACGAAGCCCGCGCCCGTGCCCTGAATCTTGTGGGGGCCGGGCTTCACCGGTTCGCCGGCGAGCGTCTGGGAGATGACCGGCGAGTCCTTCGGCTCGACGGCGATGGCCTGGAAGGTGGGCTTGCGCGGCTTGATGACTTCGCAGCAGCCGGTGATGGTGCCGCCCGTGCCGACGGCGGCGACGAGGATGTCCACCTTGCCATCGGTGTCCTCCCAGATTTCGACGGCGGTGGTCTGGCGGTGGATTTCGGGATTGGCGGCGTTCTCGAACTGCTGGGGAATCCAGGAGTTGGGCGTGGCGGCGGCGAGTTCCTCCGCCTTGGCGATCGCGCCCTTCATGCCCTTGGCCCCCTCGGTGAGGACGAGCTTCGCGCCGAGCATCGCGAGCAGCACGCGCCGCTCCTGGGACATCGTCTCGGGCATGGTGAGGATGAGCTTGTAGCCCTTGGCGGCGGCGACGAAGGCGAGCGCGATGCCGGTGTTGCCGCTGGTCGGCTCGATGATGACGGTGTCCTGGTTGAGCGTGCCGCTGCGCTCGGCGGCCTCGATCATCGCCATGCCGATGCGGTCTTTCACGCTGCCGAGCGGGTTGAAGAACTCGCACTTGAGCAGGATGGTGGCGTCCACGCCGGCGGTGACTTTGTTGAGGCGGACCAGCGGGGTGCGGCCCACGGTTTCGACGATGTTGTTGTAGATGCGGCCCATAGGTTCCGGGTGTTGAAGTGCTGCTGAACTGTGCGGTGGATTGTGGGCGGCGGCGGGGCACGGGCAAGGTTTTTCTCCGCCATGCACCCGGCTGGCCCGCATCCAGCACCTTTGAGCTGTCGCGGGGCGAGCAAAACAGGAGCGGTTTTGTAACGCGCTGACCCAGTTGGGCTGGGCGCTCAAGTTCCACGACATCAGCCTGCGCTATGCCCCCACGCCGCAAGCCAAGGGCAAGGTCGAGCGCGACATCAGTTCTGGCAGGGGCGCCTGCCCGCCTACTTCGCCAGCGAAACGATCACTGAAATCGAAGTCGCCAACCGGCACCTCGACGCGCTGCGGGCACATCGTAACGCGCATGAAATCCACCGGGAACTGTGCCAGACCCTGCAACGGGCCTGGAACCGGGGGCCAGCAAAGCAAATCGTTTGGTGCTGCGCCCCGCGCCCCGGTGCCTAGTGGGATTACGTGTGGAGTGTGCGCATCCTCGTCAAGATCGGCCCCGATGGACGCGTGCCCAGCGCACGCAGCGTCTGCGCATAGAAAGACCTCCGGGCAGCAAGGTCGTGCTTTGCCTCCATCCCGCAGCTCATCACTCCGTGCTCTCCACCGCCCCGATCCCAGACAAAAACCCGTGCTGCTCTTCACCAACCGCCCCAAATGAACATTCCTGTATTGAAAACTACGCGCCCCGAACATTACGACTGAGCTGCAAGCTTGCCAAAGGTGGTGAATTTGCTTTCCGCTAAACCCTCCTTTGGTATGCCGGCCATCCCCCAGCAGGAGTCCCGCCTCAAGCTCCCGTTCGTCGCCAACCCCGACCCTTCCGTCCACGCCGGCCTCGTCGCCGGCGAGGCGCTGGCCCGAGGTCATCGGCGGCCAAATCACCTGCGCGCTGGGCTCCGGCGGCGGCCTCTCCGATTTCGAGGCGCTCAACGCGGACCCGCCGGCCAAGGAGCTCTTTGGCGTTGAGAAGTTCGCCGACCAATCGCAGGCCGGCGCCTGGCTGCGTGAGCAGACGCCCGCCAACGGCGCGGCGCTGCGGGACTTGCTGCGCGAGTTCGGCGCGTGGGACTGGGCGCAGGCCAAGGCTGTCCAGTTAAGGAAAGAGAAGCAACTGATTGCCGGGGGGTGGTGATGCTGCCGGGGGGAGTTGAACAAGTCACTCAGCGGCACCGGTTCGAACACCGACAAGCTGATCACTTGAAGGATCTGATGCAGCGTTTGTGCAGGCCCAGTTCCCTTTTGGCGATGGCCACCAGGAGGTAGGCGCAGATCGCCGGCCACACTTGCAGCCGCACGGCGTTTTCACTCCGGCCCGGGAAGGCCCGCAATCGTTGATCCATTTGAAGAACAGCTCGACCTGCCAGCGCCGCCGGTAAAGTTCGGCCACCGTCCCAGCGGACAAGGTGAAATGATTGCCCAACAAGACCAGCGAGCGGCCGGTGGTGGCATCGCGCACGCGCACCCGCCGCAGCGGTCCGGGGAATCTGCGGCGCGACCACGAACTGGTCAGCCGCACGGTCTGGTCGCAACGCAGACCGGCGGGTTTGTCCACCGCGCGCGAAGCCAGCACGCGGAAACGCACAGGACACTTGGAGCGAACGACAAAGAAGACCCCACCGGCGTGCAGGCGTGCCAGCCGCGTGAAGTCCAGATAACCGCGGTCCAGCACGTAAAAGACCCCGGACTGAAGCGGGTGCTGATCGAGCATTTTGAGATCGGGAACCCCGGCCTCAGTCATGGCGGCCCATGTGGGGACCGGGCCGCGCAGCGACAGGAGCGTGTGCAGTTTGACGACGGCGGCGGTGCGCTGCCACACGCCCCATGGAAAAAGTGCCAGGCTCAAGTCGATCAGCGAAGCATCCAGCGCGTAGGAGAGCGCGGGCAGGTTCGTCTCGGTCGGTTCGGTGGCATAGAGGCGGCTGGCCCCGCCGCATCAGCACTTAGGTGACCGCCGCCAGCGCGCGCCAGTCCCGGTGTTCATTGGCGTAGGCGAGGTTGGTGCGGGTCAGCCGGGTGCGGAAACCCGCTTGGTAGCTGCGGGCGGGGCACGCGTTGAGTCAGGCGACAAAATCGCGCAACCCTTCGCGCCGGTGAGTTGGGCGAAACACAACGCCAGAAAGTGGTCGTAGGCCGAGAGGGCGCGTGGCCGGCGTGGCGGCGGGAAGCACTCGACACAGCGGGCAAACGCCTGCGGATGCAGGGCGGACATGATCTGGGCGAACACGGGGCTGGAGCCGGGCATCTCTCCGATCTACGCGGGAGCCGCCGCCAAATCGATCACACGCCCAAAATGCAGCGTTGCCCCGTCAACACGGACTGTTCCCCACAGCTTCACACTCCTTGTCTGGACAGTAGTGGGCCATGGTTTCCCCTCGTCGCCAACCTTGCGCCGTTGAATGTCGTCCCCGCCGCGTGCGGCCGGGCAAATTCTTTTCTGTAAATTGATTGAGCATCAAACTGAGGGTGGGTTTTGGTTTTCCATGCTGAGGTAGATTTTTCCGGTTTCCCAGTCGTCGCTGGTCTCGGCCAGGAGGGC
>Ga0172367_10000258_pt1 | contig 80001 bp, 77 predicted proteins | sample Lak10m_FD_114542 | JGI IMG/M metagenome (GOLD analysis project Ga0172367, IMG submission 114542) | Freshwater microbial communities from Kabuno Bay, South-Kivu, Congo - kab_022012_10m | ecosystem: Environmental > Aquatic > Freshwater > Lake | place: Democratic Republic of the Congo: South-Kivu... | reverse complement strand
GATGGATTTGCCGACCTGCTGATCGGGGCGCGGGGGCGCGATACCAACGGCGACCTTGCCGGGGCGAGCTACGTGGTGTTCGGCAAAAGCGGGGGTTTCAGCGCCAACCTCAACCTGTCGGCGCTGAACGGTACGGACGGCTTCGAGATCAACGGCGAGGCGGCAGGTGACCTATCCGGCACTTCCGTTGCCGGGGCTGGGGACGTCAATGGCGACGGATTTGCCGACCTGCTGATCGGCGCGTGGAGCCGCGATACCAACGGCTACTCTGCCGGGGCGAGCTACGTGGTGTTCGGCAAAAGCGGGGGTTTCAGCGCCAACCTCAACCTGTCGGCGCTGAACGGCACGGACGGCTTCGAGATCAATGGCGAGACGGTGGCTGACGAATCCGGCATTTCCGTTGCCGGGGCTGGGGACGTCAATGGCGACGGATTTGACGACCTGCTGATCGGTGCGCAGCGCCGCGATACCAATGGCTATTCTGCCGGGGCGAGCTACGTGGTGTTCGGAAAAAGCGGGGGTTTCGGCGCCAACCTCAACCTGTCGACGCTGAACGGCACGGACGGCTTCGAGATCAATGGCGAGGCGGCAGGCGACTTTTCCGGCAACTCCGTTTCTGCCGCGGGGGATGTCAACGGTGACGGATTTGCCGACCTGCTGATCGGGGCGCAGAGCCGCGATACCAACGGCGACTATGCCGGGGCGAGCTACGTGCTGTTCGGCCGCGATTACCGTCAGGAGGTGGATTTCCGCGGCGGTTCGGGCAACGACAGCCATACGGGTACGGCGAGCGGTGAAATCCTGATCGGCGGCCTGGGCAGTGACACGCTGGACGGCGGCGCCGGCGTTGATGTGCTCAAGGGTGCGGCCGGCGATGACGTCATCCTTTACGACGCCGCGGATTTTCGCGTGGACGGCGGCACTGGTTTCGACACGCTGGTGATCACCGGTGCGGGCGTCAACCTGAATCTGACGGCGGCGGCTGAAGCCAGGGTCAGCGGCATCGAACGCATTGACCTGACCGGCAGCGGCGCCAACAGCCTGACCATCGACACCGCGGGCCTTTTCGCGCAGAGCGAAGATGCACAGACAATCAGTCATCTCGCAGGGATGGTGCCGATACTCGGCAGCAAGCGTGCGCTGTGGGTGGACGGCGATGCCGCCGATACCTTCACGGCGACCGGCAATAGCTGGGTGTATCAGGGAACGGGTGTGACCAACTCTGTCGGTTACAAGGTCTATACCCAGGGATCGGCAGCGCTGCTGGTCAACGTGAACCTGACTTCCAATGTCGGCACATTGTCGGTGCCGCTGTCGTCGCTGGACGGCGCGAACGGATTCATGCTGACCGGTGAGGCTGTAGGGGATGGTCTTGCGCGCTCGGTGTCTGATGCAGGGGATTTCAACGGGGACGGCTACGGCGATTTCCTGGTGGGTGTTGAAAATCGGGATGCCGGGTTTACCGATGCCGGCGCGGCCTATCTGGTTTTTGGTAAAGCCTCCGGCTGGGCAGGCAGCTTCAATGCTTCCACGCTGGATGGCAGCAACGGGTTTGAGATCAACGGTGAGTCTTTATTAGCCTTTACGGGCCGGTCGGTGTCGGGGGTGGGCGATGTCAACGGGGACGGTTTTGCTGACATTCTGCTTGGCGCCGATGGACGGCTTGCCGGGGCTGGCTCCAGCTATGTGATCTTCGGCGCGGCATCCGGATTTTCTGCGAACCTGAATCTGTCAGCGCTTGACGGGACGAACGGATATGAAATTGTCGGTGAAACCGCCGGTGGCGGGGCCGGACGCTCGGTATCCGGGGCCGGGGACGTCAATGGCGATGGTTATGCCGATCTGCTGATCGGTGCGCCATTTATTGCTGGAAGCACCGGTTCGAGTTACGTGGTGTTTGGCAAGGCCTCCGGTTATTCGCCGTCCTTTAATCTCTCGGCGCTTGGCGGCAGCAATGGTTTTGAAATCGTCGGAGAAGGTTCGCCCGACACTTCGGGCATATCGGTGTCTGGTGCCGGGGACGTCAATGGCGACGGGTTTTCCGATATCCTGATTGGCGCCTATGCCAACTCGGCCAACGGGAATTCGTCCGGCGCGGCTTATGTTGTGTTCGGCAAGGCTTCAGGGTTTTCTGCGACCGTGAATCTGTCAGGTTTGAATGGCACTGACGGTTTCAGGTTAACCGGGGGGGAGGGGCATTTTCTGGGAGGATCCGTTTCCTCAGCCGGAGATGTCAACGGAGACGGTTTCGATGATCTGCTGATCGGCGCCTATGGTGCGGATTACGACAACGGCTATGCAGGCGCGAGTTACGTGGTGTTCGGCAAGGCGTCCGGGTTCACTTCGTCGATCAATGTGTCGACATTGACGGGAGCCAACGGCTTCAAGATCAGTGGGGAGTCCAATCAGGACTTTGCCGGTTTTTCAGTGTCCGGTGCGGGTGACATTGATGGTGATGGCTACACCGATCTGCTGATCGGTGCATGGGCTAACGACGTTAACGGAATTTACTCGGGTTCGAGTTACGTGGTGTTCGGCAAGGCGGGAGGGTTCTCGGCCAATATTGACTTGAGTGTACTGAGCGGGAGGGATGGCTTCAAGATCGCCGGGGCAGCTCTGGGGGACCAGTCCGGACGCGCGGTTTCAACTGCCGGGGACGTCAATGGCGACGGTTTTGATGATTTGCTCGTTGGTGCACCGCTGAATGATGCGGCCGGCAATGGTGCGGGTGCGGGCTACGTGATATTCGGGCGTGATTTCCGCGGCGAAGTCGATGTATTGGGTGGTGACGGCAACGATTATCTGACGGGGACAATACCCTCGGATGTGCTGGTCGGTGGGCAGGGCAACGACACGCTGGATGGCGGAGGTGGGGCCGATGTCGTCAAGGGCGGGGCCGGTGATGATGTGCTGGTGTGGCACGCTTCATCGGACGCGCGGATGTTCGACGGCGGAGCAGGAACGGACACGCTGTGGTTCGAGCACAGCGTTTCACTGATTCAACCGGATTTCGATCACCGTTACAGCGGCATCGAGGTCGTTGACATGTCCGGCAGTTTCAGCAACACGCTGACGGTCACGCTGGCGGATGTGTTGAACCTGTCCGACACCTCCAATACGCTTCGTGTGCTGGGCAATGCGGATGACAGTGTCGAATCCACGGGGCAGGGTTGGGTTGCCGGCAGTGATATCACCATTGGCAGTAATCTGTATCACTCTTACACCAGTGGCGCTGGCACGCTGCTGGTTGATACGGACATGATTCAGACCATCAGTTGAGCCTTCAGGCGCACCGCGCCGGCATTTGGTTTTTCGTCGGTTTCCTCTTGCCTCTTTAAAGCAGGGCATCCATATGCGCGGCCATGCGCTTGCGCATCGCCGCATCCGGCAATACGCCGCGGCCGGCATCGAGATTGTCGAGCATGTATTCGACCTTGTCGGTGCCGGGAATCACCGCATTGACGGCGTTGTGGCCCAGCAGGTATTTCAGGAAAAACTGTCCCCAGGTCACGGCGCCAAATTCCTTGGCAAAGTCAGGCAGGGTCTTGCCGCGCACGGCGCCGAACAGGCGGTTGCGCGCGAAAGGCAGATTGCACAGCACCGCGGTGCCGGTATCCGCAGCGGCGGCGAGCAAGCGGTCTTCGACACTGCGTTCGGCCATTGAATAGTTGACCTGGATGAAGTCGATTTTTTCCTGTTGCATGATTTCGATCAGGCGGTCGTTGGCGCGTTCCTGATTCTGCGAGTGGGTGACGCCGATGTAACGGAAATGACCCTGCTGTTTCCATTCGCGCACGATGGCCAGCTGCGAGGCGACCATGGCACGGTCGAGGAAGCCGACGTTGTGCATCTGCATCAGATCAAATTTCGGCGTGCGCAGCCGCTGCTGCGACTCCTTCATCTGTGCGACAAAGGCGGCATTGTCATTGGAGCGCACCTTGGTGGCGAGGAATACCTTGTCCCGCACTTTCATTTCTGAAAGCAGGTCGCCGACCACCGACTCCGCGGAACCGTAGGAGGGGGCGGTATCGATCAATCGGGCGCCGCCGGCGAGGAAGGTGTTGATGACCTTGACGCGTTCGGTGCGTTGCGACGCGTCGTTGTGGATATCAAAAATGATCGCGGTGCCGAGGCCGATGACCGGCAGCGCTTCTTTGGTTTTCGGGATCGGGCGCGTGATCAGCGGTTTGGCGGCGCCCTGTGCCAGTGAAACGCCGGGCAGAGTGCTGGCCGCAAGGCCTGCGGCCAGCGCCAGCATCTCGCGGCGCGTATATAAATTATTGATTTTATTCATTAATTTATCTCTCATGATTCGGGTTGTTGAGTTTCGGTCGTGCGTTTTTCATGGGTGCGGCCGAGTGCCAGCGCAATGGCCAGCCAGCCGAGAGCGACGGGTACTGTGGCCAGCGATATGGCATTGAGTTCCATGCCCAGCCCGCGCAGCGCGTGGAACAGCCAGCCGCTGGCGGCATCTCCGCCGCGGAACACCACGTTGTCGATCACGTACTTGGCTTTGTATTTTTCTTCGCGGCTGACCACGGTGAACAGCACTTCACGCGCCGGGTTGGATATGGCGAAATTGGCCGCGCGCTGCAACGCCTGGAAAGCGATCACCACCCACAGCATCGGAGTCAGCGCCAGCATCAGGAATCCTCCGGCAAACACCAGCGGCAGGAATGCGGCAGCGGGTCCGGCGCCGAAGCGGCGGATCAGTTTGCCGGTGGCGAGGAATTGCACGGTGATGGTCAGCAGACTGACAGCGAGGTCGATCTGCGCGAATATCGCCGTGCGTTTGTTGGGATCGTCGGTCAGTGCCGAAACGATGTTGGCCTGCTGGAAGTAGAGGAAGGTTCCGGCCAGCGACAGCAGCGCAACCCACAGGGCGATGCCGGCGAGATAGGGGGATCGCGCAACCATCATCAGTCCGGCCATCCAGTCGCCGCCGAGCGCTGTATCGCGCGGTGTTGTTGCCTCCGATGAAGGCGTGTCCGATTTCAGCGTCTGCGCAGCGGACTCCAGGCGCATCGCGCACAACACCGCAAACTCCAGCAGCAGCGCCGCAATCAGCAGCAGATTGGCGCGGCCGATGGGTTCGGCCAGCCACACCGCAATGGTGGGGCCGAGCAGCGCACCGGCGGAGCCGCCGGCGGCGATGAAGCCGAACAGGCGTTTGCCCTGTTCCGAGGCAAACAGGTCGGACATGAAGGACCAGAACACCGATACCGCGAACAGGTTGAATACGCTGATCCAGACAAAGAACACCTTGGCGGTGTCGGTGATCGCGATCTTGAAGGTCAGCAGCAGCCAGAATGCGAGGATGTTGGCGACGAAAAAGTGGTAGACCAGAGGAATGAAGCGGCGGCGCGGGATGCGTGCGACCATCGCGCCGAATACCGGCACGACGGCGAGCATCACAAAAAAGGTCGCGGTGAACAGCCAGGGCAGGTTGCGCACGCCGCCGGCAATGCCCATCTCGTCGCGCACCGGGCGCAGCACGTAATAGGCCGCAAGCAGGAAAAAGAAGTAGCTGAATGACCACAACAGGGCGCGCACCTCGGCAGGTCGAACAGCGACGATCCGCGTCAACCAATGTGGTTGGGTTTGTGTGTTCACGCTGGAAGTCTGCAGTAAGGCCGGGTGACTTGCACCGGCCGGTTATCGCTTGAATTCATTGCGGATTTTTTCCGGACTGGACTGTTTTCGAGTCTAGCAGATGTGCGTCGAAGGTCGTCCGCTGCGCATCCGTTCGGGGAGGGCGGCCTGCCGCATGTGCGGCGCGGCGCGCAGGGCGCTGGGTTACAATTACGCCACAAATTGTGCACCGCCGGCCTGCGCCGCAGCGTGTGCATTTCATTCCTGTTTGAACCCAGAGGAGATGACGATGCGTGTCCTGCATTTCGTATTGCGTGGTGTTGCGTTGGCTGTTCTGGTATCCGTCGCCGGCGTGTCATTCGCGCAGAACTACCCGGTGAAGCCGGTGCGCATCATTGTGCCGTTTGGCGCGGGCGGTCCCGCAGACATCTACGCGCGATTCCTGGCGCAGCAGATGCAGCAGCCGCTGGGGCAGAATGTCATCGTCGAAAACCGTCCCGGCGCCGGCTCGATCATCGGCACGGAGCTCGTGGCCAAGTCGCCGGCCGACGGTTATACGCTGCTGCTGATGTCGAACACGCACACCGTCAACGAGTCGCTGATTTCGAAAAAGCCGTTCACGCTGATGAAGGACTTTGCGCCGGTGGCGCCGATCAACTATTCCGACCTGTTGCTTGTCGTGCACCCGTCGCTGCCGGTGCGCAGCGTGGGTGAGCTGGTCAAGCTCGCCAAAGCCAAGGACAAGGGCCTCAACTACGCGTCCTCCGGCAACGGTACGCCGTACCACATGGCCGGCGAGTATTTCAAATCGCTGATCAAGGCCGATATCGTACATGTGCCGCACAAGGGCAGCGGCGAGGCGCGCACCAGCGTTCTGAGCGGCCAGGTCGAGATGATGTTTGATGCGGTGACAACGATGGCAATGAATGCGCGCGCCGGCAAGGTGCGTGCGCTCGCGACCACCGGTCAGAAACGCTCCAAGGTCACTCCGGAACTGCCCACCGTTGCAGAAGCGGGCGTCAAGGGATACGAGGCGACGATCTGGCTGGGGGTGATGGCGCCGGCGCAGACGCCGCGGCCGCTGCTGGATCGCCTGAACGGGGAAATCACCAAGGTCACCACGCGCGCGGATACCGCGGCGAACTGGGACAAGCAGGGTGCGGTGGCCCTGGTCATGACGGTGCCGGAGTTCGAAAAGTATCTGAACCAGGACATTGCCAAGTGGGCGCATGTGGTCAAGGTGTCCGGCGCCAAGCCTGATTGAGCGGTTTTCAATGATTTCGCCGTCGCAGCGACGGTGGTTGTCAATAATTAAACGAGGAGTGAACTGAATGCGTCTGGTAACTTTTTCCGATGCCAAGGGCGTGCGCATTGGCGTGCATGACCAGGAATCCAGCACGATTGTCGATCTGTCGGCGTCGACCCGCCTGCCGAAGGAAATGACCGCGTTTGTGGCGTTGGGCAAAAAAGGCCTGTCGCGCGCGCGCAAGGCGGTGAAAAGCGGCGAAGGCCGTATTCCCTTTGCCGGCGTCAAGCTGCTGGCGCCGTTCCCGCGTCCTGCCAAAAACATCCTCTGCGTCGGCAAGAACTATCACGACCACGCCAAGGAATTCCACAACAGCGGTTTTGATGCGAGCGCCGGCAAGGATGCGATTCCCGAAGTGCCGATCATGTTCACCAAATGGCCGAATTCGGTGATTGCGCAGGGTGAACCCATCCCCAGCGCCAACGACTACACCAACTCCGTCGACTACGAGGGCGAATTGACGGTGGTGATCGGCGAAGGCGGGCGCAACATTTCGCAGAAAAACGCCTACAAGCATGTTTACGGCTACACCATCATCAATGATGTGACTGCGCGCACGCTGCAGAACCGTCACAAGCAGTGGTTCCTCGGCAAGAGCCTCGATGGTTTCTGCCCGATGGGGCCGTGCATCGTGACCTCTGATGACATCAAGGACGTGACCCAGCTCAAACTCATCACCAAGGTCAACGGCGAAGTTCGCCAGAACGCCTTCGTCAGCCAACTAATTTTCGACATCCCGCGCCTGATCGAGGATCTGTCGCGGGTCATGACGCTGGAGCCGGGCGACCTGATTGCCACCGGCACCTGCGCCGGCGTCGGCATCGGTTTCAATCCGCCCAAGTACCTGAAGCCCGGCGATCATGTCGCCATCACCATCGAGCCGATCGGCACCCTCGAAAACCCGGTGGCCTGATGCAATTCGTCCGTTACGAACGCAATGGCGCGCTGCGAATGGGCGCGCTCGATGGCGGCGAGGTAGTTGATCTGCTGGATGCCGCGCCCAACGGCACGGCGCCGCAGATGCTGGCTGCTTTTTCCGACATGACTTTGCTGGTTGCCGCGGGCGGCGAAGGGCTGGAGATTGCGCGCAAGGCGGTGAAGAATGCACCGGCAGCAGCACGCACACCGCTGGCCAAAACCCGGCTGCGTGCGCCGATCGCGCCGTCGCTGATCCTGTGCAGCGGCGAGAACTACTGGGACCACCGCGAAGAGAAGCCGGAGGTGACGCGCAAGGATCCGGAGTTTTTCATGAAAACCGGTCTTGGCGTGATCGGTCCGGGCGACGACATCGTGCGCGATGAACGCGTCACCAAAAAGCTCGATTACGAAACCGAGATGTTGATCGTCATCGGCAAACCCGGCCGGCATATCCCGGCGGCCAGGGCGCATGAGCACATCTTCGGTTACTGCGTGATGAACGACGTCACCGCGCGCGACCGTCAGGTCAGTCTGCGGCCGGACGGCTCATCGGTTTACAACCTCGGTCCGGGCAAGAATTTCGATACCTGCGCGCCGATCGGTCCGGCCATCGTCACCGCCGACGAGATCAGGGATCCGCAGAACCTGATGCTGCGCACCTATGTGAACGGTGAACTGCGCCAGAGCAACACCACGGGCAAGATGATCTGGACCTGTGCGCAGCTGGTGGAATTCTTTTCGACCTTTGTCACGCTGCAGCCGGGCGTGATCATTTCCACCGGCACGCCCGGCGGCACCGCCTGGGGCAGCGATGCCGAACTCGGCGGCAAGAAGCCGATGCGCAAGGATGTGGTGACGGCGACCGGTTATCTGCAGCCGGGCGACGAAGTGGTTTGTGAAATTGAAGGTGTGGGGCGGCTGGTCAACCGGGTCGTTGCAGCCTGATCCGGCAAAAATCCAATGACGAGGAGAACATCATGATTAAACGCATCGTTTTTTCGGCAATATCTGCATTGGCTGCATTCAGCGCCCAGGCGCAGGAAACTTTTCCGAATCGTGCCATCTCGATGGTGGTGCCTTTCCCGCCGGGCGGCGTGGCGGACGTGACCGGCCGGCCGACTGCGATTGCGCTGGAAAAAGCATTGAAACAGCCGGTGTCGATCGCCAATCGTCCCGGCGCCGGCGGAGCGGTCGGCAATGCGGCGGTGGCCAATGCCAAGCCGGATGGGTACACGCTGCTGATGGCGCTGTCGAGCATTACGGTGATACCCGAAGCCGACAAGCTGTTCAACCGCAAGCCGGCTTATACGCTCGACCAGCTGGCGCCGATTGCACTGGTTTCCGCTGATCCGGTGATCCTGGTCGTCCATCCCTCGCTGCCGGTGAAAACAGTCAAGGAAGTCATTGCGCTGGCGAAAAAACAGCCGGGCGAACTGTCGTATTCCTCATCCGGTGTTTATGGCGCGTTGCACATGCCGATGGAAATGTTCCTGCATGCGGCGCAGCTGAAAATGCGTCATGTGCCGACCACCGGCGGCGGGCCGGCCCTGACGCAATTGCTTGGCGGCCATGTCACCATGAGCGCCGGCGGCCCGGCTGCGATCACCTCGCATGTCAAAGCGGGCAAACTGCGTCCGATCGTGACCTGGGGTGCGGAACGGCATCCGAATTACAAGGAAGTGCCGACATTCAAGGAACAGGGCTACGACATCGTTTATTACATCTGGGCCGGCCTGTTTGCGCCGGTGGCCACGCCGGAACCGGTCATCAAGGTCTTGCGTGACGGTGTGCGTCAGGCCGTGAATGACGCGGAGTTCAAGAACCAGATGGCCAAGGTGAACTCGCCGATCAAATACCTCGATGCGCCGGATTTCGCCAAGTACGTCGAAACCGACGCAAAACGTCTGGCCGCAGTGGTCAGGATCGTCGGCAAGGTCGGACCGTAACTCATGGCGGATGTAAAAGAGGAGGACTTGCCCGTCAGCGGCGGATTGCGCAGCGATCAGGTGTCCGGTGTCGTACTGGTCGTTTTTGCGCTGGTGATCATCTGGTTCAACCGGGAGTTTCCAGTCGGGACGCTGGCGGATCCCGGTCCGGGTTATGTGCCCCTGCTGCTGGCCTGTACGATGGCCGGCATCGGCCTGCTGGTGGCCTTTCTCGGCGCCCGCACCGAAGCGTTGTCCGCGATCCGCTGGCCCGAAGCGACCCGTGCGCTGATCATCCTGACGGCGTGTGTCGCCGCGACTTTCGCGCTGGAGCGCATCGGCTATCGCCTGACCACGGCGGCATTTCTGATGTTTTTTCTGGGCGTCATCGAGCGCAAGAAACCGCTGGCGGTCGTGCTGGTCTCGGCCGGCTTCAGCCTCGGATCATTTTATGTGGTCGGTGAATTGCTGAAAGTGCCGCTACCGCGCGGCCCCTGGGGCTTCTGATGCTGGAAACCTTCAACAGTCTGATGATGGGCTTTTCGGTGGCATTTCAGCCGGAAGTGCTGATGTATGCGTTTTTCGGCTGCATCATCGGCACGCTCGTCGGGATGATGCCGGGTCTGGGGCCTCTTGCGGGAATCAGCCTGCTGCTGCCGGCGACGTTCGGGCTCAATCCGATCATTGCCATCGTGTTGCTGGCCGGCGTTTATTACGGCGCAATGTATGGTGGTTCTACGACATCGATCCTGATGCGCATCCCGGGTGAGGCGGCTTCGGTGATGACCTGCGTCGATGGTTATGCAATGACGCAGCAGGGGCGTGCCGGCCCGGCGCTGGCGATTGCCGCGATTGGTTCGTTTTTTGCCGGTACCGTTGGTGTGATCGGATTGATGCTGATGGCGCCGACACTGGCGTCATTCGCATTGCGCTTCGGCCCGCCGGAATACACGGCGCTGTTGCTGATGGGCCTGTTTGTATTGGCTTATATGAGCGGCGGCTCAATGCTGAAGACGCTGGCGATGGCGGTGCTGGGTCTGCTGCTGGGCATGATCGGTATCGATGTGATGAGCGGTTACACCCGTTTCAGTTTTGACATTGTTGAGCTGGGTGACGGCGTCGGCATCGTTCCGGTGGCGGTCGGCCTGTTCGGCATATCCGAGATTCTGTTGACGGCCGGCCAGGCGGACCCGCCAAAAGTGCAGCAGCCGACACTGCGTCAACTGGTGCCGTCGAAGGAGGACCTCAAGCTGTCCGTCGGGCCGATCGCACGCGGCAGCCTGCTCGGATTCATGATCGGCATCATTCCGGGTTCCGCGCACATCATTTCATCGTTTGTGTCGTATGGCATCGAGCGTCGCCTGTCGAAGCATCCTGAGCGTTTCGGCAACGGCGCCATCGAAGGCGTGGCGGGACCGGAGTCGGCAAACAATGCTGCGGCCACCGGAGCCTTTGTGCCGATGCTCGCGCTGGGCATCCCCACCGGTCCGGTGACCGCGGTGATGCTGGCCGCCATCATGGTTCATGGCATCCTGCCGGGACCGATGCTGATCCAGCAGCAGCCAGACCTGTTCTGGGGTTTTGTGGCGAGCATGTATGTGGGCAATGTCGTGTTGCTGGTGCTGAACCTGCCGATGGTCGGCCTGTTCGTGAATCTGCTGCGCATTCCCTATGCCTATCTGTATCCCTGCATTCTTGCGTTCTGCATTCTCGGCTGTTACTCGGTGAGCAACAGCACGATGGATGTGTGGATCATGTTGTTGATGGGCGGTATCGGTTATGTGCTGCGCAAGTTCGGTTACGACCTTGCGCCGGTGGCGCTGGGACTGGTGCTGGGACCGATGCTGGAACTGTCCCTGCGGCAGTCGCTGGCGATGAGCGGCGGCAGTTACGCAATTTTCATTGAGCGGCCTATTGCCGTGACGATGCTGGTATTGGGACTGGTGCTGCTTGGCCTGGCTTTGAAGCCGATGATTTTCAAGAGCAAGGATTGGCGTTCCAATGTAGGCCTTGATGAGCCAATTGACTGATGATGAACAGAAAATAATAAGTGATTGATTATATTAAGTTAATTTCATTTTTTCGAGGCGTGTTTGCCTTGCTTCTGTTGAGTGCGGCGGCGGCGCAGGCGGCGGAACTGGCGTTGAGTGGTGGGCCTTATGTGCCGACGCCGCAGCAGGTTGTTGATGAGATGTTGCGCGTCGCCGGGGTTACCCGGAACGATTTTGTGATCGATCTCGGTTCCGGTGACGGCCGCATTGTCATCACTGCGGCACAGAAATATGGCGCCCGCGGCCGTGGTTATGACATTGATCCCGAACTGGTGACCCGCAGCCGTACGACTGCTCGCAAACTCGGGCTGGAACAAAAAGTTGGTTTTGTCGAAGAGGATGTACTCAAGGCAGACGTTCGCGAAGCGACCGTGGTGACGCTGTACCTGCTGCCGGCGATGATGCACGAGCTGCGCGCCAAACTGCTGCGTGAACTGAAGCCGGGCACGCGCATCGTTTCCCACGATTTTGATTTCGGCGACTGGAAGCCGGATCGTTCGGTCAGCATCGAGCTGAACGAAAAATATGACGTCAGCGGATTGTGGAGTTCAGTCATCCACCTGTGGACGGTTCCGCAACCGGTCTCGCGGTGAGTGCAGGCGTGGCTGACGGCGGCGGGCGGCAGCCGTCATTCACCTTCCTGATGAGCGTGCTGCTCGCCGGGCAGAGCATCGGCACGATGGGGACAACGATGATCCCTGCCGTGGCGCCGAAGGTTGCGCAGACCTACGGCATCTCCTCGGCGCTGGTCGGCTATCAGATCAGCCTGCTCGCCTGCGCGATGATTGTTTCACTGGCCTTCGGCAGCAAATTCAACAGCCGCTGGGGCTCGACCCGCATGCAGCAGATCGGCCTGTCGCTGGTCGCCATCGGCGGACTGATCGCGATCCTGCCGCATGTGGTTTTCTTTTTTCTGGCGTCGATTGCGCTGGGGCTGGGGTATGGCTCGCTGACGCCTTCGGCTTCAAATCTGCTGCTGCGTTTTACGCCGGCGGACAAGCGCAATCTGATATTTTCGATCAAGCAGACCGGTGTGCCGCTGGGTGGCATCGGTGCCGCGCTGATCACGCCTGCAGTGGCGGTGCATTTTGGCTGGCAGTGGGCGATTGCCGGCAATTCGCTGGCGCTGTTCATTCTGGTATGGCTGATGGGACGCGCACGGCCATACTGGGATGCAGACCGCAATCCCAGGGCGCCGATCGGCGGCAATCCGTTCAGCGGCGTCATTGCGGTCTGGCGGCATCCGGCATTGCGCGGCTTGTCGATCTGCGGCGGCTGTTTTGTTGTTGTGCAGTTCGGCATCTCCACGTTTACCGTGATCCTGTTCAACGAAGAGCTGGGCTGGGACCTGATCGCGGCGGGATTCGTGCTGACGGCGGCGCAGGTCGGCGGCGTCGCCGGGCGCATTTTCTGGGGCTGGATGGCGGATCGCCTGGGCAATGCCTTTGCGGCGATGGTGATCCTCGGTGTGGTGATGGTGATTTCATCGTTGCTGTGCATCGCACTGACACCGCAATGGCCGATGGCCGCAGCCTGTGCATTGTTTTTTGTGATGGGTTCCACTGCCAGCGGCTGGAACGGCGCCTTCCTTGCCGAGATCGCACGCATCGTGCCGCGCGAACAGATCAGTCCGCTGACTGGCGGGGCGCTGGTTTACGTCAATACCGGCAAGGCCATCGGGCCGATTGCCTGCGCCAACGTGTTCCTGCTGACCGGTGATTACACGCTGACGTTTGCATTGCTGGCGGTGCCGGCGGCAATCGGTTTGTGGTACGTGTGGACTGCGCAACATGCGCTGGAGCCGCAGCAATAACCACTGTGCACTGAGTGGTGTTTGTTGCACCTCCGCAGGGCGCTTGCAGCGTACTGCGCACGAAGTGAATGCGTTTTTCGCAGCGATAGTCCGCATTTCAATGCAAAATGCAGGCACGATGCTTGCTCTCATCACCTGATCATCTGTTAAACATATCAACGAGGGGTGCAGCATGAAAACGTTTGCATTTACGCTGTCAGCAGGTCTTGCGCTGGCTGCGCTCGTAACCGGCCTGCCAGCCATGGCGCAGCAATATCCGGTCAAACCCATCAGACTGATTGTTCCATTTGCGCCGGGCGGACCTAACGATATTCTCGGCCGTTTGGTCGCCCAGAAACTATCGGAGCAATGGGGTCAGCAGGTCATTGTGGAAAATCGTGGTGGTGCCGGCGGCACGATCGGTCTTGAAGCCGCGGCAAGACTGCCCAAGGATGGTTACGGCATTGCCATGGGCGGTACCAGCAATCTTGCGGTTGCGCCCAGCCTGTACCAGAAACTGTCCTACGATCCGATCAAGGATTTCACGCCGATCATCAACGTTGCGCTGGTTCCTTATGCGCTGGCGGTGAATCCCACTGTGCCGGCAAAATCGGTCAAGGAACTCGTCCCGATTGCCGCGAGAAAGGCGGGGTTTCTGAGTTACGGTTCGTCAGGCACTGGCAGCATGTCGAGCCTGGCCGCCGAGTTGTTCAATGCGCTGGCCAAGACGGACATCCTGCACGTGCCCTACAAAGGCACGGCACCGGCGCTGACGGATGTCGTCAGTGGCCAGATTGACATGATGTTTGCCGATCTCTCCCTGATCAAGTTGCATGCCGCCGCCGGCAAATTACGCGCGATCGGTGTGACCAGTGCAAAGCGGGTTGCTTCATCTCCGGATATCCCGACCATCGCAGAATCCGGTTTGCCCGGCTACGATATCTCGCCTTGGTTCGGGGTTGTCGCACCTGAAGGCATACCCAAGCCTGCGCTGATGCGTCTGAACAATGCGATTGCAGGAAGCCTGAAGTCAGCAGACGTCCTGCAACGACTTGGCGCGCTGGGTTATGAGCCGATCGGCGGCAGTGCCGACCAGTTTTCGGCGACGATCAAGTCGGACATCGGCAAATACGCAAAAATCGTGAAAACCGCAGGGATCAAGGCGGATCTGTAATCGTTGTGAACGGCGCAGCTGTGGTCAGCCCGCAGCTGCGAGCCGACCCGCAATTCTTCCGGTGACCACACATTCCGCGATATTGCCGCCTGACAGGTAGAGGTGGCCGAAGGAGCTGCCGCATTCCCCCGCGGCATACAGGCGTGGAATCGGTTTGCCGTAGACGTCGATGATGCGCGACTGCGCATCATGCACCGGGCCGCCCTGGGTGTTGGAGATCACCGCCCACATGGTTGAGCCGTAGAACGGCGGCTTGACGATGGGCATCATGCTCCCGGCAGGTCGTTCGAAATCCGTGTCCTTGCCTGCGGCGCACAGCGCATTCCAGCGAGCCACCGAAGTTTTCAACGCCGTGGCATCAATACCCAGCAGCTTGGCCAGTTCGCCCAGCGTGTCGGCGCGTTTGATGATGCCGTTTTCCACTTCTTTCAGGTTGTTGTCACTCCAGTCGTAACGCAGGCCCTCATCGTTGGAGGTGGCTTTGCCCAGCGGATACATCTGGCGGCCGATGTCGTCGCAGATCAGATAGGCCGGGTTGCGCGCGGCCTTTTGCGTGATCGGATCGAAGTGCGACAGCGGACGTACGCCGGTGTCCTGGGTATAGGGCTGGTATTCCGACATGAAGCGCTGGCCGCTGCTGTCGAGCAGGATCCACGCCATTTTGAGATTGACCTTGTCGTGATCGCCCGGGAACCAGTCGGGAAAGCGTTTGGCGCGGATGCCGTAAGGATAAGCCGGGTCGGTGTGACGGAAACCATAGGCGCCGTGGATATGCCACATATGCCATAACGCTGCGCCCAAATCCTGAGCCATGCGGATACCGTCGCCGGTGTTATGTCGCGCGGCGGCGTTGAACACCGGATAGGTCTCCAGAAACTGCGCTTTCATCTCGGCATTGCCTTCGAAACCGCCGGTTGCAATGATGACGCCGCGGCGTGCGGCAATGTGACGCTCCTGACCGTCCTGCAGCACGGTGACGCCAATGACTTCGCGGGTCGTGGGGTCGGTGATCAGGCGCTGCGCGCCGACACCGAGGCGGATATCAACGCCAGCAGCGATCACGTTGTCATGAACCACCTTGAACAGCTTCGGGCCGTTCGGCGCGCCGTTGGCCCAGGGGTAGTCCTTGCGCGCATCAAAACCGGGCACGTCAACAACTGACGTGTGATAGAAGGTGTCGGTGCCGGGCAGCGGATAGTTGCCGCGGATCTGACGGCGATAGGGGTCGCCGGCTTTTGCGCGTTCTTCGTTTTCCTCGACTGAGGTGATGACGCGGGCATCGTTGATCTGCGCCAGTTCGCGCACATAGGTTTCGAGCTCACACATGCCATTGGCCAGCGTGCGGATGACATCGTCCGGTGTGCGACCACCATTGCTGGTCTGCAGGTAGGCGAATGCCTGTTCCGGATCATGTGCGCTGCGCACCGCGCCATAGGAACAGATCGACAGTCCGCCGGGGACCGTGGATTTTTCCAGCAACAGTGTTTTGGCGCCGGCTTGTGCTGCATTCAGCGCCGCGATGCCGCCACCCAGACCAAACCCCAAAACGATGACATCGACGGTTTCCGAAAATTTCATGGCATTCCCATAAAAAACAGGTGGTTGAATTTATTTCAGTGCAGGCAGCGCTGCGCCGGTCGATTGGAATATCACGATACCACCCAATGCACCGGGCCATTGCAGCAGCAGGTGAGAAGTGTCGAGATCACGCGTGTCGCACTGTCCGGCCTTGAGCCGGTTGCGCGTCAGGGTGATGTCATCCGTGGTCAGCACGTAGCCGGCAATCCACGGCAGCGCCGGGGCGGTGATATGCAGTGATCCCTGCAGTTGCTCAGGGCTCACGAACAGCAGTGCACCGCGCTGGGTGTCAATGCGCCATTGGTCGTTGCTGACTTGAGCGAGCAGTCCGGTAAAGCGCGCATAACGCTGCGCGGCTTCCTGAGGATCTGCGACACAGATGATGACTGAAGCCAAGCCGCGCGCGCCGTTGGCATGAGCGGTCCAGCGGTCCTGCCACAGCCATTGCGGCGTGTGCTGCTGGCAATACTGGATGCGGCCCTCGGCCATGGTGCCCGGGGGCACGCGCACGACCGAGAAGCGCGCGGTTTCTTCACCCTGTTCTGTGCTGATCTGGCGCTGCAGCGCCACCGTCGGCAGCGGCGTGAAGCCGTTTTTCTCAAGGCGAGCATGGTCTGCTTCTGCGCCGGCGCTGCCGAAGGCAATCAGGTGCAGGCCGGTGTAGCGCTGGATCGCCGTGCGAAGCTGATTGGCGATGGGCGTGTCTGCCGTCGGCGTCAGGAATTCCAGATAACCCTCGCGCAGCATCACGCAGCGGTTGCCGCTGCCGGCGGGTACCAGCGGACCGCCCGGTTCCAAGCGGTGCGACTGTGCCGAAAACGGCGTCAGCGTGAAGCCGGTCTGTTCCAGCGCCGAACTTGCGGAGTCGATATGCGGCACAAAATGCGCCACGTGATCGATATTGAGTTTGCCTGACGACGGGACCTGGCCTGCGGCGCTCATCGTTCAGTAACCCAGTTTCGGATCGATACGTCGCTTCAACGGTTTGCCGGCAAGGAAACGTTCGAGATTCTCGAACCAGAGGTCGAGTGAAATGTCGATGTAGTGTTCGCCGTCATCGCAGGAAATATGCGGCGTGATGATCAGGTTGGGCGTGGTCCACAACGAGGCATCGGCGGGCAGCGGTTCCGGATCCACCACATCCAGCACGGCGCCGCCCAGTTTGCCGCGACGCAGCCGGGTTTCCAGTGCGCGATAGTCGGCCACCGGTCCCCGGGCGATGTTGATCACACCGGCCGTGGGTTTCATCAGGTCCATGCGCTTGCCGTTGAGCAGGCCGCGGGTTTCCGCGGTCAGCGGCACGGCGAGTACGACAAAGTCGGCCTGCGGCAGCATCTTGTCGAGCTGTTTGTAGCTGACGACCTTGTCGGCGTAGCGGTTCTTCTGCGCGCTGCGTCGAACCCCGATCACTTTGAGACCGATTTTTTTGGCGGCACGTGCTGCCGCTTCACCGAGATCGCCGAGACCGATGACCACCGCGGTTTTACTGGTAATGCTGGGGGAGAACAGCGCTTCCCAGCGATGCTGGTGCTGGTTGGCCATGATCGCCGGCATGCGCGAGTTGAGCAGGTTGTAGGCCATGACCATGTATTGCTCGGTCTTGTGGCCGTGCGCGCCGCTGTTGTTGGTGAAGGCCATGCCGCGCGGCAGCCAGTCCAGCGGCAGTACGCCGTCAATGCCTGCCGAGGTGGCGTGTACCCATTTCAGTCGAGGCGCCCGGGTCGCAAGGTTGTCACGGTTCGCGGGCAGGCCGATCAGCAGGTCGGCATTGGACAGCGCGGTTTCCAGTACATCGCCATCCCAGCCGAAACTGACATCAATGCGCCGTGCCAGCGCGCGGTAGCGGGTGCAAGCGGCTGCCCAGTGTTCGGGCAGCGTATGGAAAATGCTCGCCTTCTTGCGCGTGTTCTCGATATGCAGATGCAGTCTTGTTGTGCTCATCAAATGCCGGCTGGTTATTTGATCTGTTTCGAGCGCTGGTAGGGCGCGGTCATGAACGCAGTTTCCGGCGGGTCTTTTTTGGCCGTGCCGGCGGCTTTGACGATTTCCTGCATGCGCTTCAGTGATGCGACATCGGATGCTTCAAAGCTGGCCATGTAGGCGCCATCCCATTGCGAAGCGTAGGCCTTCGCGTCATCCGGTTTCATGTTGGCGGCCTTCTGCAGGATTTCCGCAACCTTGTCCTTGTTCTTGGAGCCGTATTCCAGGGTTTTGCGAATCGCGACAATGAACTTGGCGACGGCTTCCGGATTTTTGGCGACGTAATCGTCATGAACGATGGTGACGGCTAGTATTGGCGCTGCAGTGCCTTTGGTCAGCTTTTTCCAGTCATCCACCACGCTGCCGAGCTTGACCAGCTTTACGTCGTCGCTCATCTGGGCGATGGTGACCGATCGGATCACCGCGGCATCGACTTCCTTTTGCAACAGGAACTGGGCTAAACGGCCTTCATTGCCCGGGACGATGCTGTAGTCGGCGGGTTTGAGGTTGTAGACGCCCGACAGCACTGCGCTGGCGATGGCATGTGTGGCACTTCCCGGCGGGGACATGCCGATTTTTTTGCCTTTGAGGTCGGCCACGCTTTTGATTGGCGACCCGGCGGGCACGACGATCTGTGCTTCGGCGACCTGCGAGGCCAGAACGATTTTTACCGGCACGCCGTCGGCGGCAATGCTCATCGAGGCGGTGGAGGGCGCGCCGAAGGCGAGATCGATGGTCTGCGGCACGATGGCGCGGGTTGGGCCGTTGACTTCGGCGAACTTCACCCATTCGACATCAAGGCCTTCCTTCTCGGCGATTTTCATCTGTTCCATGACTGCGCCAAAGCCGAGGCTGAAGCCGCTGGTCCAGTAACCGACCTTGATTTTCTGCGCCTGCGCCGGTGCGGCAGCGAGCAACAGGGCGAGGGCAAAGACCTTGATCAGGTGCATCGGTTTCATCGCAGCTCCTTTAGAAAAAATTAATTAAATCAATGATTTAAGTTCGTGTGCCAGACTGGCTGTTGCAGCTTCCGTGGAATCGCGGGGGCGAGACAGTGCAATCGCAACCTGGTCGCGTATGCGTCCGGGGCGCGGTGCCATCACCACCACAGTGTCCGCGAGTACGACGGCTTCTTCAACGTCGTGGGTGACGAAGACGATGGTCATGTGTTTCAGCTGCTGGATGCGCAGCAATTCTTCGTGCATCTGTGCCCGTGTCATGGCATCCAGTCGCGAGAACGGCTCATCCATCAGCAGGATGCAGGGTTCCAGCACCAGACTGCGGGCGAGGGCGACGCGGCTGCGCATGCCGCCGGAGAGTTGGTACGGAAACGAATCGACAAACGCTTCGAGTCCGACGAGGCGCAAGGCTTCGCGGGCACGCGCTGCGCGCTCGGAACGCAGCATGGAACCGGCTTCGAGCGCGAACTCGACGTTATGCAGCGCGGTGCGCCACGGCAGCAGGCGGTCTTCCTGGAACATATAGCTGACGCTGCGCCAGTCGCTGAATTTCCTTGAGGGTGTGCCGTTGATCAGTACTTCACCCTCCTCAGGGGTGACCAGTCCGGAAATGATGTTGAGCAGCGTCGATTTGCCGCAGCCGGAGGCGCCGAGAATGGCGACGATGGAGCGCGCGGGTATGGTCAGGCTGATGTCTGACAGCACCTGCAGCGGAGCGCCGTCCGCGGTCTTGAACCACTTGCTGACGCCGCGAACCGCGATGGCGCCGGTTTCCACCGGAACAGTCTGGGCTGCGACCGCAGTGTTCATCTCAGGGGCCTTTGACCGGTGGTTTGGCGGCGAAGGCGGAATTGCGCAGGCACATGCGGCCGCGCGGGTCCTGCCACAGCGTACCGTCCTCATGCAGCTTGCCCAGTGTGCGCGCGACGGTCTGGAAATCGTAGTCGGCAAACTGTTCGGCGAGTTCCGAATAGTATTTCGGCGTTTTTTCGATGACAGCGACGATTTTTGCCGCGAGCTCGGTTACTGCGGCATCACCGGATGCGGCCTGCTGCACGGTGTCGGCTTTGCCGGCATAGTAATCGTTGATTTTTGCGCGGTCGGTATAGGCATAGGCGATACGTTCAAAACGTTCGCGCGGGATTCCTTCGGAAATCGTGGCGTCGATGCCGACCTTGGCTCCGGTGGGCACCACACCGGGCGGCGTTACTGCGAGGCTGGGATCCAGCGGCTTGGCGCGGCTGCCCGGGATGATCATGATGTCCTTGTCGCCCTGCACCCGCGTGGCAATGGCCCATTCGACATCCATTGCATTGAACACGTCGATGTCGTCATCGACGACCACCACGTGTTTGAGGTCCATCACCGACAGTGCGGCGAGCAGGGCGTTTTTGCCTTCGCCGGCCTGCTTCTTGATGGAGATCACCGCGTGCCACATGCCGCAGCCGCCAAGCGTGACATTGATGTCCTTGACCTGCACGCCGGCGGTTTTGAGCGCACGGCGGATTTGCGTGTAACGCGTCGGCGCCATCAGCCAGGTATTTTCCCAGGGCATGTGCAGCGCGTAATAGATCGCGTCCTTGCGCATGGTGATGGCGTTGATGCGCACCACGGGGTTCCAGTGCAGGCCGCCCATCAGCCGGGTGAATTCGCCGAAACGGCCTTCAGGCTGGGTCCAGCCGGTCGGCAGTATTTCGCCTTCGAGCACGATTTCGGAATCGGCGATGCAAGGGAGATCGATGGTTTCGCACTGTGCGAGTTCGATCGCCGCACCGCGGATGCCGCCGGCAATACCCATCTCATCGGTGCCCAGCGGGGCGCGGAAACCGGAACCGAGGTTTTCAAAAGGATGGTTGCCGATGGAAATCGAGATCGGCAGCGGTTTACCGGCTTCGAAAGCGCGCTGTGCAAACAGGCGCATGTTGTTCGGGGTGACGATGTCGATGCCGGTCAGGTTCTTTTCCTTGACCATGAAGCGGTAGATGCCGGAGTTCAGTCCGAATTCCGGGTCACGCGCGATGGTGATGCCGGCGGTGATCATCGGGCCACCGTCGTAAATCGAGAACATCGGGATCGGCAGGCTGAACAGGTCAACGTCCTTGCCGGTCTTGATGACTTGTTTGGCGGCGCTGGATTCGACGTAGCGGGGCGGAATCGGTTTTTCGATGCCGCGTTCCAGCCGGAATTCGATTTCCGGATAGGTTTCGCAGCCCATCGACATGATGGCGCGTTTCTGCGAGCGGATGATTCCCGAGACCACCGGCATCTTGTAGCCGATGACGTTGTGGAACAGCAGGGCCTTGTCGGCCTGATCAACCAGCGTGGCAATGTGCCGGCTGTCGACCGGCTGTTTGATGTCGACGAGTTCCTTCTCGCTGCGCAGGCGGTCGAGAAAACCGCGGAAGGTTTCGTTGGCGTAAGGCAGGGGTTTTATTGCTTCTTTCATTATTTTTTCTTGTCCTTGAGTTCAGCAGGTCCGGTAACGCCGGCCCAGCGCGGGATGGAGTTGTGTTCGACATCGAACAGGTCAAGCACGCGACCCACGGAATGATTGACCAGGTCGTCGACGGTTCTACCGCCGCTGTAGAAGGCCGGTACAGGCGGGAAAATCACGCCGCCCATCAGCGTCACCATCTCCATGTTGCGGATGTGCGCGAGATTCAGCGGTGTTTCTCGGGTGATCAGCACCAGCCGACGTCGTTCTTTCAGGATGACGTCGGCGGCGCGGGTGATCAGGTTGTCGGCGAAGGCGTGGGCAACACCGGCGAGGGTTTTCATAGAGCAGGGCGCAATGACCATGCCCGCGGTGATGAAGGAACCGCTGGCGATGGTGGCGCCGATGTCGCGCACGTTGTGGGTGACGTCGGCCAGTTTGTGCAGTGCCTTGCGGTCCATGCCGTATTCCTGGAAGGCGTTCAGAACGCCGGCTTCGGAAACGACCAGATGGGTTTCCCAGCCACCGATCTCTCGCAGGCGTTCAAGGATGCGGATGCCGTAAACCGAGCCCGATGCGCCGGTCATGGCGACGATGAGCCGGCGGGGCGGCTTGTGGCTGCGCGGAGTGCTCATTGGTTTTCAGCTTCCTTTTTCCAGCGGAAAAGGTAGTTTTCCAGAGGACGAAGCACGCCCATTTCGAGCGCGGCCATCATCACTACCAGGGTCAGGGTCCAGGCAAACACCTGATCGGTCTGGATCAGGTCGGCGGCCTGGCGCAGGCGATATCCTACACCGCTCGAGGAGCCGAGCGTTTCAGCGACCAGTGACACCCGCCAGCCGAAGCCGAAGGCCAGCCGCGCGCCGGAAAAGAAATAGGGCAGGATGGTCGGCAGATAGATCTTGACCATGACCTTCCATGACGGCATGCGCAGTACATGGGCCAGTTCGATGAAGTCGGCGCTGACCGTACGCGTGCCCTGCCAGACGTTGGTGATGATCAGCGGCATTGCGGTCATGAACACCACAAAAATCGTGGTGGCGTTCGACACACCGAACCAGATGATCGCAAACGTAGCCCAGATCGCCGACGAGACCGTGTTCATCACCGGAATGACCGGTTCGAAGAATTCACCCAACCGGCGATTGGCGCCGAACAGGATTCCCAGCGGCAGGCCGATCAGAGTGGCGAGAATGAAGCCGGCACCGACCCGGCCCAGGGTGATGCTCAAATCATTCCACAGTTCTCCGCTGGCGGATATCTGCTGCAATGCATTCCACACCCGCGCAGGGCCGGGCAGGATGTAGTGCGGTACGCCCAGCGCCAGCACCCACCATACGCCGATGATCGTGCCGACCAGCGCGACCCGTTGCAACAAAAGGTCGAGCCGGAATACGCGCGAGTTGCTGCTGGCGTGGATGCGGCTTTCTAGAAGCTCGGGCATCGAAGGTGTTACTTCGGCGGAGCCGTGAAGTAGGTGCCGCGGCCACTGGCGACGAGTGCGCCATCCTTGTCATAGACATAGGCTTCGGCAGTCGAATACTGACTGCCGCTGCGCACAACGCGGCCCTTGGCGGTCAGATCACCGGGCATGGCGGCCTTGTGATAATCGACACGGATGTCGATGGTCGGTACCGGTCGGCCCAGTTGCGCGGCGATGGCATAGTCGGCAACAACGTCAACGATCGCGGCGAGGATGCCGCCGTGGGTATATTTCCGCTCTGGGTTGACTACCCATTCTTCGCGCCAGGTCGCCTTGACCTCGATGCCGGCGTCATCGGCCTTGATGAAGGTGAAGTTGAGCCACTGATTGAACGGACCGCGGCTGATCAGCTTCTGCAGTTGTTCAAGGGAAGGTTTGGTTTCGGTCATTGCGGGCTCCGGTTCGATTCAGGATTGAAGACTAATGGGTGAATGGGTGCAACCTATAAATTGTCAGGCTGCTGATGAATTCTTCTCAGTGCTGCTGCCGGCGGCGGCAACGATGCTGCGCAGCCGGTCGCGGTCGATCTTGTTGGTGCCGGCCAGCGGTAGCTGTTCCATGAAAAACACCCGGCGCGGGTGTTGGTATACCGGACCGTTTTTGAGTGCGAACTGGCGGATTTCGTCCTCGGTCGCACTCTGGCCGGAGCGTTGCACGATGAAGGCATAGGGCACCTTGCCTTTCAGCTCGTGGCTGAAGGGCATGACACAGGCCTGGTGTACGGCCGGGTGGCGTTCGAGCAGGCGCTCCACCTCGATCGGGAATATGTTTTCACCGCCGCAGACGAACATGTCGTCGGTGCGACCGACAAAAAAGTAGAAGCCTTCGGCGTCGCGGCGGCAGACGTCACCGGTGTGATACCAGCCGCCCTGCAGGCGTTTGGCGGATTCCTCGGGAAGGTTGTGATAGCCCAGCAGGATGCCGGGGTTTTTCAGCAGCAGCTCACCTTCATCGGCATGTGTCCCGTTGATCAGCTTTGCCTCGGTGCCGGGGTAGGGCACGCCGATCGAGCCTGTCGGTCGCGGTTTGCCCTCGGGATGCGGCCCCAACGGCACCGGCCCGCCTTCAGTCACACCGTAAACCACCAGCGGCTCGGCGTTGGGGAAGTGCACGCGGATGTCGGCGAGCAACTGCGGTGAAGAGGGTGCGGAACCCATCATGACGGTGCGCACCGACGTGGTGTCGGTTTTTGACAGGAGTTCCTTGCGCGCCAGCAGCATCGAGATCATCGTCGGCACGCCGGAAATGACCGTGCAGTGAAAGCGTTCAATGGCGGTGATGTAGTTTTCCACATTGAACTGCGGCATCAGCACCAGCGTGGCGCCTGCGGTCAGGCCTTGCTTGATCGCGTTGAGTGCGTTCTTGTGATACAGCGGTGCAGCGACCAGTATGACATCGCTTTCACTGGTGCCGCGGGTGTGTGCGAGTATCCGGCGGCTCCAGTTCTGGCCGAAATGAGTCAGTAACACGCCTTTGGGTTTGCCCGTCGAGCCCGAGGTGTAAGGCTGGATGGCGATACTGTCGGGTCCGGGTTCGATCGGCGTGAATGGACCGGTATCAAGAAACTCAATGAAGGCATTGCCTTCGTCAAACGCGATGACCGGCAGATCCGGCGGCAGCAGATGGCGGTACGACGATTCGCAGAATGCCAGCTTTGCGCCGGCATCACCGGCGATGTAGCGCACGGTTTCGGCCGCGAGCTTGATGTTGACCGGCACCGGAATCACGCCGGCACGCATCGCACCGAGCAGCGTGGTCACGAACTCGGCGCGATTCAACGACAGGATGCAGATGCGATCGCCGGCCTTCAGGCCACAGCGAAGAAGGCCACGTGCAACAGCATTGGCTTGCGCATCGAGACCGGCAAAACCGTGCTCCTGCACCGACGACGGGTCGCGAAGGTCAACCAGCGCAGTCCGCGTGTTACCGGCATGCGCGCTGAACGGGGCTCCCAGATTGCCCGGGTAGCCCCGTGGTTCAGGACGGGGAACAGCCATGGCTTTCCGGTCAGGGGGTGATGATGACTTTGCCGAAGACTTCGCGGTCTTCGATCAGTTTCAGGCCCTGTGCGGCTTTTTCCAGCGGCAGCACTTCGTCGATGACCGGCTTCATCTGGCCTTGCTGGATCAGGTCCATCAACGCCTTCAGATTGTCATCATAGAAGCTGTTCGAACCGACGACCTGCAATTCGAAGCTCCAGATGTAACGCAGGTCTTCTTTCGGGTCATAGCCGGCGGTGGCGCCGCAGACCAGAATCTTGCCGCCGCGTTTGACGCATTTAAGCGAAGGCGCCCAGGTGTCGCCGCCGGTGAAGTTGATGACGACGTCGACGCCGCCGTCATAGTTGCGACGCTGCGGCTTGCCGAATTTCTCGACGGCCCACTTCGAGAAGTCGGTTTCCTTGTAGTTGATGACGTGGTCGGCGCCGAGGTCCTTGAGTCGCTGGATCTTGTCGGCGCTGGAGGCGCAGGCGATGACTTCCGCACCAAGCATTTTGGCCAGCAGCACGCAACCGGTGCCGACGCCGCCACTGGCACCCAGCACCAATACCTTGTCGCCCTTCTTGATGGTGTTGTGGGTGATGATCATGCGGTGTGCGGTACCGTAGGCTACCGGCAGCGAAGCGGCCTGTTCAAAGCTCACGTTGTCCGGCATCTTGATGAGTTGATCGGCGGCGACCAGGCATTTCTCTGCGAGGCCGCCGTGCATCATTTCACCCATCAGGCCTTTTTTCTTGTTCAGCGGGTTGACCAGGACACGGTCGCCGGCTTTCCAGCCGGATACCCCGGCGCCGACTTCAAGAATCTCGCCGGCGAGGTCAAGGCCGATGATCATCGGGAAAGGCACCTTGATGCCGGGCATGCCGCGCACCGTGAAGACGTCGTGATAGTTAAATGAGGTGGCTTTAACCCGGATGACAACATGGCCTTCGCATACCGTGGGATCCGGAAAATCGGTCACGTATTCCAGTTTGTCGAGGCCGCCGTGTTCCCGCAGTACTACTGCTTTCATTGCATTTCTCCGTTGGTGGTGTTGGTAAAGCCGTGCCGAGGGCAAGCGCGAGGGCGCATCGGCAACAGTGTAATTATGAATCCAGATTCGCGATTCGCCTAACCCAAAACGCGATTGACGTCGGTCGTGATGCGTGTGCCGCCGACGCCGTATACATGAATCGAAACAGCCACATCCTGCGTGGCATTGGCGATGCGGTGAATCCCCTTCTGGTCGCCATCAAAACTCAGCGTGCCGGGTTGCCGCTCCATGCTGCGCAGCGCGCGGGGCGGGGCATTGTTGCCGGCGATTTCGTAGAACGTTTCGACCACCGTTCCCCGGTAAACCGCAACCCCGCACCAGGTATGGTGTCCGTGGATGGGGCTTTGCTGGCCGCTGCCCCATGCAATCGAGACAATCGTGTAACGGTCTTCAGGGTCGGCATATAACACGTGCCGGGTGTAATGATCATGACCGGCGCGCTGCTGTTCGGGCAGCAGCCATGCGCCGGCTGCTACAGCTTTATCCAGGGCGGCCGTCACGGCACCGGGCAACTCATGTGCAGGAGCGGCAACGGCGGCATCAAGATGGCGGATCAGTTGTTGCAGTGGGGCTTGCATGCTCATGCGTCTGCGGTAATTGCGAAATTCATCACTGCATTACTGTTCATGATCGCTTTGAGGACCATTTCCCGGGCTGTTTCAATCTGTTCACGGCAGATCTGCTCCGCAGTCGTGCCGTCGCCACGCACCAGCGCGCGCAGCAGCGTGCGATGTTCATGCTGCATTTCCTGTGACCGGTTGCGGACACCGAGGCCCAGATGCAGCAGCCGGGTCATTTCATCCAGAAGCTGGCCGATCGAGTGCACGAGGCGGGCATTCCCGGCGGCCTGCGCAATCGCTACGTGGAATTCCTTGTTGGCTTCGAGGAAGCGCGCGATGCTTTTGGGTTCCTCGGACTGATAACCGGCGCGGCAGATTTCGTCGAGCAGGCGCAGACGCTTCGCATCAACCTTTCCGGCGGCGAGCCTCGCGGCCGGCGGTTCCAGCAGCAATCGCAGTTCGAAAACGTCCTGAATGTCCTTCAGCGTGACCGGGGTCACCATGTAACCGCGACGCGGGATGGCCCGCACCAGGCCGTCATGCGCCAGCCGTGAAAGCGCCATGCGTACCGGAGCTTTGCCGAGTTTGTATTGAACGCAGAGCTGGGCTTCGGATATTTCGGTGCCCGGCGCGAACAGGCAGCAGATGATGTCGTGTTTCACGCGATCATAAGCACGGTCGCTGAGCAGGGGCATGGTTTTGACGGTGGCGGCCATTTTTGTGAAATCTTAGAAGCAGTCTTGTGACATGTCAACGGGGATTCTCCCTGCTCCAGTCATGAACTTTCCAGGGATTCCTGATATCAGCCGGCAACAAGCAGCGGTTGGCAAGACCGCATCGTGAAAACCTGTCTTGCGCCATGCGGCCGCACTCACCACAATGCGGGTATTCCTCCGAATTCAAGTTTTTCCTCGAAAGACCGGTCGTGATGAAAGCTGTTTCCATGCCCGGCCCGTGGATGGTCGTTGCGGTTGCGACCACTGCGCAGATGATCGTGGCAATGTCGAATATCCTGTTGCCCACGATAGCGCCCAAACTGGCCGAAGCCCTGGCGGTAAGCCCGGTGCTGATCGGTTATCAGGTCAGTCTGACCTTTGGTGTTGCGACACTGGCGACCATGGTCGGCGGCAACGTTGTCCTGCGCTTCGGTGCGGCGCGTGCTACGCAACTGGCGATTCTTTGTTGTGGCCTTGGGATGATGCTGTTTGCAGTTCCTGACGTTGCCTCAATTGCGCTCGGTTCGGCAGCGGTTGGTGTGGGGATGGGCATGATCAATCCAGCCGCAGCCCACATGCTGGTCACCTATACACCGCCCGAGCGGCGCAACATCATGTTTTCAATCAAACAGACTGGTGTACCTGTCGGCGGCGTCATCACCGCGCTGACTGCGCCGGGTATTGCTGTGCATTTCGGTTATCGCTGGTCGCTGGTTGTTGTTGCTGCGCTGATCTTGGCATTGCTTGTTTTCATACAGCGCTATCGTGCGCAATGGGATGGCGACCAGCGCGGCGATGGTGGCGGCGATAAAGCGGCTTTCGGCGGTGTGCCGCTGGTGTGGCGACGTCCCAGCCTGCGCTGGATTTCGCTTGTGGCGATGATTTTCTCCGGCACCCAGCGCTGCGTCCTGAGCTTTACCGTGATTTATCTGGTGGCAGAGGGCGGTCTGGGGCTTGTCGAGGCGGGAGTCTTGTTGTCCGTGGTGCAGGTCGGCGGCTCGGCTTCGCGCATCTGCTGGGGCTGGCTGGCGGACCGCCTGGGCAGCAGCCTTACGGTGCTGATGATCATTTGTGTGGTGACATTCATTTCGACACTGATCCTGGTGTATTTCGATCCGTCATGGAACCGGGGTCTGATGTATCTGCTGTTTTTCATCATCGGCACCACTGCCGTGGGCTGGAATGGCGTGTTTCATGCCGAGGCTGCAAGACTCAGCCCGCCGGGCATGGCGAGTGTGGTTGCTGCCGGTACAACTTTTTTCGTGTTTGCCGGCGTGCTGATAGGCCCTGCAGCGTTTGCCGCGGCATACGGCGGTATTGGCAGCTACAGCCAGACATTCCTGCTGGTGCCCGCAGTTGCCATGGCTGAATTGGTCCTGCTGGTTCTTGCGCAGCGGGCCGCAGCTCATGGTCGGAGCGCCTGATGAATTTGGCTGATATGCCCCCAGAGCCTGTCGGGCGGCAACCCTCGGTTGCCGTTGTAGTGATGGCGACGACTGCAGCGCAGATTGCATCAGCCATGGGCATCGCGATTTTTCCGGTGATGGCGCCTCACCTTGCGCTGATGCTGGGTGTTGATGCGTCCTATGTCGGTTATCAGATCAGCCTGCTGTTCGGTGCGGCCATGCTGGCTTCAGGTGCTGTCGGTACCGTGGTGCTGCGCTGGGGCGCCTGTCGTGCAATGCAAGTGGCGCTGTGGCTTTCCGCCGTGGGCATGCTTGCGGCACTGGCGGGGGAGTTGTGGGTGATGCCGATTGCGGCGTTATGCATCGGCACCAGCAATGCACTGGCTGCTGCCGGGGCCGCACACCTGCTGTTCCGGTTTGGTCCTCCCCGGCATCGCAATCTGATTTTTTCGATCAAGCAGACCGGTGTGCCATTGGGCTGGGCGACCATAGCGCTGGTTGCGCCAACATTGACCCTGTCGTATGGGTGGCAGGTGCCATTGCTGGTGATTCTGGTTTATGCGATTTTCACGGCGTTACTGCTCGGGCGCTGGCGCCGGTTCTGGGACGATGATCGTGATCCTCATGTGGCTGGGCGCACCAATCTGCTGACTGGCGTGATCGTGCTGTGGAAATACCCGACCCTGCGTTATCTGGGTTTTGCGGCCTTCTTTTTTTCGCTGGTACAGCTTTGTGTGGGTACTTTTACCGTCAATCTGCTGGTGCATGACGTGGGCTACAGCCTGGTTGCCGCTGGTGTGATGCTGTCCCTGGTGCAGACGGCGGGCATGGCCGGACGTCTGTCGTTCGGCTGGCTCGCAGACCGCAGCGGCCACGCCATAGCAGTTCTGATCCTGACCAGCATCGCGGCGGCAGTGGGTTGCATCCTCAGCGTTTTCATTTCCGTTACTTGGTCGACTTTTTTACTGGGTCTGTTTTATGTGCTGTTCGGGGTCGTGGCTTATGGCTGGAACGGCGTCATGCATGCGCAGATCGCGCGACTCAGTCCGCCCGGAATGGTCAGTGTGGCAACCGGTGGCGTGATGGTGTGGATTTTTGCCGGTATTTTGGTTGGTCCCGCACTGTTTGCGGCGGCTTACCGCGTCATCGGCAGTTACACGGAGATGTTTGGCTATCTCGCAGTAGGGGCGCTGATCAGCGCAACAATGGCAGCGTTTGCGGTTCGCGCGGATCGCGCATCATGAGTCGTGAGCTTGCCTATCCATCAGGTACTGTTGCCGCTGTTGTTGCAGCCACCACAGCGGCGCAGGTGGCTGGTGCGATGGGGGCGGCGGTTTTTCCGGTGATTGCGCCCGAACTCGCGCGCAACCTCGGCGTGGAAGCCTCACTGATCGGTTATCAGATGAGCGTGATCTACGGCGCAGCGATGCTGGGCTCGATGCTGTTTACGTGGATGGTCTCTCGTTACGGTGGTTGTCGAACGACGCAGATCGGAATGGCCAGTTGTGTCATCGGTATGGCTGTTGCCCTGCATGGCAGTGTGATGTCGCTGATTGTTGCTTCGGTTTTTATCGGCGTGGCAATGAGCATCAATTTACCGGCCGCAGCGCACCTGCTATTCCGTTTCAGTCCGCCACAGCACCGCAATTTCATATTTTCATTGAAACAGACCGGCGTGCCGCTGGCGTGGGCACTGATGGCGTTGATTGCCCCAGCGGTCACTTTGGCCTGGGGGTGGCGCTGGGCGCTGGTGCTGGTGCTGGCGTCATCACTGCTGACCTTGCTCGCGATGCAGCGGCCCCGCAGTGCCTGGGATGATGATCGCCGCCCTGATCTGCCGGTGCAGGCGCGCGTGTTTGACGGCGTGTTGCTGGTATGGCGCATGCCTGCATTGCGCTGGCTTGGTGTTGCGGCATTCTGCCTGGCGTTTATCCAACTCTGTGTCAGTACCTTCACAGTGGTGATGCTGGTCGGTGAAGGCGGTTACACGCTGGTCGAGGCGGGGTTGATGCTGTCGGTGGCGCAGATATTCGGCGTGCTTGGCCGCATTGCCTGGGGCTGGCTGGCTGACCGCAGCGGCGACTGCATGGCGGCTTTGCAATATCTCACTCTGGGTTCTGTGGCCTGTTGTGCCGCGGTGTTTTTTCTGGCGCCGGGCTGGCCGGTCTGGCTGACTGCCTTGTTGTATGCGGTATTTGGTGCGACAGCCATCGGCTGGAACGGCCTGTATACCGCGGAAGTGGCGCGGCGCAGTCCTGAGGGGCAGGTCAGCCTGGTAACCGGTGGCGCAATGGTCTGGAATTTTGCCGGCATTTTGACCGGCCCCACCGCGTTTACGCTCGTCTACAAGGCCATCGGCAGCTATACCACGACATTCGGCGCGGTCATCGTGATTGCGGTGTTGACGCTGTTTGCGTTGCACGCAGGCAAACGCGCCATGCGTGCAGGGGTTTAGCGATGGCGGAACTTTCAGTCTGGCAGTTGGTTTTTTGTGCGGCAGTGGTGACGGTCGCGTTTGCGGTACGTGGCGGCACGGGTTTCGGTGGCGGTGCGATTGCTGTGCCGCTGCTCGCGCTGGTGTTTCCGGTACCGGTGACGGTACCGGTGGTTACTGTGCTCAATATGCTTTCGTCCATAGGTCACGGCATTGCCGATTGGCGGCATATTGTCTGGCCAGCCATCTGGCGTGTGCTGCCGGGCAGTCTGATCGGCGTTTTCGCAGGGCTTTATGTGCTGAGAATGTTTGACCCGCAACCGCTCAGTCGTGCACTGGGTGCTTTTGTCGTGCTTTATGCCTTGTACGTATTCGCTTTTTCCGGTCGTGAATTTCAGGTTCCAAGGCGCTGGTTGCCGGCAGTGGCGGTTATCACCAGTACTTCGGCCGGACTGATCGGCGCCTTGTTCGGCGGTGCTGCCGGACCGATGTATGTGATTTATCTGAACACCTTGCGTCTGGGGCGCGATGCATTTCGCGTCACCATTACATCAATCATGTTGTTCCAGGGGTTGACGCGCCTGGCTGGTTACGCGGCGCTGGGTCTATACGACCGGCATGTCATGCTGCTGCTGGCTGCGGCGCTGCCGATGATGCTGATCGGTTCCTGGTTGGGCGCGCGGTTGATACGGCGTTTCAACCCGGTCTGGTTCAATCGCGCCGTCGGCACCGTACTTCTGATGAGCGGTTTTGCGCTCCTGATCAAGTGACATGATGAACGGACTGAGTTACGCCCAATTCGCCTGGGTTGCAGCAGTCGTGTTCGGTGCGTTTGTCGTTCGCGGAATGTCTGGGTTTGGCGCCGGCATGATTGCCGTGCCGCTGCTGGCATTCGTGATTCCGCTTCAACTGGCTGTTCCTCTGTGCAGCCTGCTCGTATTTGTGCTTTTTGTAGTGATGCTGATCCGTGACCGGCAGCAGGTGGTGTGGCCGGAGTTATGGCTGCTGGTGCCGCCGACTATCGTGGGTGCGGTTCTCGGGCTCTGGCTATTTGCCGTCCTCGATAACCGGATGCTGGTAGCCATGCTGGGCGGATTCCTGGTCCTTTACGCGCTATACATGCTGGTGGTCAGCGTACTCGGGCTGCCGCAATTACGCTGTTCGCAGCGCTGGGCCATGCCGGCAGGTTTTTTCGGCAGCTTCTTTGATACCTTGTTCGGCGGCGGTGGCGGGACGCTGGTGGTGATCTATGTCAATGCGCGGGGCGTCAGTCGCGCAGGGTTCCGCGCAACGGTTGCGGCATTGTGGTTTTTTGAAATGATTGCCCGAATCGGTGGATATGCCTGGTCCGGCTTCTACGACAGCCAGACGCTGCTGCTGTTTGTTGCCCTGCTGCCGCTGGTTTGGGCGGGCACCCTGATCGGCGAACGCGTCGGCAACAAGGTCGACAGCGACACCTTCGGGAGGGTATTGGCGGTGATGCTGCTCGCCAGCGGGGTCAGCCTGCTGGCAAAGTAGATTGAGCCTGCGGTCAGCGCAGGAATATGACGACGGGGAACACCGATACCGCAAGCGCCAGGATCAGCCATTCCAGATTGTTGCGCTTCAGCCACCCGGTGAAGTGGAGGATCAGCACAATGATCGCGATGACATAAAACGCGTAAAACACCATTTTTGTTTCCCCTTTTAATTTTGCGAAGGATATACGAATTTGACCGAACTCGCCATTGGAACAGCACGTTACAGCGTTCCATTAGCGCAGATTGATTGGTTATTTGTTGAAAATTCGTTAATCCGGATTTATCGAATTCTGTATTTTGCACCGGCAATTTTTTTGATTTGGCAGTTCCCCCATGTTGTGCGGTTTTACGGCATGAAGCGTAATTTGTGCAGAAAATTGCATATTATGTTTTTCCGGAATGCAAAAAAGGGAACGAAGCGCAAACAACCCGCAAATCCATTTCTTCCGTGTACCTTGGAATTTTGTAAATATCTGTTTTTAAACAATAAATTATTGATCGCTACACTCCTCTCGTTTTGAGCTCATAAACAACAAGCAGTTGTTGGGTAATCTTCATAACGGGTTGTAAGTCATGTTGCCAACAGACTGATTTTCAGCGCAAAATTGCTGTCCAGCTTTGCGTTATGTGGATGTAACGCGAGGTTGCTTCAATCGATGGAGGTCGCGTGGCGCGTATTGCGGTGTTCAATCAGAAAGGCGGCGTCGGCAAGACAACGACGACCCTCAACCTGGCCGGGTTGCTGATGCGCCGTGGTGACGACCCGCTCGTCATCGACCTTGATCCGCAAGCGCACCTCACCGCTGTTTGTGGTGTGGCAGTGCCGCGAGCCGATGCCAGTCTTTACGGCCTGTATGCGCACGGTGCGCCGTTGTCGGCGCTGACCTGCACGACGCGCAATGGCTGGCGGCTGGTGCCTTCGCACATTGAACTGTCCAAAGTCGACACACAGTTCGGCAAGGGGCCGGCGTCACTCAACCGGCTGGCACTGGCGCTGGAGCGTGAACCAGCCGGACGCCCGGTATTGATGGATTCCTGCCCGATGCTCGGTGTGCTGTCCTTGAGCAGCGTTTTCGCTGCAGACGGCGTGCTGATTCCAATTTCCGCAGATTATCTGGCGGTGAAGGGCGCACTGCAGATGGAACGTACCCTGAAGGCGCTTGAGCAAGTGCTCAAACGACGGGTACCGCGCCGATACCTGATCACCCGTTACGACGCACGCCGCCGCATGGCGGTGGATATCGAGGCGCAGTTGCGCCAGCGATACGGTGAAGAAGTATGCGCCACGCGGATTGCGGAAAATGTGAGCCTTGCAGAAAGCCCGGCCAGCAACCAGGATGTGTTTGAACACGCGCCGGCAAGCCGGGGCGCACGTAATTATTCCGAACTGCTGGACGAACTGGTTTCAGTCGGATTCGTGAATGCCGGTGTCGCCAAGCCGCGCACTGCGGTGAGGACCGTCCCGCCCGGTGCACGCACGGCGTTGTCGGCTGATCAGGAAGCGGCGGTCAGGCGGCCTGTAGTTGCGGGGCTGCATCTGGTACATACCCGCCGCAGCTGAAGTGGATCGGCAGGATGATCAGTGCTGATCGTTCTGTTTGCTGATCAGGGAAATCATCCCCTCAAGGTCTACGCCTTCACCGCGATTGCCAGTTGCAATTTCCGTGCATTCCAGAATCTCGCAATGCTGGTAAATCTGCCGGATGCGGGTCTCTGCATCTTCCCGGTTGCGCGCCTGTACCGCCAGATTGTCGACAGTCATGCCGCCGCGGGTTTTGATGCGGAATCCGTATTTCGTCATCTCGGCCATGCGCACCCCCGTCAGACCGGGTTTCAGGAAGGATCAGGCTTCAGCTCGCTGCGGAACCGCTTGAAATTCTGCACGTAATGATCGGCAATGCGATTGATGCGCGTGATTTCCTCGGGGGAGAGCTGGCGCACGACCTTGCCCGGCATGCCCAGCACCATCGAGCCGTCGGGGATTTCCTTGCCCTCGCCGATGAAAGCGCGGGCGCCGATCAGGCAGTTCTTGCCGATTTTGGCGCCATTGAGGATCACCGCACCGATGCCGACCAGACTGCCTTCGCCAATGGTGCAGCCATGCAGCATCGCCATGTGCCCGACACTGACGTTTTTCTCCAGCGTCAGTGGAAAGCCCGGATCGGCATGCAACACGGAACCATCCTGCACCTGCGCGTTTTCGCCAATGGTGATCATTTCGTTGTCGCTGCGCAGTACGCAGTTCCACCAGATGCTGGCGTTGTTTTCCAGCACAACGCTGCCGATGACAGTGGCCGACGGGGCGATCCAGTAATCGCCCTTGCACACCACCTTGCGCTCGCCGAGGCTGTATTTCATCTTTTATCCCGTGATCAGAAACCGACAGCCTGACCGTCGGTGCGGCGCTCGGACGCAGCGAAATAACCGTCTTCCATCTTGTAGATCAGCTGGGCGCGGCCGAAGTCAGTGGACCAGCGGTCGGCCTGCGGCATGTCGTGGCCGCGGGCGCGCAGTTCGGCAATGGTTTCGGCGGCGACGCCGTGCTCGATGCCGACCTTGAGGCCGGTGTCGATGCGCCAGCGCGGGGCGTCAGCGGCGGCCTGCGGGTTTTGCGCGTAATCGACCATGCGCGACACGACCTGCATATGGCCTTGCGCCTGCATCGAACCGCCCATCACGCCGAAGCTCATCAGCGGTTTGCCATTTTTGGTCAGGAAGCCGGGGATGATGGTGTGGAAAGGGCGCTTGCGCGGTGCGACGATATTGGCGTGTTCCGGTTTCAGGCTGAAGCCGAATCCGCGATTCTGCAGGCTGATGCCGGTGCCGGGCACGACGACGCCGGAGCCGAAGCCGGCGAAGTTCGACTGAATGTACGACACCATCATGCCCGACTCGTCGGCTGCAGTCAGGTAGACCGTGCCGCCCTTGGACGGGTTGCCGGAGGTGGGCGCCTGCGCTTTTTTCATGTCGATCAGCTGCGCGCGTTTTTTCAGGTAAGCCTTGTCGAGCATTTCGGCCGGCTTGATGCGCATCGTTGACGGATCGGACACATATTCGTTGATGTCGGCGAAGGCGAGTTTCATCGCTTCAATCTGCAGGTGCATGCTGTCGGGTGAATCCACCGGCAATTTTGCAACGTCGAAATTCTCGAGGATGCCCAGCGCGATCAGCGCGGCAATGCCCTGACCATTCGGGGGAATCTCGTGCAGGGTGACGCCGCGATAATCGATGCCGATCGGTTCGACCCAGTCCAGCGTATGCGCAGCCAGGTCATCCATGGTCATCGCGCCGCCGTGCTGCTTGGACCAAGCGACAATTTTTTCAGCCAGATCACCTTTGTAATACGCTTCGCCCTTGGTTTCGGCGATGCGAGCGAGGGTTTTTGCCTGTGCCGGGAATGAAAACTTCTCGCCGGGCAGGGGTGCGCGGCCACGCGGCATGAAGGCTTCGGCGAAGCCGGGCTGATTTTTCAGTTCCGGTACCTGATTCGCCCACAGACGCGCAATGGTCGGTGTGACCATAAAGCCATCGCTGGCATATTTGATCGCCGGCTCGAACAGGTCGGCGAACGGCAGCTTGCCGAACTTCCGTGACATTTCTGCCCAGGCTGAAACGCAGCCCGGCACCGTTACAGAATCCCAGCCACGTTGCGGCATCGCCTGTGCACCCTTGAAGCGATCCGGCGTCCAGCCGGCGGGTGAACGTCCTGATGCATTCAGTCCGTGCAGTTTTTTTCCGTCCCAGAGGATGCAGAAGGCATCACTGCCGATGCCGTTGCTGGTCGGTTCCAGAACGGTCAGTGAAATGGCCGTGGCGAGAATGGCATCAACCGCATTGCCGCCTTTGAGCAGCATGCGCAGACCGGCCTGTGCCGCGAGCGGTTGCGAAGTGGCAACAGTATTTCGCGCAAGTACGGGCATGCGCTGCGAAGTGTAGGGGAACTGGAAATCTAAGGGGGTCATCGGGGTCTCGGATTAGGCAAAAAAATACGGGGCGCAACAAGCCCCGTATTTTAGCGCACTGCGCATTGCGCAGTTGTGACTTGCGATCTCAGTTGGGCTTGATGCCGGCTGCACGCGCAACCTTGATCCATTTCTGGATTTCGGCGCGATTGAATTTGTCATGGACCTCGGGCGTGCTGCCGTTGGGCTCGGCGCCCTGATCAAGCAGGGTCTTGCTGACCTTGGGATCTTTCAGTGCCTGCACCAGGGCAGCGTTGACACGATCGACAACGGGTTTGGGCAGATTGGCCGGACCGAACATCGAGAATCCGCTGGAAACGACGAAATCCTTCAACCCCTGTTCGATCATGGTCGGAATCGTCGGGGCTGCCGGGGAGCGTTTTTCACCCGTCTGCGCGATCATGCGCAATCTGCCCGAGGCCACGTACGGCACTGCGGCCGGCATGCTCGGGAACTGCATCTGCACATGGCCACCAACCAGGTCGATCATCGACGGGCCGCTGCCCTTGTAATGCACGGCAGTGATTTTGATGCCGGCAGTGGAGATCAGCAGCTCGGCAGAAAGATGGCCTACGGTGCCCTGGCCTGCGGTCGAGTAGAAAATGTCGTTCGGACGGGCCTTGGCCAGCGCGATGAACTCCTTCAGGTTTTTCGGCGGCAGCGAGGGGTGGATCACGAAGGCGGTGGGCACGTCGGCGACGATGCCGATCGGCGTGAAATCCTTGACCTAGTCGTAAGGCAGTTTCTTGATCATCGCCGGATTGATGGTGTGACCTGCCGAGGCCATCAGCAGCGTATAGCCATCCGGTGCGGCACGCATCACAGCCTCGGTGCCGATCACGCCGCCTGCGCCACCACGGTTGTCGATGATGATCTGCTGGCCGATGATCTCGGCCATTTTCGGCGCAAAAATGCGGCCGATGATGTCGGTATTCCCGCCGGCAGCGAACGGAATCACCATCCGGATCGTTTTGTTCGGGTAATTTTGTGCGGATACCGTGCAGGATGCGGCCAGCAGGCCCACGGCTGCGGCAATCCGGAATCGGTTTGATTTCATCAGTCTTCTCCTCGGTTGGTCGCTGCGTACCGGATGATTAACGGCCGCAGTCGGTTAGTGATCTGACCGCAGTTTACCAAGCCTGAGCCGACTGCACAGCGTGAATCAGGGAGGTCCAGTTAGTGGCAGTTTCCCGGGGGCCGTGTATGGCTCAGGGTAGAATCCACAGGCTAATCCCGCACGTTCGCGGCAATTTCCGGAGGCAAGCATGGCAGCGAAACGCATGACCATCATGGGCACCCGTCACGTTGTGGCGGCAGGGCACTATCTGGCCGCCCACGCGGCATTCGAAATCCTTGAGGCCGGCGGCAACGCCATTGATGCCGGTGTCGCGGCCGGACTGGCCATCGGCGTATTGCAGACCGAAAAGGTCAATATCGGCGGCGTCGCACCGCAAATCATTTACACCGCGAAAGATCGCAAGGTTCATTCGATCGACGGCCTCGGCGTCTGGCCGCAGACGGTGACGCCGGATTACTTCCTGAAAAAACATGGCGGCAAGATTCCGCCGGGCATCGAACGCTGCGTGGTGCCTGCTGCGCCCGACGCGTGGATTACCGCACTGTCGCGATTCGGCACGATGAGTTTTGGCGAGGTGGCCAGCGCGGCCATCCGCTTCGCGAGTGAGGGTTTTCCGATGTATCCGCTGATGGCGGAGTTCATCGGCAGCAATATCGACAACTATTCGCGCTGGCCTTCGAGCAAGAAGGTATTCCTGCCGGGCGGCAAACCGCCGGTGCCGGGCAAGGTGTTTGTGCAGGCCGACCTCGGCCGCACCCTGAAATACATGGTCGATGAAGAACGCCGCGGCAAGCGCAAGGGCCGCAAGGCCGGCCTGCAGGCGGCACGCGATGCGTTTTACAAGGGAGACATTGCCCGTGATGTCACCAAATGGATCGGCCAGCAGGGCGGCCTGATGCACTACGACGACTTTGCGAAATTCAAGGTCAATTTCGAACCAACAGTCACCTCGAAGTTCGGCAACATTGAATTGCATGCCTGCGGCCCGTGGTCACAGGGTCCGGCATTGCCGATGGCGCTGAACATTCTCAAGGGTTACGACCTGAAGGCGATGGGGCACAACACGCCGCAATACATTCACGTCGTCACCGAAGCGATCAACCTGGCCTTTGCGGACCGCCATCATCATTTCGGTGATCCGAAATTTGTCGATGTGCCGCTGAAAGGTCTGCTGTCCGAAAAGTATTCGGCATGGCGCCGCTCGATGATCAGTGCCGACAAGGCATGGCCGGAAATGCCGCCCGCCGGTGATCCGAAAACGCTGTCGGCACTCAAGAATATCTGCATGCCGATACCGCAGAAGGACGAAGCGCCAGGTCCCGGTGACACGTCCTATCTGTGTGTCATTGATCGCCATGGCAACGCCTTCTCGGCGACGCCGTCGGACGGCTCGGACAAGACGCCGATCATTCCGGGCGTAGGCATCCTGTGCTCGGGTCGCGGCACACAGTCCTGGGCCGATCCTTCGCATCCGTCATCGGTGGCGCCGGGCAAACGCCCTCGACTGACGCCGAATCCGGCGCTGGCCCTGAAAAACGGCCGCGCCTACATGCCTTTCGGCACACCCGGCGGCGATGTGCAGATCCAGGCGATGATCCAGGTGTTCCTCAACGTCAATGTATTCGGCATGTCTGTGCAGGATGCTGTCGAGGCGCCGCGTTTTGCCAGCTACAGCTATCCCGGTTCCTTCGAGCCGCATGCCTATTTCCCGGGCCGTCTGTATCTGGAGTCGCGCATCGACAAGGCCACCGGCGATGCGCTTGCGGCGATGGGCCACAAGGTGTACTGGTGGGACGACATGACCTGGCTCGCGGGATCGGTGTGCACCATCGTCAACGATTTCCAGCAGGGCGTGCTGCACGGCGGTGCTGATCCGCGGCGACCGGCTTACGTGCTGGGCTGGTAAAGCATGAATGGCACGAATGCTGCTCCGGATATCAGTTCCGGAATCAACCGGCTGAACTGGAGAATTCACATGAGCAAACGTTATTCAATCGTCATCGCGGCGGCGACCCTCGCTGCGGTTTTGCCTCAAGCAGCTGTTTTTGCGGCATCGACCTATCCCGACCGGCCGGTGCGCATGATCGTCGGTTTCCCGCCCGGCGGCGCTGCGGACATCCTCGCGCGCGCCGCGGGCCAGCAACTGTCGGAACGCCTCGGCCAGCAGGTCGTCATCGACAATCGCGGGGGCGCCGGAGGCCTGATTGCCACTGAAACTGCGGCCCGCGGCAATCCCGACGGCTACACACTGCTGTTTTCGTCGATTCCGCATGTGATCAATCCGCACCTCTACAAGAAGGTGTCGTATGACGCGCTGAAGGATTTCGCGCCGGTCGTGCAGTTCGTTTCTGTCCCGCTGATGATGGCTTCCGGCCCGTCGCTGCAGGCGACGACGGTGAAGGAACTGATCGACTACGCCAAGGCCAATCCCGGCAAACTCAATTACGGTTCCGGTGGCAGTGGTTCATCGAGCCATCTTGCTGTTGAACTCTTCAAGTCGATGGCCGGCATCAACATGGCGCATATTCCCTACAAGGGCACCGGCCCGCTGATCACCGATATGCTCGGCGGCCAGATCGCGCTGACCATTGCCAGCGCAGTGCCGCTCGCGCCGCAGGTGCGTTCAGGCAAACTGCGCGGCCTCGCAGTGACCGGACCGAAACGTTCACCGGCCTTCCCGACGCTCCCGGCGATTGCCGAAACCGTGAAGGGTTACGAAGTCGTCAACTGGTTCGGCGTATTCGCGCTGGCCGGTACACCGAAGCCGGTTACCGAACGCATCAATGCCGCTTTGAATGAGGCGCTGCGCACGCCGCAACTGGTCAAAACCCTGCAGGCCCAAGGCGCTGAAGCGGTGGGCGGGAGTGCGGCTGATTTTGAACGCGTCGTTCGCGCCGACTATGCGAAGTGGGGGAAGGTTGTGAAGCAATCCGGTGCGAGGGTTGATTGATCGCAGCGCATTTATTCGTCAAAAATTCGTAAAAACAATCTAAATCATCGGAGGAAAAATGATTAATAAAATCAATAAGTTAAAATGTATTTCCGGGGCGGTTGCGCTGCTCGTTGCGACGCCGGCCGCGTTGGCGCAGGACGCCGCAGCGAATTATCCCAATCGCACCATTCGTTATATCGTGGGTTATACCCCCGGCGGCACCTCCGACATGCTGGCTCGCGCGGTGGGCCAGAAACTCGCCGCGGCCTGGGGTCAGCAGGTGATCGTCGACAACCGCCCCGGTGCCGGCACCAATATCGGTACCGAACTCGGCGCCAAGGCCCCGGCCGACGGCTACACGTTGTTCATGCCGACCGTCGCCAACGCGATCAACCCGACGCTGTATCCGAAACTCGGGTACGACATGCTGAAGGACTTTGCCTACGTCACCAATTTCGCCAAGGTGCCGGGCATCGTTGTTGTGCATCCCTCGCTGCCGGCGAAAAACGCGAAGGAGCTGATTGCCATCGCCAAGGCCAATCCGGATGCGCTGCGTCACGGTTCCACCGGTGTCGGCAGCCCGCATCACCTTGCCGGTGAAATCTTCAAGACCATGGCCGGCGTGAAAATGGTGCATGTTCCGTACAAGGGCGCGACCCCGGCGATTGCCGACATCATCGCCGGCCACATCGAAGTCTATTTCGGCGCGATGGTCTCGACGCTGCCGCATGCACGATCCAACCGGCTGCGTGCGCTGGGCGTGACCAGCCTGAAGCGTGTTGACGCCGCGAAAGACATCGCCACTCTGGATGAGCAGGGGCTCAAGGGCTTCGAAACAGGATCATGGTTCGGCATGGCAGTGCCCACCGGTACGCCGCAAGCGATCATTACCAAGCTGCACGCCGAATCCACCAAGGCACTGCAGGCGCCGGACCTGCGCAACCGCATGATCGCCGAAGGCGCCGAGTTCGTCGGCGATACGCCGGCGCAGTTTGCGGCTTACATTCGCAGCGAACTGGACAAATGGGGCAAGGCCGTCAAAGCCTCGGGAGCCAAGGTAGATTGAACGACAGTCGATTGAGTAATACTGAAACACTGCCGGACCCGCGCGATGCCGCGGGCCTTGCCAACAATCTGCTGCTGGCTGCAGCAGCGCAACCTGACGATGCAGTGTTGCGTGCGGCTTTACAGCAGGCTTTGGAAGCCGGTGACGATGCCGGCCTCCGCGCGGCGCTGTGTGCGCAGCCGCCGGCCACCGCGCAGCGCGTTGCGCGCCTGCTTGCCGCTGCGCTGGATGCCGGCGGCGAAGGCATCGGTCTGCGCTTTTTTGCGATTCCGCTGGTGATTGTTGCAGGCAGCCGCAAACCGGCCACCGTGCCCGGCGCCTTGTCGGAAGTGTATGTGCTGCGCGGCCTGCTGGAGCAGCATGGCGCGGTCGGCGTCACCCGCAACTTCGGTCTCGGCAATGCGCTGGTCAGCGCCGAAGCGCTGGATGCACTGTCGCCGTCGGCACTGTGGCGTGCCGCCGCCGACCCGTCGCAGCGCGCGCCGCTGGATGCGCTGCAGCCGGAACCGATCAGCGTCGCCGGCAGCCGCGAACAGGTGCATCTGCGCTTCATCACCGGTGCCGGCATCACGCCGCAGCACCTGCCGTCCTTCCTCGAGTCCGCGTCCAACATCGGCAGCTGGGGCATGGCGATGACCAGGGAACTCTCGCGCCAGCTGGCGCAGCAAGGTCTCGAAATCCTTCCGATGCCGCGTCCGCCGCAGCCGCTGCTCACGGCCGCCCACGCCGGCCGCCGTGCCCAGCTCGAAGCCGCGCTGAGCCTGTTCCTCGGCAACACGCTGCGCAAATTCCGCATGGCCGTCGGCGATCCCGAAGCCGTGCTGTCGGCACACAAACTCGACAGCGGCGCCGGCGAACTGCGGCTGAGCCTGAGCACGCCGTTTGATGATTCACTGTTTGAAGGTTTTGTCTGGCCGCTGCAGCCGCAGGATGACGCGGCGGAAGTTTCGCAACTGTTCCAGACCGTGCTGGCCGAATGCCGTGTGCCGGCGGTGACGGTGCTGCAGCAGGTGCTGCCGGAGCGATTGGTGGGCGGGTCGGTGTTTGTGGCGGGGAGGATGCTGGAGGGGTTGAGCGAGCGTCTATTTTAAGTGTTTGTTTTTATTAAATTTTATATAAAACATGCGCAAGAATCGCCAGCTAGCCATCCATCCAGGCCAATTCCTTCGAGAGATTCTCGAAGAACACAAACTTTCACAAGCTGCATTCGCACGTAGGCTCGGCATGCCCCCGAAGCGCGTCTCGCACATTGTCAAAGGCGGCAGGCCGGTGACGGCCGAGATGGCACTATTGTTCGGGCGCGCCTTTGCGCAGTCGCCTCAGTATTGGCGTAACCTGCAGGCGACATACGATCTGAAGTTGGCAGAGCGGTCGATTGGTGGCCGGTTGAAAGCGGTTTCAGAGTTGGCGTCAGTTTGAATCGGCTCCGGTACCCTTGATCTCTAAAAAATGTTAAACAATTCACGTTAGGCAGCGCCATGCACCGAGCTACATTTGCCATGATTTTGGCGCTTATTCCAGGATTGGTGGGGGCGGCCTCCTACGCCCGAGAACCTCTATCGCAAACTGATGAAGCAAGCGCTCTTGTCGCAGCTCAACGATTGTTCGGTAATGCGAAACCAAAGTTAGAGTTGATTGATTCTGGGGAAGTATTTAAGGGCGGGTTATATGCATACTTTGCCAGTCCAGAGGCTCGGGTCTCTGAGCGCTTGAGCACCTATACACGCATTCATTGCAGGACTAATGAACAAGCGTGGGCGTGTGCACTTCTTAGTTTTCCCGATGCGCGATTTATTTCTAATGGGATCGAACATCGAAATTCTCTACGGCCTGATACGCAGGCCGATGAGTTGGTGGAAGTGGCAGACTTCATCTACTCAAAATGCTTCCGACTTCAGCTTGAGCGGCATCCCGATGCATCAAGACTCGCAGTTCCGAAGCGAATAACGTCAATTAGTCAACGCGGGGCTCGTTTCTCTGTACAAGGATTCTCGAATCGCGTATATGAAATTTCCAGAGAACGGGAATCGGAGTCCGGTTGCAAATTCAAACTGGTTGGCGTCGGCATGTGGGTGCAATGATGCGCCCACTCTTCGCCGCAGTACTGGTGCTGTTCTTGATGTGTTTGAATAAATATGGATAGGGCAGCTCGGTAGTGCGGAAAAGTTGCGCAGTGGTGCAATTCGTCGCATGTGATCTGATTTTGTTAACCCATCCTGCAGATAACGATAACGGCACTTTGCACCTCATCCGTCCTACAAAAAAGCAGGTCTTTCCTAGTCGGTAATCCCGAAACTGCTACAGTGCGCGCCATGAAACCCTATGCCGCACTGAATCCCGAACTCATTCTCGATGCCATCGAGTCCTGCTGCGGCCTGCGCTGTGACGGCCGGCTGCAGGCGCTGAACAGTTACGAAAACCGCGTTTATCAGGTGTGGCTGGATGACGGGCAATCCGTCGTCGCCAAGTTCTACCGTCCGCAGCGCTGGACGACTGAAGCGATCCAGGAGGAGCAGGATTTCGCCACCGAACTCGCTGCGCGCGAGTTGCCGGTGGTGGCGCCGCTGGTGTTCAAGGGCCGCACGCTGCATGAACATGGCGGTTTCCAGTTTGCGCTGACGCCGCGCCGCGGCGGGCGTACGCCGGAGCTGGATGATCCGGAGACGCTGCAGTGGATGGGGCGCTTCATTGCGCGCATCCATGCGGTGGGGCAGGTGAGACCCTTCGCGCACCGGCCGACGCTGGATATCGAATCCTTTGCCTATGAGCCGGTGCAGTTCGTGCTCGATACCGATTTTGTGCCGGATGATCTGTACGATACCTATGCCAGCGTGGCCGAGGATGTAGTGGAGCGCATCGAGCGGCGCTGGGCCGAGGCCGGCGCGGTGCGCAACATCCGGCTGCACGGCGACTGCCATGCCGGCAATGTGCTGTGGACCGATGACGGGCCGCATTTTGTCGACCTCGACGATGCGCGCATGGGGCCGGCGGTGCAGGATTTGTGGATGTGCCTGTCGGGTGACCGCAAGTCGCAGCAGGCGCAGTTGCTGTCCTTGCTCGAAGGGTATTGCGAGTTCCGCGAGTTCGATGTGAATGAGTTGATGTTGATCGAGGCCTTGCGCACGCTGCGCATGGTGCATTACGCCGGCTGGCTGGCGCGACGCTGGGATGATCCGGCCTTTCCGGCGAGCTTTCCGTTTTTCAACACCCAGCATTACTGGCAGGATCACATCCTGTCGCTGCGCGAGCAGGCGGCGGCGCTGGATGAAGCGCCGTTGCGCTGGTTGGGCTGAGTTCCGCTGTATTCGAGGGATTGTATTAACTTATTGATTTTATTGGTTAAATGAAAAGCGATCTGAAAATCGGTATTGCCCTTGGTTCGGGGGCCGCGCGCGGCTGGGCGCATATCGGTGTGCTGCGCGTGCTGGAGGAGGCCGGGATCCGGCCGCAGATCGTCTGTGGCACGTCGATCGGTGCGCTGGTCGGTGCGGTGTATGCCGATGGCGATCTCGATGCGCTGGAGGATTGGGTGCTGGGCCTGACCTGGCGCAAGGTGCTGGGGTTTTTTGACATCAGCTTCAACGGCGGCTTCCTCAAGGGCGCAAAGTTGATCGCCTATCTGCGCGACAACCTGCTGGAAACCACAGTCGAGGAATTGGCGCTGCCTTTCGGCGCCGTCGCCACCGATCTGCGCAGCGGTCGTGAAGTGTGGCTGCGCGAAGGCCGGGCGATTGATGTGGTGCGTGCGTCGATTGCGCTGCCCGGTCTGTTTACGCCTTGTGAGCACGACGGCCGCCTGCTGGTCGATGGCGCGTTGGTGAATCCGGTGCCGGTGTCGCTGTGCCGCGCGATGGGCGCGGATTTTGTCATCGGCGTTGATCTGGGTTCAGGGCTGGCGGGGCGCCATGTGCAGAGCAAGGCGCGCAATCGTGAACCGAATATGGTCGAGGTACTCGCCGAGAGCCTCAACATCATGCAGGCGCGCATTACCCGCAGCCGCCTTGCCGGTGAGCCCGCGGATGTGCTGGTCACGCCGCGGCTGGGGGATCTCGGTTCGCTGGAGTATCACCGCGCGGCTGAATCGATTCAGGAAGGCCGGGCTGCGGCGGAACTGGCGCTGCCGCAAATCAGGCAGCTGCTTGAAGGCTGACGCGCCAGGCGCGTCAATCCATCAAGGCAGACCGAGCGCGTCCTTGACGTGGCGGAGCAGGGCGTCGGGTTTGACCGGTTTGTTCAGGTAACCGGTGGCGCCATAGGCCAGGGCCGCGACAATGTCGTCGCGTTCGGCGCGGGCCGTGACCACGACGATGGGGGTGTCCTTCAGTTCGGCGTGTTCACGGAATTTGCCGAGCAGATCGAGTCCGACGGTGTCGGGCAGGTCGACGTCCATCATGATCAGGTCGGGCAGGGGTTTTTTGCCGAGTGCGGCAACGATGTCGGCTTTGCTGCCGGCGCCGCGGACGTCGAAGCCGCCCTGCATCAATCCGCGCGCGGCTTCGAGCGCTTCGGCTTCATGGCCGTCGATGATCAGTACGACATGTTTCTTGCCTTCGCCGCCTTGCGGCTTCAGCGGTTTTCCCGGACGGTTGATGATGCTGATCTGATAACCGGCTTTGAGGCGGCGTGCGCCGGAGATCGTGCCCTCGGCCATTCTGCGTTGCTGCAGCGTCGGTTCCTTGGGCTTTTCGTTGAACAGGTTCTCCAGGGAATTCTCTGCCGCTGCGGGCGACTTTGATGCGGCGGCAGCGACTCGCGGCGCAACTTCCGCAGGAATGAGTTCAATGAAGCCATCGTTCATCAGCTGTGTGAGGCCGGCTGCGATATCACCGGCCTTGGGGAATTTGCTGCGCAGGCTGTCTACGGTTGCGTTGCTGCCGACGGCCGCAAGAAGGCCTTTCATGCCGGGTTTCAGCAAGCCCGGTTTTGCGGCGATTTCGGCGCTGCCTTTGGCAGTGGTTCGATAAGCGGTATTTTTTGGCATTAACGTGTATTCAAGCACTCATTTCAGGCAATGGGTTCTGCTGCATGAATGGCCGAGGCGTGTGACCAGGCCATCATTGATTTCTGGCAACCGAACAGGTTGACCTTTTTCAGCATGCCTTGTTCCCGCAGTTGTAAAAAAACAGAGCCCTGTGCTGTTGCGCCGAAGACGGATTGGTCGGGTGCCTTATACATGGATATGGCCTGAATTTCTGAATTTTTCAGTGAACCACATGATTTTACTTTAAAGCATGGCGGATCGTTAAAAAGTGCGACCCGTCGTACACTTCAGTCATGGACAACTGGAACCCCGCCTTTGTGGAGCGCATGCCGCTGCTGTTGCCGCTGGGCGGATTTGCATCCAGGCTCAATGGTGTTGATTGGCCGGCGCCTGCGTTATTGCAGCAATTGCTCGATGACGCCGATGTTCGTGTGGCCTCGGGGCGACCGCTGCGCCTGGTGCCCTCCGGCGGCAAATTGCCCTACGAAATCCGCGTTTATGAGAGCGCTGAACTGGAAGTGCGTGAACACAATTGGCATGATTTGTTCAATGTTCTCGTGTGGTTGATGTTTCCGCGGGCAAAAGCAGCCTTGAATGCACGGCATTACGCGGCATGGTCGGCTGATTCCGGTGATGGCCGTGGTGCAGTCAGGGATGCGTTGACCTTGTTTGACGAGAGCGGGCTGGTGGTGCTTTCTGCGCGGCCTGAGCTGCTGCAACTGATCCGTAATTTCGAATGGAAGCCCTTGTTCTGGGAGCAGCGAGCCGAATTGGCTGCCGACATGCGGTTTTTGCCTTTTGGTCATGCGTTGTGCGAGAAAGCACTGGCACCTTATCGCGGCATGACCGGCCATGCTTTGTTGCTGGATGTCGATGCGGGCTGGCTTGCGCTGGAAATGCCGGAGCTGATTCTGCGGGTTGACCGGCTGCTGGCGGCGCTGGTGGCTGATCCACAGTCCATGCAGACCACGCGGCAGCTTTCACCATTGCCCGTGCTGGGTGTTCCAGGCTGGTGCCGGGAAAATGAATGCGCGGATTATTACGACGACACGCGCTACTTCAGGCCCGGTCGACGGGCCGCTGCGGTCGACACATGAAGGAATCTTGATGATCGGGTTATTGCAGCGGGTCAGTTCGGCCTCTGTGGTCGTTGATGGCGCGACCGTGGGTGAAATTTCACGCGGGCTGCTCGTGTTGATCGGGGTGGAGTCCGGCGACACGGTCGCTGAGGCGGACCGGTTGCTGGAGCGTCTGCTCAACTACCGCGTGTTCAGTGATGACGCCGGCAAAATGAACCTCTCGCTGCGGGATGTCGGCGGCGGCCTGTTGCTGGTGCCGCAGTTCACGCTCGCGGCGGATACGCACAAGGGGTTGCGCCCGAGTTTTTCGAGTGCGGCGCCGCCCGAACTGGGGCGTCAGTTGTTCGAGCATGTGCTGGCGCGCGCGCAGGCTGTGCATTCGCCGGTTGCACAGGGAAAATTCGGCGCGGACATGAAAGTCACGCTGACCAACGACGGACCGGTAACGTTTTGGCTGCAGGTCCGTCCCGGCGCCTGAGGCCGCTGGGTTTATCCCCCTGGCGGCACAGGGTGTTGGGAGCACATAAAAATTAATTTATAATCAATCAGTTATGATTTTCGTTGGATGGGCGCTCTGCACTTGAACTTGCGCAGTCCGCCATCATCTAATGGCCGTGTCCAACTCAATGGGAACTCCATAAATCTATGAAACGCGTCTTTCTGCTGATCGTCACCAACTTTGCCATCCTTGCGGTGCTGAGCGTGACCATGCAGTTGCTGGGCATCGATGCCGCACTCGAAAACGAGACGGGACTGAATCTCACGGGCCTGCTGGTCTTCGCCGCCATCTTCGGTTTCGGCGGCGCGTTCATTTCGCTGCTGATTTCAAAGTGGATGGCCAAGAGTTCGATGGGCGTTCATGTCATTGAGGTGCCGTCGAACACGACCGAGCGCTGGTTGCTCGATACCGTCAAGCGCCAGGCTGAGCGTGCCGGTATCGGCATGCCGGAAGTCGGTATCTACGACGCACCGGACGTGAATGCCTTCGCCACCGGTTGGAACCGCAATGCCGCACTGGTCGCGGTCAGCACCGGGCTGCTCAACAACATGACGCAGGAGGAAGCGGAAGCCGTACTCGGGCATGAGGTCAGTCATGTGGCCAATGGCGACATGGTGACGCTGACCCTGATCCAGGGTGTAGTCAACACCTTTGTCATCTTCCTTTCGCGCGTCATCGGTTTCTTTGTGGACCGCGTGCTGCTGAAGAACGAGCGCGGGCAGGGGCCCGGCTTTTTCATCGCGACCATGGTTGCGCAGCTGGTGCTGGGGGTGTTGGCCAGTATGGTGGTGTCCTGGTTCAGTCGCTATCGTGAGTTCCGTGCCGATGCTGGCGGAGCTTCACTGGCGGGGCGTGAAAAAATGATTGCTGCGCTGGAGCGTTTGAAAGGCAATCACGAACAGACCGCACTGCCGGCACAAATGTCAGCCCTCGGTATTTCGGGTGGCGGCGCAATCATGAAGCTGTTCATGTCGCATCCGCCGCTGGATGAGCGTATTGCAGCCCTGCGCAATGCACGCTGAGTAATACGAGCTGTCGTAACAGAAAAAAGCCCGCGCCGGATGGCGCGGGCTTTTTTATCGGGAGGCCCCGGATCAGGGACGCAGCAGCGGGTCGCGAACAGCACCGACAATGTTCAGATTGCCTCGTGCCACGACCAGTCCTTTGGAACCCAGTTCGGCGCTGACGCGGCCGGCAAGGGTGCCGTCCGTGCCGATATTCAGTGCGCCGGAGGCATTCAGGGGACCCGAGTTCAATTGCAGCTGTTTGTAATTGACGCGCCCACTGCTGATGCTGACCGATCCTGCCAGCGTGTCGAATTTGGTCCGGCCGCCGCGCGTTCCGCCGGCTGCCGGCGACTGGATGGCGCGCACCAGATCGACATTGTTCAGTTCGCCGATATCAATGGAGAACCTCGCCTCGGCTTCAGCGGCATCAAACATTGATTTCAGCGTTTTCCCCTGAAGTATGTAGCTACCGTTGGTGGTCAGGCTGCCGGTTGCAGAAAAATCACGGGTATAGGCCGGAAGCAGTTCCTGCATCCTGCCGTTTTCGAGGTTGAATTCACCTTCGACCCTGATATCACCGCTCCAGGTCGCTTTGGCGGCGCCTTTGAGGCGTCCGCCGCCAATACGACTTTCGATCGAACTGATGGTTGCAGCTTGGCGAGTGACCTGTGCGTTGATCGAGAGGTCGGTGAATTGCAGGGCAGGTCCAAACGGAGGCAGCCAATCCCTTGCTGTGATGTTCAAGGCGAGGCCGTCATCCTTCGGCGTCGCATTGACGGTGATCTTGCTGTCATTCAGTCGCATTTTCTGCAATTTGCCGTCGCGGCCGAATGTAATCGCCGCATCGAACATCGGCACGTCAAAAGGAACTCCCGTGACTTTAACGCCGGTCAATCGCAATTCACTGAGGCTCAGCGGGCCGTCGCTGCCGGCTTGCGCCATCGCCGGCAGCAATTCAAGACCGCCGGGCTCCATGACAACTGTATTGACGGTAATCGAATCAAATTCGGTGGCGCCGCTCAGCAGCGTCCAGGGCATCATCGGGATGGTCACCACATCGGCTTTGATCTGCTGCACGCTGCCGATGCTGACTTTTTCCAGCCGGAGCACCTGATCCGGGTAAACCGTATAGCGCATGTTGGAGATATGCACCGGCTGCTTGAATCGCTGGGAAACCATCTGCTGAACCGCCGGTAGATATCCGCCCAGCGGCATCAATTGCAGTGCCCCCAGTCCGCAGACCAGCAGAACCGTAATGATGATTGCAGCGAGTGTTCCCTTGCTGCGCGGTTTGGCGTCACTGCGGAATGTTGATGCCGCATCACGCGCCTCGGACTCCATGCGCAGCTTGCGGTCTGCCGCCGCTGCTTTTGCGCGTTCCTCGGCTTCCGCACGGTAACGTGCGTCCGCTTCCATTTCAGCCTTGGCGCGGGCGCGGAGTTCTTCCTCGACCCGTGATTTGACGTTGATCTCCGCGCTCTCCCGCAATTCGGTTTCGCGCAGGACGCGTGCGACGGCTTCGGTTTTTGCGCGTTCTTCGGCTTGTGCGCGGGCCTGGCGTTCGCTTTCTGCCTGCGCCTGGGCTTTTGCAACTGCAGCCTCAGCCATTTTTGCGCGGTATTCCGCTTCCTCACGGGCTTCACGGGCCTGCGCTGATTCGCCAGCTGCGGCTTCCCGGGCGAGCTTCTCGGCATCCTCGCGCGCACGCTGGGCGATTTCGAGCTGACGTTCCGCTTCTTCGCGTGCCTTGCGCTCGGCAACGGTTCGCGCCGCGATCTCGGCTGCGGACCGTGCTTCGGCCTCGACCCGTTTCTTGCGTTCATTTTCAATGGCAGCTTCGACTTCTGCGCGTGCCCTGGCTTCGGCTTCTTCCTGGACTTTGCGAATGGCTTCTTCGCGCAGTTCGCGTTCGGCAGCGACTTTGGCTTCGGCCTCTTCGCGTGCACGCCGTTCGGCAGCGAACTTGTTTTCCATGTCCTCGCGGGCAAGCCGTTCCTGTTCGGCGCGGCTTTCCGCTTCCTTGCTGGCCTGGCGTGCCTGATCCTGCAAAGCCTTGAGTTCGGCCTTGGAGCGCGCATCGGCTTCGGCGCGTTCCTTGTTTGCCGCTTCGTCGTCGATCTTGCGCTGCGCTTCCTCGCGTGCACGCGCTTCTGCTTCCTCCTTGGCCCGGGCTTCTGCCGCGATACGGGCTTCCGCTTCAGCACGGGCACGCGCCTTGGCTTCCTCCAGTGCCTTCATCGCAGCTTCCGCCTTGGCGACGGCAGCGGGATCTGAGGCCTGGTTGGCCATTTTGGCTTCAGCAGCGGCTTTCGCGCGGGCGGCTTCCTCGGCCATCTGCCGCGCCTGTGCTATTGCGTCTTCTGCGGCTTTGGCGCGTGCTTCGGCTTCAGCGACTGCTTTGCGTTCGGACTCAAGACGGGACTTGATCTCCGCTTCCATTTTCAGGCGCGCTTCCGCCTCGCGCTTTGCTGAATCCTGGGCGCGGGCGAGGGCTTCGCCCATGGCCTTCATTTGCGCTTCGAGGGCCTGTCGCGCCTTGGTTTCGGCAGCAGCATGGGCATTTGCTTCTATTTCGGCTTTTTCCTGGGCCTCGGCTTCGGCCTTGGCTTTGGCTTCAGCAGTCGCTTTGGCTACGGCTTCAGCGGTGGCGCGTGCCTGGGCTTCCGCACGGGCTTTGGATTCGGCTTCAGCCTTGACGCTGGCTTCCTGTGCGGCACGGATGCGCGCTTCGGCAGCGGCCTTGGCCTGACTGTCGGCAGCGGCTGCTTTTGCTTCCGCTTCGGCTTTTGCGCGAGCGGCCAGTGCGGCCTTGGCCATCGCGTCAGCCTTGGCTTTTGCTTCCGCTTCTGTTTTTGCCAGCGCTTCCGCCGCTGCACGTGCCTGGGCTTCAGCTTGCTGGCGCGCCTTGGCTTCGAGTGCGGCTTTTGCTGCTGCCTGCGCGCGCGCCTTGGCCTGTTCCTCTTTCTGCTTGCGGGCTTCCGCTTCGGCGTTTACTTTTGCGACGGCTTCCGGAGAGGTGAAGTCGAGGTCCATTTCTTCTTCGACGGGCGCTGGCGCGGGAGGGCGGGCGGCACCTGGAACAATGGCTGCGGCAGGCTTCGCTGCAGCAGCCGCAGGCGTCGAGAACACTTTGACGTAACCGGATTGCGTCAGGTCGTTGAGGATGCCCTCGACAACCTTGACGTCGAGTTTGCTCTTGACGACCAGTTCGGCCACCGTGGATTTGCCGTCGACGGAGAGAAAAATTCCGCCGGCATTGCGGTCGAGCTTGACCGTCTTGTTCTTGATTTCGAGCACGCCCTTGGAGGTTTTGGCGTAGACAGTTTGCGGGTGCATGGCATTAACACCGTGATTTATTGGAAGGTTTTTCTCGCGACGTTCAGGTGCCGGTTACCTTTGCGGCCCCCGTCATTGCACGCGCCCGGAAATTGTAGTTACTATACCTGATACAACAAAAACAAAGACGCAAAACCGATGAAACAGGGGCCGGATATCACGGAATACCGCCGCGCGCGGTATGACGTCACGAATAAAATCGATACCACTGACCTTGCGGCGGTGGCGTTTGAGGTCGCGCAGATTTTCGAGCGTATCTATCAACGCCAGTTTCCGTCGGGTGTTCTTCGCGTCTTTGCCGATGTCGGGCGCATGTATCGCGGTGAATTTTCCGGTTATCACGCCTGTGAAACCGAGTATCACGATGTCCAGCATATTCTTGAGGTGACGCTGGCCATGGCGCGGCTGATGGATGGATTTGCACGTTCCGAGGGCCCCTCGGTTCTCAGCGAGCAATTGTTCCTGGTTGGTACCGTGGCGGCCTTGTTTCACGATATCGGTTATCTGCGGCGGGTCGGCGATACCGAAAAACGCCATGGTGCGGAATACACCAGGACGCATGTCGGACGCGGCGCAGCGTTCATGGGCTGGTATCTGCCGGATGTCGGATTGCCGGAACTGGCCAGGCCTGCGCAGCGCATCATTCATTTCACCGGTTATGAAATTCCGGTGAGCAGCATCGAGGTCGAGCCGGAGTACCGCATGCTCGGCAATCTGCTGGGCAGCGCGGATATCCTCGCGCAGATGGCGGATCGCTGTTATCTGGAAAAATGCCGCGATCGCCTGTACCCCGAATTCGTGCTGGGCGGGATTGCACGACAGGTGGATGAGCGTGGGGAAGAAAAGGTGGTCTTTGCTTCAGCCGCGGATCTGATTTTCAAGACGCCGGGTTTTTTCAACGGCGCGCACAAGCGTCTTGAGCAGGACCTCGGCGGAGTCTACCGCTACGTGGCGCGCCACTTTGAAGGTGAAAACCTTTATTTCACCGTTGCGCGCAAGAATATCGAATATGCGCGTGAACTGGCCGCCAGCGGCGATGTTTCCCGCTTGCGGCGCAGCTTGCCTGAACTCGCCAAAGCGGCCTGAGGCTTTTTGCGTATGCGCGGCACATGGCTGCGCCGCGTTCCTTCCGGTTTTTTTCAGGATACCCGTAGCAGGATCTTGCCGGTGTGCTGGCTCGATTCCATCAGCGCATGTGCCTGGGCGGCCTCGGCGAGCGGCAGCGCCTTGTGGGTCACCACGCGGATTTTCCCGCTGGCAATATGCGGCCAGACCTGTGTTTCCAGTTCGCGCGCAACCCTTGCCTTGAAGGCATCGGGACGGGTGCGCAGTGTTGACCCGGTGTAGGTCAGCCGTTTCAGCATCACCGGCATCATGTTGATTTCCACTTTGGAGCCGGCGGCGAATGCGAGCTGGATGATGCGCGCGTCGTGGCTGGCTGCCTTGAAGTTCTTTTCAATATTGGCACCGCCGACGATGTCGAGAATCACATTGGCGCCGCCAGCGCTGCGCACCACTTCAACGAAATCCTCGGTCCGGTAATCGACGACGCGGTCTGCGCCGAGATCCGTACAGATCTGGCAGCGTGCAGCCGGGCTGTCGGTGGCAATGACCTTGGCGCCGAAGGCCTTGCCCAACTGGATACAAGTGGTGCCGATGCCGCCGGCACCGCCGTGTACCAGGAAGGTTTCGCCGGCTTTCAGGCCCGCGCCGATGAATACATTGCTCCAGACGGTGAAAAAGGTTTCAGGCAGGCCGGCGGCATCGAGCATGCTGATGCCCTGGGGCACGGTCAGGCAGTGTTCGGCATCGACGGCGACGTATTCCGCGTAGCCGCCGCCATTGGTCAGCGCAACAATCTGATCGCCGACCGACCAGCGCGTGACGGAGGCACCCTTGGCGACTACTTCACCGGACACTTCCAGTCCCGGCAGGTCGGACGCACCTGCAGGTGCAGGGTAGAGGCCCTTGCGCTGCATGATGTCGGGTCCGTTGATGCCGGTGGCGGCGACTTTGACCAGCACCTCGTTTGCTTTCGGAACCGGGAGTGGTCGCTCTGTCGGTTTCAGGACTTCAGGGCCGCCGGGGGCGGATATTTCGACAGCTTGCATGGATGCGGGCAGTTTGTTCATGGTGTTCTCGGATTTCTTCCTGGGTTTCTATTTGCTGGTTTCGCGATATCTGCGAATGCGTTCTTTCAGGCCCGGCGTGCTGACTGAGCGGGCCAGTTCCATCATGTCTTCGGCACGGCTGTCGGTGATCGTGCGCCGCCGCAGCGCCGCAGCAGCTGCAGGTGCAAGGGTTTCCGCGGCGCCTTTTGCATCCGTAACGATGCCGGGCCACTTGGTTTGCGCTGCTATGGCCGTGAGGAATCCGCAGGTGAACGCCTCATCACTGCCGAAAGTGCGCGAAGTGCTGAGGATGTCTCGAGCGCGATCGCTGCCAACGCGGTAGGTCAGGCGGCGGGTGCCGAGCACGACGCCGAAGCGCAGGCCGGGCATGCGGAAAGTGGTATCCGGTGCTGCGATGCGCTGGCTGCAGCTGGCGACGATGTCAGCGCCAGCGCCGAATACGCGGCCATGGGCCAGAGCCAGGGTTTCGAAAGGGGCATGGTAGAGCGCCTGCAGCAGGGTCTCGATGCGAATGAAGCGCAGCACGAGGTCGCCCTCGCTTTGTGCCTGCACATCGGTGAAATCGAAACCGGCGCAGAAATGCGGGCCGGCACCTTCAAGAATCAGCAAACGCGTGCCGTCGGTGGCGGCATATTCGACGGCATCCAGCAGGGCTTCGACCAGCGAGGCCGACAATGCGTTGGCTTTCTGTGCGCGGTTCAGCGTCAGCCGGGTGACGTGATTGTCGTGCTGGCGCAGCAGTTCGTCGTTCATCGGTATGCCTTTAAAACCCCGGCCACAGAGGTCACAGAGGAATGGAAGGTCGGTGGCTGCATTTATTTGCTTTATTGCTTTGGCGAGGTTTTCACTGTGTGTTCTGTGCTCTCTGTGGCCGCATTGTTTTTCAGCTTTGTATGCTTGCGCGGACTTCCGCCGAGCGGTCCCAGAAATTCGGCATCTGCGGACTGGAATAGCCCGATACGAAGGGCTTGTCGACGCCGGTTGCCGGATCAAAAACATGGCGTTTGACCGCACCGATGTTGGCACCGTAGACATGAATGCTGATTGACGGTTTGTCGGTCAGTGCGTTGGATACCTCGTGGATGTCGCCGACCGTCGGAGATACACGGTCCACCTGTCCAGGCAGCAGGCGTTCAGTGGCGCCGACTTTCATCGGCTGGCCGGGCTGCGTGTGGGTGAAGCGCCGCGCGTTTTCTGCGCCGCGCATCATGCCGACCAGTCCCCACACGGTATGGTCGTGCACCGGGGTTTTCTGGCCCGGGCTCCAGACGAAACTCACCACTGAAAAACGTTCCAGCGGATCGCAATAGAGCAGGTACTGCTGGTAATACTGCGGATGCGGCTGGGCCGTTTCGTCGGGCAGCCAGTCGTCGTGTTTGATCAGGTCTCCCAGCAGTTTGCCGCCGGACTCGTGCATGACTTTTTCATCATGGCCGCTTTTTTCGACAAGGCGGGTGAATTCAGCGACAAAGTGACGGAAGCGTTGAGTGTTTTTCATGATCGTACCTTCAGTTCGGAAAGGATTTCATTGGTGTGTGCGCCCAGCGCCGGTGGCGCCCGGCGCACGCCGAGTCGCTGGCCGGATACCCGCTGCGGCGACACAACGGTTTTTGTCGGACTGCCATTGGGCAGGGTAATGTCTTCGACCCAGTCCATGTGTTTGACCTGCGGGTCGGCGAGCACCTGGGAATAGTTATAAAGCGGTGCGCAGGGTACGCCGCGCGCGTTCATGCGGGCGAGCAGGTCGGCGGCGTCGTATTTGACGAACTCCACCTCCAGCAGTTCGCGCAATACGTCCTGATGCTGTGCACGCAGCGTCGGCGTAGCAAAACGCGGGTCCTGCGTCAGGTCCATGCGGCTGATGGCTTCACAGGCCGATTCCCACAGCTTGTTGGTGCCCGCGGCGAGCGCAAAGTAACCGTCGCGGCAGCAGAACGCGGCGTAGGGTGCATTCATTGGATGGGCGGAACCGAGGCGCACAGGGTCACGGCCGGTGCCGAACAGTTCGCTGGTCTGCAGATTGGCGATGCCCAGCATGCTGCCGAGCATCGACACATCCAGATGATCACCTTGTCCGGTCGTGCGTGCCTTGTGCAGGGCGGCAGATACGCTGAATGCCGCATACAAGCCAGCGGAGAAATCGGCGATCGGAATGCCGCATTTTGCGGGACGTCCGTCCTTGTCACCGGTGACACTCATCACGCCGCTCATCGCCTGCACCGTCATGTCGAAGCCGCCCTCGGTGGCGCGGGGCCCGGTCTGGCCGAACGCGGAAACCGAACAATAGACCAGTGCAGGATGATCTTTCGACAACGAGGCGTAATCGAGACCGAACTTGGCCATCACACCCGGGCGGAAATTTTCGAGCAGGATGTCGGCGGACAGCGCGAGTTTCCGTGCGGCGGCTTTGTCGGTATCTTTTTTGAGATCGAGCACGACCGAGCGTTTGTTGCGGTTGACTGACGCAAAATACTGGCTGTAGCCGTCAAGAATCGGTGGCCATTGCCGCATCAGGTCGCCTTCGGGCGATTCCACTTTGATGACATCAGCGCCCATATCGGCCAGCAGGCAGCCGGCAAAAGGCCCGGCCAGAACCTGGCAGAACTCGACTACTTTGACACCGGTAAGAGGGAGCATGAAAACGATGATCCGGAATCTGGAATTCAGAATGCACTGGATGTGCGAAGTTGATTAATATTATCACGCAGTACCCGTGCGCTAATGCTTCATGTGAAAGCCTGTCATTGGGGAAAACCATGCAAAACACGCCGCTTTCGTTGAATGTTTTTGTCAGGTTTATCGTTGCGCTGGCTGTTCTGGTATCGGCATACGCTGTCCATGCTCAGGCCTACCCGACACGTTCGATCCGTTACATCGTTGCGCAGGCGCCCGGTGGTTCATCCGATACGCTGGCGCGGGTACTGGCGCCGCGTCTTGCGGCCGCACTGGGCCAGCAGGTGGTGGTCGACAATCGGCCAGGCGCGACCGGCATCATCGGTGCCGAGATCACCGTCAATGCGCCGCCGGACGGTTACACGCTGATGCAGGTTGCCACTTCTCATGCGACCAATACCGCGATGGGTGTCAAACTGCCATTTGATCCCTTGCGCGACCTTGCCGCGATCACCTTGATCTCGCAACAACCGAACATCTGGCTGGCGCATCCCTCGCTGCCGGCGCGAAACATCAAACAACTGGTGGCCTTTGCGCGAACCCGTCCCGGGGTCATTGATTTTGCGTCATCGGGTACGGGCGGCTCTCAGCATCTGGCCGGTGAACTGCTGAATGTGATGACCGGCATCAAGCTCGTTCATATCCCGTACAAAGGCAGTCCGCCGGCGCTGACCGATACGCTCGCCGGCCGTGTTGCGCTGATGAGTTCGACGATGGCGCCGGCCATGCCTTATCTGAATGGCGGTCGCTTGTTTGCGCTGGCGGTCACCAGCGCCAAACGTTCACCGGCGGCACCGAATGTGCCTACCGTTGCGGAATCCGGTGTGTCCGGTTACGAAGCGATTGCGTGGCAGGGATTGGTGGCGCCGGCCAAAGTGCCGGCGGAAGTGGTCAACCGGGTCAGCGATGAACTGGTGCGAATCCTGAAGATTGCCGAAGTCCGGCGCCAGCTGATGGACCATGGTTTCGAGCCGGTCGGTACCACTGCAGCCGAATTCAACGCGTTTACGCGTGCCGAGATCGTGAAATGGACCAAAGTGACTACAGCAGCGGGGTTACGCGCAAAATAGTTTTGAATTGGATCAGGCGCGAACTGTTGCCGCGAATCGTCCCTGCGGGTCCAGGGCTTCCAGTGCCTGCCGTTCGCCAGCCGTGATTGGGGAAGCTGGCTTGGCGCCTGCGGCAATGCTGAAGGCGAACCCGGTCTGAGCTGCGATTTCATCCGGCGTGCTCGCCTCGTTCCAGCATTGCAGCTGGAAGCGTGCGCCATCGCGGGGCTCCCGTTCAAAAACCGCAAGCGGTGTAATCAACGCCGTCATATTGCCCGAGGCCGTGACGAAATCGAGTTGGTCCACCAGTGCGCGCGGCGTGTGATCGGTGCGCCAGGTGACCACGCGCTTGGCTGTCGGCAGCATCACTGCGGCGCCGCCGCCGCCGGGTAGACGGACTTTGGGGTTTTCCCAGGAGCCGATGGCGGAGACATTGGTGCGGCCTTCGGCATCGATCTGCGCGCAGCCGAGGTACACCAGATCAAGTCCGCCGCGCGCACAGAGGTCGTAAAAATCCTGATTGGCGAAAATCGCCGGTGATCCGGTGACGATGGCCGGATCGCTGCTCGACAGCGGCACGGTGACCGGCTGCGGTTCCACGCCGCCGGCGACGTTGATGTAGGTGAAATCAAAGGTGTAAGCGCGCTTGGCGAGCATGCAGGCGATCATCGGCAGTGTCGAGTTGACGCCGCTGAAGGTGATTTCGCCGGCGCGGATCTGACGTGCAAGGTTGACGACAATGAATGAGAAGGGTGTCCAGTTCATGGCGGCAGTATAACGAGGGTGAGGATTCAGTTCGTACGGAAGGTCACTAGCCATGCGATGGCCGCGACCGTGATGATGGCGCCGGCGATGATGCGGCTGTTGAGCGGCTCGGCGCGCAGGAACAGTGCGCTGCCGAGCACGGTGACCAGGGGATAGGCCGCAATGACGGGGGCGACGGTTGAAACGGGTGCCTGCGACAGCGCCGCATACATCAGCACCATGGCACTGCCGTTGATGAATCCTGTCAGCGCGAACCACTGCAGGCCGCGGACATTCAGCGTGCGGCGTCCACCATTACGCAACTGTTCCGCACTGACGACGGCGCATGAAGACACCAGATAACCGATGACGCTGGCTGCAAACGGATTTGCCCAAAGTAAAAGACCTGCTTTTGCACCGGCCTGGGCAACGCCGCGTACGACCGCGCCGGCGATCGGCCAGAACAGTTTGTTGCCGGCAATCTGCCGGAGGGATGTATCAGGATGCCAGGACAGCAGTGCAACACCGGCTGCGACGGCCATTGCAGCAACGGCGGCTTGTGGCGGAATCTGCTCGCCGAGCCACAGTGCCGCGGCGATCATGGCGAACAATGGCGCGGTACCCGAGATCGCGCTGGTGATGGTCGGTCCCAGTTCTGCATTGGAACGAAAAGTCAGCAGGGTCACCAGTGCGGGGTAGAACAGACCGACGGCGGCGAAGATCAGGGCTGCCGCAAGATTGAACGCCGAAAGTTCTATGGTGAATGGCGCGGCGATGATGAACAGCAGGGCTGCTGTCGGAATGCTGATCGCTGCGCCGGAGCGCGCGTCGAGGTGACGCAAACCGATGCGCGATGTAATCATGCCGGCGCCGAAGCAGAAAGCGCTGAAGATGGCGAGCAGCAGGGCGGTATTCATATATCTATTTGTTTTTATTGTATTTTTTATTTAGTGGCTGGAGGATGCAGCGCCATGCCTGCAGTTTTCCGGAATAACTCATTGCCGCATGTGCAGGGCTGGTGGAGGGCAGGCGCTGCAACTGCAGTGTTCCCGGTTCAAGCGCCGGTTGCACATGTCGCGCAAAGCAGCGTTCTGCCGTGGCGCCGTTGAAAAATACATGAGTGATGCGCGAATGCTGCGCGAGGAATAACAGCAGATCGTTGGTGATGATCGATTCTTCATCAATCGCGGCATCAAGGCTGCCTTCGCGCGTGCATGCCGCGAGCACATCCCAAAGGGCGATCCCGGATTGGCGCAGGCAAAGCGTGCGCTTTGTGTAGGGCAGATCCGGGGTCGCGCTGACCAGTTCTCCCATGATGCGCCAGAAGGCATTGCGTGGATGGGCGTAATACTCCCCGGCGCGCAGTGATTCGACGCCGGGCATGCTGCCGAGGATCAATATACGCGCTGCACTATCGGCGACCGGCGCAAAACTGTGGATGATAGGCATGCGGCAATGGGCTTAGCGCGTGACAGCCTCGGTGCGCGCAATCTCCGGCGCTTCTGCAAGATGTTTTTCCAGAACACCCGGCGCATCTTCCATATAACGTTCCACTGCCGGGTAATCGATTTCATAGTCGGGATGCATGGAGCCGGGCCAGCCGCCTCCGGGCACCACCGCAGCCGCTTCCACCAGGAAGCCCGGCACCAGCGTCAGTTCGGGTTGTTCGCGCAGACGGTCGGTCGGCACCAGTTTTTCCGCGGTCACCAACACGCGTTTTGCAGCGCGGGTCAGCGGGTGATCCCAGAACGGCGAGCCGTAGACGCGTGCGTTGCCCTGTTCGTCGATTTCGGCGGCATGGATGACTGCGACATCCGGCTGGATCGCCGGAATCACATAAACGTCGCGGCCGGAGCCGTAGGGGTCGCGCATGGTCTGCCATTGATTGACGCGCACCAGTTCGCTGCCGTGAACACCGGCGACCGGCTGGAAGGGGATTCCGTAGGAGGCTGCACGCAGCCCCGCGACCAAGGTCATTCAGGCATGTTCTTCGAGGTGCGCTTCCTTGCGTTCGATGGCCTTGCGGTACCAGCGGGCAAGACCGAAGTTGCCTTCCATCGCCACAATGCCTGCGCGGACCTTCGCCACTGCGCCGGCACGGCATAGCAGATCAAGATCGTAGCCAGGTGAGGGTTTGATGATTTCTAGATTGCGACGGCCCTGGCGCACCAGTTCACGCACCAGCGCAAAAGGACCACGATGCAGAAACACGCCGCCCAGTCCGAGCGCCGTGCCATCAGGAATTCGCGAAGCCAGTTCGCCAAGGCTGATGATTTTCGAGGCGTTTGTGGTCATGTTCAGCTCCGGAGACAGTGATGCCGCAATTTTACACGGCGACCAGCATTCGGACTGGATGGCGATGGTTGCGCCGGCGGTGCGATAATCGCCGCTCAATTCAATATCGACCACGGAGCAGAGCATGGCGCAGATTGAACGCGCGGAGTACTGGGCGCAAAAAGAAAACGTAAAGCTTTATGTTTACCGCAAGCATGCCGCGGGCATGCCCAAGGGTGCGCCGGTGTTATTCCTGGTTCATGGCTCTTCGGCTTCGGGGCGTTCGAGTTTTGACCTCGATGTTCCGGGGCGCAATGACTACTCGCTGATGAATCATTTTGCCGGCCTCGGTTATGACGTGTGGACCGTTGATCACGAAGGTTATGGCCGCTCTGATCGCACTGACAGCCATTCCGGCATTGCATCGGGTGCGCAGGATCTGGCGGCCGCGATGCAGATTGTCGAGCGCGAAACCGGTCAGGGCAGCGTGTTCATGTACGGCGGTTCGTCCGGTGCTTTACGCGCGGCGCTGTATGCGCAGCAGAATCCCGGGCGCGTCAAACGCTTGATGGTGTCAGCACTGGTATATACCGGTGCGGGTTCGCCGACGCTGGCGAAACGGCGCGAAAAGGTGGAGGAGTATCGCGCACATCCGCGGCGCAAGGTGGATCGTGCATTCATCCACAGCATGTTTACCCGCGACAAGCCGGGTACTTCCGAAATGATCGCGGCGGATGCGCTGGCTGATGCCGAGCTGGCGCTGGGTGATTCGGTACCCAATGGCACTTATCTGGACATGTGCGCCAATCTGCCAGTGATCGATCCGCTGAAAATTGTCTGCCCGGTGTGCATTATCCGTGGCGAGTATGACGGCATTGCCGCCGAGCCAGACCTGCTCGATTTTTTCGGCAAACTGCCGAGCAAGGACAAACAGTTTGTATTCGTGTCCGATCTTGCGCACGCGGCGACGCTGAGCATCAATCGCCACAAGTTCTGGCATGCCATGACGTCATTCATGGCAGTGCCGCAGAATCGGGCGCTCGCAGCCTGAAAGTTGTTCGGAAATCAAAACTCATAACAACAGCTGGAGGAGAAGCATGATTAACAAATGGATAGCGGCCATACTCGGTGGCCTGTTGTTGGTGCCGGGCCTGTCCCAGGGGCAAGCATATCCGGACAAACCGGTCAGGATGATTGTCGCGGTTCCCCCTGGTGGCCCAGCGGACACGCTGGCGCGACTGGTGGGCCCGCATCTCAACACTGCACTGGGGCAGACGGTGGTCATCGACAACCGGCCTGGCGCCAACGGCGGCATTGCCTACGACATGGCGGCGCGGGCTGTTCCCGACGGCTACACCTTCGTGCTGGTCGCGGCTGGCGTGGCGATCAACCCCAGCCTCTACCGCAACGTGCCCTACGATCCGATCAAGGATTTTGCGCCGATCACGCAGGGTATCAGCGTGCCCAATATTCTCGTCGTCCATCCTTCGGTGGCGGCGAAGTCGGTTCCGGAGCTGGTCTCCGTGATCAAGGCGAAACAGGGGGGCTTCGTATTTGCATCCGCCGGCAACGGTACTTCAGGCCATCTTGCACTGGAGTTGTTTCGCCTGACTTCGGCTACCCAGTTCGTGCACGTGCCGTACAAGGGCGGCGCACCGGCGCTGCAGGAAACCATTGCCGGGCAGACGCAGGCGCTGTTCAGCATCGCACTGGCAGCAACTCCCCAGGTCAAGGCGGGCAAGGTGCGCGCGCTGGCGATCACCAGTGCCAAACGTTCACCGGTCGCGCCGGATCTGCCCACGGTGGCCGAATCCGGTTATCCCGGCTTCGAGGTCATCGGATGGTTCGGCTGGCTGGCCCCGGCCAAAACAAACAAAGCCATCGTCGATCGGCTTAACCGGGAACTCGTGAAGTCGCTGGCGATTCCCGAGGTCAAGGACCGGCTGTTGAGCATGGCCACGGTGCCGGTTGGCGACAAGCCCGAGGAGTTCGCTCGCTTCATCCGCAGTGAACATGAGAAATGGGCCAAAGTCATCAAGGCCGCCAAAATCGAAATCCAGTGATTCCACCAGAGAGGATTTAAAGATGAGCAAATCCAAAGGCATCCGCGAGGTCGCCTATGTCGATGTGCGTTCCGGCGGCGGCGATGGCCACCAGCATAATTGCAGCGCGGGCATGCAGCCGCTGTCATTCACCGATTGCGCCGGTGGCGGGCAGGTCGTCGTTGAGCGCAACATTGCCTATGTCGGCAATATGCGCAATCCCCACGGCACGCTGATTTTCGACGTCAAGGATCCCAGGCACCCCAAGTTCCTGTCGGAAATCAACATGCCCACCGGAACGCACTCGCACAAGGTGCGCGTGTCCGGTGACATCATGCTGACGAACCGCGAGGTGATTTCAGCGAAGAATGCAAAGGGCGAGGTGCCGCCGGACGATTTCCAGGGCGGGCTGGGCATCTACGACGTATCCAATCCCGCGAAACCGAAATTGATCACGCTGTGGCAGACCGATGACAAGGCCGGCGTGGAGTATGCGCGTGGTGTGCACCGTTTCGATTTTGACGGTCGTTATGCCTATATCTCGCCGACGATGGATGGTTATCTCGGCAATATCGTGATGATCCTCGACTTGAAGGACCCGGCGAAACCGCAGGAAGTCGGTCGCTGGTGGATGCCGGGGCAGCATATTGCCGGCGGTGAGACGCCGACCTGGCGCGGTGCGGCGCACAAATGCCATCACCCGCTGCGTTACGGCAACCGGCTGTACACCAGCTACTGGCACGGCGGTTTTGTGATTCTCGACATTGATGACATGAGCAAGCCGAAATACGTATCAGGTCTTGACTGGAGCCCACCCTTCCCGTGGCCGACACACACTGCACTCCGCATTCCGTTCAAGATCAAGAACCGTGATTTTCTGGTGGTGTCGGACGAGGACGTCGTGCGACTGCCTGATTGCCCGCCGTACCCCTCTGCTTTTTTGTGGATGGTCGATATCACCGACGAGAAACATCCAGCGGTGGTGTCAAGCTTTCAGCTCGAAGACATACCGCCTGAACAACAGCCTTACGCCTCCGGTTGCCATCAGCCTTGTGAAAAAGTCACCGGCACCGAAATCCCGGTGGCGTGGTTTGCCCACGGCTTGCGCATCGTCGACGTTGCCAATCCGCACGCGATGAAGGAGGTGGCGTACTTCGTGCCCGATGTCCCGCAAGGTTCGGAGCGTGTGCAAAGCAATGACGTCACCGTGGATGATCGCGGGCTGCTTTACCTGCTGGACCGCGTGCGTGGTCTGCACATTCTCGAGCGTACCTGATTTATCAATATATTCAATAGCTTATTTAAGGACTCACCATCATGGCATCCGGCGTATTCGACGACATTCTGATTCAGCATCTGTGGAGCACCGAGGAGTTTCGCAACATATTCAATGACCACAATCGTTTGCAGAAGTGGTTTGACTTCGAGGCGGCGTTCGCGCTGGAACAGGGTGAGTTGGGGATCATTCCGAAAGAAGCCGCTGCTGACATTGCCGCCAACTGCAAGATTTCGAAAATCGACGTCGATGCGGTGGCCGCTGAGATCCGTCGCATCAAACATCCGCTGGTGCCTGCGGTGAAAGCCGTGCAGAAGCTGTGCAAAGGCAACAATGGCGAATACATCCACTTCGGCCCGACCACCCAGGATGTGCTGGATACCGCCGTGATGCTGCAGATCAAGGATGCTCACGGGCTCTACCTGCGCGACATCAAAGCCATCGGCAATGCGCTGGTCAAACTGTGCAAGGAACATCGGGACACGCCGATGGTGGGGCGCTCGCATGGCGTGCAGGCGCTGCCGATCACCTTCGGTCACAAGGCCGCCATCTGGCTGTCGGAAATGGGGCGTCACTACGAGCGTCTGCGCCAGCTTGAGCCGCGCATGTTTGTCGGCGGCATGGTGGGTGCTGTCGGCACCCAGGCTTCGTTCGGGCCCAAAGCCAAGGTGCTGGAGCAGGGCGTGATGAAGCGCCTTGGTCTCGGCGTGGCCGACATCAACTGGCAGCCTGCGCGCGACCGCTTCGCCGAATACGTCAACGTGCTGGGGCTGATCAGCGCAACGCTGGCGAAGATCGCCAACGAGATCATCATTCTGGAGCACACCGAGATCGGCGAACTGTACGAGCCGTTCAGCGCCGGCAAGGTCGGTTCATCGACCATGCCGCACAAACGCAATCCGTCGAGCTGTGAGGCGGTCGTCGGCGCCAGCCGCGCGGTGCGTTACAACGTGGCCTATATGCTGGAGTCGATGCTGATCGAGCACGAGCGCGACGGTTCGGCGTGGCGCGGCGAATGGAAAGCCTTGCCGGAATCCTGCCTGATTGTCGGCGGCATGCTGTCGATCATGAAATACGTGCTGACCGACCTGCATGTCGATGTCGCCAGTATGCGCCGCAACCTCGACAGTCTGGGCGGTTTCCTGCTGTCGGAGCGCGTGATGTTTGAGCTGTCCGAGAAAGTTGGCAAGCAGACTGCGCATGACCTCGTCTATGAAGCCTCCATGCACGGCATCGAGAACAACATTTCTTTTGAGGATGCGCTGCTGCAGAACGCGCAGGTGAAGAAGGCGATGACGCTGGCCGAGGTGAAGGCGGTGCTGGATCCGACGACCTATGTCGGACGTGCTCCGGAAATCGTCGATGAGGTGCTGCAGCAGCAACGGGCTGCAGGTTGGCTGGACTAGTCGCGATACAAAACCTGCTTCAGACATTCAGGGACTGTTTGCGGTTGCGGCCGTGTCGGACGCGCTGGTTATCAACGCATATTTGGCAATGTTTATCAGCGGATTTCTGCTTGTGTGTCCAGCAAGCTGGTTAATATGGCCAGCCCTTGGGGCATGCGAGGGGCTTCTGCCTGAGTGGCGTGCAATGCGGTAGCATCGGTTCCTGCAATATACAAAACCAAAGGAGGAAACCGATGAACAGCAAGATTATTCTGTTGGCGGCGGCTTGCGGCATGACGCTGCTTGGCGGTGTGCAGGCCCATGCCCAGGATGCCGCATCCTACCCGTCGCGACCCGTGCGCTGGATTGTGCCTTTTCCGCCAGGTGCTTCAAACGACATTACCGCCCGTCTGTTCGCGCAGAAGATGTCCGAGAACACCGGCCAGCAGTTCGTCGTTGACAACCGCGGTGGCGCCGGCGGGTCGATTGGCGCCCAGCTCGCCGCCGATGCCGCGCCGGACGGTTATACCTTGCTGCATGCCAATCCTGGCCCCAGCGTCAATAACATCGTGATGCGGCGCAAACCGTCTTATCAGCTTGGCAGTTTTGCGCCGGTCATGCTGATTGGTTACTCACCGCTGATCATCGTGGCCAGTCCCCAGTTTGCGCCCAACAACGCGCGCGAGCTGATTGCCTATGCCAAAGCGAATCCGGGCAAGCTGAGCTGGGCTTCGTCCGGCAATGGCAGCAGTCTCCACATCGGCCTCGCGCTGTTCGGTGCCGCCACTGGGGTGGATTTCGTGCATGTGCCTTACAAGGGAACGGCGCCTGCACTGACCGACGTGATCGGCGGTCGGGTTAATGTGGTCTATACCACCGTGGTCAGCGGGGATGCGCACATCAAGGCCGGACGCATCAAGATTCTGGCCGTCGCGGCACCGGAGCGGCAGAAGGTGATCCCGAATGTGCCGACACTCGGCGAAGAAGGCATCAAGAACGCCGAGGCCACAGTTTGGTTCGGCGTCCAGGTGCCGGCTAAAACACCGCAGGCCATCGTCAGTAAACTGAATGCCGATCTGAACAAGGTCATGGGCATGGGCGACGTGCAGGCCAGGCTGGATCAGCTTGGCCTGGTCAAGGTTGGCGGCACGTCTGCGGACTTTGCCAAGTTCATCAAGACTGAAGCCGACAAGCTTTCGATGCTGATCAAATCCAAGCGTGTGGAGATGATGGATTAATGCATACGTTGTGCTGCCGCTGGCAAGCTGTGTGATCGGGGGTACTGAGTCTCAACAGGCTTAAGCTGCATGTAAGTAAGCCGTAAGTCAGTGCTCCTAGAATCCACGCCGCTGTTGCAGGTTGCGCAATGTGATTCTGTGACGTGCAACAGCGGAAAGAAGGCATGAAAAACCTATTGTGCGATGCACAATACAAGAGCTAAAAAAGCTTTGTCGGCATCAATGCTTCGTGTAGAGTTCGGTTCCGGCGTATAAGCACAATATGACCGTGGGTAAAAAGTAATTAGTTTGCAGTTCCCCACAGGTTTGCAGTGACTAGCGCGGTGTGCGGTTCACCGCACCGGAAGTGTGGTTCGTTCCGGTATCTGTTTTTGAAATCAGGAGGGTGTACATTTTGAAAATTAAGAATCAGGAAGATTTCTGGTCCGGCGTCATGTTCATCGGATTCGGCACTCTTGCAATCTATCTTTCGTGGGAGTATCCGTTTGGTTCAGCCAGCCGCATGGGACCGGGTTATTTTCCGACCTGGCTGGGAATCATCATGACGGCACTCGGCGTTGCCATTGCACTGACCAGTTTCAAAACGGTTGGTGACAAGATCACAGCCTTTGCATGGAAACCGATCATCCTGCTGAGCGTCGGTTTCATGGTTTTCGGCTGGTCGATTGATCACATCGGTTTCATTCCGGCGACGGCGATCCTGGTGGTGCTCGGCGCCGCTGCGGGTCGTGAGTTCCGCATCAAGGAAGTGATACCCCTTACGATTTTTCTGATCATCGGCTGCTGGGCCCTGTTCATCAAAGGGCTTGAATTGCCGTTCCCGCTGTTCTGGTGGAGATAACCCATGGATTTCGCTTCGCTCCTTCCCAATCTCGCGCTGGGTTTCCAGACCGCGGTTTCCCTGCAGAACCTGACCTACTGCTTTATTGGTGTGTTTGTAGGCACGCTGGTTGGCGTGTTGCCGGGCATCGGGCCGCTGGCCGCGATCGCCATGCTGTTGCCGGCGACCTTCAACCTGCCGCCGGTGGGCGCGCTGATCATGCTGGCCGGTATTTATTACGGCACCCAGTATGGCGGTTCAACCACGGCCATTCTGGTCAATCTGCCCGGCGAATCAGCTTCCGTGGTGACTTGTATGGACGGTTACCAGATGGCCAAAAACGGTCGCGCCGGTCCTGCGCTGGCGATTGCCGCTGTCGGTTCGTTTTTTGCCGGCACGGTCGGTACCATCCTGATCGCTCTGGCCGGACCGCCTCTGGCCGAGGTTGCACTCAAATTCGGTGCGCCTGAATACTTCTCGCTGATGACCATGGGCTTGATCGCTTCGGCGGTGTTGGCCAGCGGTTCGATGCTGAAGGCCATTGCAATGATTTTCCTTGGCCTGCTGGTCGGCATCGTCGGCACCGACGTCAATTCCGGGATGTCGCGCTTTACCTTCGGCGCATCGGGTCTGGCTGACGGCTTGAGTTTTGTGGTGGTGGCGATGGGCCTGTTCGGCTTCGGTGAGATCCTCGGCAACCTTGAAAAAGGCGAGGAAGCCAGCAGCCGCGACCTGCTCAAAACCAAGATCGAGCATCTGTACCCGACCTGGCGTGACATGAAACTCTCTGCAGGTCCGATCATGCGCGGTACTGCGATCGGCGCCTTCTTCGGTACGCTGCCGGGTGCAGGTCCGACGATCAGCGCGTTCTCCAGCTATGCCCTGGAAAAGAAAATGGCCAGCAATCCGGAGGAATTCGGAAAAGGGGCCATTCAAGGTGTTGCGGGTCCTGAGTCCGCGAACAACGCGGCCGCCCAGTGTGCCTTCATTCCGACGCTGACACTGGGTATTCCGGGCAGCGGCACCATGGCGCTGATGCTTGGTGCATTGACCATACAGGGTATCGCGCCCGGCCCGCAGGTGATGACGCAGCGTCCTGACCTGTTCTGGGGGCTGATCGCGAGCATGTGGATCGGCAATGCGATGCTGGTGATTCTGAACCTGCCGCTGGTTGGTCTCTGGGTCAAACTGCTGTCCGTGCCGTATCGCCTGCTGTTCCCTGCGATTCTGGTGTTCATGGCGATCGGCGTTTACAGCGTCAACAACCTGGATCTGGATATTTATCTGACGGTGTTGTTTGGTCTGATGGGTTACCTCTTCGTCAAGTTGAAGTGCGAACCTGCACCGCTGATTCTGGCTTTCGTGCTGGGACCGTTGATGGAGGAGAACCTCAGGCGCGCCTTGCTGATTTCGCGCGGTGATCCGATGGTGTTCTTCACCCGTCCGATCAGCGCGACCTTCCTGATCCTGACCATCCTGCTGCTGATCTTCATGATCTTGCCGGCAGTCAGGAAGAAGCGGGAAGTTGCCTATCAAGAACCGCCCTCGGCTTAAGCTTCAGCTTCAGCTTCAGCTTCAGGTTTCTGGTTTAAATGACACGCGGCATTTTGCCGCGTGTTTTTTTTGGGGAGAACAAAATGAAAATTATATGTGACATCAAGATGTTAGGAGGAGTGATGGTCGCGGCCATCGCTGCAGCAATGCCGCTGGCATCATCGGCGCAAAACTATCCGACCAAGCCGGTACGGTTGATCGTGGCATTTCCTGCAGGCGGTTCGACCGACATCATCGCCCGACTGGTGGGGCAGCGTCTGGGCGAAAAACTCGGCCAGCAGGTCATCGTCGATAATCGCGGCGGCGCCGGCGGCACACTGGGTACCGAAATTGCAGCGCGTGCCACACCCGACGGTCATACACTGACCATGGGCACGACCAGCACGCACGTGATTGCGCCTGCTGCTTATGCCAAGGTCAACTATGACCCGGTCAAGGATTTTGAAGCACTGACGCTGGTGGCTTCCACGCCTTATTTGCTGGTGCTGCATCCCGGCGTCAAGGCGAACAACCTGAAGGAGTTTGTTGCGCTGGCGAAGTCGCAGCCTGGCAAGATGAATTTCGCATCGGCCGGTACTGGTTCAACGACTCAACTGGCAATGGAAATGCTGAAACTCTCGGCAGGTATCGACATTGTGCATGTCCCTTACAACGGCAACGGCCCGGCTGGAACCGCGGTGCTGGGCGGGCAGGTGCAAGCGCTGTTCGGCAGCATGCCGGCAGTACTGCCGCATGCGCAGGCCAATCGCGTACGCGCGATTGCAGTAGGCACGGCAAAACGTTCTCCGGCGCTGCCCAATGTGCCGACAGTGGCTGAATCCGGCTATCCGGGTTTCGAGGTTTCATTGTGGCTGGGGTTCTTTGCGCCGAAGGGCACGCCGAAACCGGTGTTGACGAAGCTGCAGACCGAGTTGACCGCGATCGCCAATTCGCCGGACATGAAGGTGGCGTTTGAGAAAAATGGCGCCAGTGCGGTGACCAATACGCCGGCTGAAATGAACGCGCTGATGAAAACCGAACTCGACAAATACAGCAAAGTCGTAAAGGCCGTCGGCATACAGCTGAAGTAACCGGTTTGGCAGCGGCTTAGCCGCTGACCGACGCCGTGCACGGGTAACCGCGCACGGTGTTTTTATTTGTCGTGGCGGTCGATGTGCGAAAGATAGCCGCTGGCGAGCAGAATACCGGCGCTGGTCCAGAAAACGGGGGCGATGCCGAGCAGCGCACCGACCGAACCGGCTGCCAGCGGCACGGCGATGTGGGTGATGTTGTTGATGGTCAACCGGAGGCCGGTGACCTCTCCGGAGCGACCGGCAGGTGAACGGTTGTAAGTGAGATTCAGTGTCAAGGGCTGGCTGACGCCCAGGGTCAGCCCAATGCCGAAGGACAGGGCGAGCAATAGCGGCACGAAGGTGATGAAGGTAAAGGGCAGGAACAGCAATGCGGCAATGCACATTGCAGCGGCCAGCACGGTTTCCACACTGAATCGCCGGGTCAGTACCGGCAAGCCGACACGAACGATGAAGCTGGCCGCGGCGAATGCACCGAGAATGGTGCCGATGGTGGAAGCGGACAGGCCGATCGAATGACCGTAAATCGGCACGTAAAACACATAAAGATCCCAGCCGGTCGTGACCAGACCACTGACGATGATCATGCGTCGCAGTGGCGGTACGCGCAGCAGATCAAAAGCGCTGTTGGTTGAAGATTCCTTGCGCGCGCCGTGGGCACCGAGTTGCCTCATCACGGCCATGGTTACGATCGGTGCCAGTGCCAATAAGGCAAAGGCGATATACGCCGGACCAAAACCATAACGGTCGATCATCAGGCCTGCGATCACCGGGCCGATCATGTGGCCGCTGGAATAACCGAGGCTCAGCGTTGAAAAATTCTGTGTTCTCTCAGATGCATTGCCCAGAGTGCCCGCGAGGTTTTGCACGGCGACATTGAAAAACACGAATCCGATACCGATCAGCGGGGCTGACAGGAAGAGCGCCGGCAATGTCGGTGATACGGCGGGAATGGTAAGGCCTGAGGCAAAGGCGATCGCGCCGCCAAGCATCGGCCAGCGAGATCCGTAACGATCTGATATGCGGCCGACGACCAGGGCAAAAGCGAGTTGGAATATGGAATACGACGCAATTAGCATGCCGATGAGCATCGGCCCTGCGCCCAGATTCAGCGCGAGCAAGGAGGCCACCACCCGGCTGCCCATATGCCCGCCCTGCATGGCGAGTGTCAGCAGCGTCAGAATGGTGATCGGTTTCAATGCGGCATCCGTGAAAAGGGCCGGGGCGCTGTCGCCTTGGTTGGCGGCAGCGCCCCGGATGGATCAATTGTGGTCAGGAGGCGTAGCCGGGAGATTCCCGGTCAAGCTTGCGCATTAATGCTGTCCACATCAGTTTGCCGCCGGCGCCGCGACCGCCGGGGCCGTAGATGAACTGGCCTTGTTCCACGGTGTGTTTGACCACTTCGTCGGGGAGACGGTTGAGTGCGGCGCCGCCGGTCATTGCGGTGATCTGCATTTTGCAGGCCCGTTCCAGGCGATACATGCGGGCAAACATTTCGCCAATGCTGGTGCCAACGCTCAGCGTGCCGTGATTGCGCAGGATCAGCATGCCGCCATCACCGAGATCTTTAACCAGTCGTTCGCGTTCGTTCAGGTCTTCGGCAACCCCTTCAAAGTCGTGGTAGCGAACCTGGGACAATGCGGTCAGCGCCATTTGCGTCAGCGGCAGCAGGCCATCTTTTTGCGAAGCCACGGCAACACCATACTGGGTATGGCAGTGCATGACGGCGTCGGCGCCGGGGCAATTCATGTGAATGGCGCTGTGGATGGTAAAACCCGCCGAGTTCACTTCGTAAGGCGATTCCGACAACTTGCCGCCTTCAATGTCGCATTTGATCAGGTCGGAAGCCGTCATCTCTTCAAACAGCAGGCCGTAGGGGTTGATCAGGAACTGGTCGTGTGTGCCCGGGACGCGGCAGGAAATATGGGTGCCCAGCATGTCGGTCCAGCCCATCATCGCCGTGAGACGGTAGGCCGCGGCGAGTTCGACGCGGGCGCGCCATTCCTCGGGGCTGATGCCGCGTGCGGCGCGTGCCGCCGGGCGTGTGCGCGAATTGGCATTGCGATGTTTCGTGGAGGGGTTTGCGGCACGTCGTGTCATATCGTGGATTCCTGTGCAAGTGGCTTTATTGTGTGCCGGCAGGATATCCCCGCAGGCCATGGTTTGTGAATGACAGTAGAATACAGCAGTCCGTGCTCAAATTTACAGATATGCCTGCCATAACAGTGGCCAGTGCGACCATTTAATCCGTATCGTGAACTTTAGTAATAGGCCGCGCCGCGCTTACAATATCGATGATCTATGTCAGCCGGCACAATGCTGCCTGCTCCAGTTGGCCGGAGATCATCAGGAGAGGCCTGACTCCGTGTAAATCAGGCAAGCAACATCAGGAGACCACCATGAAGCAACCTAAATTACCAGCCGTATTCATGCGCGGCGGCACCAGCAACGCCGTCGTGTTCAATCAGAAAGACCTGCCGCAGGATCGCGCGCTGTGGGACGAGATTTTCCTTGCGGCCATCGGCAGTCCTGATCCCAATGGCCGTCAGCTCGACGGCATGGGCGGCGGTGTGTCATCGCTGTCCAAGGTTTGCGTGGTGGGACCGTCCACACGACCGGATGCCGACATCGATTACACCTTCGCCCAGGTGCAGGTTAAGGAGGCCAAGGTCGATTACGGCGCCAACTGCGGCAACATGTCCTCGGCGATGGGGCCTTTTGCCGTTGATGAAGGCTTGGTCAAGGTCTCCGGGCGTGAGGCGCTGGTGCGCATCCACAATACCAACACCAAAAAAATCATCCATGCCTTGTTCAGCATGGATGACGGACTGGCTGCGGTGGACGGTGATCTCGCGATTCCCGGTGTTTCCGGTACCGGCTCGCCGGTGAAACTCGAGTTCCGCGATCCGGGCGGCGCAACCACAGGCAAGCTGCTGCCGACCGGCAATGTTGTGGATACGCTGGATGTCCCCGGGCTTGGAAAAATCCGCGCTTCGCTGGTCGATGCGGCCAACGCAACGGTATGGATCAACGCAAAAGACATCGGTCTGACCGGCACCGAACTGCCCGAGCAGCTGGATGCCGATGCCGCCATCATGCAGAAGCTGTCGGCGATCCGCATTGCGGGTTCGGTGGCAATGGGCATCGCTGCGAACGCAGAAGAAGCCGCGAAAAAGAAATCGATCCCCTTCATTGGTTTCGTGTCGCCGGTGCAGGATGCAAAGCTGCTGTCCGGCGAAGCGATTTCGGCGAATGATATTGATCTCACCGGCCGGGTGATTTCCAACGGACAGACGCATCGTGCGCTGCCGCTGACGGTGTCGCTGTGCATGGCCGTGGCTTCGCGCCTTGAAGGTTCGGTGGTCAACGAAGTGTTGCGCAAGGGGCTGCAGGCTGAAGCGCCGGTCCGCATCGGTATGCCTTCGGGCATCCTGACCGTTGCTGCGACGGTCAAACAAAACGGCGGCGTCTGGCACGCCGAGCAGGGTGCGTTTTACCGCACGCAGCGCCGCATGTTTGAAGGCCAGGTATTGGTGCGCGCCTCGCGCGTGCCGGGGCTGATTGCGGCCGGCACTCGCAAGGTGGCATAAATTATCAATAAAATCAATAATTTATGAATTTATTCGTGCGGTAACTTAACTCCGCTGCACGAGGTTCAGCAGGCGCCCTGCATCCAGCGTGCGCGCCTGCGCCTGCATCTGCGGCAGGTAACGCGCCTGCAGATTTTTTGCTTCGCCGAGCATGTCGTTGAATGCATCGCGCAACATCTGTGCATTCAGCGTGCGGCCGCCAGCGTAGTAGTGGCGCGCGACATGACCCAGTGCATAGGTGCTTGCGAAGCTCATGCCCGAACTCACGGCCTGTTTGCCGAGGCCGCCGAGCATTCCGCCACCGATGCCGCGCAGCAGTCCGCCGAGCAGCTTGCGTCCGGCTTGTTCGAGATATTGCGAGGTCAGTCCGACGCCGGCAGTCGCGATGAAATCCTTGATATGACCGCGGTCGAGTTCGTAGCCGTACGACTTGCCGATCCGGTACACCAGCTTCATCTGCAGAGGAATGATCGCCATTGTTGCCAGGGATTCGGGAAGGAGTTCGATGGCCCCGTTGAGGATGGCCGCATCGAGGATGGCCTTGTCCATTTCTTCACGGCTCATCGTCGAAGCGGCTGCGACCGGCGTCATCGGCGCAACCGGCACTTCAGTCATTTTTTCGGCCTCTGCCGCGAAGGTTTCCGCTGCGCCGACGTCTGCGCCCAGCGCAGTGCGCAACGCGGTGAGGAACTCGCGTTCGGCCGGCGACTGCGCGCCGTCAGCGTCGCACACGCAGACCGCCATTTCATAAGCGAGCTGGCGCGATTGCGGGGTGGTCAATGCAGCCGCCAGTGCCGGTAGTGACGCGCGTTTGAGCAGTACGTCCTGCACGAGTGCGCTGAGATTGATCGATGCCTCTCCCGCCAGGGATTCTGCGATGCTTTTGATCTCCGCGCGTTCCCGATCGTGTTTGCTGCCGTCCGCAAATGCAGCCATCAGGCACGCGGTCAGCACGGCTTTCTGTTCCTGCTCAATCATGGCGGTCTCCTGTGTATGCCGCCGTTGGGCAATGCGAGCGGCGGCAAGTTCCGCGCCGCTCGCAGCGGACGTTCAGCCCGGCCGTGCCGCGGTCAGGCCGCCGTCAACGACGAGATGCGTCGCTGTGATGTAGCGCGCTTCATCGGATGCAAGGAACAGTACAGCATGCGCGGTATCCCAGGCATCGCCCATGCGGCCAATGGGAACTGCGGCATGACGTTTCGCGACGAGGTTCGCGCCGGCTTCCGGGCCGAGTTGTTTGACCAACCGTTCTTCCACCAAAGGCGTGTGCATGGTGCCGACGATCACCAGATTGCAGCGGATGCCTTTTTTGACATAGGCCATTGCGGTGGAACGGGTGAAACCCACGAGGCCGGATTTCGCCGTGCTGTAGGCCACATGCACGCGTCCGTCTACCTGGTGCGCGAATCCGGCTACGGAAGAGATGTTGACGATGGCGCCGTTTCCCTGTTTTTCCATTACCGGCAGCACATGTTTGCAGCCGAGGAAGGCGGTCTTCAGGTTGTGGTCGAGCTGGCGGTCCCAGACTTCTTCGCTCATGCTCACCGGGTCGCCGGGCGCGGAGCCGCCGACATTGTTGATCAGGATGTCGATGCGGCCGAAGCGTTCGAGGCAGGCATCGACGGATTTCTTGACCGAGTCCGAGTCCGTCATGTCGCAGGTCGTGGTGAAACAGACACCGCCTTCATTGGCGATGATGGCGCGTGTTTCTTCAACGGCTGCGGGGTTGATGTCCGTGCCGAAAACTTTGGCCCCCTGACGGGCGAGCAGCACCGCAGTTGCCTTGCCATTCCCCCAGCCTTCGCCGATGGAACCGGCGCCAGTGATGAATGCAACCTTGCCTTTGAGATCCAGCATGCATATTCCTTTTCAATTGTGGCGTGCAGGCCGGATTATCGCCTGCATTGGCATGGCCTAGGAACAGGTTGCAGTCGTCAGCTAATGCAGTGTCTGGATCAGGATCGTTTGCGCCAGATTTTCCCAGCCCAGCGTGCCGTCGATCAATGCCGATATCAGGCCGGCGAGGGTGATGCCGCTGAGAACCAGCGGGAAGTTGCTGCTATGTGATCGGTGTCTGGCCATGGTGAGACTCAATGGCAGGGAGCGGCCGGCGTTTGCGGTACTGCGGCATGAGCGGGCAGTGCGGCAACCGCCCGGTTCAGGGTGTCGCGCAGATCATGCAAGGCGGCCGGTTGCAGTCGCAGCGTCAGTGCGCCGATATTCAAGTGGATGAGACCGCAGCCTTCGCAGTGCTCGATGTCAGCGATAAGGCCGTTGGACAGCGTGCGGTGATTTCGAGGTGTATGCATGATCGCGGCTCAGTGACGGATTGTTGTAGCGTTGCCATTGGCAATGGCCTGCCAGCGCGGTCGCAGCGAGGCGGCAAGGGTTTGCATCAGCCGGGAAGTTCCTTCAACACATTGCTGCGAAAGAATGCCGAGTTGATCGGCGATGGCGTGTGCCACGAGCGGGCAGGGCCGTTGCGCATAGTGCGACATCAGATAGAGCGCGGCCGCGGTACAGCGTGTGCTGTCCTGAGTTGCGGTCACATCCAGGGTGGCTGTGGTTTGTTCTGTCAGGGGGGGTGTTGCGCATCAATGTTCTCCGGTCCTTGAGTGATGGAAGTGGCTGGCGACCGGGAGGCTTAATGCGCCCCTTGAGCTGGCAGTTGAGTGATTTATTTGGTGAGGATCAGTCCGCCCTTGCTGGTGGTACGCAGGGTATAGATCGCACCTTTGTGATCAATCAGCAATGCACCTTGTGTGCCTAGCAGTTCTCCACTGCGAACAATGGGGATTGGGGTATTCAAAAGAGTTTCTTGTGCTGTCTGCGTGATCAGTGATTCGGGTGTTGGCATGGCTGGACTGCATTTCAATAATGAGAATGATTCTCAATATATAGTTAGGCATGACTCTGGTCAACCCTGATTAGGAAAATCATTGAATAGGTGAAATTAACAGATAATGTTAATAATCAATAGGTTAATTGTTATTTCGGGTGTGACATTGCAATCGCGCCTAGAGTGCATAAGCCAAAGCGGCATTTTTTTAGATCAAATTTGCAGCTCTTGCGGCAACAATTCGGTAGGCGCAGATCAGTGATGCGTGGTGTGTCGGTACAGCCGCTGAATCGGGGATATTCAGATTTTTATGGGTTCGGCACTGACTGCTGGTCGTAACACCACGCACAGCGGCAGTGTCAGGAAAATAGAGATGCCCATCAATGTAATTGCGTTGCCAACGCCGAGGTGATCGCCAACGAGGCCGTAACCCAGCGGCGCGGCAATGCCGCAGAGCGAACCCAGCGTATAAAACAGTCCGAATGCACGTGGCAGTCGTTCGCGTTCAACCAGATCGCCGATGGTGGCATAGAGCACTGACGATGTGCCCTGGAGTGCAACACCGATCAGCGGGAGCAGCAGTGCGGCGGCAACGCCGGGAAGTGCAACCGCAGCGAAAATGCCGACTCCGGTCACGACTTCGGTAATGATAATGGTGCGGATGATGCCGACACGCTCGGCGAGAATGCCGCAGGCCAGTTTGCCCGCCATGCCGCCGACAAGGATCAAGGGCACCGCCAGAGTTGCCCAGCCAGTAGACAGTCCCTTGTCAATCAGCAGGAAGGCGATCAGCGTCAGGAAACCAACGCGTGTGCTGCTGTCGATGATCTCGATCAGGCAAAGCGCGAAAAAACCACGACGATTGCGAATGCCCCAGCCCTTGGTCGATGTTTCGATTGGCTCGGCGGGTTTTGTTGCTGCTGCCGCATGGAAACCGGCAAGCCAGAAAAAAGCCAATCCGGCAACAGCCAGTCCGATCAATCCATAGGCCACCACAGGCCCCTGCCAGGGCAGTCCGGTCATCAGCAGCAGGCTCAACAGGCCGCCAAATGCGAACTTGCCGACATCGCCGAACAGGTTGTAGGTGCCCAAGGCCGTGCGCCGACCTGCTTCCGGATAAGCATTGGAAATGATGGTCGAACACAGCGGATGCTGTACGGCTGATCCGACGCCGGCAAAAAAAAGCGCCGTCAGGATCATCCAGAAACCCTGCGCATAGCCGAGGCCGACAAACGCTGCGCCGGCCATGGCCGTACCGATGACCAGCAGATTGCGTTCGCCAAAACGTTCAGCTACCAGCCCTGCGGGAATCTGGAATGCCGCCATTGCCGTGCGATGTGCTGCGCGGATCATGCCGACTTGCGCGAGACTCAGGCCAAAGGTTTGCGCCAGCAAGGGCAGCAACACGTAAGTCAGGTCGGACAGTCCGTCATGCAGCGTATGCGCGGCGCAGCAGGTGGTTAATGCCTGTTTCGGATTTCCGGGTTTCAAGTCGGACCTCGGTCGGGAGATAATGCATTATAGAGTGGTCTATTCAACCCGAAACGGCATCGTGCCAGCCGATTTTCAGAAGATTGCAGGGCCTGGAATGGAAATCCTGATTTACGTTTTATCTGCGGTTTACGTATTGCTTGCCGCGGCGCTGCTGTTTACCTGGTGGCGCGGGCGTCATATTGGATCATTGTTGTTGGCGATGACTTATCTGATTGCAGCGGGGCTGTCGCTCTTTCTACTGGAATGGTATCCATTGGTCATCGGATTACTTTCGGCATGGTCCTTGCGATTGATGGGGCTTGATCCGGGCGCATCAGCGGCTGCGGTAAAGCAACGGGAGCGTTGAGTGGTCACGGGAAATCAAAATTCATGTCACGTATAGCGGTTGTTGGTGCAGGCATAGCCGGCCTGGCCTGCGCAAGTGCGCTGCACGATGCCGGTCACGAACTGCGGGTTTTTGAAAAAAGCCGCGGTGTCGGCGGGCGCATGGCGACACGCCGTACTGATCAAGGCACGTTTGATCATGGCGCACAGTATTTCACTGCGCGTGATCCATTGTTCCGCCGCGTGGTCGATGACTGGCTGGGTGCGGGAATTGTTGCGCCTTACCAGGGGCGTATCGTCAGACTGCAGTCTGCAGCAGCGACGCCGCTGTCTCATGAAGAGTTGCGTTATGTTGCAACGCCCGGCATGACGGCGCCTTGCAGGGCTCTTGCAAAGGGTATCGACGTATTGTTTGAATGCACGGTCAGTGCTGTAACGCCCGGGGAAGACGGGTGGCGCGTCTCATGGGATGAGGGCGGTGAATCCGGATTCAATGCCGTGGTTTTGGCGGTACCTGCCGTGCAGGCCGCCCCGTTGAGCAGCGCGATTCCGTCACTGGGCGCCCGTGTGAGTCAAGGTCATCATGCCCCGTGCTGGGCGGTGATGGTGCGTTACGAGCAACCCCTGCCTCTCCAGTTTGACGCGGCTTTTGTTTCGGATGCTGTCGTGGGCTGGGCCATGCGCGATGCTTCACGG